>Ga0335073_10006915_pt1 | contig 15930 bp, 10 predicted proteins | sample Lox_Sample_22_FD_207093 | JGI IMG/M metagenome (GOLD analysis project Ga0335073, IMG submission 207093) | Soil microbial communities from Loxahatchee National Wildlife Refuge, Florida, United States - Lox_Sample_2.2 | ecosystem: Environmental > Terrestrial > Soil > Wetlands | place: USA... | reverse complement strand
GGTGGGCGAGCCCGGCCGCGTGCGCCGAGGACATCGCCTCCGCCGCCTCGGCGATGATCCGCGCGCCGCGTGCGGCGTCGAGCGGGCCGGCCGCGAGCATGTCGGTGAGGGAGTCGCCGGAGGCCCACTCCATCACGATGTAGGCGTGATCCCAGTCGTCCTCGACATCAAACACCTGGGCAAACCTTGAGTCGTTCAGCCGGCTGGCCGCGCGCGCCGCGGTCACGACCTCGCGCAGGCGCGGGAAGCCCGGCGCGAACGTGAGCACGCTAACCGCGCGGGCCAGTGTCTCGTCAATGGCCTTCCAGGCAGCCCAGCCCCCAGCCGCGGCGATCCGGTCCTCAAGCCGGTACCGGCCGCCCAGCCGCGTTCCCGGCTCAGACGTAAACGTACTCACATATCTGCGACGAGCGGAGCGCCTCCCGAGCCTCCCTCCTTGCCCCGTTGGTGATGAACCGGACGAGGTACGACCATCATGCTGTACAACATGCTAGGCCGCGGACCGCCCCCGGACAGTCCCCGGGCAACCTACCATCGCAAACCGTTACCACCCAGAGATGTCGGGGCCGAAAAAATTACCCGTAATCTCGCGCCTGGCCATCCATGGTTCACCCGTAACGGACCGTTCAGCGAAGCCTGGCTCGTACCGATGCGATGACCTCGTTCAACTCGGCGATGCTGAAGGCCTTCGCGAACAGGACGTACAGCACCATCGCGCCGCAGCCGCCGATCGCGACCGTGAGCAGTGCGCCGATTCTGCCTCCGGGGAAGATCGCGCCGACCATGACCGCCACGGCAATGGCGAAAATGGCGGCCGGGATCGCCGCGGCGTGCATCCGCACGAGACCCTGCCGGATGGCCGGGCCGTCCAGGCCGCCGATGCGGCGGCCGAGCACGCGCCAGGCGGCGATGGTCCCGGCCAGGCTGGCCAGCCCGAACCCGGCGCCCAGGCCCGCGACGACGTGCCGTGGCGGGAGGACGGCAAGCGCTATGAGGTTGGCCACGATGTTGATCACCATCGTGATCACGCTGATCAGGGCCGGGGTCTTGCTGTCGTGCATCGCGTAGAACACCCGCAACAGCAGCTGGAACAGCGTGAACGGGAGCAGGCCGAGGGAGAACACCGCGAAGATCTCGCCGACGTACTGCGCGCTCGCCACCGAGGTGCTGCCGTACCCGAAGACTCCCTCGGCCAGCGGCGGCCCGAGTACGGCCAGGATCAGCGCGGCCGGCACGACGATCACCGAGGCGAGCCGCGCGGCGGTGGAGAAGTCGGAAGAGACGAGCCCGTACTTGCGCTCGGACGCGTGCGCGCTCATCCGGGGCAGCAGCGCGGTGATCACCGAGATCCCGACGATCGCGTAGGGCAACTGGAACAGCGTGTATGCGTTGCTGTAGGCGGCGAACCCGGCGCCGACCGCGTTCCGGGAGACCCCGTGGCCGCCCAGGTTGGCGATCCGGGTGGTCACCAGGAACGAGATCTGGGTGGTGAGCACGTAGCCGAACATCCAGCCGCTCATGCGGCCGATCTCGGAGATCTCCGCGCGGCGGAAGTCACGCCGCGGACGCCACCGGAACCCGACCCGGCGCAGCGACGGGATCAGCGCGACCGTCTGCAGCACGATGCCCAGCGTGGTGCCGATGCCCAGCAGCTGGACCTCGGTGGCGGAGATGTTCGCCGGGGTCCGGTTCAGGCCCGCGGTCACCATGAACGCCACGCCGACCAGGATCACGACCAGGTTGTTGATCACCGGCGTCCACATCGGCGCCGCGAAGCTGCCGCGCGCGTTCAAGATCGCACCGGCCAGCGAGCTGACCCCGTAGAAGAAGATCTGCGGGATGAAGAAGTAGGCGAAGATCACCGTCAGGTGGTAGGCGGCGGGGGTGCCGATGTTGCCGGCGTACACGGCGGTGATCGGCTCGGCGAGCAGCGTCGCGACCAGCGTGACGCCGCCGAGCGCGAGCACCCCGAGCGTGAAGATCCGCTGGTCGTACGCCTCGCCGTGGTCGGCGTCCCGCTTGGCCGCGTTGACCAGCAGCGGCACCACGACGCTGGTGAGGATGCCGCCGAGGGCCAGGTTGTAGACGATGTTCGGCAGCGTGTTGGCCAGGTTGTAGGCGTCGCCGAGAAGCAGGGTGCCGACCGCGTAGATGATGACCGCGTTGCGGACGAACCCGGTGAGCCGGGAGGCGAGCGTGCCGACCGCCATGACGCCGCTGGAGCGCATCAGGCTGGCGTTCGCCGGTGCGGCGGCCTGCCCGGCCCCCGCGCCGGGGGAGTCCGGCGCCTGCTCCTCCTCCACCGCGGGGAACGGGCGGGTGTTGCTCGGGTTCCATGTGGCGTCCCCGGCCCCGGCGGTCGGCTCGATCCAGCCGACTCCGCCACGAGCCCCGGGCTCCGTCCAGCCCGGCTCGGCCTGGCCGGGGCCGGCCTGGCCGGGGCCGGCGTGCCGTGGGCGGGTCCGGGCAGGCAACTCCGGCGGGCTCACGCTCGCGGCGCTCTGCCCGTAGCGACCGTCATCCGGCCCAGGGGCGCCGTAGCGCCCGCGGACGTCCTCCGGGCTGGCGTACCTGGCAGGGCCAGGCGCGGCCGGGCGGTACAGGGAGTCATAGGGATCGTCGGGGGTGTCGTACCGGTCCGTGACGCTCTCGGGGGCACCGTGGCGTCCCTGGCCGGCTCCTGGCGCGCCGTAGCGGCCGTATGCCTCGCCGGGGGCGGCCGCCCGGATTGGGCCGTTGTCCGGGGTGCCGTACCGGGCGTCCGGCCGGCGGCGGGCGTCCTGCGGGGTTGCGCCGTAGCGGCCGTAGGCGTCCCCGGGGTTCTCATGCGGTCCGTAGGCGTCCCCGGGACTCTCGTACGGTCCGTAGGCGTCCCCGGGATTCTGGTACGGTCCGTAGGCGTCCCCGGGATTCTCGTGCGGTCCGTAGGCGTCCCCGGGGTTCTCGTGCGGTCCGTAGGCGTCCCCGGGGTTCTCGTGCGGTCCGTAGGCGTCCGCGCCGTCGTGCCCGGCGGCCGGGCCCGGAGCGTCGTCTTGCGGGTAGCCAGTGCCTGGAGCAAGGCCGCCGTTGCCGTCAGCGGGGGTCGGCCCAGCCTGGTGCCCAGGCGTAGTCATCTGTTTCCTCCGCGGCATCGTGGTCGCTGGCATGGGCGGTTGTGCGGCCGGTGGCAGGGGCCTCTGCCCCGACGGTATCGGCTTCGCCGCTTTCCCCGTGGCGCGGCTGGTCACCGTCGCCGGGATCGGAGTCGGACGATTTGTCCTTCCGCGCCCGGCGGCCGCGCCGGAATCCCCTCGCCACGGAGGTGAGAATGAACACCCCCAGCGCGCCGCCGATGATCACGAGCGCCAGCGTGCCGTAGTGCGTGGCCTGGATGATTACGCTGCTCTGCGCCGGGAACGGCGACCCCCGCGAGGTGAGCAGCCGGAGCGTGAGCGTGGTCGAGCCCACGTTGGCCGCCGTGATCTCGACCTTCTTCTCCTGCTGCTGTCCCGGCTGGATGACCATCGCCGGCGGCTGCGACCTGACCGATATCCCGCGGCTCGGGCCGACCTCAAGCCGGACCTCCACCGGCACCGCGAGGCCGTTGAAGATCGACACCGGGACCTGGCCCTTCAGGCCGGCCAGCGTGATCCGGGACGGGCTGATGACCTTCACCCTGGATTCCTGGCCGGATACATACCGGGAAAGCTGCGCGACCAGGGCCGCGTCCTGCGGGCCGGCGCGGCCGCGCCACGCCGAGGACTCGGCCGCGGCCACCCCGTAGCCGAGCGCGGGGTCCTTGCCGACCTCGATACTCTGCAGCAGCTTCACCTGCTGGTCCAGGTCGCGCACCTGCTCCAGCACCGAGCGGCTGAGCTCGGCCCTGCTGACCCTGTCCGGGGCCTGCCGGGGGACCTGTCCCGCGGGGTGCCTGACCGCGGCCAGCTGGCCGAGGCTGACCGGCTTCAGCCACGGGGCGCCGACCGTCTCGCCGAGCAACTCGCTGGCCAGGCCGGCCGGGGGATCCCAGCGGCGCGGCGGCGCGACCACGATCGACCGGGCCAGGTTCGGCTGCTCCGCCGCGATCATCGCGGTCTCGGCCAGGTACCGCTGGGCCACGGCGAAGGCGGTCGCCTTCGAGTCCGACGGGGAGTCGGCCGAACCGAGGATCTGGGTGATCGTGTCGTCCGAGAGCAGGACCTTCATCTTGGGACCCTCGCCGTCCGGCGTGGTCGTCTGCGCGCTCGGGGTGAAGTCCGGCTGCGACGAGGGCGGCATCGTCGAGCTGTCCAGCACGACCGTGCTGATCTGGTTACTCCCGGCCAGGTTCTCCAGCATCCCGTAGCTCGCGATCCCGTCGGCCGGCCACGCCATCGCGCCGAGGGTATTGCCGGATCCGTCCGCGGCGGGCGTGAAATCGCGGCCGAGTGCCTTGCCCGCGACCGAGCGGCCCAGCTGGAACGCCTGGTCAAGGTCGCCGGAGAGGTCGTTGCGGGTCAGGGCGGCGATGTCGGCGTCGTCGTACGGCGTCACGAGCATCGGCTGCCCGGCGGTCGCCGACTTGACCGCCGCCAGCCACGTGGCCGCCGCCGGGCTGGCCCGCTCGGGCGAGCCGCCGCACCCCGCCCGCCCCCCGGCCCGGTAGGCCTTGCTCATGGTGGCCGCGTCGGCCAGCAGCGCCGGGTCGACAGCCCAGGTCAGATGCGCCCTGGCGGCGTAGGCGCTGCCCGCGGCCAGCAGGCCGTTCAGCCGGCCGCCGGCGGCGAAGCTGGCCGCCAGGCCGTTGTTCAGCAACCCGCCGGCGCACATGCCCTGGCGCGGCTGGTCGATCAGCGGCCACACCCACGCGATCTGCTGCGTCTCGGGATCCTGGTCCCTGACGCCCGGCCAGTACGGCAGGAAGGTCTCGTTTGCGGTCTGCCAGCTCTGGCTCGAGTCCTGGGCCTGTGCGGCGAGCGGGTAGACGCCGAACTGGCTCATCGGCAGCTGGCTGGGTTGCAGTGTGACCGACCAGCCCACGGTGGCCCCGGCAGCCAGCGTGCCGCTCGGGTTCGTGACCGCGCCGAAGATCGGCGAGTCGAGCAGCAGAGATCCGTCGGCGTACTCCTGCATCTGGATGCGGCTGGTGAACCGGGAACCCGACGACAGGATCTGGACCGAAACACCCGACATCGCCGTGCCCGTGGTATTGGTCAGCGTCCCGGACACCGTCACGGTTTTTCCCGGCCGGGCGTAGGCGGGGTTGACGGAGGTGATCGCCAGGGAGACCGGTGCCGCGCTTGCCTGCCGGGCCGTGCGGGCCGTGCTGGCCGCGGCGCCTGTCGCGCTCGCCGCTCCCGCGGACACCGCCACGATGGCCAGGGCCGCCGCCGTGATGGCGATGGCCCGGGCCGCCCAGGCGGTCAGCAGCGGACGAGGCATGGCGGAAATGGTATTGCGGCCGGCCGAATCCGGTGAGCGAGGTAGTGCGGAGTGTCCTGCATCGTCTCCCTCCGCGCTCCCCGGGTTTCCCAAAGCTTACGCTCAGCACTTACCCTCGATGGCCGTGCCGGATTCCAGTTCAGGGCGCTCGCCCGGGCGCAGGCAGCCCTCGCCGGGCTCGCCGGCCCCCCGCTCGGCCGGGCCGGGCCGCGGCGAGCTCAGCCCGCAGCAGATCAGGGCCGCCGCGGTCCTGCTGTCCCAGGTCTCCCCGGCGGCGGGCCAGCTCGGCGACCTGTTCGCCCGGCATGGGCACGAGCTCGCGCTGGTCGGGGGCACGGTGCGGGACGTCCTTCTCGGCCGCCCTCCCGGCGACGTGGACCTGACCACGGACGCCGTCCCCGAGCAGGTTCTGGAGATCGTCCGCCCCTGGGCCGACGACCGGTGGACCATCGGGATCGATTTCGGCACCGTCGGCGTGCGCAAGGGTCCCGAGAAGCTCGAGATCACGACGTACCGCAGCGAGCGGTACGCGAGCACCTCGCGCAAGCCCGAGGTGAGGTACGGAACGTCGCTCACCGACGACCTGTCTCGCCGGGACTTCACCGTCAACGCCATGGCCGCGCGGCTGCCCGGCTACGAGCTCCTGGACCCGTTCGGAGGGATGCGCGACCTGAGGGACAAGGTGCTGCGCACCCCGGGCCGCGCGGAGGACTCGCTCAGCGACGACCCGCTGCGAACCATGCGGGCGGCCAGGTTCGCGGCCCAGCTGGGCTTCGACGTCGCGCCCGAGCTGCGTGCCGCGATGACCGAGCTGGCCCCGCGGCTGGCCATCGTGTCCGTGGAGCGGATCTCGGCCGAGCTGTCCAAGCTGCTGCTCTCCCCGCTGCCCGGCGGGCCCCGGCGCGGCATCGAGCTGCTCGTGGACACCGGCGTGGCCGGCCAGGTGCTGCCGGAGATCCCGCGGCTGCGGCTGGAGCGGGACGAGCACTTCCGGCACAAGGACGTCTACCTGCACTCGCTGACCGTCCTGGACCAGGCCATCGCCCTGGAGCAGCGCTACGACCTGCGTGGGGACCTACGGCTGCGGCTGGCCGCGCTGCTGCACGACATCGGCAAGCCGAAGACCCGGGCCTCGAAGCCCGGGGGGAAGGTGACCTTCCACCATCACGAGGTGAAGGGAGCCCAGCTGGCCCGGGCGCGGCTGACCGCGCTGCGCTTTCCCGGCGACGTCGTGGACGACGTGTCCCGCCTGGTAGAGCTGCACCTGCGGTTCCATGGCTACGGCTCGGGCGAGTGGACCGACTCGGCGGTCCGCCGCTACGTCAGGGACGCTGGCCCGCTGCTCTCCCGGCTGCACGCGCTGACCAGGGCCGACTGCACGACCAGGAACCAGGCCAAGGCGCAGCGGCTGGCGCGCGCCTACGACAGCCTGGAGCAGCGGATCGCCGAGCTCGCCGCGCAGGAGGAACTGGACAGCATCCGGCCCGACCTCGACGGCAACGCGATCATGCGGATCCTCGGCATCGGGCCCGGCCCGCTGGTCGGCGACGCCATCACCCACCTACTCGAGCTGCGCCTCGAGCACGGCCCGCTCGGCGAGGAACGGGCCACTCACGAGCTACTGGCCTGGGCAGCTGATGAAGGGCTGGGCGCCCCCGGCTCGCCGCGGCCGGAGCGCTGACGGCTGAGGAACCAGTAGCCGGTCGCGACGACCGCGTACGCCGCCGCGACCAGGCCGACGGCCACCGGTGACTTGCCCGTGCGCGGCAGGAAGGCAGCGCTTATCAGCGCCCCGGCGGCGATCGTGACGTTGAACATCACGTCGTAGAAGGCGAACATCCGTCCGCGGTAGGCGTCGTCCACCTCCTCCTGCAGGATCGTGGTCGCGCAGATGGCCACGCCCTGCGAGGTCAGGTACAGCAGGAAGCCGAAGCCCAGGTACGCGATCTGGTCGAACGTCTCGCCGAGCGCGAACGTCGCCACCGCGCAGACGGCGAGCAGCAGCGTGATGAGGGCAGGCTTGGACAGCCGCCTGACGGTCGGCGGAACGACCAGCGCGGCGCAGAAGTAGCCGATCCCGGAGATCCCGGCCAGCAGGATGTAGTGGCCCTCGGCCACGGAGGCGCTGGTGGGATAGAAGTAGTTCCGGTACAGCAGGATCGAGATCACGAACAAGATCCCGTACAGGAACTTTCCTCCGCCGGTTGCGCCGAGCGCGGCCGCCGGCCCGCGGCGCCTGATCGCGTAGCGCGCGCCCTCGGCGAGCTCCCCCGCCACCGTGGCGAGCTCGGTGAGCAGCCGCCCCGCCGGCGCCTCCGGCTCGCGCACCGGGCCGAGCAGGTCCCGGCGCATGGTCGCGGCGACCAGGCCCGCGCCCGCGTAGCAGGCGCCCGCCACCAGCATCGTGATCGCCGCGCCCCGCTCGGTGTCGCCGGTGGCCGCGTTCAGCCCGCCGGCGACCAGCCCTCCGAGCAAGGCCATGATGCCGCCCGCGGTCGGTGACACCGAGTTGGCCATCACCAGCTTGTCCCCGGCCACCACGTGCGGCAGCGCCGCCGACAGCGAGGCCAGGAAGAACCGGTTCACGCCCAGCACAAGCAGGTAAGCGGCGTAGAGCGGGATCGATCTGTTACCGGCGGCCATGAGCACCGCGGTCAGCACCACGAAACCGGAACGGAATAGCGCCGACAGGACCAGGATCTGGCGCCGTGACCAGCGGTCGATGAACACCCCGGCGAACGGCCCGACCAGCGAGTACGGGAGGTACAAGACGGTGAAGGCCACCGCCGCCGCCGCTGGGGTCGTGAAGGTTTGCGCGTTGAAGAACACGTACGTGCCGATTGCGGCGGTGACGATGCCGTCGCCGGTCTGCGAGACCAGCCGGGTCGCGAACAGCCGCCGGAAGTCCCGCTCGCCGAGCACGATCCGCAGATCGGTGACGAAGGCCGACGCGGTTATCCAGCGCAGCGGCCTTACCCGGCCGGAGACCGGCCAGGTGCGGCGATCCGGCGCTCGGGACACGGTTCCCAGCCTACGGCGCGGGCGAGGCCGGCGGCGAGCCTGGCGGGCCGCCCTGGCCAGGGGGGCCAGGGCGGGCCAGGCGTCAACTCAGCGCTCGACCTCGCCGCGGATGAACTTGTCCACCAGGTCGCGTGCCACGTCGTCGCCGTACTGCTCGGGCGGCGACTTCATCAGGTACGACGCGGCCGACAGGATCGGGCCGCCGATCCCGCGGTCCAGGGCGATCTTGGCGGCGCGGATCGCGTCGATGATCACGCCGGCCGAGTTGGGCGAGTCCCAGACCTCCAGCCGGTACTCCAGGTTCAGCGGGACGTCGCCGAACGCCTTGCCCTCCAGCCGGACGAACGCCAGCTTCCTGTCGTCGAGCCACGGCACGTGATCGGACGGGCCGATGTGTACCGCCGCCCGCTCCATCTCATGCGGTATCTGGGAGGTGACCGACTGGGTCTTGGAGATCTTCTTGGACTGGAGCCTGCTGCGCTCCAGCATGTTCATGAAGTCCATGTTGCCGCCGACGTTCAGCTGGTAGGTGCGCAGCAGTTCCACCCCGCGGTCCTCGAACAGCTTCGCCAGCACCCGGTGCGTGATCGTGGCCCCGACCTGGGACTTGATGTCGTCGCCGATGATCGGCACGCCGGCCTGGGTGAACTTGGCCGCCCAGTCCGGGTTGGAGGCGATGAACACCGGCAGCGCGTTGACGAACGCCACGCCGGCGTCCAGCGCGCACTGGGCGTAGTAGCGGTCTGCCTGCTCCGATCCGACGGGCAGGTAGGACACGAGGACGTCGGCCCGCGCGTCCCTGAGCGCCTGGGTCACGTCGGCGGGCTGCTCATCCGACTCGGAGATGGTCTGGAGGTAGTACTCGCCCAGCCCGTCCATCGTCGGGCCGCGCTGCACCATGACGCCGGTCGGGGGCACGTCGCAGATCTTGATCGTGTTGTTCTCGCTGGCGACGATGGCCTCGGCGATGTCGCGCCCGACCTTCTTGGCGTCCACGTCAAAGGCGGCGACAAACTCCACGTCCCGGACGTGGTAGGGCCCGAACTGGACGTGCATCAGGCCCGGCACCCGGCTGCGCGGGTCGGCATCCTTGTAGTACTCCACGCCTTGGACGAGGGAACTTGCGCAGTTCCCGACGCCAACGATGGCTACCCGTACCGAACCCATTCGGATTGCTCCTTAGTCTCATTCCATGCGGGTGTCAGGGCGGGGCCGGCCTCAGCCGGCCGTCCCGCCTGAGCCGCTCTCCGTGTGATCGCCGGCGTGCCTTCCGGGCCCCGGGCCAGCTTCCCGCTCCGACGCGATTAGTTCGTTCAGCCAGCGAACTTCGCGTTCCACTGACTCCAGTCCGTGCCGCTGCAGCTCCAGGGTGTAGCTGTCGAGCCGCTCCCTCGTCCTGGACATCGCCGCGCGGAAGCCGTCAAGCCGCTCCTCGAGCCGGCTGCGCCTGCCTTCCAGGATCCGCATCCTGACGTCCGCGCGGGTCAGGCCGAAGAACGCGAAGTGGACGCCGAACCCGTCGTCCTCCCAGGACGCCGGGCCCGCCTCGCCGAGCAGGTCGTTCAGCCGCTCCTTGCCCTCGGCTGTCAGCCGGTACACGATCTTCGATCGGCGGCCGGCCAGCGGCTTGGCGGTCGGCCCGGCCGGGGCTTCCTCGGCGATCAGGCCCTGCCGCAGCAGTTCCTTGAGGCACGGGTACAGGGACCCGTACCCGAAGGCGCGGAACGCGCCGAGCACCGAGTTGAGCCGCTTGCGCAGCTCGTACCCGTGCATCGGCGTCTCGTGCAGCAGCCCGAGCACGGCAAGCTCGAGTACGCCCGACCGCTGACTGCTCATGCCGCGCCCTGCCTCCTTCGCCGGCTTGCCGCGCGCTGGCCTTACGGCCTGATTACGCCTACCATCCATCAATTACGCCCCGTCTCGGGGCGATGTTGTCTCACAACGATGTATCGCAACGATACATCGCCAAGATATGCGGTGCGTCCTGGCCGCGCAAGTTCGCCGCGTCTGGATGCGCCCGGGTGCGGCCGGAACGGGCCCGCGCGGCCAGCCAGGTCTCGGCGTAGCGGCGGTTCCGTCGTAACCTGTCGGGCATGAGGCGATCGGTCGTGGACTACGGGCTCGCGCGGCGGGCCACGCTCGCGTCCGTGTTCTCCGGGCGCACCACGGTGACCGACGTCTGCGATGCTCACCCGTACCTGCTGCGGGCGGCCAAGTTCCACGGGGAGGCGACCGACCGGGCCTGCCCGATCTGCCGAAAAGCCAAGCTCACCCACGTGACATACGTCTACGGTGATGAGCTAGGCCGCTACGAGGGGCGTGTGAAGCAGGGACCGGAGTTGGCCGAAATGGCCGCCGAATATGCAGAGTTCCAGGTTTACGTGGTCGAGGTCTGTCAGAGTTGTGCCTGGAATCACCTCGCGTCGTCCTATGTCCTCGGCACGGGCGAACCGCAGACCCGGCGCAGTCGGCGCGCCCGTGCTGGTGACTGAGCGAGCAGGTCGCAGGTTTCACGGTCAGTGCTGCGGCCACCGCAAGACGGCGAGGTGTTACTCGCGATATTGCCGGGACAGTAGGTACCACCGGGTACCTTGAGGCTCGACGGGACCGCTGCGCTCGCCACCCCCGACCCCGACCAGCGAGGACGCTTGAGTAACCAGGATTCTCCCGGGCCGTACTGGCAGGAGCCGCCCGGCGCCAGCCGGCGTGGCGCGCGAAGCGCGCCCCGCGGTGAGGATCGCTATGCCAGCGACCGCCGTAATGGCCGTCCGTCCGGCCGCGGCTACGCACCTCCGGCCGGCAACGGCTCTAACGGAAACGGCTCGAACGGCTACCGACGGTCGGACGGGAACGGCTCGGGCGGGGCGGGCCCGAGCGGCTACGGCCGCCCGAACGGCGCCGGATACCCTGCCGCGAACGGCAACGGCGGCGGTCGCTCCGGCGGCCGTCCGGGTACGGCCGGCGGGCCCGGCGGCTACGGCCGCGCGCCGGGAGGCCACGGCCCGGCGCCCGGCGGCGGGAGCCGTTACGCCGGCCCCGGCGGCTACGGCCGGCACGGCGGCGGCGGCCAGGACCCGGAGGATTCCCTTGGCGCCCGCGGCGGCCGCCGGGCGGCCGGAGCGCGGGCGCGCGGCGCCCAGATCGGCAACGACCTGAGGTCCAGGCTCGGGCTCGGCGGCGGCGCTCCCGCCGAGGGCGAGGTGAGCCCCCGGGGCACGCGCGGCACGCGCGCCGACGAACTGCGCGCCCGGCTCGGGCTGCGCGGCCGGGCCGGCGCCGGAGCCGGCCGGTCGTACGCGGGCCCGGCCGCCGGCTACCCGGGCGGCGCCGGCTACGACGGCCTCGTCGACTACGGCGCGCCGACGGCGGCCCGCGGCGGCACCGCGCTGCGGGAACGCGGGACCGGGCGCCTGGCCACCCAGCGCCGCGGCGGCGGCGGCTTCGACGACGGCGGGTCCGGCGGCGACTGGGACGGCGGACGGCGGCCGCGCCGCAAGGGCGACTGGTGGCGGCGCTGGACCTGGAAGAAGGCGCTGGCGGTCGTCGCCGGCACCGGCGTTTTCATGGTGCTGCTGCTCGCCGCCGCCGTCGTGTACGCCTACGAGAAGACGCCGATCCCCACCGACGTGTCCGAGGCGGCGCTGCAGCAATCGTCGACCGTCTACTTCAGCAACGGCAAGACCGAGGTGGGCACCTTCACCTCCGACGGCATCGACCGGCAGATGCTGTCCTCGAACCAGATCCCGATGGTGATGAAGAACGCGATCGTCGCCGCGGAGGACCGGCACTTCTACTCCGAGGGCGGGATCTCGGTCAGCGGCATCCTGCGGTCCGCCTACGAGGACCTGAAGGGCGGCAGCACCCTGCAGGGCGGGTCCACGCTCACCGAGGAGTTCGCCAAGAACTACTACACCACGATCGGCACCTCGCGGACGTTCAGTACCAAGATCAAGGAAATCTTCGTCTCGATCAAGCTCTCCCACCATGAGTCCAAGGACTGGATCATCACCCAGTACCTGAACACGGTGCCGTTCGGCAACAACGCCTACGGGGTCGCCGCGGCCGCGCAGCTCTACTTCGGCGAGCCCGCCTCGAAGCTGACCGTCGCCCAGGCGGCGATGCTCGCCGCCATGGTCAACGAGCCGGGCTTCTTCAGCCCGGACCCGGACGCCGGGGCCGCCTACACCGCGCTGGTCGGGCGCTGGCACTACGTGCTCACCAACATGGTCAGAGATGGCGCGCTGACCCAGGCGGAGGCGAACGAGCAGACGTTCCCGAAGGTGCTGACGGAGAACGCGCTGACCACCAGCTGGACCGGCTTCAAGGGCTACATCATGCAGCAGGTCTATAACGAGCTGCACGACACCTACGGGTTCTCCCTCACCGACATCGATACCAAGGGCCTGAAGATCGTCACCACGTTCAACCTCGGCATGATGCACGCGCTTTATGCGGCGGTGAACCAGAACCTCGCCCAGATGCGCGACGATGGCACGCCGCTGCCGTGGTACGCCCACGTGGGCGCCGTCCTGGAGAAGCCGGGCACCGGGGCGATCCTGGCTATGTACCCGGGCCCGAGCTACAGCGCGAAGAACTGCGCCCGGATCTTCTGCCAGCTCAACATGGCTACCCAGAACCGGGAGCAGGTCGGCTCATCGTTCAAGCCGTACGTGCTGGCCACGGCCGTGTCCGAGGGCATGGACGTGCAGAACAGCATCCTCAACGCGATCGAGCCGATGTGCATACCGCCCGACACCAGCCCGCAGACCCGCTCGGAGTTGTCGCAGCGCACCACGAACTGCCCGGCGCCCGGGTTCCCGGTCAACCTCCCAGGTGAGAACTCCGGCCCGCTCGGCGTCGTGAAGGCCGCGGCCATCTCCTCGGACCCCGCGTTCGAGGACCTGATCCACCGCGCAGGCACCCAGGCCACGGCCAACATGGCCAAGGCGTTCGGCGTCAACACGATCGCGTCCGGCCTAGGGCTACCTGCCTCCAAAGGGGGGTTCCTGAACCAGGTCGGGATGGCGCTCGGCATCGCCCCGCTCACGGTCGAGGAGCAGGCGACCACGTTCGCCACGCTCGCCAACGACGGCGTGTACGTCACGCCGCACGTGATCGCCCAGATCACCGAGGACGGCAACAACATCCCGCTGAAGATCATCCGCCGCCTGGTGCTCACCCCGGCGCAGGCGGCCGACGTGGACTACGCCCTCTCGTTCGACGTCAACTGCGCCAGCGGCGCCTGCGGGACGGCGTTCCCGAACGGTGAGCTGAGCCCGGCCCGGCCGACCATCGGCAAGACCGGCACCACCGACGACGAGAAGTCGGCGTTCTTCATCGGAGCGATCCCGCAGTACTCGCTCGGGGTCGGGATGTTCACGAACCAGCAGAACGGCCTGCACGCCGGCCAGACGCTGAGCAACCTGGCCTCGGTCAACGGGCAGCCGAGCGGCGACGGCGGCAACTGGCCGGCCACCATATGGCGCACGTTCATGCAGGACGAGTTCGGCAGCCTGCCGGTCGAGCCGCTGCCAACGCCGAACTACGCCGGCTTCACCAAGTGGGTCCAGGTGCCGACCCAGCCCAAGAAGCCCAAGCCCAAGCATCAGAACCCGACGAACCCGTTCTGCCCGCCGGGGCACCACCGCTTCGGCGCCTGCCCGCAGCCGACCACCGGACCCGGCCCGCTTCCGACGGCTTCGCCGTCGCCGTCCCCGTCGCCGTCGCCGTCCCCGTCCTCAAGCCCGCCGTTCGGCGGCGGAGGCGGCGGAGCAACGACGACCAACGCGGCCGCCGCGGTGCCGCTGACGCTGGCGGCCGAGGAGCCCGCCACCGAGTCGGCGGCCCGAAAACCGGGCAGCGGCTAGCAGCGGTCCGCCCGCGCAGCTGAGCCCTGCGACCAGTCCGGCCTATGCAGCCGGGGACCGGTGTCCCTTCCGCGCCAGCGCTAGCCCGGCAGCCGGTCGCGCAGCCAGCGGATGTCGCTGGCCGGGTCGGGCGTCTCGCAGACGGCCGGGGCGCCCGCGGCCCGGATCACCCCGAGGATGAGCGCCGGGTCGATCGTCCCCGACTCCATGCCCGCGTGCCGGTCGCGGCCCGAGCCGAACTCATCCCGCGAGTTGTTGCAGTGCACGAGGTCGATCCGGCCGGTGATCGCCTTGAGCCGGTCGACGACCGAGTCGAGTTCCTCGCCGGCCGAGTTGGCGTGGCAGGTGTCCAGGCAGAACCCGACCTCGCCGCCGCCCTCCGCCGCGTCGGCGACGACCTCCCAGAGCCGCGCGATCTGGTCGAAGCTCCGTGCCATCGCGCCATCGCCGCCCGCGGTGTTCTCGATCAGCATGGGCAGCGGCCGGTCGATGCGCTCCACGGCCTTGCGCCAGCTGTCGTAGCCCTCCTCGGGATCCACGCCCGCGGTCACGTGGCCGCCGTGCACGATCAGGGCCTTGGCGCCGATCGAGGCCGCGGCCGCCAGCTGCTGTTCGAGCAGCTTGCGGCTGGGGATGCGGATCCGGTTGTTCGGCGAGGCTACGTTGATGACGTAGGGGGCATGCACGTACGCGTCGATGCCCGCGGCGGCGAAGGCGTCGCGCACCTTCGCCGGCTCCCCGGGGACCGGGAACGTGGGGGCCTTCCACCCCTGCGGGTCGCCGAGGAAGAACTGCGCCACCTCGGCCCCGGCGGCCTGGGCCGCGGCGAGCGGGTCATCGTCGTGCAGGTGCGCTCCGATGCGGACCATCATGGTCCCGAGCCTAACGGGCCCCTGCGTCAGAAGCACCCGGCCGCCGTCACCCCGGCCGGGCTCAGCCGAAGCCGCCGTGCGCGGCGCTCAGGCCCAGGCCGACGAACGCGGCGATAATGCCGGCCATGATGAAGATCCGCTGCTCCCGCGTGTTGGACACCATCTGCGCGTACAGGCCGATCACGAAGGCGACGATGCCGAGGAGCAGGCCGGCGAAGTGCAGCCGCACGACGAACCCGATCGCGAACGCGGCGATTCCGACCAGGAACGTGAATATGGTCAGGAAGTTCTCCGTGGGATGCCGCCGACCGTCGCTGTTGAGCGTCAGGCGCAGCAAGCGAGCCTGGGATTCGGGCTCTACGGCCATTGTTGTGAGCTCCCTTGTGGTGGGTGTCCGCTAAGCGTGTTCCCGCGCCGGAAGACTCGGCAAGGTACCTGGAATCGTACTGCCGCCCCTTGCCGGTCAGCGATAGCGGGCCCGGTCTCATGCGAGCCGGAGCGTTGTGGATCCATAAAAGGCGTGCCGGCGGTCATCGCGGCGAACGGCGGGCGGCGGTGTCGGTCCCTGCTGGTAGGCTGGCTCAGCCGTGCCGGGCCGCTGTGGTGGCGGGCGCGGCCCCTCCTGTCACGGAGAGACCGTGACCGCGCCAGTCCAGAGGAGGCAGGGTAAGCGCATGCGCCACTACGAGATGATGGTCATCCTCGATCCCGCGCTTGAGGAACGTACCGTCCAGCCGTCGCTCGAGCAGTTCCTGAACGTCGTCACGACC
>Ga0335073_10006914_pt1 | contig 15930 bp, 17 predicted proteins | sample Lox_Sample_22_FD_207093 | JGI IMG/M metagenome (GOLD analysis project Ga0335073, IMG submission 207093) | Soil microbial communities from Loxahatchee National Wildlife Refuge, Florida, United States - Lox_Sample_2.2 | ecosystem: Environmental > Terrestrial > Soil > Wetlands | place: USA... | reverse complement strand
AATATCTGCGCGAGAACCGGGTCGTTCCGGAGAAGAACGACCTCAACTCGCTGCTCTTCCTCCTGACGCCGGGCGTCGAATCGAGCAAGGCCGGAACGCTGCTCAGCGCGCTCGTCGCCTTCAAGCGCTATCACGACGACAATGCGCCGTTGGACGAGGTCATCCCGGAATTCGTGCATAGCCGGCAGCGACGCTATGCGGGAATGCGGCTGCGCGACCTCTGCGCCGAGATGCACACCTTCCACCGCGAGAACCAGACGAGCCTGCTGCAGCGCCTGCAGTTCCGGCCCGAGCATTTGCCCAAACCGGTGCTGCCGCCACACGAAGCGGTCCGGCAATTGACGCGCAACAAGGTAAAGTACCTGCCGCTCGATCGGCTCGCGGGCCATGTCGCCACGACCTTGTTCGTCGTCTATCCCCCGGGCATCGCCACCATCGTTCCCGGCGAGCTTCTCGATGAGCGCGCCAAGCCGATGCTCGACTATCTCGCGCTTTTCGAGCGGAGCGCCAATCTGTTTCCGGGGTTCGATACGGAAATCCAGGGCCTTTATCGCGAGACCGAGCCGGACGGCACCATCCGCTTCTACACCTATGTGACGGACGCGCCCTGACCGAAGCTCAGGGCCGGTCCTCCTTGACCGGCTTGCCCGCCGGTTCGTCCGGCGGCGCCGACCCGCCGGCGCCGAGCGCGCGTTGCATGAGGATGGTGTCGGTCCAGCGCCCGAACTTGAAGCCGACGCAGGGCAGGAGGCCGACCTGCCGGAAGCCGTTGGCGCTGTGGAATTCGATCGAGGGCAGGTTGGCGCTGTCGATATAGGCGATCATCTGCCGATAGCCCGCCCCCGTGCACGCCTCGACCAGCGCCGGCAACAGCCTGCGGCCGATGCCGGCATGGAGATGGTCGTGGTGGACGTAGATCGAGTGCTTGACCGCATAGCGATAGGCCGGTCGCTTGCGGAACGGCACGGCATAGGCATAGCCGAGGATTGCGCCCTCCCGTTCCGCGACGATATGCGGCAGGCGGCGCTTCAGCATGGATTTGCGGCGGCGCTTGATGTCGTCGGGGTGCAGCGGCTCCATCTCGTATTCGCCGAGTCCATGCTGAACATGGTGGCTGTAGATGGCGATCATCGCCGGCACATCGGCTTCGGTCGAGGAACGGACGAGGATTTCCTGTACGCTATCCGGCATGTCTCCCGCTCTCCACATCGCGCCGCCTGCCGAGCGCGAGCGAGAGCATCATCGCGCGTGGACTATTTCAATTCCGTGACGACCGACGCGGTGCGGACAGTTCGCCGCGCCCCAGCCCTGGCTTCAAAAGAGCACCGAGGGCAGATAGGCGCCGGTCGGCTGGTTGTAGAGGCCAATGGTCATGAGCGTCATCTGCTGGACCAGCGTGAGCCCATGTTCGAGGCACCAGGTAAAGAGCTCGTGGTTGCGCGTCGGCACAAAGAAGCCCGGCCCGGGCGTCTCCGGCGAGGCGCCGATCAGCGCCATCAAATCCCGATTGGTCTCGCCCACCGCATGCGCGAAAAACGCGATCTGCGTCGCGTAGCCTGTGATCCGGCCCTGGTGTTCGACCACCGTGGCCGTGCCCGCGCGGATCGCGTCGTCGAGTTCGCGAGCGCGATCGTGACCGTGCACATCCCGGCAAAGCCGGTTGCACGCCGGGCCATCGGCCTCGGCCGCAGAGCGGACATCATATCCAATCAGCTTCAAGCCGAGCGGCAGCCCCTTCATCACGGACAGCGGTTCGCGGGTGCGGAAGCCCAGCTTGGTGTAAAGGCTGAGCGACCGATTGTGGTAGGCCGTCTGCACCAGCCGCACGCCCGGCAAGCGTTCGCGAGAGGCGCGGTCGAGCACGTCCTGCATCAGCCGCTTGCCGATGCCTCGGTCTTGCTCTGTTGGGTCAACCGTTATCGGCCCGATCCCGCCGATCGCACCGCGCAAATCGAGGAAGTTGCTGCCGACGAGCTTCTGGTCGCGCTCCGCCGCCACGCCATAGAAGCGCCCGTGGCCGAGCAGCATGGCGGCGAGGCCGCTCGCCACGTCCGGCGAAGGGAAATCGGGCGGGAAGTTGTGCCGCTCTGCAATTGCCCTAAAGGCATCGTGCATGACGCGACCGATTGCGGGCGCGTCGCTCGGCGCCGCCGGGCGCAGCGTCACTGTCATGGAATTATCCCTCCCGCGCCGCGAACCGCTCCGCGTCACCAGCCGAGTTGCTTCAATGCCCATCCGGCATTCCAGATTTTCGTCATGTGCCGGATTTTGTCGCCCTCGAACTCCATCACGTAGACGTAATCGGAACTCGTGCTCTTGCCGGTCGGCGGGCGAGGACCACCCTGTCCGGTATGGGTGCCGGAGAACACGCCGTAGGCGCAGACGCTGTTTCTCGCGCTGTCGGTGGCGAAGGATTTCACGACATAGCGACCATCCGGAAGGACGCTCAGTAGACCCTTCATCCAGTCGGCATATTGCTGGAGCGTTCGCAGCTCGGCCAACGGCTCTGCCTGGGCAGCAAAGCTCGCATTGGACGTGCAGAAAGACCGGCACCTCTCCCAGCCCTTTCCGGTTTCACAGGCGTCGAAGAAGCTCTGGGCAATCGATGTGATGTTCGCCATCTCTCTCCTCCCTTCGCCCCGCGTCACTGCATATAGGCTTCGACGTGTATCTTCCCGGTCGCCAAGTTTGCAGTCCCGAGAGCAAACATCTGCCTCGCGTTCACCCAATCATAGTTCGCGGCCGCTGTGGTGAGACGCACGTGCTCGATCAGATCAACGATCGGCTCGTTCGCTCGCGGCGCCCCAACGCCGCCAATCTGCGCCGCAATCCGGTGGCCGTCATCGGTTTCTATCGTGGCTCTGACATCGAGGTCCGTGCGTCCGTCGGCACGCATGATCAGGTAGTCGACGCCACGCACCTTGCCCGTCAGCCGGCCCTTGGCGCGCCCCTCGAACGCGACATCGAAGCGCGCCCCTTGCAAGGGCACCTTCTCCTTGCCGCTCAGGATCGCCTCCAAGGTCACGCCGTAATCCGTCGCTCCCGTGATATCGACATCGACCTCGTAGATCTTCTCGCCCGGCATCGCATGGCTCTCGGTCGCCAGTGCCTGCCCGAGCGCCGCAAGCATGCTTGCTGTGTCGTGGTAGTCCTGGAACGATACGAGCTTGCCTTGAGCATTGTATTTCAGCACCTCGGCGAATTCGGCACGTGCCTCCTGACCGGTACTTTTCATGCGCGCGACGGTCGAACCCAGGACGACAATCGTGTCGCCGGCGTCGATCCATTCGCGATTTTCCCAGCCGGTGAACTCGACGTGCTGGCTCAAGAGCTGAAAGAAGTCGGCTATTTGCTGCTTACCCTCGTACGCCCCAATCCACGGCATCCTCTCTTTGACACCGGGAATGCTGTATCGGCACGTGTCAGCCAGATGCTCTGCGATCAGCCCCTGAATGTCGCCCCGAAGAAACAGCTCGTAAGCTTTCTTCGCATTTTCGAGATTGGATGGCATCGTCACCTCCCTCATAGCCGGTTGGAACCTGTCGAAGGCCGCCACGTAAGTCGCTCGTTAGAGTCGACACCGCCCCTCCCGCGCTTCGGCAGGATGGACAGCCATCCGACATTTGGTCCTTCCCTTCCCGCCGCCAGCATCAGAGCGAGGTGAAGGAAAGAAAATCAGGAAGTTCCCGAGGTCGGCGCAGAAAAATCAATGTAGAAGCGCTGTCTGCGCACCTTTGGCGCGTTATTGACCTTGATGCTCGCCGGTTCGGGTGTCGAGTGTTAGACTGGCGCCGTGGCCCAGGGAGCGACCGCCATGCGCTATGACGTCATCTCGGCCGACGGACATATCGATCTCATCTGGCTGCCGCCCGATCTCTTCACCGCGAATGCGCGGGCGGCGCTCAAGGACCGCATGCCCTATGTGGTGGAGGGGCCCTCGGGCAGGGAATGGGTGAGCAAGGGCGGCGCCAAGTTCGGGCTGATGAACGGGATGGGCTCGGCCGGCCGCCAATATGTTCCGGGACAGATCCACCGCTCCGACCGCATGGCCTCGACCGGCCTCTACGATGACGGCAAGAAGGGGATCCGGCGGCTGACTGAACCGGCGCTCAGGCTCAAGGACCAGGATCGCGACGGCGTCCAGGCCGAGGTGCTCTACGGCATCCTCGGCGCCACAGCGCGGTTGCGGGATGACGAGGCGGCGGCCGAGGTGCTGCGCATCTACAACGAGTGGCTGGGGGATTTCTGCCAGGCCAGTCCCGAGCGGCTCATCGGCCTCGCCAACATTCCCAACCACGACATGGAGGTCGCTGTCGCCGAAGTGAAGCGCGCCGCGGCGCGCGGCGCGCGCGGCCTCGACGTTGCCAACCGCCCGGATATGACGCCGCTCTGGGATCCGTTTTGGGATCCGCTCTGGCAGATCGCGCACGAGACCGGACTCCCGGTGCATTTCCACACCATCGGCGGGCCTCGGCCCGACTATGGCAAGCTCGCGCCGAAGGTGGCGCGCGCCGCCGCTGCCGCGCACATAACCAGCTTCCAGATGCATATGGGCTACATGCTGATGTCGCTCATCTTCAGTGGTGCCCTGGAACGCTATCCCGATCTCAAGATCGTGATCGGCGAGGCCGGGCTCGGCTGGATCCCCTATGTGCTCGACCGCATGGACCTCGAATGGGAGGACCAGTTCAAGGACCTCGACCTCAAGATGAAGCCGAGCGGCTATTGGTATCGGCAGTGCTATGCCACCTATCAGACCGACCGCATCGGCATCAAACTGATCGACGAGATCGGCGAGAACAATGTCATGTGGGGCTCGGACTTCCCTCATCCGGACGGCATCTGGCCGGATTCGCAAGCGTATCTCGACCGCGAGCTCGGCCATCTGCCGGCAACGACGCGCCGCAAAGTCACCTGCGACAACGCGGCGAAGCTCTACCGGCTCGGATAGCACGGCCGCCGATCCGAAAGCCGATCAGCCGGCGCTGCGCTCGCCTGCTGTGAGAAGCCGTCTCAGTTCCGTCTTCAGCACCTTGCCGTAATTGTTCTTCGGCAGCGTGTCGACGAAGCGATAAGCGCGCGGCCGTTTGAAGCGGGCAATGCTGTCGAGACAGAGCCGGTCGAGCTCGGCCTCGGCCACGCGCGCGTCCGGGCGCGGCACGACGAAGGCGACGACCTCTTCGCCCCAATCGGCATGCGGCCGGCCGACGACCGACGCCTCGGCGACGGCGGGGTGGCGCAGCAGCACCTCTTCGATCTCGCGCGGGTAGATGTTGCTGCCGCCGCTGATGATCATGTCCTTGGACCGGTCGCGCAGCGTCAGAAACCCATCCGCGTCGAGCGCGCCGACATCGCCGGTATGCAGCCAGCCGCCGCGCAGCGTCTCCGCCGTCGCCTTGTCGTCGCGCCAATAGCCCGCCATCACGCTGTCGCCGCGCGCCAGCACCTCGCCGGGCTCGCCGGCCCGTACGTCGCGATCCTCGCCATCGACGACGCGCAGCTCGACGCCGGCGAAGGGCAGGCCGACCGAGCCCAGCCGCTCGCGCCAGCGCGGATGGCTGCGGTCCATGTGGAAGGCGCGCGACAGCGCCGTGATCGTCATCGGCGATTCGCCCTGACCATAGATCTGAACGAGACGCGGCCCCAGCAGCTCGAGCGCCTTGAGCAGATCGGCGACATACATCGGCCCGCCGCCATAGACGATGGCCTTGAGATTGCGGTGATCGGTGCCGGCGAAGGCCGGGTTGGCGACGAGCCGCGTCAGCATGGTCGGCGCGGCAAAGAGGCTGACGCCCGGCCAGGCTTGCACCAGATCTGCGATCTCCTCCGGATCGAAATGGCCGCTGTCGGGGATGATGTTGTTGGCGGCCCGCGCCACATGCGGCAGGCCGTAGAGGCCGGAGCCATGCGACAGCGGCGCCGCGTGCAGCTTCGCGTCGGTCGGCGCGATCGGGTCGACATCGGAGAAATAGCCGAGACACATCGCGGTCAGATTGCGGTTGGTCAAGGTCGCGCCTTTGGGCCGTCCGGTGGTGCCGCTGGTGTAGAAGAGCCAGGCCGGATCGTCGGGGCGGCGCTCGACCAGGTCGATGCCGTCGCTGGCGCCGAGCTTGCGCCATTCGGCATCGCCTGCGACGACGACGCGCGCCAGCTCCGGCAGATCATCGGTGAGCGGCGCCACCGTTTCGGCGAGATCGGGGGTGGCGAAGCAAAGCCGTGCGCCGCTATGGCCGAGGATGTAGCGAAACTCTTCGCGGTGCAGCTTGGCATTGATCGGCACGGCGACGAGGCCGGCATGCCAGATGCCGAACAGCGCCTCCAGATAGTCCGGCCGGTTGGTCATGGCGATGGCGACGCGCTCGCCCGGGCGGTAGCCCGGTTGACGGGCGAGGCCGCCCGCAATTGCCGCGGCCGTAGCCGCCCATCGCGCATAGGTTGAATAGACGGTGCGGCCGCGCGAGAGCGCGGGACGGTCGGCGAAGCTCTTGCCATTGCGCCGGAGCCAAGCGGCAATGTTCATGGCGGCGTCCTCCCTTTGGCAAAGCATGCGCCGGCCGGTTGGCGCGCGCAACGCTGCGGCTTTTTTGCCAATCGACGGCCCCGGGCATCTGTCGTTTCATTAAACCTGTCGGGCTCCCGCGTTGGGCGAGCCTGGCAGGTACAGGTGAAGACCATGAGCATTTGGCGGCGGCGGCCGGGTCGCGAGGAGAATTACGGCATCTCGGCGGGTCAGCGGTTTTTCTCGGTTGGACGGACGGCGGCGGTGTGGGAGGTGGTCAACGTCGCGCGCTATGCCGGTGATCTCGCACCGCACGTGCGGCTCTCGCGCGTCGGCTCGCACCACGATGGCAAGACGGTCTCTCTCGAGGTGCTGCGCGACCGGCGCTTCTACGAGCCCGCTCCGCGGGGGCTCGGCGAACCCTGGTTCCGTTCGCGTTAACCCTCTCGTTAACCATACCGGCGGTATCCTGCAGCACATCATGACTTCGACGCCCTTCGCCTGCGTCGCCGATCACGGACTGTCCAGAGCGTTGGCCGGCGCGCTGCGCCAGGCCGACCAGAACACCGATTTTCGGAGCGCCATTTGCCGCTTCGAGGACGATCTCTTCGCCGCCTTTCCCGCCGGCCATCGTCTCATGGGCTACGATGAGGCGGCGGCGATGCTACGCGACATCTTCGACATGCTGGGCCGGAAGCCGCCGCGATTGGCGCTTGTCGCCGGCTTCGATGATCCCCGCGTCGGCGGCTTCGCCGATGTCAGGAACCACCGCATCGCCATCGAGAAGGGCTATCTCTATCGCTTTCTGGTGCTGCACGAATCGGCCCATCTCATCGTCCCGGAGGACCGGCGCCACGGGCCGGCCTTCACCTATATCCTGCAGCTTCTCTATCGCAGCTTCATCGGCATTCCCGAGGAGGCCGTGCGGCGCTTTCTGAGCCGGCATGGGCTGCCCGGCTATACCGCCGCGGCGACGCTCGCTGCCTGAACCGGGCGAGTCGCCGCAGTTCGAACTCCCATTCGTGGCCGTACTTCAGCATGCTGCGGCGCGGTATCCGCGGCGGAGAAGAAAATCCGCGCGCTCCCGACACTTAGGGGCGATCTTCGCTTGACCCCTTGGCGGGGGCGAATTAAGGAGAAAGTGTGACACTTTTGTCCCCTATGGCTCGCCTCTCGCGGGTCCCATATGTGGGCGGGGCGCAGCCGCAGGTTTTTCGCCTGCGCAATGGCCTTGCCGGCGCTTTCGACCTTACCCCTTTCGCGCTTTCTGGAACTGCGCGGCTTGCCCAATACGTTCGTTCAAGGCCCTAGCCACATCAGAGGGATAGAAGGCGATGCTCTACGAGACCTACCAGGCGCATCGGGACGCCTTCGGACCTGTGCGCTGGATGGCCCAGACGCTGAAAGGGCTGCTCAACCAGCCTTGGCCCGTCGTGGCACATCATCCCGTGATCCGCAGCGCCGCCGCCGCCTGCGAGATGGTGGAGCGCGCCGGCATGTGGCATGAGCGGCCGGAGTTCGGCATTCGCAGCACGACGATCGACGGCCGCTCCATTGCCGTCGACGAAGTGGCGGCGGTGCGTCATCCCTTCTGCACCTTGCTGAACTTCAAGAAGGACATCGCGGTCGAACAGCCGCGCGTGCTGCTGGTGGCGCCGCTCTCCGGCCATTTCGCCACCTTGCTGCGCGGCACGGTCGAGACGCTGCTCCCCGAGAACGACGTCTTCATCACCGATTGGGTCAATGCGCGCAACGTGCCGCTGCTCTATGGGCGGTTCGATCTCGACGACTTCGTCGATCTCATCGCCTCGTTCCTGCGCGAGCTCGGCCCCGAGACGCATGTGATCGCCGTCTGCCAGCCCTCGGTGCCGGTGCTCGCGGCCGTGTCGCTGATGGCGGCCGACAACGATCCGGCGCAGCCGCGCTCGATGACCTTGATGGGCGGCCCGATCGACACGCGGCGCAACCCGACCGTGGTGAACGAGCTCGCGACCTCGCGGCCGCTCCCCTGGTTCGAGCGCAACGTCATCGCCACCGTGCCGGCGCGCTATCCCGGCCAGTTCCGCCGCGTCTATCCCGGCTTCCTGCAGCTGGTGGGGTTCATGACCATGAATCTCGACCGGCATGTGACGGCGCATATGGACCTCTTCAAGCATCTCGTGCGCGGCGATGGCGAGAGCGCCGGCGCGACGCAGCGCTTCTACGATGAATACATGTCGGTCATGGACCTGCCGGCGGATTTCTACCTGCAGACCGTCTCGCGCGTCTTTCAAGAACATGCGCTGCCGCTCGGCCGCTTCACCTCGCGCGGCCGCAAGGTCGAGCCGCGCGCCGTTGCCCGCACCGCCTTGCTCTGCGTCGAAGGCGAGAACGACGATATCTGCGCCATCGGCCAGACCGCCGCCGCGCTCGATCTCTGCACCGGCCTGCCCGCGGTCAAGAAGGCGCATCACATCCAGCCCAAGGTCGGGCATTACGGCGTCTTCAACGGCAAGCGCTGGCGCACGGAGATCTATCCGAGGGTCCGGGATTTCATTCGGGCAAACGCATAGGCGAACGCGCAGAGCGCGTTCGTCCGCGGCGGCGTCAGCGCTTGCGCCGCAAGCGCGAGAGCCGCACCATGCCGACGAGCGCTCGTCACGACGGAGCGGGCTCTCGCGGTTGCGTTGCAACCGCTGACGCCCGCCGGCGACGACGCGTTGCGTCGCGCCGATTTGACGGCGGCCCCGCCTTTGGTCAAATAACGTGTCGTAAAGAAGAAAAGCGGAGGGAAGCATGGCGAAGACCGGCAAGGTTATCATCACCTGCGCCGTTACCGGGTCGATCCATACGCCCACCATGAGCCCGCATCTGCCGCTGACCCCCGATGAGGTGGCGGGGCAGGCGATCGAGGCGGCGGAGGCGGGGGCGGCGATCCTGCATCTGCACGCGCGCGATCCCCGGGACGGGCGGCCGACGCCCGATCCCAAGGTCTTCATGCAGTTCCTGCCGCGCATCAAGCAGGCGAGCGACGCCGTCATCAACATCACCACCGGCGGCGGTCACGGCATGACCCTGGACGAGCGCCTCGCCGCGCCGCTCCAGGCCTCGCCCGAGATGTGCTCGCTCAACATGGGCTCGATGAATTTCGGCCTCTACCCCATGCTGCAGCGCTACAAGGAGTTCAAATACGATTGGGAACGGGTCCATCTCGAGAACTCCCGCGACTTCATCTTCCGCAACACCTTCAAAGACATCGAGCACATCCTCCGGACCCTCGGCGAGGCGCACGGGACGCGCTTCGAGTTCGAGTGCTACGATATCGGCCACCTCTACACGCTCGCCCATTTCCTCGAGCGCAAGCTGGTCAAGCCGCCGCTCCTGGTGCAGACCGTCTTCGGCATCCTCGGCGGCATCGGCGCCGATCCCGATAACCTCATGCACGCCAAGCACATCGCCGACAAGCTCTTCGGCGATCAGTACCACTGGTCGATTCTCGCCGCCGGCCGCCATCAGCTCCCGCTTGCCACCATGGGCGCGATCATGGGCGGCAATGTGCGCGTCGGTCTCGAAGACTCGCTCTTCATCGGCAAGGGTCAGCTCGCCCAGTCGAACGCCGATCAGGTGCGCCGTATCCGCACCATCCTGGAGAACCTGTCGCTCGAGGTCGCGAGCCCGAAAGAGGCGCGGGCGATGCTGTCGCTGAAGGGCGGCGACCAGGTGGCGTTCTGATGATCGACAAATGCATCCGCTCGCTGGCCGAAGCGGTGGTCGGCGTCAAGCATGGCGCCACGGTGCTGTGCTCGGGCTTCGGCGCCGTGGGCGAGCCGGTGGAGCTGCTCAACGCGCTGCGCGAGACCGGCGTGCGCGATCTCGTCTGCGTCGCCAACAATGCCGGCACGGGCGATGAGGGGCTCGCCGGCCTCATCAAGGAGGGACGGGTGCGCAAGATCATCTGCTCCTTCCCGCGCACCACCGACCCGCATTGCTTCGAGGCCGCCTACAAGGCCGGCAAGATCGAGCTCGAGATCGTGCCGCAGGGCACGCTGAGCGAGCGCATGCGCGCCGGCGCCGCGGGGATCGGCGGCTTCTTCGTCAAGACGGCGGCCGGCACCAAGCTCGGCGACGGCAAGGAGACGCGCGAGATCGGCGGCGAGCTTTATGTGCTGGAGACGCCGATCAGGGGCGATGTCGCCCTCTGCCGCGCCGATCGCGCCGACCGCTGGGGCAATCTCACCTATCGCAAATCGGCGCGCAACTTCAATCCGGTTATGGCGATGGCGGCCGATCTCACCGTGGTGCAGGTGCGCGAGATGGTGGCGCTCGGCGAGCTCGATGCCGAGTGCGTGGTGACGCCCGGCATCTTCGTCGACCGCATCGTCGTGGTGTGAGGGAGGAGGAGAGGATGAAGCCCTTGAGCCGGCGCCAGATGGCCTGGCGCGCCGCGCAGGACCTCGAAGACGGCGCTTGCGTCAATCTCGGCATCGGCCTGCCGACGCTCTGCTCCGATTTCATTCCCGCAGGCCGCGAGATCCTCTTCCACAGCGAGAACGGCATTCTCGGCATGGGGCCGGCGCCGAAGCCGGGCGAGGAGGACCAGGATCTGATCAATGCCGGCAAGCAGCTCGTGACCTTGCTGCCGGGCGGCGTCTATTTCCACCACAACGACGCCTTTCTGATGATCCGCGGCGGCCATCTCGACATCGCGCTGCTGGGCGCCTTCGAAGTCTCGGAGAACGGCGATCTCGCCAATTGGACGACCGAGGATCCGGATTTCCCGCCCGGGGTCGGCGGCGCCATGGATCTCGCGGTCGGCGCCCGGGAGGTGCGGGTCCTGGTCGAGCACATGACCAAGGACGGCAAGCCGCGCATCCGCAAGCGCTGCGTCTACCCGCTCACGGCGCCGCATTGCGTGAAGCGCGTCTACACCAACCTTGCCGTCCTCGATGTGACGCGCGAAGGCATCGTCGTGCGCGAGATGGTGGAAGGGCTCGACCTCGCTGGGCTGCAGGAGCGCACCGAGGCGGCGCTCACCTTGGCCAATGACTGGAAGCGGCTCACCGCGCCGGCGGTGTGACGCCGGCGTTCGTCAGGCGGCGATCCCCGGATTGGCCTCTCGGCACTTCGCTTCGAACGCGTCGGAGATGAATTCGGGGCGCTTGTAATAGCCCTTGACCCAGCTCGCCAGCATGCAGAGCTCTTCCAGCTTCAGCACCTCGTTAAGCGTGCCGTCGGGAAAGCGCATGCTGAAGCTCTCGGCGATGGTGCCCATGACGTCTTCGATCTGCTCGGCGGTGAGGCCGATATCGGTCTCGAGCGCGGCGGTCCGGGTGAGGCGCGCCTCGTCGATCTGGTACTCGTCGCGGATGAGCTTGACGATCCAGCGGAACATATTCATCCAGTTCTTCACGTCGTCGATCGGGCGCGACATACGTTCCGGTTCCCGACTGCAGAATCGAGCAAAAATGCCCTGAATTGCTTACAAAATCGCTAATTGCGCCGATCGCGGGGCCACCCTCTTCAGAAACCATTTACCATGTTTTAGGGTCGGCGCGAGACGGCTCAGCCCGCCAGCGGCAGGGGATCGTCCATCGGCGCCAGCGGCGGAGCGCCGCCGCCAGGGATGCCGGCCTCGGCGACGTTGAGGACCATCGAGACCTGGGCATAGAAGCCGGTAAGCGCCACCAGGTCGACCACCTGCTGCTCGCCGAGCAAGGTCCGGGCACGCTCGAAGGTCGGGTCGGAGACGCGCTGCCGCTTCGACAGCTCGACGCAGAAATCATAGACCGCGGCCTCGTCGGGCTGCATTCCCTCGGGCCGCCGTCCCGCCTTGAGCGCCTCGGCGATCGCCGGCGCGAGGCCGGCTTTGAGCGCGAGCGGGTGATGCGCCCACCATTCGTATTGCGCGGTCCAGAGCCGCGCCTGGATCAGGATCGCCATCTCGTTCAAGCGGCGCGGCACCGAGGTGTTGAAGCGGAGATAGTCGGCGAGCTTCAGGAAGCGGTCGGCGAGGACCGGGCTGCGCAGCAGGAAATTGTAGGGCCCGCCGAGCCCGCCGCTCGAGACCTTCAGGATCTCGGCGGCGACGCGTTGCTGCTCGGCGTTCAGCTGCTCCGGCGTGAGCTGGGGAAAACGCGGCGGCTTGGTCATGCTCCCTCGCTTCCCGGCTCGAGCCGCGCTTCGAGCCAGCGGCGCAGCTGCGGCGTCAGCGGCATCGCGCGCCGCGTGTTGTCGTCGACCAGCACCATGGTGCATTCGGCGGTGGCGGCGCAGAGCTCGTCCTTGAAGACGCCCTGACCCAGGCGAAAGGAGCTGCGGCCGATCGACAGCACGCGCGTGCCGATATCGACCGTGCCGGGGTAGAAGATCTCGGCACGGAAATCGAGCTCGAGGCGGACGATGACGAAATTGGCGTCCGGCCCGCGCAGATCGAGCTTCTCGTCATAGAGGAAGCTGACCCGGCCGCTTTCGCAGAAGGTGGCGTAGACGGCGTTGTTGACATGACCCTGGCGATCGGTGTCGCCGTAGCGCAGCGTGTCGCTGGTCCAGATCGGATAGGCCGCGCGCGAGGTCGGCGGTGGCGCAGCAGGACGGGCGTCATCCATGTCCGCGCGCCTCAATCCTGCGCCGCCGGCCGGATCGCCGTGGCGACGATGCCGGCCTCGATCAGCCGCTCGATCTCGGCATCGGAATAGCCGATCTCGCGCAGCACGTCGCGATTGGCTTCGCCGAAGCGCGGCGGTGTGCGGCGCAGCGCGGCCGGCGTGCGCGACAGCTTGATCGGCGCGCCGACGCCGCGGTAGTCGCCGCGCTCGAACACCATCTTGCGATGGAGCGTGTGCGGATGGGTGAGCACGTCCGGCAGCTCCTGCACCAGACCGCAGGGCACGCCGAGATCGAGGAGCCGCATGGTGAGCGCCTCGCCGTCGATCGTCGCCATCGCGCCCTCGATCGCCTGGCGCAGCGGCGCGCGATTGACGACGCGGTCCTTGTTGTCGCGAAAGCGCGCATCCTGCGCCAGCTCGGGCTTGCCGATCTCGGCGCAGAAGCGGGCGAATTGCCGGTTGTTGCCGATGGCGAGGAAGATGCGCTTCGTCCGCGTGTGGAACTGGTCGTAGGGCGAGACATTGGGATGCGCATTGCCGGTGCGGCTTGGCGGCTTCTGCGACAGGAACCAGTTGGCGGCATAGGGATGGAGCAGGCCGACGGCGCAATCATAGAGCGTCGCCTCGACGAGCTGCCCCTTGCCGGAACGCTGCCGCTCCTGCAGCGCCATCATGATGGCGAGCGCGGCGTTGAGCCCGGTGGCGAGATCGACCACGGGCACGCCGACGCGCAGCGGTTCGCCCTCGGCCTCGCCATTGAGACTCATCAGCCCCGCCATGCCTTGCACCGCGGCGTCGTAGCCGGGATAGCCGCCGAGCGGCCCGTCGGCGCCGAAGCCGGAGATGCGGCAATGGACGAGGCGCGGGAATTTCTCCTTCAGCACCGCGTCATAGCCCATGCCCCAGCGCTCGAGCGTGCCGGTCTTGAAATTCTCGACCAGGACATCGGCGCCGTCGAGCAGGCGGAACAGCACATCGCGCGCCTCGGGCTTGGCGAGGTCGAGCGCCATGCCGCGCTTGTTGCGGTTGACGCCGATGTAATAGGAGGCGGCATCGCCGCGGAACGGCGGACCCCAGCCGCGCGTCTCGTCGCCTTGCGGCGGCTCGACCTTGATCACCTCGGCGCCGTGATCGCCCAGGATCTGCGTGCAGGACGGCCCGCCCAGCACGCGGCTCAGATCGATCACTTTGAGCCCGGCCAAGGCGCCGGGGGAGATTGGTTCGGTCATGCGTATTTGTTCCTGTTGCAAAGGGGCGAGCGGCTCACCCCCCTCCCGGCAACGCTGCGCGTTGCCGACCTCCCCTCAAGGGGGGAGGGGATTTCAAGCCACAGCGAGAATTGCTCCTCCCCCCTTGAGGGGGAGGGAAGGGAGGGGGGTGTGCCAGCGTCACGCTCCGGCCGCTCCCACTGGAATCCGGAACACCCGCTCGGCGAATTTGGGATAGATCGCGGCGAGCTCGGCGGCGACGGGGCCGCGCAGCAGCGGCAGCACCTCGGCGGGCGGGGGCGGCGTCGCCGGCACGTGCTCCGGCCGGTCGAAGGCGAAGCCGGTTTGATCCAGCACCTCTTCGACGCTGTGGCCGGGATGGACGCTCTCCAGGCGGAAACGGGCGCGCGGCTTGTCGAAGCTGAAATGGCAGAGCGGCGTCACCAGCGCGATCGGCCCGCCGCGGCGGAAGACGTTCGCCGGGCTGGTTCCCGGCGCGCTGATGAAATCGACCTTCTCGACCAGGGTGCGGCGCGAATGCTCGAGGCGGAAGAGGATGATGCGCGGCACCATGAAATAGAGATAGGCCGAGCCATAGGCGCCGGGAAAGCGCGCCTTGGGATGGGCATAATCGCCGATGACGTTGAGATTGATGTTGCCGGCGCCATCGATCTGCGCGCCGGAGAAGAAGAAGACGTCGATGCGGCCTTGCCCGGCGCTGTCGAAGAGCTCGCGCCCGCCATCGGTCCAGAGATTGTGCTCGGGGCTTTGCTGCAGCGAGACATTGGGGCTGTCGGGCTCGAGACGCTGCGCCAGGAACGCCGCGGCGGCCGGGATCGGCGAATTGGCACCGACAGCGATATGGCGGGCGCCGGCGATCAGGCGGCGCACCACCTCGATCAGCACCTCTTCGGGCTTTATCGTGTCGCCGGCGGCGCTCATCTCAGGCGGCGCGGCGGCGGAAGACGTGGTCGTCGAGATAGCGGCGGAAGCCTTCCTCGGTCTGGGCGAGGGCGATGTAGTCGAGGAGATGCTGCGTATCCTCGCCATAGAGATCGCCCATCTTCAGCGGCCAGGCGCCGCGCGGCGCCAGCGCCACCGCCTCGATGTAGAAGGCGGGGATGGTCGCCGCCGCCATCACCTCGTCGGCGAGGAGATCGCCGTCGTGAAACGCCTCGACCGTCGCGACGCAGCGCGCCGACGCATGGGCGAGGGTGAAGAGATCGCGCCGCCGCCCGACCCAGATATTGCCCTTGCCATCGGCCAGCGGCGCATGGAAGAGGGCCACATCCGGCCGGATCGCGGGCAGCAGCACGATCGGATCGTTCTCGCCGAAGGGGTTGTCGATGACGCGCCAATCCGGGCGCTGGCGCAGGATGTCGGAGCCGATGATGCCGCGCAAGGTGCCGAAGGGATTGCCCATCTCGGCCGCGCGCAGCGCCGAATGGATGGCGGGGCAGGTGGCGTCCTTGAGCGCGACCTTCCCGCCGAGCACCGCGGCGGTGAAGCGCGGCGCGGAGCCCAGCTCGCCGAAGCCGACCGCCGAGGTCTCGATGGTCTCGACCGCGCCGGCGCCGATGAGCAGCTCGGCCTGCAGCGACGAGGCGGGCAAGGTCACGAGATGGAGCCGCTTGACGCC
>Ga0335073_10006912_pt1 | contig 15932 bp, 15 predicted proteins | sample Lox_Sample_22_FD_207093 | JGI IMG/M metagenome (GOLD analysis project Ga0335073, IMG submission 207093) | Soil microbial communities from Loxahatchee National Wildlife Refuge, Florida, United States - Lox_Sample_2.2 | ecosystem: Environmental > Terrestrial > Soil > Wetlands | place: USA... | reverse complement strand
CTCCAAGCCCAGGCAGCGGTTCCGGTGTGGATCATGCCAACCTACCGAGTGGTGGAATCCTTCGACCCAAGCGCCCTGTTTGATGTTGTGATCGTGGACGAGAGCTCACAGTGCGACCTGTTCGGCCTGGCGGCGCTCGGAATCGCTCGCAAGGCCGTCGTGGTAGGTGACGACAAGCAGATCAGCCCGCAGGCGGTCGGCACCGAGGAAGCCTCGGTGCATGAGCTGATCAGGCAGCACCTCAGCGACCTGCCGCAGGCGGACCTGCTGGACATCAAGACCAGCCTGTACGACCTGTCGAAGATGCGCTTCCCCGGTGTCATCATGCTCCGCGAGCACTTCCGGTGCCTGCCCGAGATCATCGAGTTCTCCAACCAGCTCGCCTACAACGGCGACATCCTGCCGCTGCGCGAGCATCCCGCCGATACCGCCTGGCGCAGCGTCATCGACGTGCACCTCGCCGACGGATACCGGGAACCGGGAACCGACACCAACCCGCGCGAGGCCGACTTCATCGTCGGCAAGATCGCCGAACTCTGCGCCGATCCCCGCTACGACGGCAAGACCTTCGGCGTCATCTCCTTCCTCGGTGACGCCCAAGCCCAGCTCATCCAGGGCAAGCTCATCGGCCGGCTGGGTGAGCAGGAAGTAGAGCGGCGGCGGATCCGCTGCGGCAACGCCTACCACTTCCAGGGCGACGAACGACACATCATTTTCATCTCGCTGGTCGTGGCCGCCGGCGAGGGCCGCCGCATTGGGGCGCTGACCAAGGAAGCAGACCGGCAGCGGATCAACGTCGCGGCCAGCCGTGCCCAGGACCAGATGTGGTGCGTCCGGTCGATCTCCGCCGACGAGCTCCATCCCGATGACGTCCGCGGCCGGTTCATCCGCTACTGCCAGAACCCGGCGCGGGTCGACGACGCCACCGGCAAAGTCGACGACCGGTTCGACTCCGACTTCGAGCGGGACGTCTACCGTCACCTCATCGCGCGCGGGTACCGGGTCAAGGTCCAGCACCGGGTCGGGCGATTCCGCATCGACCTGGTGGTCGAGGGCCGGCGCGGGCGGTTGGCCGTCGAGCTTGACGGGGACGCCTACCACGGCCCGGACCAGTGGGAGGCCGACCGGAACCGACAGGCCATCCTCGAACGGCTGGGCTGGACCTTCCACCGCATCCGTGGCAGCGCCTACTACCGCGATCCTGACGCCGCCCTGGCCGGATTGTGGGATCGCCTGGAGACGCTCGGCATCCGCCCCGCCGGCGAACCGGACCCGTCACCGCCCGATGAAGCCAAAGACCCGGAACCAGTGCAGATCCCCCGCCATGACGCCTATCAGGCCGCTTTGCCAATTGCCGAGCCAGACAGCCTTACCTTTACCGCTGAAGAACCGCCAGAGGAGGCGGAGGCCGTCGGCGCCGCTCACGAGCCACTGCGCGAAGAACCTCCGGCTTCGGGGCGTGCCTACGCCAGTGAGGCGGGGACAGCCGACCCCAGGATTCCCGTCCTGGCCCAGCAACGGGCCTGGCCCTCTCATTCGCTGCCCGACGCGCATTCCGCTCATCAGTGGAACATCATCGACGGAATCCTCGATATTGTCACCGGCGAGGGCCCCGTCGTGACCGATCGAGTATACGAACTCTACATACGAGCCAGCGGCGGGCACCGCGTGACCAAGCCCGTCCGCGACATCATGGACGAGGCCATCGACACCGCCCTCGGGAAGGGCCTACTCGAGCAGGTGCGCGACAATGTGGCGGGCCACACCGTGAGGACAGTGTATTTGCCGGGTACTCCACCCGTCGTTCCGCGCAGGCGTGGAGACCGGGAACTCGAGCACATCCCGCCCACGGAAGTCGCCGCCGTCGCTAGTCACATCCTCACAGAAGATCCCCGGATCAGCGACACCGAGCTAATGCGAATCCTGCTGACCGCATTCGAGCGGGTACGGCTGACCACCAACGCAGCGGCATTCCTAGAAGACTGCATCGCCATCGCCCGCAGGTAAGGCCGCAAGTGCGCCCAGTATGCAACGAGCCCTCCGGTATTCGGCATCAGGGTTCACAGATCGGCACTACGCTGCGGCAGCCTCCACAGATCCGGGGCAGCGGCGATTTTCTACCCAATTTTCTACCCAAAGAGGCGGCGCGGCCAACTTGAGATCTCGTACCTGCTGGTCACAGCCCATGGCTGGACTGGTCTGACCCAGTATGTCACTAGCCTTCCAAGCTGGTCATGCGGGTTCGATTCCCGTCGCCCGCTCTTTCTTTTTCTAGCTCATATTTAGACGAGCTGCGCGGCGGTGTACGCGCTCGGGCTGAACGGGTAGCGGTACATGTCCATGGTGACGGCCGGCGGGACGAACGCCGTGACCAGGCCGCTGGCTACCCCGCCGACGGCGGCGGCGCAGAGCCAGCCGGCCGGCGGCTGGCGGCCCCGGCGTTCTCGGCTGCGGTGGCGGTGGTCATGCCGGCACGGTGACCGCGGGCCGGCGCATCAGTACGAGCGCCACGACCGTCGAGACTTCCCGTCACCCGCTCTCCCAGATATAAGCTGTTTTTCGAACACTATTTCAGCAGAGTTACCATGTGCTGACGGGCCATTCGCGGGGCCACATCCTGAGCCATTCCGGGCCAGCAGGATCCTCAACACACATGCGGCGAACCCCGGCACTGACAAGATCTTCGTTCCGAGATGTATCTTGTCTGCACGGACTTGGTCGTGGCCACACGGGAGGACCCTCACCCATGAGCACATCGCCGCTTGATCCACAGGAGATCCGCGCCGCCGCCGAGACGCACAAGGAACTTGGCCCCGAATACAGCGAGGCAGTGATCGAGTCCTTCCTGGAGCGAGTCGACCGGGAAATTACCGCACGTGTCGATGCACGCCTCGCGCATGTGTCCCGCGAGCAGCCCGTGCGGGCAGCACAGTCGAATAGCCGCCGCACGCTGCTAGCCGGTGTTGCGATCGGCATCGTCGTCACTGGTGTGCCTTCCATGGCGGTCGCGGCGAGCGCGGGTGGCGTCATCCCCGGGGATGAGACGAGCGTACTTATCGTCCTCGCCATCCTCTGGGCGATAGCGGTAGGCATAGGAGCGTTCGTTTACCCGGTCAGGCACTACCGGCGCAAGGAATACGGCGGTAGCGCCTGACCGGCAGCCAGGCCTCTTTGGCCCCCGGCACGGGCGCGCCGGCGCCGGACCGGAAGCCGCAGATCAACCCGGCTCATTCAGCTCCGCTGGTGCCGCGGTCGGCTATCTTCCCGGGAGCCGTTCAACTGCGCACAGAGCGCATCCCGACTTCTGACATGCGGATACGGTAACCAACGTCGGCTACGGCCGCGAAGGCGACGCCAGGACTCTCACGAAGGGTGATCGGGATCGCGAATCGTATCGCTGCCAGTCTGCGCCGAGCGGGTGATACACGGGTGATCATCTCCACAATATCGGATCGAAAAAAATGGCGATGATCACCCGTGTATGTCGCGTTATACGCCCGAAGGGCTTCGGTGATCCATTGATCACCCGTATAGCGCCGACTCGGCGTGCGTGTCTGTTGTGCCTATGCGCCCACCGGGCGACGCGCAGAACGCCCAGTTCCGCGCCGTCGGCAGCCCGCTGGTCTGCGGAAAACGCAGGAAGGGAGGTAGCGCCTTCCTGGTGCCCGGGTCACAGACGACGTTGCTGATCGCGCGGGGAACTGCTCAGGTCCAGCCGACGTAGAAGATGGCCAGGCCCGTGGCCACGAAGATGGAGGTAATCAGCCAGAACCGCACCACGATCGTGGTCTCGTTCCAGCCGAGCATGCGGAAATGATGCTGGAGCGGCGTCATGCGGAACACGCGTACCGGCCGGCCGGTCCTGATCCTGGTCACCTTGAAGACGCTGACCTGGATCATCACCGACAGCGTGACGATCACGAACAGGCCGCCCAGGATCGGCAGCAGCAGTTCGGTGCGGGACACGATCGCGAGCCCGGACAGGGCACCGCCGAGGGCCAGCGCTCCGACGTCCCCCATGAAGATCCTGGCCGGCGGCGCGTTCCACCACAGGAAGCCGAAACACGCCCCTAGCACCGCGCCCGCGACCACCGCGAGGTCCAGCGGGTCGCGCACGTCATAGCAGTTCTGCCCCAGCGCGGCGGTGCAGTCGTTGCGCAGCTGCCAGCTACCGATGATCACGTAAGCGGCCAGCACGGGGATGCACGCCCCGGTAGCCAGGCCGTCCAGTCCGTCAACAAGGTTCACCCCGTTCGACGCACCGCCCGTCATGAGGATCACCCAGACCACAAAGAACACCGGGCCGATCGCGATGCCGAAGTCAGTCAGGAAAGACAGATGGTCCGAAGCGGGGGTCAGGTCGTAACTGTCCGGAAAGTGCAGCGCCATGATGCCGAACGCCGCGCCTACCACGATCTGCCCGGCCAGTTTCTGCCCGGCTCGCAACCCGAGGCTGCGCCGCCTGAAGACCTTGATGAAGTCGTCGACGAATCCGACCAGGCCCATGCCGGTCATCAGGAACAGCACCAGCAGCCCCGACGCGGTCACCGGGTCGGCGGTGAGCGTGTGCCCGGCCAGGTATCCGGCCAGCGAGGCGAGGATGATCACGATGCCGCCCATGGTGGGCGTGCCTCTCTTGCTCGCGTGCCCAGCCGCCGCGAGTTCGTCCTGGATCTCCTGGCCGACGCCGCGCCTGATGAAGATGCGGATCGCGACCGGGGTGCCCAGCAGCGCGATCGCCATCGACACCGCGGCGGACAGCAAGAGAGTTGTCAAGGGCCTGCCTAGATGTCGCGCCGGACCAGGTTACTCCGGACCCTACCGTGGGATTTAGCCTCAAATGTCCATCAGGGCCGCCCATTCCAGTGCCGCGGGTGACGCCTGCCGGGCAAGTGCTGCCGTTCTATCTCGAGCACCTGGGCCTCACCTTGAACTGGGAGCACCAGTCCGGGCCCGGGCTGCCGCTGTGTGCGCAGGTCTGGCGATCTGAGGCTGTGCTGCACCCGCCTGAGCACCTGGCGATGACAGCCAGTATGGCGTGGCCGGGATTCCGGTGCACGACATCACCTCGCCGCATGAGGAGCTTGTCGCCTGCCCGGACGCCCCGAGATCGATCCCGGCGCTCCCGGCGGGCCGACGATGCAGGCCATCGATCCTTACGGCATATCCTGCTTCCTGCGATTCGCCCAACGCCCAGATCGGCCGGATCTGAGCGGGCTTGGAGTGAGTCTGTGATGCATCGACTGCCGGCCCTATCGGCGGATCCGGCTCGTGACCTGGTTCAATACCGAACTTCACACGTGACGGGTCCACCTGCGGTGCGGCCCGGCTGAGCCGTGCCTATCGAGAGCAGCCCGACCGTGCTGCCGCTGGCCGGTGTTGTCATAGGCGCCTGCGGGATGTTGCTCGGGCAGTACCAGGCGTTGGCCACCGTTTCCGCCAGGCAGATCCTCGGCGGCCCCACGTACGACACCCTGATTGCGTTCACCGCGGTCGAGCACGATGCCACGCTGCTCAGCCTGGATCAGCGAGCCACTCCAGCATACGAAGCCGTTGGTGCCACGGTGGAGCAACTTGCACCCTGACAGGTCCACAGGCTCGACGCGAGGAGCCGCCGGTGTACGACATAAACCCGACGCGACGATCGAGTCGGCGTTTCCGCGGAAACGCCCGGGGCGCGGCGCATATCGGTAATGCTCCGTCCTGGGATCCGAGGCTGTTGCCCGGGGACGTGCAGACCTGCGGCATTCGGCTGGGGGGCACGGGTGCCGCGCTTAGCTCCCGGAAGCCTCCGCGGCCTTCGCCAGGCCGGCCACGATGACCGGATACAAGCGGCGCAGCGACGGGCACACCAGACGGCCCATGACGGTCCGGTCCCAGGACGCGCCCCAGCGGATGACGGTGCCGCCAGGCGACGGGGTCAGCGTGACCTCGGCCCGGTAGTTACGCACCGGGATGCCGCGCAGAACGGTGTAGGCCAGCCGCCTGCCCGGCTCGACGTCCAGGATCTCCTCAACCGAGACCGGGTACCGCAACCCGTAGCGCTTTGACCCCTCCAGCCAGTAAACAGCGCCCCTGCCGTGCGCGGCCGCGTCGCCCCCGCTCCGGTAGCCGGCCTTGCGCCACGGTCCCCACCGCGGGTACACCATGACATCACTGAGCAGCGACCAGACAACCTCCGGCGGCACACGGGCCGTCTGCTCGGCCGCAGCTTCCACCTTGCGCATAGACACGTTCTACCGCCCGCCGGTCAGGCCGGACAAGACCAATCCGGGGCCCCGAACCGTCGCAGATCGCCGGATACGCGCAGCCGATGATTATCGCCTGTCAGCATTGATACAGAAGTTTGGGATGTCGGCCAAGGACGGGCCATGAGGCTACCAGCTGGAGAATCGTCACCGGCCCGCGGGCCTGGCGGCTTCAGTGCGGGAGGCTGGCGCGGAATGGTTTCTCGGCCTCGGTGATGTCGTCGAGCTGGCTGATGATCTCTCTGGGAGATGATTCGCCGACTACTTTCTGCAGGAGCGGAGTGTGGTCGAGGATGAGGTCGCGGACGGGCCGCAGCGGCGCGGGTGCGTGGTGGAAGACCTTGCCGAGGATCCAGGCCTGCTGGGTCTGCCGGGCGGTGTGCGGCCGGCGTGGTGTCTCGTAGGCGTCGAGGGCGGCCTGGACGGCCGCGTAGTCGGTCAGGTCCAGGCCTGCCAGGCGGCGGCCGAGGAAGTAGCCGTCTTCGATCGCCATGCCGGCCCCGTAGGCGGCGTAGGGAGAGGTGGCGTGGGCGGCGTCGCCCGCCAGGGTGACCCGGCCCCGGGACCAGCGCTTGAGGGGTTCGCGGTCGCGCAGCACCCACCGCTGGATGTTGTCCGGGTCGGTGGCGGCGACTAGTTGCGGCAGCGGCGCCGCGAAGTCCGCGGCGAGACGGGCGGCGGCCGCGTGCCCGTCGCCGTCGGCCTCCTCGACGGTGCCGTCCGACAGGTGCAGCCGCGCCGAGCGCGCATCCTGCTCTAGAAGCTCGACTGCGCGGTTCGCCCGGAGCATGCCGGGGGGCAGCGCGGCTGCCATGCGTTCGTACAGTTCAGGCCGCAGCAAGCCGATGAAGCCGCCGCTGTAATCGCGGATGACGTCCGCGGGGAGCCTGACCGTGCACCGCACCCGGCCGTCTGAGCGGCGGAACTGGGATTCACATGGCGCCCCCAGGTCGCTGGTATCCACTCCGAGCATGCTGAGCGCCTTGATGGGCGGTGGCCACAGGTTGAGAATGTTGCCAGCGGCCCGTGCCTGCGGGTACCGCCCCAGCAGGAGGACCTGGTGCCCGGCCTGGTGCAGCGACAACGCGGCTGCCATCCCGGCGGGCCCGGCTCCGACCACGGCGACCCTGCCCTGGCGGGCGGGTGACGAGCTCATGGCACCGCTCCTTCGCATCCGGTGGACCGATGGTGATGTAGGAATCGCGTTTAGTTGGCGAGTCGGTAAGGCTAGTTGGCGGTACCTGGCGAGTTTTCGGCTAGTTGGCGATCCGGCGTTTGGCCCCGGCTGCCGTGTGCGGCGGCGACTTGGGCGGCGGTGCGGAGGAAGCGGTTGATGGCGGGCGACCTGGAGCCCTCCGGCCCGGCCGCTGCCACCGTGCTCGGGTTCAGGTCGGTGACCGGCACGAACGCTAGGTCGGGCATGGCGTGGCTGCTCGCGACGGAGGCCGGATAAATGCGATGGCCTGGCCGAGCGCTCCCGTGTCGAGCAGCTGGTTCATGTCACTGACCACAGGGCCATCTCGGTCCGGCAGCTCGCTGGACGGGGCGGGACGGCCAGTGCGCCGGGACCGGGCTGAGTGTCTGTTCCGGTCCGGAATGCGAGCGCGCCCGCTGCTGCCAGATTCGCCCGGCGCGGCATCGGCTCTCCCGCCATTGCTGTGTGCAGGCCATGCCGGGGACTGCGGTGGCGTGCGGCCGAACGGGGCAGACGACCCTGGGTACCGGCCGGGCGTGGCCGCGTGTTGACCCGGGGCGTGGCCGTCGGCCATGATGTGCGTGGCGCGGTTCGACGCCGAGGCCGGCGGCCCTTCCCCAGCGGGGCGCTGTCAGGCCGAAGGGGGGCACACTCCCGGGCCGGTACCGCATCACACCGGACTTCCGTCTGGCCGGCCCCGATCGGGGCGCTGGGGCGACCACCGAGACGGAGGTTGTCTTTCATGCCGCAGAACAAGGACCGCAAGCGCCTGGTGCGCGCCCGCATGGCGGAGACCGGCGAGAGCTACACCCGGGCGCTGACCGCCCTGGAGCTGCGCAACGCCATGGCCGATCAGGTCGCCGCGCCCCTGGACCTGGGCAAGGACCTGCCGGATGCGGTGCTGGCCGCGCTGCGCACGGTGCCGAGGCACCTGTTCACGCCCGGCGAGCCGCTGGCCAGCGCCTACGGGGACATCTATACCTCCATCGTCACCAAGAGGAGCGCGCGCGGCACGAGCCTCAGCTCGGTGTCCGCGCCGTGGATCGTCGCGGCCATGCTCGCCCAGCTCGACGTACGGCCGGGCGAGTCGGTGCTGGAGATCGGCAGCGGCGGCTACCAGGCCGCATTGCTGCGCGAACTGGCCGGCCCGGACGGCTCGGTGACCACGGTGGACATCGATCCCGAGGTCACCGCCCGCGCCCGCGCCTGCCTGGACCTGGCCGGGTACCGTGATGTGCGCACGCTCTGCGCGGACGGGGAGCACGGCGCGCCCGGGCACGGCCCGTTCGACGCGATCATCGTCGCCGTGCAGGCCCGGGACATCCCGCCGGCCTGGACGCAGCAGCTTGCCCCGCACGGCCGGCTGGTGACACCGCTGCTGACCCGGGGAGTGTCCAGGTCGTGGGAGCTGCACCGCGAGGACGGGCACCTGGCCAGCCGGAGCAACGGGCCGGCCGGGTTCGTGCCGATGCAGGGCGCCGGGAAGCGCCGCGGGTGGTCGGTGGACGAGGCCGGCGTGCGCCTGTGGAGCGATGAGCCCGCCGGCGTGGACCGCGCTGCGCTGGCCGGAGTCCTGGGAACCGAACGCGCCGAAGCCTGGAGCGGGGTCACCCTGCCGCGGAACACGCTGATCACCGGCCCGGACCTGTGGCTGGCCACCGACCCCGACCACTGCCAGCTGAAGGCCGGCCAGGACGCCGTCGAACAGGGCCTGGTCGACGCGTCCTGGACGATGAACACGCCCGCCCTGGCCAGCGGCGGCAGCCTCGCCTACCGCGCCCGGCTGCGCCCGGTCGACGAGGAGGGCACGGCCTTCGAGTTCGGCGCCTACGGGCACGGCCCGCGCGGCGCCGAACTCGCCGAACGGCTGGCCGGCCACATCCGGACCTGGGACCGCGACCACCGCCACGGGCCCGGCCCGGTCCTGACCGTCCACCCCGCCAGCACGCCAGCCAGCGACCTCCCGCACGGGCACGTCCTGAACAGGCGCCACACCACGATGGTGCTGTCCTGGCCCCAGGCAGCCCCGTAACCGCCAGCCAGTCACAGCGGACCGAGGGCAGGAGTCGTCATGGGGTCGTACGCCGTCACAACCAGACAAGCGCTTACCTGAGCTGGCTGATCTCGCAGATGATCTTGGTTACCCGCAAACCTGACGTGCAACCGCAGGGGGAATGGGTCGTGTTCGCCGTGGTGCCCGGTTACCGCGGGTGCCGATCGGCGGCAGTCCCCCGGCGTGTCGCCGGGCCGGCGGGATCGCGCGCCGCATATGGTCCGTCATGCGAGGTGGTCTCGAGGTGACTTTCGGCGCGGGCACGGAGGTGCCCGCGGAGCCGGTGGTGTCGCTGCGCATGGCTGACGGCAGTGAGGTGCGCAGGCTGCTTCGGGATATGCGGGCACGCCAGGTGGCGGCGGCGGGCCGTCATCCTGCTCTCAAGCGTCCACCCGGAGGTCTTCAAGCGCGGCGCCGGCTACACCCGGCAACTGCGGGAACTGTACGTGCAGCGCTGTACGCCAGCCGTCTGTGGCCAGCACAGCGACCCGGCGGCAGCGGCCAGCGCATCCTTCGACGCCGTTTTCGCTTCCGCCGTCTTCCGCACCGCCTACGGCCCCGCCTTCCCCGGCACAGACCGGGACGCGGAAGACCACATCGCCCGTCTGGCCGACATGCCATGCGCCTATCTGATCGCCGCACAGCTCAGGTAACCGGCCAACCAATTCATCGGCCGGAACCGACCGCCCGCGTAGATCAGCGAGTTCCAGGCGACTAAGGCAGCCAACGAATGCCTCGGCGCTTGCGCGCCGAACGGCGATTACGTCCGCGTGATCCACCTAAAGCTAGACATTCTGCCGAGCGAGCGGCCTGGAACTGACGCCAGTTGCCGGGGCAGGCCCGCTAGGCTTACGGCATGGCAGGGGCAGGCAAAGGCGCTTGGCCGGTTGACTTGTCGGTGCCGAATGTGGCCCGCGTGTATGACTACTGGCTCGGCGGCAAGGACAATTTCGCCGCTGACCGGGCGGCTGCGGACGCGTCGGCGGCTGTGATTCCGCAGTTGCCGCTGCTGGCCCGGGAAAACCGCGCCTTCCTAGGCCGGGCGGTGCGCTTTTGCGCGGGCGCGGGGATAACCCAGTTCCTGGATATCGGCTCGGGCCTGCCCACGATGGAGAACGTGCACGAGGCCGCCGGGCAGGTTACCGGCGAGGCGCGCGTGGTGTACGTGGACAACGACCCGGTGGTGCTCAGCCACGCCAGGGCGCTGCTGGCCACGGAGCGGACCCAGGCCGTGCACGGCGACATGACCCGGCCCGGCGAGATACTGTCCGCCGCGCGGGCCACCGGGCTGATCGACTTCGCCCGGCCGGTCGCCGTACTGCTGGTCGCGATCTTGCACCACATCCCGGACCGGGCCGATCCGGCCGGGTGCGTCGCCGTGTTCAGGGATGCCCTCGCCCCGGGCAGCTACCTGGTGCTTTCCCATGCGCTGCTGGCTCCTGGCCACGTGGACGGCGAGGAGCCGCTCTCCGACCTTGGCCGTGACCTCGGCGCTGCCCAGCAGGGCCTTCCCCGGGGCAACGGCACCCGCACCAGGGCCGAGATCGCTGCCTTCTTCGGCGACATGACGCTGGTCGAGCCCGGCCTGACCGATGTGCGGGAGTGGCGGCCGGATCCCGGTGCGGGCGCGGGCGGCAGCGACGTGCTGGCCGTCCTGGGCGGTGTTGCCAGGAAGCGGTGACTGGACGCCGCGAACGTGCCGTCGCCTCGCCCAGGATGCCTCCTGCTCAGAATCCTCTTGCACCACGGCTGGCCGGGCGCGACCTTGGGCCACCCGATGCCGGGGACACGATCGGGCTGCGCGACCTGTACGGGCTGGCGCTCACTGAGCCGGCCGCCTATCCGGTCGAGCGGCGCCGCGACTGGCGCGAGACGCCGGACACCCCGGCCCGGGCACCGGCCGACGTGTGGGACGAGAAACGGTCAGACGAGATAACGATGGCGCGGCCGCAACCGGAGCCGGTCCACGCGCGCCCGCCATGGGGTAGTGGCAGCCGACCGTGGCTCGCGGTCAGCGGCGGCTATGCAGCGCGCCGGGCGCTGCCCCAGCACTACGACCCGCCGCGGTACGAGCTGCGCGACAGCCCGGCCGGATCGGCGCTGGCACACCTGGATGAGGTTCAGTGGGCCGACTGGGCCCGCGGCGGCGAACTGCTGACCGCAACCACCGACGGGCGGCTGCAGATCCGCGACCGGGCTACCTTGCAGGTGGCATGGGAGCACGACCTCGCACCGATGCGCCCGGCTAGCGGTGAACCACCCGCGGAAGCCGGGCATTGGTAGGCGTCTCCAAACGAAGCCCTTATAGGCACCAGGCTGCCAGGTCAGCGACCGTGGCCTCAGAGTGCAATGCTCGCAGATTGCGAGCATTGCTGTCTCCGAGGGCGCTCTGACCACCTTGAAGGTGCGCGCCGCACGGGCGGGCCAGTCCTTGCAGGCGTACATCCGCCAGTTGCTCGAGGCCGAGGCCACGACGCTGACGCCCGAAGAGGCAGTCGAGCAAGCCCGGACCATCGCCGCCAGGTCAAACGTCACCGCCGATGACGTGCTTGGCGCGATCACCGATATGCGCCAGGCGCGACAGTGATCATTCTTGACACATCGGCCATGGTGAGCTGCTCGTTGGCAGGGACGCAATCGCCGATGAGATACGCGGCCTTGTGATGGGACGCAGGCTCGCGGCACCGCACGCCATCGATCTGGAATGCGCGTCCGCGCTGCGGGGGCTGGTGAACGGCAAAAGCTGCCGGCAGACGAGGGCGAACGGGCCTTGGACTTGCTCGCCAAGATGAACGTCAGGCGGTACGGGCACGCCGCCCTGCTTCCGCGCATCTGGCAGCTCCGCAACAACATGTGGCCCTACGATGCCGCCTACGTGGCCCTCGCGGAATCGCTGAGCGCACAAATCGTGACGATCGACGCGACGATCGAGAAGGTTCCGGGCATTCGCTGCGAGATTGTCCGCCCTAGATGACGCGCAGCCGGCTCGCCCCGCGTTATGGCCAGGTCGCTAGTGATCGCAGGGCGTTTTGAAGTAGGACACGGTGTCGTCCTGGAAGTTGGTCACGTAGGCGGTTTGACGGTCGTAGTCGATGGCCAGGCCGGTGGGCTCGGTGCCCACGGTGACGCGGTCCAGCACGTGGAGCGTGCGGGTGTCGACCACGGCGACGGTGCCGCGCATGGGGTCGTCAGGGAACGTGGAGTTCACGACCAGGGCATAGGCGCCGCCGGCGGTCAGGGCGATCGGCCCGGCGTTGGGTGCCGGGCTGTGCGGGTACAGGTAGGTGATCGGCAGGAAGGCGAGCAAGTCGCCGGTGGTGACGTCGATGACCGACACGCCGGCCAGGCCGTAGACCCAGGCCCGCTTGCCACCGGGAGCGAAGGCGATGGACGAGACCGGTCCGGAGTCCGGCACCGGGATATCCCGGACGACCCGCTGCGTGGCCGTGCTGACGACCCAGATGTGACCGGAATACGAACTGCCGACCCAGACATCCTTGCCGTCTGGGGTGGTCTGCGCCGTCTGCGGTCCGGCTGGGAGCCTGATCGTCTTGACGAGCTTGTTGTCGCTGGTCCGGACGACCGCGACCGCGTTGGACGTGAGCAGTGTGACGTACGCGTACTCGCCACTCGGCGTCCGCGCCGCCACGATGTCCGTGGCGCCGAACCCGACGTCGATGGTGCCGGAGAGTTTAAGGGTGCTGGTATTGAGCACCTTCAGGTCCTTCAGGTTGAACGTCCCGATGTAGGCCTCGCTGTCACAGCGCACGAGCCCGATCGCGGTCTGGTCGTGGAATCCCGTGCCCACCTGCGCCACCTCGCGATGGGTGACCAGGCTGAGCACCGAGACGCTGCCGTCGTTGGCGACATACGCCTTCGATTGCCGCTGCGATATGACGACGTCGATCGGGTTGCTGCCGACAGTGACCGTGTGCACCGGCGGCGGTTTCTGCTGTTGTGCCGCCATAGCGGGCACGGCCTGCGTTACGCCCGCGATCACTAGCACGGCAGCGGCCACCAGGAAGCGTTTCATTAAAGCCCCCTACCTTAAGAAACACTCGCCCGCCCAGTCACCGCCTGATGTATACCCCGTTCCGGCGCTTTCAGCAGCCACCGGCACTCCACCGGCGTACCATGGCGGCGTTTTGAACGGATATATCCGGTGTCGGTGGCGAAATATGGTGTTCTCCGGATAACGGTGCAATTCCGTCAGGTGGCTGGCGTACCCCAGGGGTGCGGTCCGGCGCGCCCTGGGGTTGGGGTTTAGGGGTTTGCCCTAGCGATTGCCGCGGCGGTCGCGACAACCATCGCAGTGTGAGCATTCACGAACGTCACACACGGATGGAGAAGACAATGGTGTCCGCACCTGTTACCCCCGCGGTTCCCGCCCAGCGTCCGGCGCCTGCCGGTGCTGGCCCGGTCCCTGATCCGGTTCCCGGCAGCCCGCTGGCGGCGATCGCCGCCGAGCCGGCCGCGGTGCAGGACCGGCTGCTGGCCGAGCACACCGATGCGGTCGCCGATCACATGGCGAACCATTTCGGGCGGCAGGCGCCGCACCTGGCCGCCAGCAGCGGGTTCGCCCGCTGGCAGCGGGCGGCCGGGGCGGCGGCGGCGGCCGGCGCGGTGGCGGCGGCGGTGGTCGTGCCGGCCGTGCTGGCGGTGGCGCTGGCGGTGGTGATCGCGGCGATCACCGCCGCGAACCTGGTGATCGCGGTCGCCGCCCGGTCCCGGCGGCGCGGCGCCGCCGGCGGCGGGCAGCCCGCCCCGGTCCCGGACGGCGGCCTGCCGCCCTACACCATCCTGGTCCCGGCCTACCAGGAGCAGGACGTGATCGGCGGCATGGTCCGCTGCCTGGAAGCCCTGGACTACCCCAAGGACCGGCTGGAGGCGCTGATCCTGGTCGAGCGCCGCGACCACGCCACCAAGGCGGCCATCGCCGCCGCCGGCCCGGCGGACTTCATCCGGGTGGTGGAGATCCCGCCCGGCAGCCCGCAGACCAAGCCCAGGTCCTGCAACGCCGGGCTGCTGCTGGCCAAGGGCGACCTGATCGTCATCTACGACGCCGAGGACCGCCCCGACCCCGGCCAGCTCCGGCACGTCGCCGCCCAGTTCGCCGCCGACCCCGACGGCACCCTGGCCTGCGTGCAGGCCAAGCTCATGGTCGCCAACGCCGGGGCCAGCTTCATCACCCGCCAGTTCGCCCTGGAATACTGCCTGCGCTACGAGCTGACCCTGCCCGGCCTGGCCCGCCTCGGGCTGCCCATCCCGCTCGGCGGCACCAGCAACCACTTCCGCACTCACCTGCTGCGCCAGGCCGGCGGCTGGGACGCCTGGAACGTCACCGAAGACGCCGACCTGGGCATGCGCTGCTCCGCCCTCGGCTACCGCGTCGAGGTCGCCGACTCCGTCACCTACGGCGAGATGCCCCACAAGATCGGCGCCTGGACCAAGCAGCGGACCCGCTGGCTCAAGGGCTTCATGCTCACCGCCCTGGTCCACACCCGCAACCCCGCCCGCACCTGGCGCACCTTCGGCACGGCCGGCACCATCACCATGCTGATCTTCATGGCCGGCACCCCGCTGCTGTACCTGGCCCAGTCCCTGTCGCTGGCCATCTGGGCCAGCGGCTACCACGGCCTGGCCGCCCGCGGCCTGCCCGTCGGCTGGACCCTGACCATCATCCAGACCGCCATCTTCGCCGCCTGGACCGCCCTGGTCGCCGCCGCCGCCCGCCGGCACAAGATGGCCTCGGCCGTGTTCGCCCCCATGCTGCCCGCCTACTGGGTCATGCACTGGGCCGCCAGCTGGCGCGGCCTGTACCAGCTCATCCGCGCCCCCTTCACCTGGGAAAAGACCGCCCACGCCGCCGCCCACGCCCCAGCCCCGGCCACCGCCACCGTCACGGCCGGCAGCTGACCCCGGCCGCCCGGGCCCGCGCACCGCGCAGGCCCGGGCCCCGGCCCGGTCCAGGCCCGCAGCCGCGAAACGAACAACGCCGTTCGCCGATCCCCAAAGGAAACACACCCCATGTTCAGCTCATTCGAATCCGGCCCCAACCAGCCCGACATCACCAAGCTCTCCCCCATGATGGCCGCCTTCATCGGCATCCACACACCCCAACGCCAGCCCGGATCCGTAACCGGAGCGCGCCACGGAAATGAGCCTGGGCCGTCCTGCAACTGCCGCCGCGAGGGGATGCCAGGCTCGCCGAATACGTGGCCACGATGAAACTCGACGGCTGACCGCTGCCCGCATGAGTCGCCGCCAGGGACTGGTATCCCTGGCGGCGATTACTGTGCCGACGCTGGATGACTGGGCCACCCGGGCCTGCGGTCCCGCTCGCGAGCGCGCCTGGGGATTGTCCATAGGTCCGGGGCGGGGCGCGGAACTACCGGTTTTCCCTGGGGTGCGCGCACGCCGTTCCCGCGACAGTGAT
>Ga0335073_10006910_pt1 | contig 15933 bp, 14 predicted proteins | sample Lox_Sample_22_FD_207093 | JGI IMG/M metagenome (GOLD analysis project Ga0335073, IMG submission 207093) | Soil microbial communities from Loxahatchee National Wildlife Refuge, Florida, United States - Lox_Sample_2.2 | ecosystem: Environmental > Terrestrial > Soil > Wetlands | place: USA... | reverse complement strand
GCCACACGCTGCGACTGTTGCCATGAGCGACCCCTCGTCCAAACCACAGAAGTGGGCGTTCCAGGTCTCGTTCTTGAGATATGGGAACGCAAAGCGCTTCCTCGGCCCTGCCATCGTCCTCTTCGCCGCTTTCGTCGCCACGGCTCCGCAATTCTTCCGCGGCAATTCCTGCGGCCATGACTTCGATTTTCACCTCGTCTCCTGGTTTGATTGCCTGCGCAGTTGGCGTGAAGGAATTTTCTACCCTCAATGGACGCCTAGTCCGAACTTTGGCGCGGGCGAACCGCGTTTTATCTTCTATCCGCCCTTCACATGGATGCTCGCCGCGGCGCTCGCCATCGTTCTGCAATGGAAGCTTGTGCCCATGGCCCTCACCTTCCTCATCCTCGGCGCCGGCGGGCTTGCAGCACGTGCACTCGCGCGCGAGGTTCTCTCCAACGGCCCAGCCACACTCGCTGGGTGCGCGGCCATCTTCTCCGGATACACGCTCTTTACCGCCTATGAACGTACGGCATTCGGCGAGCTCACCGGTTGCTTCTGGATTCCGCTTCTGCTGCTCTTCATCCTCCGCGACAAGAATCCGATGGCCTCCACGTGGCGCCGCGCCTTTGACGGCTCCGCCGCGCCGTTGGCCCTGGTTCTCGCCGGGGCATGGTTCTCCGACATCCCTCTCGGCATCATCGCCGCCTATCTCCTTGCCGGCATGGCTCTGCTTTCGGCATTTCTCTGGCGCTCCTGGGCGCCCATCCTGCGGGCAGTCGCCGCGTGCGTTCTGGGGCTCGCGCTCACTTCCATCTACCTCGTGCCTGGCCTTGCCGACCAGTCGTGGATCGATGTTCATCAAGCCAACAACGTCGGCTATCGCATCCAGGACAGTTGGCTCTTTGCGCGCCACGCAGCCCAGGGGTTTGAACTCCACGACATTGAGCTCTTCAAGGTCTCTGTCATCGGCGTTACCATGATTGCCGTCGCCCTGGCGGGGCTGTTCATCAGCCGGCTTCGCCACACCGTTCCCGGCCCGTTCCGCTTCTGGTTTCCTCTGGCCCTTCTCGTGGTGGGCGTGCTTTTTGTTCAACTCCCCGTCTCGCTGCCCGTTTGGAATCTGCTGCCAAAGCTGCAGTTCCTTCAATTCCCGTGGCGATTGCTCGTTACTCTTGAAGCCCCCATGGGCATCTTTTTCGCCGCAGCTGTTTGGGCAGACAAGCGACGCTGGCTGGTGCTTTCCGGCTGCACTGCATTCTTCCTGGCAGCAACCTTTGTGGCCGGGTTCAGCTTCTTTCAGCAATGTGACGAAGACGACGCCGTTTGGGCCATGGTGGACACCTACTGGTCCGGCGCCGGGTTTGAAGGCGAAGATGAATACACCCCTCCCTACGCCGACAGCTCCCTGGTTTCGATGGATCTGCCTGCCGCCTGCCTCACCTCTTCCCCAACAACGCCGCTGGGTCAGGCCGCTCAGGGAGCCGATCTCGATTGGTCGCCCGATCAGCACAGTTGCGAAGCTACCTTTTCTGCCGCGCCCGATCCCGGCAAGGCCGCAATCGAGCACTTTCGAATCCGTGCCCTCATCCACAAGGCCGGGTACCTCATCCTGCGCCTTCGCAGTTGTCCAGCCTGGAAAATCACGCTCAATGGACGGGTGATGAACTCGTTGTCCGAGCGAGAAGACGGTCTCATCGTCGTTCCCGTTCCTCAGGGGCCCGTGAACCTTGACGTGGACTGGACCCGCAATTCAGCCACTATCGTCGGCCGCTGCCTCAGCGGTCTCGCGCTCCTGCTCATCACAGCCCTATGTTTGTTCGAACGAAAGTTCTTTCCACCTCGGTTAAAATGAGGTTGATGCCGACCGACGTAAAATCTCTGATCCATGAGGGCGCGGAACTGACCGATCGCGCTCTTGAGGATTTGCTGCCCAGGGTCGATATCGTACCCGCTTCCATCCATGGCGCCATGCGCCATTCCACGTTTGCCGGTGGAAAGCGGCTCCGCCCGGTGCTGGCCATGCAAGCGGCCGTCACCATCTCCGGACATCTGCCGCGGGGCATTGAGCGTCTCGGTGCGGCCATCGAGATGATCCATACCTACTCGCTTATTCACGACGATCTGCCCGCTCTCGACAACGACGACCTGCGCCGCGGCAAGCCAACCTGCCACAAGGCATTCGGCGAAGCCATCGCCATCCTTGCCGGCGACGCACTGCAGACCCGCGCCTTTCAAGTCCTCGCTGGCCTTGACTGTCCGCCGGCAGCCACCGTGCAGATCATCGGCCTCGTCGCCGGCGCCATCGGCACCGTTGACGGCATGATCGGCGGACAGGTGCTTGATCTCGAAAGCGAGCATCTCAAGCCGACGCCTGAGCTTGTCGAAGCCATCCACCGTGCCAAGACCGGCGCCCTGATTCGCGTCAGCGTTGTGACAGGCGGTGTCTATGCAGGCGCCACACCCGACGATGTCACCCGCCTTGACCAGTTTGGCCGCAAAGCCGGTCTCGCCTTCCAGATTGTTGACGACGTGCTCGATATGACCGTGGATTCAGAGCATCTTGGCAAGACGGCCGGGAAAGACCAGGCGACCGAAAAAGCCACATGGCCGGCGGTCTTTGGAATCGAACAAAGCCGCCGCGACGCCGCCAGCCTGATCGAGGAAGCGTTCGCAGCCCTCGAACCTTACGGCAGCCGTGCCGAAGGCCTCAAGTCCGTCGCCCGCTATCTCGTCGAGCGAAAGAACTGATTCCGTTCCGACCGGTTCGCAACAGTTCGCTGTTAGAAGCCAGCAGATAGAACCTGATTCAAGATGCTCTCCGAATCCGAAATTCTCAATGCGCTCCGCAACTGCTTCGATCCGGAAGTAAAGCTCAATATTGTCGATCTCGGCCTGGTCTACTCGATCGCCACCGGCCCCGATCCGGACTCTACCCTCGCCTGGCCTCGCCAATGGGTCAAGGTCACCATGACCCTGACCACCCCGCAATGCCCCGCAAGCGGCCTTATCCTCGAGCAGGTGCAGAACCGCCTTGCCGGAATTCCCGACATCGGCAAAGTCGAAGTGGATCTGGTCTGGGAACCGCAATGGACGCCACATCGCATCAGCGAAGCGGGCCGCCTGCAACTGGGAATCTAAACTCCTGCCGGAGTTGTCGCCCTTGAAACGGGTTCCGGCACTTGGTGCAGCTTTCTCCGCTTTAGGGAAATATCCTCCACAAGCTTCTCCATATCATCCAGAAGGTTCTGTACCTCGCAGACATAGTTGGGCAGTTCTCGCCACCATGTTTGCACCACTTCCTGCTGGTCGAGCAGCACTAAAGCAGTTCCTGCGACGGCGGTTGCCAGTCCAGCACGGCGTTGGCCCGTGAGGTACAGAACACCGCCCGCAATCAACGATCCGCACGCAGCGATTCGCACCCAATTCGCTGCGTCAGGCCGCGTCTGTGTCAATTCGGTCGAAGATTCCTTCCCATTTCCCGCAAACGGCGTAACCGGCATTGCCTTTTCCCTCCCTGGCGCACCTGCGACCCGTTCGAGGCCTCAAATGGCGCCCGATCCTCGTTACAAACGGCCGCGCTTCCCTCTGCTTTGCAGTTGGATGCCTCCCAGTCGGAATCAGTCCAGATCGAATTCGCGGAGCGGTTTCCCCTCGGGTGCATCCTTCGCCTTGCGCAGCGCTTCCGCGAATTTCTTCTCGAACAGGTCTTCCTTGTTCTTCTCGGCGTCAACGGACTGCCGAAAGATCGATTCCTTGCGCTCGTCGTGCTCGCGCATCGCTTTGGCTGCTGTCTCGAGGTCCTCGAACATCCGCTTCCTCGGCGCGGATGTGTGGCTCACCACCAAGCCGTTAGCTGCATCAATCCTCAGCATCGCGCCGCAATCCGGGCACGTAACTTCAAACATCGATTCCTTCTTCTTCGCCATAACACTCAGCATTGTAGGCGCTCGCCGCGCTGCTTGCACAGGCCCCGTTTCCTTCAAAAGGGCGTGCATCTGTCGGGTTCACTTTCCCCGCCCGGCGGCCGGATGCACGTGCAGAATGATCCGCCGGTACGACGTCAAGGGCGGCGCTCCGTTATCGGTCACCGTCAAAATGATATGCGCAACGCCGTCTCCCTTGCATGGCGCCAGCCCCGGCAGCCATCCCGGCCGGCATACTGCTTCCGCCCTCACCGTCACCATGGGGGTGTCCGCACCGCTTAGCGTTACTGCGGACAGATTTCCGTCCGCCATCCCGGCCTCAGCATAGTGGAACCAATGAAATTCAATCTTCTGCCCGTCCGGATCGGAGCTTTGACCGGCATTCAGAGTCACTGTCTGGCCCACGGTCACGTCCATCTCGATCGGTCCCGTTCCGCCCTTGCCGTCCACCACCACAATGGGATTGTGATTCGCATGAGCGAAGTTGTTCACCGTCCACGCCATGCGCGCGGCAAAATCATTCTGGAAAGCGTCGCGCCAGCGCCATATCGTCGCCTGGTCCGACACTTGTTCCTTCCCGTCGACTCCCATCACTGCGTCCTGCGATGTCGTGCGCAGGAATTCGTCGCCACCCTGCGTCCAGATCGGATGCGTCTCGCCATAAGGCTGTCGATAGACATAGCGTCCACCCCACCCGCCCCAATCGGGTCGCCGATACGCGTTCAGCCCATTATCAATCAGCCCCAGAAACGACGGAGTATCGCCCTCCATAATGAAGAGGTAGCGGGGGTAATCCCTGCCCAGTGGCCCTTGACTGCGGATGTTCTTGTCGAGCCACTCGTTGGATACGGTTGTGAAATCCGCGCCTGCACCGTTGCGATAATAGCGGTCGCCGCTGATGCCGGTCCACGTGGCAAAGTAGTACTCTCCGCTCGTCGGCGTTGACGGCGACACAATATAAAAGAGGCCGGGAAACTTGCGCCTTATCCATGGCCCCGCATCGTCCTGGTCGCTGATGGAGTACACCCTCAGCTTCGCGACAAACCTCGCCACCTGCTCCGGTGTGCGAGTCGCCTGCACCTCCATCAGCGCCTGCGCCAGCGTATTCGCTCCTCCCCAGTCGCAGATCCAAAGCGGCCTTGCATCGTCTTTGTCCGCTGCGCGAACAATCGCCCGCGCGCCATCCGACATCTTGCCGGGTCCCGTCGCCGCCATTCCATACCCCGCCTGCCCGGGAAACACTTGGCTTGCCAGATCGGCAGCGGTCGGCCAGCCCTGCGCGTTCAGCACCAGGTTGGGTCGCACTTCTCCATACGCCTCGATCAGTTGCCGCATCGTTTCGGGATGCGTCGCCGTCTTTTGCCATGTCGACGTAGCTGCAATCAGTCCCTCAACATCCAGTTCATTCGAGTAGAGCAGCAACCGCACCAGCGACATTTGATCGTCGGGTTCGTTGCCAATATCGCTGATCACAATCACGCGCGGCTTGCCCGTGAAGTCATCCACATGCGTCGGTGGCAGCGCCTGCGCAAGGACTTCGGCTGCAGCGCACAAAGATAATCCCAGAAGGGCGAGCCTGAAGCAGGAAGTCATGTGTGCGTCTCCAATTGAATCGCAGATACTGCTGACCATTCTGCGCCGCGCATCGGCTCTTGCACCAGAGCCCGACGTTCGAGACGCTCAATGCAACGCCCTGCGATCCGGACAAACAAAATGGCTTGATCTTCGCTGCGTTGCGAAACAATGACCAATATGCTCTCTGCGATCACACGACAACTCTTCCCAAATCCCAGGGTTCTAGATAGCGTTGAAGTTGCCGCGACATCCCTCCGGCCACGCACCACGTTGAAGTACGCACCGAAATGAGACTTCTTCGCCCAGCGGTCGCCTGCACGTTCCTGACCTTTTCCTGTGCCGGCCTGTGTTCTGACAACCCTCCCGTTCCGCTTCCCTCGGCGGAGGCCGTCATGGCGCGCGTCGCAACCAACCAGGACCGAGCCGAAGCCGAACGCGCTCACTACGTCTACGTGCAGCACGCAAAGACTGTCTCGCGCCGCGGCGAAACCATCATGTGCGAGGAGTTGACGGACTATCGGTTTACGCCTTCAAATGACGGATCCCGCGAGGATCTGCTCAAGGTCGACGGCCGCATGCTTAAAAACCACAAGTATGTCACCTATGCAAAGCTCCTCCCTCACGTCGAAGATAAGCCGAAAGACGCAGACAAAGACAAGAGCACAGCGGCCCCAGAGAAAGAAGACAGGACAGACAAAGCAAAGGAAAAGGACAAGGACCCCGCCTTTGACCCGAACAGCGACGAAACCCTCGATCGCGATCTTGTCGAGAACATGCGCTCGAGCCTGATCCACGACAAGTCAAAGGACGGCATCGCTGCGCACCTGTTCCCGCTCACCTCAAAGGACCAGGCCGAATACGCGTTCCGCATGCGCGGCCGCGAGCGCCTCAACGGACACGATGTGTTTCACATTTCGTTTCGCCCCAAAGACAGGAAAGACTTTGGCTGGAGCGGCGATGCCTATATCGACACTACCGCGTTCGAGCCTGTCCTCGTCACCACCGGCATGGCGCGCAAAATTCCGTTCGCCGTCCGTACCTTTCTCGGAACGAACCTGCCCGGACTAGGATTCACGATCACCTACGCACCGCAGCCGGGTGGCGTGTGGTTCCCCGTGAGTTTCTCCACTGAATTCAAGATCCATGTGCTCTTCTTTTTTCACCGCGATTTCATTATCGATGCCCAAAACCGCGACTTCGAGGAGACGCACGTGACCTCGCGGATCGTCGGCGATGCGACACCGGCAGATCCAGACCAACCGTAGGGTGATGAAAGAATGCGCCCGGGACAATGTCTGCACTCAGCCGGCTCAAATCAAAAGGCCCTGCTCACTCGAACAGGGCCTTTCTTTCCACCTGGAACCCGCTGCTACTTTTTCTGCGCCGACGCAATCTTCGCTTCAGCTTCGGCAATCACGCGTAATGCCTCGTCATACGCATCCTCGCTGTCGCCGGCCTCTTTCCATTCCTTGAGCCCGCGATCCAACTGCTGTTCAGCCCGCGGCACATCGATCTCTTCAGGCTTGAGAGCATCGTTGGCCAGGATCGTTACTCGATCCGGCAGCACCTCGACAAATCCCCAGCTCACGTTGTAGATTTGCCCGTCGCCCGGCCCACCATGCAGCACTACATCGCCCGCGCCCAGTTCTGCCACCAGGGGAGCATGACCATAGAGTGGTTCCAGGTACCCGCTCTTCGACGGCAGGTCAACAGAATCTGCTTCCACCTCGAAGAGCACGCGCTCCGGCGTCACCAGCCTCACCCGAATTTGATTTGCTGCCACGTCTGCCATAAATTCCTTCAAGCTGCTAGCTGCCAGCCTGAACCGAGGAGCTGGAAGCTAGTAGCTGTTCTTACGCCGTTGTCTTCAGCTTTTCGGCGGTCTCCAGCACTTCCTCGATCGCACCCTTCATGTAGAAGGCCTGCTCCGGCACGTCGTCATACTTGCCGTCGATAATCCCCTTGAAGCTGCGCACCGTGTCCGCAATCTTCACGTAGGTTCCCGGTATTCCGGTGAATTGCTCTGCCACGTGGAACGGCTGCGACAGGAACTTCTGCACCTTGCGCGCCCGCGCCACGGTCAATTTGTCGTCTTCTGACAACTCGTCGATACCCAGAATCGCGATAATGTCCTGCAGGTCCTTGTAGCGCTGCAGAATTCGCTTCACGCCCTGCGCCACGTCATAATGCTCGTCACCCACCACGCGTGCCGTTAGAATGCGCGACGTCGACGAGAGCGGATCGACCGCCGGATAAATGCCCAGTTCCGACAAGGGCCGGCTCAAAACCGTCGTCGCATCGAGATGCGCGAAGGTCGTTGCCGGCGCCGGATCGGTCAAGTCGTCAGCGGGCACGTAAACTGCCTGCACGCTTGTTACCGAGCCTTTGCTGGTTGAAGTAATCCGCTCCTGCAGTTCGCCCATCTCCGTCGCCAGGTTCGGCTGGTATCCCACGGCCGACGGCATGCGTCCAAGCAGCGTTGAAACCTCAGAACCCGCCTGCGTGAACCGGAAAATGTTGTCGATGAAGAGCAGAGTGTCCGAGCCCTCCACGTCGCGGAAGTACTCCGCCACGGTCAGCCCCGTCAGCGCCACTCGAAGGCGCGCTCCGGGGGGCTCCGTCATCTGGCCGTAAACCAGCGCGCACTTCGACTCTTCCCACTTGCCCGGCTTGATCACGCCCGACTCGGTCATTTCGAGCCACAGGTCGTTGCCCTCGCGTGTGCGTTCGCCCACGCCTGCGAATACCGAATAGCCGCCATGCTTGGTCGCCACGTTGTTGATCAGTTCCTGGATCACGACCGTTTTGCCCACACCCGCGCCGCCGAACAGGCCGATCTTGCCGCCCTTCAAAAACGGCTGAATGAGGTCGATGACCTTAATGCCGGTCTCAAACATCTCTTCGTGCGTCGATTGTTCATCGAACAGCGGCGCGGGACGGTGAATCGGGTTGCGCGTCTTTTCGCCGATCGGGCCCAGTTCGTCCACCGGCTCGCCGATCACGTTGATCACGCGGCCCAGCGTCTGCTTGCCCACCGGCACGCGAATCGGCCCGCCCAGATCGATGGCCTTCATCCCGCGCACCATGCCGTCGGTGGCTTCCATCGCCACCGTGCGCACCCGCCCTTCGCCCAGGTGCTGCTGCACCTCAAGCACCACGCTGATGGGGGTGGGAACGTTGAAACCATCGCTGGTGACGCGCAGCGCCTGGTAGATGGGCGGCATCGTCGCCTCTTCAAACTGCACGTCCACCGCGGGACCGGAAACCTGAATTACTTTGCCGATATTTTCTGCCATTGCTCTGCCTTTTCAATTCAAACTTGGGGTGCCCCATCCAAGCCGCGTCTCGTGCGGTTTGGGTGGGATCGGAACCTACACCGCTGCCGCTCCCGAAACAATTTCGATGATTTCCTTCGTGATCGCCGCCTGCCGCACGCGGTTCATCTGCAGCGTGTACGAGTCGATCATGTCCGATGCGTTGTTGGTTGCCGAATCCATGGCCGTCATGCGCGCTGCCTGCTCCGCCGCCACTGACTCCGCCATGGCATGAAACAGCATCGCGAAAACATACTGCGGAATCAGCCCCGCGAACAATTCCTCGGCCGGCTGCTCGTAGATGTAGTCCACCTCGGCGGTGCCAAATTTCTTCGCTTCTTCATCGGCCTCCTGCGTGTCCGCCGGCTCAAGCGGGATGCCCGCGCTCAAAGCGGCTTCCGCAGCCCGTTCGCGCTCTTCCACGCTCGGCTCAACGGCGCCCGCGATCCGCGTCCCGCCGATTTTGATCAGCGGCAGGAGCTGTTCCACCACCAGCCGCTGCGAGATGACCGACTTGAATTCGTTGTAGACGATGTACGCCGAGTCAATCTCCTCATGCACATAACGCGCGATGATACTCTTGGCCAGCCCGAGGACGCGCCCCGGTTCAAGCTTCTCCAGCAACCCGGGATGGTCTCCCGTCATCTCCACCGGCGCTCGTCGCGGCGAACGTTCGCGCAACTGATGCTCGTGTCCGTCGCCGTCATTGCTCTCGTTGTACTGAGCGGCTGGGTAGTGGCGGCGCAACTGATCGCGGCCCTTGCGGCCTACTGCTTCAATGTCGATCTGCTTGTCGGTGTTCGCGCCGATGAACTGGTAGGCCGTCTTGAGAATGTTGGCGTTGAAGGCACCCGCAAATCCTTTATCGCCGCTGATCACCACCAGCAGAACGCGTTTCTCCGGCCGCGTCACAAACAGCGGATGCCGCAGATTGCCGGTCACCGGATCGAAGATTTCAATACGCCGGGTCAGCGACTCCAGTACGCTCGTGATCATCTTGGCATAGGGCCGCGCAGCCAGCGCACGCTCCTGGGCACGCCGCAGCTTGGCCGCGGCCACCATCTTCATGGCCTTGGTGATCTGGCGGGTGTTCTTCACACTGCGAATGCGCCGCCGTAAGTCGAGAACGTTTGCCATTCTTTTAAGCTCTCAGCCGTCAGGCTGTTCTTTTCCTGTTTCCTCGAGTTCCGGCCGGTGCCGAGGACTCGTATTGCCATGCTGAAAGCTGAAAGCGGAGGGCTGACAGCTCTCTGATTCGTTACGCTGTCACCGCTTCGGTCTTCTCCGTCACAAATCCCGCTTTGTACTCCTTGAGCGCCGCGTGCAGGCGGTTGCGCAGATCGTCATCAAGGGATTTTTTCTTGGTTAGGTCATCCATCAGCGTCGATTGGGCCGCTTCAAAGTACTTGTAGAGGCCACTCTCAAATGCGCGAATGTCGGCAACCTGCAGATCGTCGAGATAGCCCTGCGTGCCTGCGAACAGCACAACCACCTGCTGCTGCCACGTCAGCGGGTGAAACTGCGGCTGCTTCAGCAATTCCGTCAACCTCTGGCCGCGGTTGAGCTGTTTCTGCGTCAGCGGATCGAGGTCAGAACCGAACTGCGCAAACGCTGCCAGCTCGCGGTACTGAGCCAGATCCAGCTTGAGTGTCGAACCAACCTGCTTCACTGCCTTGATCGCCGCCGAGAATCCTACGCGTGACACCGAAAGCCCCACATTCACTGCAGGCCGCACGCCGGAGTTGAACAAGTCGGTCTCCAAAAAGATCTGTCCGTCGGTAATCGAAATCACGTTCGTCGGAATGTATGCCGAAACATCGCCTGCCTGCGTCTCAATCACCGGCAGCGCCGTCAGCGAACCACCGCCACGCTCGTTGCTCAGTTTGGCCGAGCGCTCGAGCAGTCGCGAGTGAAGATAGAACACGTCTCCGGGGTACGCTTCACGGCCCGGCGGACGCCGCAGCAGCAGCGAGATCTCGCGATAGGCCATCGCGTGCTTCGAAAGATCGTCGTAAATCACCAGCGCATGCCGTCCCGAATCGCGGAAATACTCGCCCATGGCGCATGCCGCATACGGCGCCAGGTAGAGCATCGGCGCCGGCTCTGAAGCTGAGGCGGCCACCACGATGGTGTGTCCCATCGCGCCCGCTTCAGTCAGCGTCTGCACCACCTGCGCAATCGACGAGCGCTTCTGTCCGATGGCGCAGTAGATGCAGATCAAGTCGTTCTTCGCGTTGTTGATGATTGTGTCCAGGGTGACTGCGGTCTTGCCTGTCTGGCGGTCGCCGATAATCAGTTCGCGCTGGCCGCGGCCAATCGGAATCATGGCGTCAATTGCTTTCAGCCCCGTCGCCATCGGCTCGCGCACCGGCTGCCGGTCAATGATGCCGGGGGCAAGCCGCTCCACCGGCAACGTGTCCCTGGTCGCAATCGGACCCTTGTCGTCAATTGGGGCGCCAAGCGAATTCACGACGCGCCCGATCATGGCGTCGCCCACCGGCACGCTCAGAATCTTCCCGGTGCGCTTTACCTCGTCACCCTCGCTCAACTCGGTGTAGTCGCCCAGGATGACTGCACCCACCTGGTCTTCTTCCAGGCTCAGGGCCAGCCCGGCGATGTCGTGCGGAAAACTGAGCAATTCTCCGGCCATCACCTTGTCGAGCCCATGCAGGCGGGCAATGCCATCGCCGAGCGATGTGATCGTCCCGACCTCGTCTACCTGGACCTTCGCGTCATAGTTTGCAATCTGCTCGCGAAGAAGCTGCGTAATCTCGTCTGCCTTGATCTGCGCCATCTACGTTCCTTCAGTGGACAGTGAGCCGCGGCGATTGATCAGCAATCCGCTGTCTTGTGCGGAATGCTGACGAACGACCTCTGAGCTCCTGCCTCCCTTTCAAATGCTGGGTCCGTAACCCCTGCGACCCGTCAATGCTGCCGTTATCCGGCAACTAGCGTCTCTTTCAGTCGATCCAGCCGTCCGCGCACTGATCCGTCGTACACCGTCGAGCCGATCCGTACTACGGTCCCGCCAAGAATCGACTGATCCAGCTTGAACGTCGCCTCAACTCGAGCGCCCGCCAGTCTGCCTACGCTCTCCAGCAACTCACGGCGCTCTTCGCCGCTCAATTCACGTGCTGTCACAATCTCCGCCTGCCGGATGCCCATCTGCTCCTGCAACAAAGTGCGATACTCCGCGGCCACTTCATGCACATGCGAAATGCGGTCATTGGCGATGAGAACGGCCAGCAGGTTGCGCAGTTCCTTCTGCAACCCCATCCTGGCGTTCAGCTTGTCCAGAATCTCCACCTTTTGCTTCGCCGGCACCGCCGGATTCGCGAAAAACGTGCGTAGCTCCGTGCTCCCGTCCCAGGTGGCGAGAAAATCGTTCAACTGTCGATCAATCGCGGCCGTATCCAGTTTCGCTGACGTGACCACGTCGAGAAATGCACGCGCGTAGCGGGAGGCAAATGCAGCCATCTAGTTCTTCCCTCCCTTGGCCGTTTCTTTCATGAATTCGCCAATCAGTGCCCGGTCGGTCTCCGGAGTCAGCACCAGCTGCCGGGCAGCCTGGTCAATGGCGAGATCTGCAGCGAAGTTCTTCAGTCCGCGCTTGGCGTGCGCCGCCGCTGCGGCAATCTCCTGCTCCGCAGCAGCCACAATCCGGCCGCTTTCTTCTTCGATCGTCGCCTTGATTCGCGCCTCGTCGTTCTTTCCTTCTTCTTCCACGTGCGCACGAATCTCCGCAATCTCATTGCCCAGTTTGGCGAGCTTTTCCTCCACCGCGCTCATACGGGCGTGCGCTTCCTCAGTCATTTTCCGCGCCGAATCCAAACTGTGTTTCAGCGTTTGAGCGCGCTTGCGAAGAACCTTGGGAAACAGCTTGATCAGAGGAATGCCGATTGCGAGCGCGATGATGACAAAGTTGAGGATTTCAAAAAGCCGCGCCGTGGATTCCACGTCCAGATGGAGCATCTTTGCCAGCGAGCGCACGATCGGCGCATGCCGGTAGACGTTCATCTCATCGTGTTCGGCCGTGTTGGTGCTCTCGGCGCCCGTGCCGGATTGGGCCTGAGTGGCCGCCGGACTCCCCGTTGCTTTGCTCGAAGGAGCCGAGGTCTGGCCCAGAACTGAAACCGAACCGGCCAGAAACGCGATCGCCACCAGCGCAATCAAAAACGTCGAAGCGATTTGGCCCGAAAAGCGCACCTGCAACCTGAAATGCCTCACCGGGTACCCCCGGTTGCCGCGGGCAGCACCGCCCGGACCACCTGATTGGCCAGCTCCGCAACAGAAACCTGAATCGCCTGTTTCGCCCGGCTCGCTTCCGACTCCAGTTCGGCCTTTGCCTGGCCAACGCGCGCGTTGGCTGTTTTCCGCGCAGAATCCAACGCTGCGTCGCGTTCCATGGACCACTGCCGGATGCGCTCCTCGCGGGCTTTGTAAATCTCCGCGCGCGCCTGCCGAAGTTTCTCGGCATATTCGGCAGCACGAGCTTCTGCCTGAGCTATCGCCCTGTTCGCTTCCTCGACCGCGCCGTCAGTCCGTGCACGACGCTCATTCAGCGTCACAGTCAGTGGCTTTTGCACCAGAAACTGGTACGCCACAACCAGCACGAGAAAGAGCAGAGCGGTAGGGATCGAGCCGATGAGTAAGGCTCCAAGTTGTTGTACAACTTCTTGCATTCTGGTACCGGATCTTCAGGTGGTGAGTGTATTGACGATCTTTGGTGGAACACCCTTTTGTATCAGGGCGCAACCTGCAAGTCAACGCGATTGAGGCCCTTTCGGCGGCCTCCTGTGACTGCGATCACGATACGGAATTTTTCCCCAAAAAACGCTTGCTTTCCCGCATAACAAGCCTAGACTAAAGATACCACCTAGACCCGGTTCAGGGTCCGGCGGGCAGCCGATTCCGGGAACTCATTCCACTCCCGGAACCGGTTGTCCGCCTCTTACTTTTTGGGACATTTTGTTCTGCTCAACTTCGCTCTCAACCAAAAGCACTCCGCCGTCCTTTTGTCGGTTCGAGTCTCGTCTCCTCGGTCGAATTTCCTTCCCACCCTGTACTTCCTCCCGCAAACTCCCGTCTATCTCCCTGAACGCCATTCCCGGAGCGTACGTCCTCCGGGAAAATCTCGGGACCCGGTTCGCTGCAATTCCGATAGGGGCCGATTCCCGCACCGATCCCGGAGGATCAAAGTTCGATGAAAACCCGAATTCTCACCCTCGCACTCGGCGGCCTGCTCACGCTTGGCCTCGCCGCTTCCGCAGTCGCCCAGGATAACGCGCCCCCGCCACAGGATCAGGGCCAACCCGGCCGTGGACCCATGCGCATGGACCCCAGCCGGCAGCTTGGGCGCATGACCCGCGAACTCGACCTCACCGCCGACCAGCAAAGCCAGATCAAGCCCATCCTCGAAGATCGTCAGCAAAAGATGGAGGCGATCTTCCAGGATCAGTCACTCTCCCGCGAAGATCGCCGCGCAAAGATGCAGTCGCTCCGGCAGGATTCGAAGAGCAAAATCGAAGCGGTCCTCAACGACCAGCAGAAACAAAAATATGAAGCAATGCAGGAGCGCAGAGGCCGTCGCGGCGGCATGGGCGGTCCCGGTGGGCCTCCACCCGACAGCTCGTCACCTCAACCGCAACTGTAGTCAGGTGCGCCCGGCAATCAGCAAAATACCCGGCCTCACGAATAGCCGAAACAACCGGCGTTCGTGAGGCCCTTTCACGTGATGGCTTATTTCTCCTCGCCAATTTGCCGACAAATCCGCAGATTCCGCTAGTCTTGAATTATGGGGAAAAGGGCGCAGAAAGCGGAGAGCTCTCCGAGCCGGCTTTTCTCTTTCACCCTGTTGTATTGTGACGCCAGGAATACTGCCGTTCATCCGTAATTCCTTTATAAAGAGGAATCTGCGTCTAAGTTCTTTCCGGAGAGGAATTTAACACACAGCTGCGTCTGTAAACATATTGGAATGAGGAATTTAGGCAAAGACCCTGGGTGGGGGGGTATCAAGGTCGTCCTCGGCGGGCAAAGGTCTGGCTGCGGCGCACGCTCACCGGCGCCAAGGGCGTGAGCGCTCCTGAAGACCTCGCGCCCGGTCCATGACTCTCCTCCAGGCCGATATCCTGTACTCACCGCAAGGAGACCCATGAATTCACCGCAGGGCAGCGCAGACCGCACCATTACAACTCTCTCGAGCCGCGAGGTGTACCGCAACCACTGGCTGCGGCTGCGCGAGGACGAAATCCTTCGCTCGAACGGCGATAAGGGCTTCTACAGTGTGGTCGACAAGGACGACTGCGCCATCATTCTCCCCATTGAAGACGGAAAGGTCTGGATGGTGGAGCAGTTCCGGTACACCATCCAGCAACGTGCCATCGAACTGCCCCAGGGTGGATGGGAAATGGAGATCGAGAATCCCGAGGAACTGGCGCGCGGCGAGTTGAAGGAAGAAACCGGCCTGCTGGCCGAGCGAATGACCTATCTCGGCTTTCTCTGGATTGCATACGGCTTCAGCCGACAAAAGCAGCACGTCTTTGTTGCCGGCGGATTGAAAATGTCCGAACCGGACCGGGATGCCGAAGAACACGACCTCACCGTTCGCTGCGTCCCGGTGGAGGAGTTCGAGCGGATGATGCTCGATGGAGTGATCCGCGACGCTTCGACGCTGGCGGCGTGGGGCCTTTACCTGATGTGGAAGGCGAAAAACGCGACGCCGAATCCCTAGCCTCTGCCGCGCCAACGATCACCTCAGAGGTACCGATTACTGTGGCGGAGTGTGGCCGATAAACTTGTCGACCCACTGGATGAAATATTTCATATTGGGCGCATCGGTGTGGCCTCCGTCGTCCTGCCGCCATGCCAGTTGCCCGTCCATTAAACCATCGTTCACCGCCGGCATCTTGGCGGTGTGATAGTCGCCCTCGACGTCCAGGCCCTTTGCTCCGAGCAATCTGAAGACGCGGCCGGCATCGACGGTCGCCATAAAGCTGCCCTCGTGGTCGAGCCACTTGGCGTCGCCTTTCTCGGGGATTCCGTAGCTGATGAAGGTGAGCCGGGGTGCGCAGAGCGCGATCAGTTCGTTCGAATCAACGGGAATGTCACCCGGATTCATGCTGCCGAAGGTGGCTTCCGAA
>Ga0335073_10006909_pt1 | contig 15934 bp, 21 predicted proteins | sample Lox_Sample_22_FD_207093 | JGI IMG/M metagenome (GOLD analysis project Ga0335073, IMG submission 207093) | Soil microbial communities from Loxahatchee National Wildlife Refuge, Florida, United States - Lox_Sample_2.2 | ecosystem: Environmental > Terrestrial > Soil > Wetlands | place: USA... | reverse complement strand
CCACAGTCTGTTCAAGGAGCCTATATTATCGTCAAAATATGATGAATCAAGTCGTCATCATCGTCGTCATCAAAGCATGATGAATCAAGTTGTTTGTTTGGATGTGACTGTTTTCTAGCACTAGGGCACATAAGGCCTACTTTATGCAGAGCGCGTTTCACGCTCAGCTGGAATGGATCACGCTCAGCTGGCGTGTATCACGCTTGATGAGAGACATTTATGCTTCAACCGTTTGATCGGCGCGTATCAGAATGCGGCGATTTCTAAGGTAGGCGCTGACTATACACAAAAAAGGTCAAGGTAGCGGGCGAAAGACGTGATAGTTGGATCACGCGCCTAGCCAAAAATTGATCGGCACGAAATGATTTTCCTGACGCTGGAAGCTCCAAACCTTGCGAACGTGCCGCCCGACGCGGCTTTTCCTACAAGGCTAAAGGTTATTCCCGTTTCATAACGACACTAAATTATAGCCTGATATGCCACCCCAAACTTTCGACTCATGGTGCGCAAAGCTATTCCTTGCTCCTCGTATTGTTATGCGGGGACGTCGCACGGGTTCAACTTCCACAAACGTTGATGAGAGAGAGTTGCTGAACAAAATCACATATTGGCACGATTGTCTGCGTTGGGTTGACAGATGGAAGCGCAAGATGTTATCAATGGGCCTCGGAAACTCTTGGATTCCCAGTTATCCTGGCACAGGACGTATGGTTATTGGGAGTGAGCCCAAGGTCACAATTTCCTTGTTCAATGACTTTTTCAACACCATCAATATATTCAATTACGATCTCCAAGGTGTCCTCCACGTCGGCGAACCCCCTATATCAGACTCGGTGCGTGTGATCGTGACTCTGACTGGCAGTTTTGGTGTTTTCTCGCATCCTGACCAGATTATCACGGACGGAAGTGCCTACGATATCAAAGTAGGTCTCGGTGAAGTGAAGCCACATTGGGTTTTCAAGACAGCGGGCGCATTGGCATTCGTTGATCGTCTTCCATTCGACCATCTCAGGAGTGAATTCCTTGCACTCATAGATAACGAAGACCCGCAAAAGAACGTCGCCAAAGGCCTCGTCCAGCTTTACAGCGACTTGCTGACTGATGGACTTTCTCTTAGATTTCTCGCTACCACGGAAATTTCCTTATTCTGCTGCATCAATCCTCTTAATCGCACGACGCTTCAAATATTTCCTCTCTTAATAGATCGATCAGATCTTCCCAGGAACGGCGCTCCATCTCTGTTCACTGTTGAGGAAGGACTAGCGACACTTGCATATATCGGCAGAAAGCCCATTTTTAGCGACCCCAGAGACAAGCCCGATGGCCTGTCCTTATGGAGTTGTTTCCCTTATGGGGAAGACAGATGCTAATGAGCATGGAGGACTTTTACCCGTCTTACCAGCAGCGGCATAACAGCCACAATGAGAGGAATGATCCGACGTACCAACCACGCAATTCAGGCTCGACATCACGCTCTCGCTCCGGATCTCGGCCTTCAACACTCAGCCGACCATACGGATATCAAAATCAGGTCGAGTCCGACTATTGTACCCCAGCCTGTTTAAAAGCATTGCGAGACGACACCTTTCATCCCGGATGTCCCAATGTTCTCTATCACAGGTCAACTGGCGCAACGCGTGAGACGGTTCTCAAACATCTCGAAAGCGACCGTCATTATCGCATCCTCGCCGTCCTCGGCGAAGGCAGAAGTGCTGGATGCTTCTCAGTCAGAACCGAACAAGGGTTCCAACTTGTCGTCAAAGCCTACAAGGAGACAGCGGCACCCCGCCTTCTGAAACCCGAGCTCGAGGTGTACAATCACCTCGCCAAATTACAGGGCACTGCGATTCCAGTCATTATCGGCACTATACATGGCGTTTTTGTGGGGGACAGATGTAACATGGTTTACATGTCGTATGGTGGGGTTGCTGCGGAATTGAATCCTGAGATCAATGATTTCCTCGTTGATCGGTTGGCCAAGGCATTTACGGGAATTCATGCACTCGGTGTTTATCATGAAGATCCTGCGTCGCGGAATATTTTGATTGACAAGGACAGAGTTACTATTGTCGATTTCGAAAATTCGCACATTCTCACAGCTGACGACCCTATTGTCGAGCAGGAGCAAACTTGGGCGATGGAATGTTGTCATAGAGTTAAAGAGACGGGACAGATCAAAGATTTCAAAAGGAAGGATTATGGTGAGTAAGAATTGAAGTGAGAAGAACCAGACGTCTCGCAGTATCCCTGGACATGGCGGTATGACAGACCGAATGGATTGTCAATTTATGATGGTACGGTCGTCACATTTACAGCTTCTGATCTCAGGGTTTCTTTAGTCACATGTACTATCAGAGCTTTATTGCTGTGAGACATGTCACTGTGGGATCAGTGTTATATACTGCAGTAGTTGCTCTGACACCGGAAGAACAACTCGAGTTGATCAAGGGATTACATCGGTACCTGACTGGGCAAGGAATAATCAGTGAGAAAGTTGCCCAATGTCTGATTTCGGAAATGAAATAGATACTCATGGATGATTAATGTTAAAAGGATGTTGAAATTGTTTTGGACGAGGGAGAAATGGAGAAAAGTTCATTTTGTTGGGCATGAAAAAAGGGATAAAGTTGTAGTTGGGAATTGGGGTTGGATCATGGTGTTCATTCCGGATATGGTATCAATGTTATAATGTTTCTCCCTTAGCTGGTCATATACAATCGTTATTCAAGTTTATACTGAGTAGGTGGGCTAGTTCATGTGGAAGTGAAATATACGCCAGAGACTTGAACCGATTGCCAATGATGAGAAAGGCTGCAGAGACTGTGACGGTGAATTTTAGGTGCGACCGACGTGTTTGTCCAATGTTATATTATTGAATTGGAGTGGTTATGAGATCTAAATTAAACTGAGGACTTGCCGATGCGTTTCCTTTTCACCCGCTCCAAGATCGTTTTGGACTAAGATTTACACTTGCGTTTGTCCTTGTTGTTGATGAATAGATACTTGTATTTCCAAATATCAAACAGATTCTCTTGCATGAAGGCGATGATCGAGCTCATCTCTCGCGTGATGTCCTCGTTCGCGTGGTGAATCAGGGAATCGGGGAACATGAACACGTCTCCAGGGTTCAACTCGGTGATCATCTCAAGGTCATACATGATCAATGCCCCTCCGGTATAATTGCCAGTGCGGACCACACAACTGAAACCAAAGATTGACTCTTTTGATGTCTCTATGGAGTTTTGTCTGCACTAGGTCCCTATCACCTAAGTTGACCACACACCCGGCCCAGGCCGTACAGAACCTCTTGAGCGCTTGAGGAAGCGGATTTCTGAGGAACTGCTTTTATGTACTCGGGGAGATCTGCCCTAGGATATGAGACAACCTGTTCCAAAGCTGGAGTTTGACATTCAGGAACTCGAGATTCGCCTCCTCATCCTCATGCAGCTCTAGTGAGACGAATAGCTTCTTGGCGTAATGCACACCACATGGTCAGGTGTCGAGTAAAACAGGTGCTGCAGTCGACGCCTCTGGCCTAAAATAGTAGTAAGACGGACTTTTGAACAATCTTTCTTTCCGATGAACCCGCTGGCGATAGAGGAACGTAAATCTGATGATTACGAGGAGGAAGTTGTTGATTCATAACGCTAGCCCCTCTGGAGCCATAGTTTGCATATTATTGCTGTGTTGCAGAGTAACCATACAGCTATTTCTTCTTCCCTTTCTTTTTCAGAGCGACAGGCTCCTGCACCAACCCTTCCTCTCTCATGAGATCTTTCATCAAATTATCCGTGATCCCTCCGCCGCTCAGTGCAGGACTATAGTATGGTAAAATCTCATTGAGTTTCCACCCCTTTGGGACGGCCGCCGGTGGAGGCTGCTTATCGACTGGATAACCCGGCATCGCTAATTTCATTGAGCTTTCCGGGGTGGGAGGATGTGATTGGAGGTATTGCGCCATCGCGGAATAAAGTCCCATTTTGCTGTCAAATCTAGTTGTTTGCCGACCTGATTCATCCTTCAACACGTATCGTATGCGGCCGGGATTTGACCAATCCTTGGGATGTGTTTTAGTCGGCTACACTATCAGCACTTGCATATCAATGAGGGTTTGTTGGGGGTGGTGACTTCAAGGACTGATTGTATTCCGAGGGAGGCCACCGCTTCCGCGAGATCCTTTGCTAATGGATTCTTGACTGCCATATGGAGAGGTACTCTGCGTCCTTCTTGTAGCGTTCGAGAGGCGTCAAAGTACACGGGGTATATGCATGACCAGTGCTTAAACTGTTCCATATCTTGCTGGGAGACCATTCGTGGGTTGAACGAATTGTTTGCCGACTGGGGCATTCCTCCAGAAGAAGGTTGCGGGAGATCGTTGCGCGACAGAAGAGCGGATGATTCGACGTCCACGTCTGGGAGATCGAGCTCTGGAGGGTCGTCATCGTCTTCAATCTCCTCAAACCGTGCATGTCGCGACATCTTTTTGTGACCTTTGTCCGTGGGAAAAGAAAGTCGGGATCTTCGTAGCCTAACTTTCATATGTAAATAACTTGCTTGACGAGAGTTATTTAAATACACAACTTTTCGGCCGCAAGAAAATATTCATACTTAGAAAGCTCCACTCGGGCGGAGGCTGGCCCGCAGATCAATATCTACATCAGTTGCAACGCTATGGAATCAAAAAGTGATTCATTTAGAATCAGCGTAAAAAGTTGCTCCAGAGTGAGGGTTCCCCTCCCCTCATTGTTTCTAAGAAAACAATATCAATATTAACACCACCAAACGGCCGGTTTCGCAAACGGCCGTTAAGGGAAAGAAACACGCATGAGCACATTACACGCGGCGCACACATACAAGCCTCAATTTGGTGGAATTCGACGACCCATGAGCGCCGAGCCACGGAATTCTTGCCCAATCCCTGGTGAATGCAAAGCAGCCGTGGACGGGTGCTGCTAGCTATTTATTGATGAGACTACAAAGACTACAAATTGTACAAAGACTATTGTACGAATACACGGTGGATACAACATTAAAAGAATCACATCATCATGTGACATCACATCGTGATGGGATGTCGCGTTATGATGAGGTACTATTTCCGGATATTCAGTATTCCGCCAGTAGATTACCCCCTTTGACAGACCACCACTACAGTCAGAAGATTGGTGAGAGGCGCCCCTCAGCATGCGACACGATGAGGACGAGAATTCCGAATTTCACAGCCCGAGTTTGCCTAAACGGAATACATGCGAATGCCCCAAGAGGTCAGCCATGTGAAGGAACTGCTCACAAGACACATCTCTCTTAGACTTTCGTATCACTCATCACGGCTAAGAATAGGCAGAACTGACGTACAGAAGCCAGGATCGGAGTGAGTCAGGACCAGAACCCAGAGGTGACGAGAATATAGAGACAGCGGCTCAGAGGCAACAACGGGAGACAATGGAAACAGTAGATGGGGTGTAATGATGTTACTGCTTCAACTGTCCTGACTGGCCTAAGCAGTGGTCTCCGTTTGTCCATGGGACCGCTGGTTGCAGCTCTGCTAGTGAAAACATCCTCTCAATTTTCCGATTTTCGGAATTCCGCCAGCTGTATTTCACCACCTCTTTGACTCATCAACACTACAGTCAGAAAGTTCGTGAGAGATATTATTTAGATCTATTTGACGCGCTGAATCCAGTTGTTGTCTCCATTTGTCCATGTGAACACTAGTTGTGGCTCCGTTATTGAAAACATCCTCCTAATTTTCCGAATTTCGGAATTCCACCCCAAACTTCACCACCTGTTGACAGGCAAGTGGGCTTAGTATTCTCGTCTGTGAGCCAAAAAGTGCATCGTAATACTGAGTTGATAAGAGGCAACCAGGAAACGTGGGTGTGGATGCCGGGGAATCGAGAACGATTGATACGCGATCTGGTGGGAGAGAGAAGAGAAAGGTAAAGGGAAATCAGTCGGACGCGCAAACGGCCGTTCTGTCAAGTCCCAAAATCGGGAATTGACAGAATGGCCGTTTGGCGGCGGGCAGGAATGTGAAAGAAACAAGTGCAATTTTTCCAAACGGCCGTTTGACCTCGAAAGAAACGCACGCTAAATATGTAATTCACAAGTGGCAATTGATAGGTTCACGTTCCAAAGCTGAGTACGGTGGTACACGCATTGAACCAGGATACGGATCCCAACTCGCCCATTTCAGCTGTCTCGTGTGATTTGGAATCGTTACGACTGCATCTTCGATACGTTTGGCGGTCCCCTCGCCATCAAATTAGTTATACGATATCCAAAAATACACCCCGCAAAAAAAGAGCGTGTGACCCCGTATGCAAATTTCCTCCCATTCCCGCTCATGAGTTTCCCTTCTTCACCGTATTCTGTCTGGCAAGAAGCCTCGCTAAGGCAATATCCACGTCCTTCTCGATGGGTTCATCCGAGTCCAGTATTCCCGACAAATGCACCTTTAAATCATAATCATCCGGATTAAGATGTCTCTGCAGAATCTCCTCTCTCAACGACTCTTCCGTCGGCCATAGTCCTCCAGAATTAGCATTACCCCCGGAAAGAGAAGAGGCATGGGGTTGTTGGGGTACCAGCATCTTTCCACCCTGCGACAAGGATGGGTATTAAATCTGAAAGCGAGATTTTCTGTCGAAACGTTCGTACAGAGTTGACTATTTCCTTGTAATGTCTCACCAATCTATCCTGTGAAGAACTCCTCAGTCTCTCGATAAACGGATCCTAAAACACAAATCAATTTCGCAAATCCCAGCAGCGATCAGAAGGGAGGCTGGTTACATCGTCCATGTTGTCTGCTTTTCCAGACCCTGTGAGCCATGCCTGGCGTTGCTCTTGCCAGTGCAGTTCTCCCGTGGACAGACTGGGCTGTTGGGTCTCTAGGGCGGCCTGCGTGGGGAGGTCGGTGTCGTCGCCTCGCATTGGATTAGATAGACGACGGGGTTTCTTGGATGGTTTGTGTCTGTGTGGGAGGATGTACCATGACGAGTGGGAGCGAGGGAATGAGAGGGAGAGGGAGGGGAGGAGCGAAGTCATGGAGACGGGAGCGAGGATTTCATCCTGTCAAATCTGAGACGAGCGCAATTCTCAACTCGGTCAAAGGAAGGCAGGACTCTAAAGCGATGCCAGGGGCGGGGTTAGGTGTTTCCCCCGCCGCCCGCCTTATGTAATAGGCAATCGAGGCTTCCATTTTGACTCCGACTGGGAGACTTGTTACTTGGCGCACGTGATGGGAGATCGACTTTGATGGGATTGCGAGGCACGCACGAGGGGTTTTGCTGCCTTTAGCACGCAGTTAAGGCTCAGAGAATTGTCTACTTGCTGTGTTTAATCCCCCAGCAAAGATATTCCCAGCATCACTTGTTCCCGGGACTAAGGCGGGCTTCACGCTGCCCACTTTCTAGGTCTTTGCCCTGGTCTGGATCTAAATTCGCAGGCGCTAGATCTGTAAGGAAATCGTACAACTGATCTCGCTGTAGATTTCTCTAGCTAATCAGCTAACTAAACAAGACTATTTAACCAAGAGTGAGCGTTTCCTATCTAAGCTTTGCCAAAAGCCAATAAAACAATGAATTCATAAAACTTGAAGGTTCAAGAGATTCCGAGACCGGAATCTTAAACTAAAGCCAATGAAATTCCAAACCAAAACCGTAGGGTAGCCAGCGTGCTGCCGACATCCCTACATCCTCCCCTCCTCGGACCATGCGTCAGGATTATCAGGTGTCGACATGATCCTGAGGTCGTCCTCCTTCTCAAAAACCTCTTTGTCGGAGTCTTCTTTATCCTCGGAAGCTCCGGGAGTCCACGTGTCTCCCTCCAGCTCTTCCTCCAAGCGCCAGAGCCCCTCCCACGGATCTTCTTCATCCCCTGCTTCTACAAGCCCATACTTTACTCTGAGAGCATTGACGCTGACTTCCGTCAAAGCCTCTACCTCTTCTCCATCACTCTCTTCTCCTTCTGACTCAGACTCCCACAATTCTGCCGCAGTGGAAATATCCCATGGGCCAGAATCGCCGATCTTCATCTTGAATCCTTTCACCCAATCAATTCTCTCAATCCACGCTATGAGTTCTTCGGGCAACTCTCCAAAGGTACTCAAGTATTCCTCAACGACTTTAACGCCATAGGGAGAAGTCTTGAACAAGTCTGCATCCCGGTATGTCGCGTCTTCCGCCGGATATCCTTTTCAGAGGACGAGGAACTGAATAGAGCCATCTCGATGTTTCTGGTGGCCGATAAGCTTTTCGACTTCGACATTCAAATCCACCTCAGAGGTGACGATGTGTGACTGGCGACGTTGACGATATGATGGAATCGCCTTCACTGTCTGGACAGAACTAATCTATCATCGTGCTTCTTACGTTCCATGGCTCACCGCCCTCAGATACACTGTTGACTACTTTCGACTACATCAAAGGGACCCCCCGGGCCGTCAGTGTGGCTCGATGACGATTTCCGACTCCTGGGACAACATTTCACACACGCTACCACTGCGGCCAGTACCCAAACGTCATATGGCAACTCCAAGCCCGGCTCGAACTCTACCTCCAACTCCAGTTCTCACGGCAAAACCCAGTATGGACGGGATAATCGAGATAATCGACAAAGCAACCGTGGACTGTCCAAAGATCCTACCCCGATACACCTCCAATGCTGCTTGAGATTCAACAAAGGCAGGTGTGACGGAAAAGACAAATACAGGAAAGCCTGTGAACGACTCCACATATGCTTCTCTTGTGGCAAAGCTCACCGCTGCACAGAGTGTCCAACTCGTCCCCAAACACTCAAAGATGACTGACTGCACTCTGGAACGTCATCTGTGAAACAACCCCTGTCCAGAACTCTATCGGTACCACTTTCGGTCAATTCTACTTCTTTACTCAACCCTTTTGCAAGACGTTTTCACTCAGTCGGAGCCCTACGCACAAACCCTCCCACGGGTTGTGCCCTCCTCATTCCCCCCTCCTCTCCTGCTCAGGCAGCCGCCACCATTCCCCCTCACCCTCCCGCTCCGGCGGAGGCGGTCACTGCTCAGGCAACCGCCACAACTCTTTCATACTCTCCTGCTCAGGTAGAGGCGTCCACTGCTCAGGCAGCCACCAACACCTCGTCTCCTGCCCCATCAGCAGAGACAGTCGCTCCGGAGGCCAGGCCCAGCCCCCTCCAGTGCTCCACTCAGGTGGACGCACCCACAAGACCAAACACGGATCGAATCTTCCAATTGGTCACCCCCATCATGATCACTACCTCTCATGGGTTGGACTCCGACAAAGCACTACGTGTCCAAAGGATCCAACACCACCTACGAGAGTATCCCGAGCAAGAATTCACAAACACTCTTGTCGGCATTACAACTCACGGTGCGCGAGTGGGATTCACAACTCCTCCCTCCCACCGAGTATCATGTCCAAACCACCCCTCCATACACGAACATATGGAGGTGATCGATAAGTACATCGAGAATGAAATCTCTGCCGACCGAGTCCGTGAGATCACTGGCAACCTCCCCTCAATCTTCTACTGCTCTCCTCTAGGTCTAGTTCCTAAGAAACGAGATGGAGAACAAACTGGCTGGAGGATGATATTCGATTTGTCGTGTCCCCAGGGACACTCCGTCAATGACGGCATCCCTAAAGAGTTCAGCGCCCTAGACTACGAATCCTTCCAACACGCCCTACACTTGGTTGCTCAAGCTGGCCCAAACTCTCTCCTCCTCAAGAAGGATTTGAAAACCGCATTCCGATGCGTCGGCATCAGGCCCCTCGATTGGTACCTGTTCATTTTCTGTTGGCATGGGAAATATTACGTCGATATGTTTTTACCCTTCGGACTTCGTACCTCCCCCAGAATCTACAATCTCTTCGCTGAAGGTATACACTGGACTCTGGAACACTCGTTCAATTGGATAGTATCGCACTACGTGGATGATTTCCTCGGAATATTTGCCCCTGGCACCAATCTCTCGGAAGAATCTACCAAATTCGACGTCATCTGCAATGACTTCGGTTTTCCAACTGAACCCTCTAAAGACGAAATGGGCACACATGTCAACCATCTCGGCTTTGAGATTGATACGGTTTCTATGACAGCAACCCTCTCCGAGAACAAACGCAATCGTGCAATCAAACTCCTCTCCGCACTCATCAATCGAAAGGCAGTCGCCGCCGCCACTCTCGAACATCTACTCGGCTTCCTGAGCCATTGCTGCGAGGTGGTACCGATGGGTCGAACCTTTCTCCGTCATATATTCAACTCCTTGGCCACGGCAAATGCTGCCAATCGGAACTCCAATCCATATCGTTACACCCGAATCTCACGGCATGCTCGTCGTGACATGCTGTGGTGGCTCCTATTCCTCCGGAATTGGTCACTCATCTCCATCATCCAAATCAAACGTCCCCTCCACGAGATTTGGACGGATGCTTCGGGAACAAAAGGAATCGGCGGATACTACCTGACACACCTGTTCTCTGCACACGTTCCACGACGTCATCGCAAGAAACACATCAACTGGAAGGAAATGTACACCGTGCTCTATGCTTTCCTCCTCTGGCATTCCCACTGGGAGAATGGCGAATTACTCGTTCACTGCGACAACGAAGCAGTCGTTGACGCGATCAACAAATGATCCATCCGTGGTCCCACGATTACCCCCCTGCAGACCCTCCTCCTCATTGCAGCGCTATTCAATACCACCATCTCGGGTGTCTGGATTCCCACGGCCGACAACACTATTGCTGACGCTCTCTCCCGTCATGATTTCAGAAGACTTGCTAATCTGGGGCAGGACTACGATCATCACAATGTTCGAAACTCCGAGCCACAAGCCCCGGTCTCAACCTTGCTTCAGAAGCTGCGCTCCTTCTCCACAACAGCCTCGCAGAGTCAACTAGGAAAGGACACAACGAAGCCATCTCCAATTATCGACTCTTCGCCAGAACCAACGGCTATAACCCGTTCCCCGCTACAGTCAAATCCGTTACAGACTGGATCGCTCACCTCGTCAAAACTGTCAAAGTCAAAATGGCTCAAAGCTACTTTCGCGCAATCCGTACCTACCATGTCGAACACGGGTATCCCGAACTCAATGATCCCATCATCAACCGAGTCCTCAGGGGTGGGAAAAGAGTCTACGATCAAAATACCAACAGAGAACGTCTCTCACTCATTAAAGACCTCCTCCTCCATCTCCTCATCGAACTCCGAGAGACATTTCACTACTCGTATGACAACATCAACGTCCATGCAGCCCTATGCGTTGGCTTTGCCGGATTCCTCCGAGCGGGAGAATTCGCCTGGGATCAATGGGATCCTTCTTCATCTCCTCGATTCTGTATATCCCGGTAACATGTCACGTTCGACATCCAGAGGGGATCGGTCACACTCTTCCTCCCATCGTCAAAAACTGATCCATTCGCTCAAGGGACGGACATCCATCTCGCACCCTCAGGATCCCCCCTCTGCCCAGTCGCCGCTCTTCAGCATCTCCTCGAACGATTCCCCGCCCCTGGAAACGCCCCCCTTTTCAATCGCCACCACGGCCCCTTCTCGAGATCTTACTTCGTCGAAAAAATCAAAGAACTATTACTCCTCATCGGCATCGATCCGTCAAAGTACTCGGGACACTCCCTCAGGAAAGGCGCTGCAGTCTCGGCAAGTCGAGAAGGGATCTCACGCACGGAAATCCAACTTCTTGGGAGGTGGAAGAGTGACGCGGTCGACCTCTACATCAACGAGGTCTCCAAGGCCGATCACAAGGCTAGGATACTAAACCTCCACTCCAAACTCGCTCGCGGCTAGACTCCCTGGCATCAATCGCCGTCACTGGCCCCTCATTCTGTGACACCATCAACAACTCTTCAAACGGCCTGAAGAGAGCACAGGGACGCCACCGCGGCTGAGCATGGCTGTGGATCACCAATTCAAATGTATTATTATCATATTCATTTTCTCTCCTTCCCCCTTTTGTCCTGAGAGGGCAACGTGGCATTGCATATATTACTAGCGCGGTTTAGCTTTGTAGATCTTCATCTCAAGCACATATATCGTCTCACACACTGTCTCACTGCGACAAATCTTAATGACTGGTTGTAACATAAGACATTTGGCAGCCCGCACTTCCTGAAATACCAATACAAGCCACCTGCAGCGGCCGCCAAGGTGGCGAGTTCCAAACCGACTTTTCCGTTAGAATCCCGTCGCACAGGAGGCGGCGGGCGACCAACTTGGAAAGGTAGAGCATCCCACGGAAGGAGAAGTAAGGTCGAAAAATCCCCATCCATAGTCAGGGAGACTTTTGGGAGGCTTTCCAGTTGGTATATTTGATTTTAATCTACTTTTTCACTTTTCCCTTCTGTCTTTTCCGTTCCATAGCTCTAAACTTTTTCCCGTGCCCCGCCAATCCAGCCTTTCCCCCCTTCCTAATCTTATGAATGGTCATCATCAAATTCTTTTTCCTGGCCTTCTCACGGTTCGTGGTACTCGTGTGCGGCCCATCTTCGCGCCTCAAAGCCATTTTTGACGCAAACTTTTCTCTATCTTCTCTCCCTGATGCGGCATGTTGCATCCGTTCCTCGCGATCTTGCTTTGCTTTTTTGCGTGGACCCAGGATTGTGGAAGCGTCGAGAAATTCATCGTGGGTGGACTCTGCTTTACGTCTGGGAGTTAGTTACAAGATTGAGGAGGGGAAGAGACTTTTTATCAGACTTTCTCTGGGCTTTGTGAGCGGGGCCGTCGACAATGGCTTTGGCACGGAGTTCCTCGAGTTTGGCAAGATCAGCCGGAGTGAGTATCTAAAGGTTAGGAACACTTAGCGAGAGAGGCTACTTTTGACGTCGCGAGCACAGAGTTTGTGGGATCTGATTTCGGTGGGGGAGGTTTCTGCCCGTCATCTTCAGGTTCGGAATCTGAAATATCTATCTCGTGTTCTTCATCACTGGAAACCTCAATCCAACCACCACTCCCATCACTGTCCTCCTCTTCCTCACTCCCAAGTTCCCACTCCTTCCAACCTATTGTGTCAGAGCAACCAATCCGATATCGCGGTACCTTCGTCTTCCTCTCCCGTCAATTCTCCCTGGTCCTTCTTCCAAGCCTCCAGCAGTTCCAGTCCCTGAATTCCAGTAGTGACATTCCTGTCCACTCCAAACTGCAACTTTTGTCCCGAAATCTCACCATTTGACATTGCCATGGACACATTCTTGCCCCGATCCTTCTTCAAAAGTAACTCTGGCGCGACCTCCCGATACAATGTAATCAATGATCTCGCCGCATTGACAACTCCCTTGTCTCGGGAACTCTTGTACGATGTCAAGTCCTGGAGGAGATCTGCGTCCATCACCAACGGGGCTCGGGCACAAATCTCGCGAATTGAGTTTAAGCCTGCCTGTAATACTTCGAAGGAAACCCCTCCTGTGACGAATTCGTGAGCAATTTTAGAGATTATTGGTTCGAGAGTGTCGGGAGGCACGAATTCGTGGCTTGCCATTGCGGCACAAGCAAGGAATTGCGTTACGTCTCGTTGTTTCGGAGTCAGGTATCTGCTGTGAACTCAGATTCGTTGTGAGGTAGATACTTTATTATCCAAGAGTAAAGGCCAAAGACTATTAGTTTGTGAGATGCGATCAAACGTGACACAAGGTTCAGAACGACAATCTTCTGAGTTATTGACAATGGTGAAGATGACTTTTGGAGATGCTTGGAGTATAAAACTTCTGCAAATGCCTGGGGATCATGTAATAAATGGATAGCCGAGAAATTCAAGTTTGCAGGCCGCGATTGTGCCTTTCGTTCTTTCTGTATGCCGTCAGCGATAATTCTCTCGACGTCAGAGAATGAGAGAAACCTTTTTGAGAAGAGCCTTGGCTGCCGCAAGTTGTCGTTCTTTACTCTTGGACTTCTTACCCACTTGTTGGCCATGCTGTAGTCGTTTCACATCAGGAAGGTCATCGTCGCTGTCGCTACCCTTTTCATCCTCTTTATCTCTGCCAAGGAAAAATTGAACGCCTCCCAAAGCCACGCGCGGTGCCTGTCTGTGTAAGTCGGGTGCAGAAAGGTGAGGTTACATCTGAACAAGCTGCTTCTTTCATCAATTCGACGCTTCGAGCGTCAGACCAGATCCCTCGTCGCCACATCTCGGATGTGATCCGCACTGCCCAGACACCGGGTGGAGTCGAGGACGTTGAACTGAGGTTTGAGATCCCTTGAAGTGGACGGTTTCCTACGAACGAGAATAAGAGTGTCTGAACAGTCCGATTTAGTGATACGGGTATGTGCTTTTCCTTGTTTGCGTCTTTGAGGGTCGCGAGCACAGTTTTGAAAATGAGTAATCGCAGGGCCTTTGATGGCGTTGCGGCGAGAAGGGGCAATAGAGTTTCAATAAGTCTATTTCAAGTCAACCTTGAAAGTGTACAAGAGGTACTTTGTTGGGGCGATTACTCCCTTCTTGCGCAGAAGGAGAAGACATTGAATCAACTTTTCTCGAAGGTCTGGAGACAAATTGGTGTGGTGCTGAAAGAGTAGGTGGGCGATCTGGTCAGGAAAGCCCTCGGTGACCTCGGGATAGCAATTGGAAACCTGTACACGATGAGTTTGATTCAAGGGTACAGTGTGCCTGGGCGATAAATCTCGCCAAGTCGATGAAATGCTGTCCTTCCTCGTCGGGGCGCAATAGGAAAATGGCGTGGGACGATTGGTAGTGCTGCCACTGAAGAAGAAACTCCTCTTTATATGATCCTGGATTCCGTTTTATCAGGTTCTGGAGATGCGGGAGATTCGTTGGCAGCAGTGCCGCTCGGGACTGCTTCACCATACCGTTTGCAAGACGAAGTCGAAAACGGGAGAAAAACTTTCCTATAATAAATCAACATAAAATTTCCCTCTTTTGCTCGCCGATCTCCAAGCCGACACGACAATCTGCGCGGAAAGGAAGGGTCGCGCCAAGATTGATTTTCTTTCGGTGATGGCTCCACCTCCACTCACGCCAGGACAAGCCGTCACACGTCGAAATGTCATCTTTGCATTCTGGGTACACGACTCTCTCGACTATGCAGCTGATAAGCAGGCGGTAATATTTCTGGGGATCCCGCTATGGTGGAAGACGACAAACATATACCGCGCAAAACTTCCACTGGAGCTCATGGACGAGTGGTCTGATGGAAAGGTAACCTTTTCTACCTCTGGAGGACTTGAAGCTGAATTGAAACGTAGGCATGCAAGATCGAGTTTCCAATACCCGTTGCCGTGCAGTCTTTAGACCCTGCATTTGATTTAGACGGATTAATACGGAACGCGCAACATCATATCGACGATGCAAATGACTTCAATGCTCACCATCTTCGTCTTCATAATGCACAAGGTATTATCCCTACAGGAAAGAGGTTCATGTGCAGATAACGTAGATTTTGCGTATACCATACTCCTGAGTCCTTCATTTCAACAACCATCATCGCCAACTTCACCATCTCCGTCAGCAACCCTCTACCACGCCAATCGAACTCTCATCATATCATACCCTCCGCAACAGCACCTTGCGCTGCCAGCATATCTCTCACATACAATTCTCACTGTCTTTGCTTCAGAGAGACGATACATTCGCTCTGTGCTCCATCGGTCCACGAATGATCTCGGAAGTCTGCCCGAGTTCGCAAGACGCGTCGTTCGTGGAAGTAGGAAATATCAAGTAACCTTCTCACTTCTCAATGGCGGGGGAGAAGAAACCGTCGAGTCATGGGATATCGCTCAGGCACTTGAAAGTATATCAATTTGAACTCTGATTTCGCCTAATTTTAAAAGTGTATCTGGACCCTCTAATTCAAACGCTGGGGCCTGTCGCCAATCTCACCGTCGATTCTCAGGTCCAATTCTACGCTGGTCTGACTTTCGAGCCTGAGAAACGAGATAACGAGTACATCGTCCCTCTCGA
>Ga0335073_10006908_pt1 | contig 15934 bp, 14 predicted proteins | sample Lox_Sample_22_FD_207093 | JGI IMG/M metagenome (GOLD analysis project Ga0335073, IMG submission 207093) | Soil microbial communities from Loxahatchee National Wildlife Refuge, Florida, United States - Lox_Sample_2.2 | ecosystem: Environmental > Terrestrial > Soil > Wetlands | place: USA... | reverse complement strand
AAGCGGCGCGGCTCCATCGCGGCCATCTCGAGCGCGATCCAGGCTCCCAGAGACGCGCCGACCAGGACGCACGCATCGACGGCGTAGGCATCGAGCAGCGCCAGATACAGATACGCCAGGTCGACGGGGCGGTCAATCCGCGGAACGCGGGGCTGTCCGCCGAACCCCGGGTGACTAGGCAGCAGAACTCGGTGGGTCTCGGCGATCGCCCGCGCGAAGGGCTGATCGTGGTCAGGGCCTTCCTCGCTGTGGAGGAGAAGAGCGACCGGGTGTGATCCACCGCCCAGTTCTTCGACAGCCACGCTCGCATTCCACGCAGCTACGGCTCGTCGATCAGTTGGCACGCCGGCCCCTTTCATCTAGCGCCTGCCGTCGAAACCTGGTGCCGGCCCCTCGGCATAGGAGATTGTCCGTGCCCGCCGCGGTGATCTGCTACGACGGCCGTCACGGCTTTCAGTGAGCTTTGTTACCTCGCCGACGTCCTGGCTGATCGGCAAGCAGACGGCCGCGTCATCATCCGGCGGCGCCGCCGCTGAATTCCGGGACGAGCCAGCGGGTTGATCGCAAGGTCAGTGCGCCGGTGGCGGCCCAGATGACCGCTGCCGCCGCTCGATGCTCGGCCGAATCGACGTCGGATCCCGTCTCGAGCTCGTTTCCGGCGGCGAGTACCGCGCCCTCTGGGTCGCCGCGATAGAGCCGCAGCAGCGAGCGAAGCGTGGCGAGGCGGAAGTCCCTCTGCCAAGGCAACTGGCGCTGACGCCATGTGCCTTCGTCAACCCAGGCTGCGAGCCTCTCCCCTTCGCCCGGGTAGAGCTGCTGAAACCGCGCCCCGATCCAGCAGGCGAACCGGGTCCGAGGCGCCCGGCGCCAGATCCCGCGGTCGATCAGCTGCTGGGTCGCCAGCATGCGCGCCGTCGTCATAAGCCGGGGTTCGGACCAGAACAGCTCGTCCCAGGATTCCCAGGCCAAGCGCCGCGGCAAGCACTCAAGCAGGTATCCGGCCCGCTCCGGCGCGCCGCGAGCGCGCAGCGGCCGCCCGTCGCAGTCGACAAGCTGGCCGGACAGCGCGAGCTCTGCCAGCTGAGCGGCGTAGACACAGTGATTGGCAGCCGCGGCCCGGCCGATGCGGCCGGTCTGCCCCGACAGCATCATCCTGAGTAGCGTCTGATCGAGGGAATCATCCAGTACCTCGTCGGCGACCGGCCAGTCCCCTGGCCGGACCTGGGCGTGCTCACTCGCTCGCGCCAGCCTGCGCGAGCGCATCAGCCCAGCCTCTTGTATGTGCTCGCATGGAACACGAGCGGCTGCGCCTCCGCCACCACGCCGAAGTCGTGCACGCGGAGGACGATGATCTCGTGATCACCTGCCTGCAGCGAGTCGTACCTGCTGCACGTCAGCCACGCCGCCGCCTGGTCGATGAACACCGCACCGTCCTCGCTGGATCGCCAGCCAATTCCCGCGAACCGATCACAGGCGCGAGCGGCCAGCTGCCGGCAGACCAGCTCTTGTTTGCTCGTCAGCACACTGACTCCGAGGTACATAGCGGTTCCCAGCTCAGGCCACGTGGCCGAGGTATGCGCTATCGACACCGATACGAGCGGTGGGTCAAGCGACACCGAAGTGAAGGAACTGGCGGCGAGCCCTGCCGGCGTGCCGCCGATGAGGGCCGCCAGCGCGACAACCCCGGTCGGGAAGGCTCCGTAGGCGCGGCGCAGCCGGTTCGGATCGGGAACCAGCAGCGGTATTTCTGACCTGACCATCATTTCGGTTCCCCAGGAGGCCGTTATCCGCCGATAGTTACTGACCCGATCGTCGCGCTGACCATCCGCTCGCGCAGTGACCCCGGTTACCGGCTGCCGAGACTTCGATTAGTACTGAGGGGAACTGCTGGCACGTCTCCCCGGCGCCGTTCCGGTCATAGAAATGTGAGCCCGAGCAGCCGCTCGGTCACCGACCACAGCCGGTCAGCCATCTGCGGGTCCACGGCGTAGGGCATGACACCGAGCGGTGTCGCGATCTTCGGCCGGACCGCCGGGCCTGTGAACTGGGCCTGTATCTCGAGCGAGATCAGCGGGGCGATGTCGCAGTTCATGCAGAAGACACCGCCCATTCCGGCCAGCTGCGGACTGGTGGCACACCACACGTGCGTGGCGGCGGCCTGCGGCACCGACTTGAGGTCCCGGCTGGGATCGATGACCGGGCGTCCCTCGGTGTCGAGCACGCCGACGGCCTGGAGTTCTTGTTCGGTCGCGTACTTGGCCAGCGGCGTCATCGCGGAGCCAGGGTGCAAGGTGAAGGCGCGAACGCCATCGCCCTGGCCGCGATGGTCCAGCGCCACGGCGAACAGGGCGTCGGCCGTCTTGGACTGGCCGTACGCCGCAAGCGGCTCGTACCTCCGGTGCCGGTAGTTGAGGTCGTCGAAATGCACGGTGGAGTACCGGTGCCCCCACGATGAAACGCTGACAACTCTGGCGCCGCCAGCCGCGGCGAGGGCCGGCCACAGCCGACTTGTGAGCTCGAAGTGACCAAGGAAGTTGACCGCGAAGTGAGACTCGAACCCCCTGGCGTCCCGTCCGAGCGGCGCTCCCATGATGCCCGCGCTGTTCACCAGGATGTCGAGCGGCCGGCCACGCGCCAGGAAGCGACTGGCGAAACCCGCTATGGACGTCGGCTCCAGCAGGTTCATCTCGTCGATCTCGACGCCGTCCACGTCACGGAGAGCTGCGGCGGCGGCGGCGCGGTCCAGCGCCGGGACAACGACCGTAGCCCCGGCGCTCGCCAGCGTCCGCGCGGTCTCGATGCCAAGTCCAGAGTCGCCTCCGGTCACTACTGCTGTCTTGCCGCCAAGTTCGATGCCATCGATCACATCTGCGGTGGTCGACGCGGCACTGAACCCGGTCCCCATGGGCTGCTGCGGGGTTCGCATGGCTGTGCTCCCGGTAGTGAGGTGAGGACGCGAGGCCGGTCAGTAAGCGCCGAACGTAAGCGGCAGCTGGGCCCAGCCGTGCTGCATGGCAGACGGCACGCGCTCGGGCGGGCCCGCGAGCTGGACCGTCGAGAATTTCCGCAGCATCTCCTCGAGGAACACCCGAACCTCGAGCCGGGCAAGGGCGGCCCCGATGCACGCGTGCTGGCCGTACCCAAACGAGAGCACAGGCGGCTCAGGGCGCCGGGTAATGTCGAAGGAGTCCGCGTCCTGCCAGTACTGCTCGTCGCGGTTGGCAGCGAAATAGAGCATGTAGACGTAGTCTCCGGCGCTGATCCGCTGGCCGTGTAGTTCGACGGCCTGCGTCGTGCTCCGGGTGAAGCCGGGCACTGGTGTGATCCAGCGCAGGACTTCCTCGACGGCGCAGCCGACCAGGCGGTGACTGGAGGCGAGCAGGGCCATCTGATCCGGATGGCTGCTCAATGCCCACATCGCCGCGGATAGCGTATTGCGCGTCGTGTCGATACCGGCTATGAGGACCAGCTCAGCCAGCATGACGATATTCGCCACGGTGAGCTCAGGACTCTCTGCTTGAGCTGCGGCGAGCACCGACATGAGATCCTTGCCCGGCTCGTCGCGTTTGCGCGTGAGCATGTCGAGCACAAACTCCCGGAGCGCTACGACGTTTCTGGCCGCCTCGGCAAGCTCCTCGTCCGGCAGCGGGGCTCCCACCTTGAACAGCTCGTCGGCCCAGAAAATGAGCTGGTCGACGTCAATCGCGTCGGCCGGAACGCCCAGGAGCTGCGCGACCGCACGGGTCGGGATGATGCGCGCGATCTCGTGCACAAACTCCACCGGCTGCCCGTCGCGGAGCTGGCCGAGCAGCTGCTTGCAGGTGGCACGAACCGCGTCTTCCAGGCGTCCGATCATGCGCGGCGTGAAGGCCGGTGCTATCCGCCGGCGCAGCTGCCCGTGGCGAGGCGGGTCCAGGATGGACAGCAGTTCCGCGTCGTCATCGAAGAAGCCACGCTCCATGTCGCCGCGGTACCTCGCGGAGTTCAGGAGCGTCCCGCGCGTGGTGGTGAAGATCGCCGGGGTCTTCTCGACATACCGGATGTCGTCGTACCTGCTGAGGACCCAGCATCCGATCGGCTCATAGAAGAACACAGGCGCCTCAGTGCGCAGCCGGGAGAGGACCCGCGCGTTATCCACTGTGTAGAACGCCGGATCCTCGATCTGGACCAGCCCGGCTAGGTCTGTCATGTGGGCTCTCCCTGAACGGTGCCATGCTCATCCTGACCACCCTCAGCGGTTGCGCCTATGTCGGCGCCGAGATAGCCGCGCAGGATGGCGTCCTCCTGCAGTTCGTCCGGGGTTCCGCTGAAGCTCACCCGGCCTCGTTCCAGCAGGATCACGCGATCTGCCATGTCCAGCGCCCGCGTGATGTACTGCTCGACCACAAGCAGGGCGGTCCCCGCGCCCGCTAGCCGTGCGAGTGCCTCGAAGATCTGGTCGACTACCTTGGGCGCCAGACCCATGGAGACCTCGTCTAGCAGGACGATGGCAGGGCTCGCGAGGTACGACCGGCTGATCGCGAGCATCTGCTGCTCGCCGCCCGACAGCGTTCCCGCGGTCTGGCGCAGCCGGGTCCGCAGCACCGGGAACAACTCGAGCACCTGCTCCATCGTCACCGACTTGTTCCAGCTCGGGATCTGCAGGCGCAGGTTCTCCCGGACGGTCAGCGAGCGGAAGACGCCGCGGCCCTCCGGGACGAGGCACAGCCCACGTCGCGCGCGACGGTTGGGAGCGAGCCGCGTCGCGTCGGCCCCGCCGATGCTGACGGTTCCCGCGCTAGGTTTCAGCAGCCCGCTGGCCGTGCGCAGCAGGGTCGTCTTTCCGGCCCCGTTGGACCCGAGCAGCGCAACAACAGAGCCGCGGGCCACAGTGACATTCACATCCCGGAGCACGGTTGCGCGACCGTAGCCCGCGTGTACCGCCTTGAGCTCAAGAGCGGCCTGGCTAGCCGGCTCGGTCTGCTGCCTCGCCGTCGGCTGCGTCCCGGTGGCCGTCATATCCCCAGCTCCGCTGACGACATGCCAGGGCTGGGTTCAGTGCTCCGGTCTTGCCCGCCTCGGCCCAGGTAGGCCACCTGGACTGCCGGTGACGCCACCATCTCCGCGACCGTGCCCTCGAAGATCGTCTTGCCGAACTCGAGGACGTACACGTAGTCGCATACTTCGCTGACAAGGGCCATGTCGTGCTCGACGAGCAGGATGCCGATCCCGCGATCGTTGACGGCGCCGCGCAGGATCTCACCGAACCGGGCTGTCTCCATCCGGTCGAGACCGGAGGACGGCTCGTCGAGCAACACGATGCGAGCGGGGCCGGCCAGACAACGGGCCAGTTCGACGAGCCGCCGCTGTCCTGTGGGCAGCGAGCCGCCGGTGCGGTCGGCTAGCTCAAGCAGGTCGCACCGGCGGAGCATATCGTCGGTGACGCGCTGAACCCGGCGAAAAGCACGCCTGGTGCTCGCCACATGCCGCAGCACGTTACCGCTTGCGAACGAGCCCTCCAGGCCGAGCGCCACGTTTTCGCGGACAGTCAGGTTGTCGAAGAGTTCCATCTGCTGGAACGTCCGGCCCAGGCCACGACGGGCTCGATGGGAGATTCCGCGCCGGGAAATGTCGGCTCCGTCTAGTCGGATCGTTCCCGCGTCCGGACGGTTGAGCCCTGAGCACGCGTTGAAGACTGTGGTCTTGCCAGCGCCGTTGGGGCCTATCAGCCCGGTGATGCGGCCGGTGGACGCCTGGAGAGAGGTACCGTCGACTGCGACCAGCCCGCCGAATGTGACCTGAAGACCGTCGATCTGCAGCAGACCGCTCCGGGCCCGCGGCAGCGGCCCGCCTGCTGCCGTGGGCAGGTGAGCGGCAGGCGCCCTCCGACGGTCCCGGCCGCGGCGGAAGATCCGGTCGATTGCCGCCTGGACGCGGTCGCTGGAACGCATCCGCTCGGGGGTCAGCGCGAGCGCGAGCGCGAGAATCCCGAAGATAACGGACAGCCAGTTGGTGGTATTGCTGTTGGTGATGTAGGCCGTGATCAGAGTGGTGCCGATGGCGCCAGAGATCGCGTACCAGGGGGCACCGCCCAGGCCGATGACGACGAGCACGAAGTACAGCAGCGAGTTCAGTGGAGGGTAGGACTCGGGAGAGGCCTGGCCTACCGCGCCGGCGGCGAGGACGCCAGCGATCGCGGCCAGGAACGCCGAGATGCAGAAGACCAGGACTCGCGTCGCATTGATGGACGCGCCGCTGGTGGCAAGGCCCACCGGGCTGTCGGCCAGGCCCCGGAGGAGCCTGCCCAGGCGCCCTCGGGTGATGGCGATGATCAGTCCCGTGACCAGCAGCGCCAGGATCAGGCACAGGTAGTAGTAGCTCTTCGGGCTCTGCGTCAGCCCGAGCGCCAGCAGCTTGGGCGTCGGCACTGTCACCGGCAGGCCGATGCCGCCAAACATCTGCTGCAGCGGATAGAACATGAATTGCAGCAGAATCCCGAATCCGAAGGTCGCGAGGGCCAGGTACAGGCCGGAGAGCCGGATCGCCGGGATGGCGAGCAGCGCTCCGACGGGAACGGCGATCACGCCCGCGCCCAGCAGTGCGGCCAGCCAGGGCCAGCCATGCACGACCTCTAGCTGCGAGAACGCGCACACCCCGATAGCCATGAATGCCGCGTGGCAGAGCGATACCTGTCCGGAGGTCCGCACCAGCAGGCCGAGGGACAAAAACAGTACGGTCATGGCAAGGAACTGCGTCCAGGCACTGAGGTAGTCCGGCGCGAATCCCGGCACGAGGAGCAGCACAACCAGGAGAATCGCGCCGACGCCGGCCTGCAGCTGCCACGGCGCTGACCACGCTGAATAGCTCCTGGCGACCGGGCGGCCCCGTTCGGCTAGCCGCCGGCGGGGCGACACGAGCAGAACGATGAACAACACCAGGAACGGCAGCGATGAGGACAGGCCGGAGAGAGCGCCGTTGGTGAAGTACTTGGTGGCCAGCGACGCGCCGATCCCGATCAGCAGGCCGCCCAGATAGGTACCGGGCAGGCTAGTGAACTGGCCGACCGCCGCTGCTCCGAATGCCGACACCACTAGGAACGTGAGCGTCGTCTGGTCCAGGGAGATGTAGGGGACGAGCAGGACGCCGGAAGCCGATGCGAACGTGACTCCGATGATCCAGGCCCAGCGGCGCACCGCGATCGGGTCGGTTCCGGACAGATCCAGGAGGTCAGACTCGTTCACCACCGCGCGCATGGCCAGACCCGTCCGGGCGGCGCGGAAGTAGACGTACAGCACCGCCGTCGCCAGGGCACCGACTGCGAACACGATGATCTGGTCACTGGTGATGACCGTCCCGGCAATGGTGAAGGGGTGCGAGGGCAGGAATACCGGCACGACGCGGGTCACGGTCGTCCCGTAGATGATCACCGCTACCGACTGGACGATCAGCAGGACGCCCACGGTGCTGACCACCCGTATGGCGAGACTCGCGGTGCCCAGCGGGCGTGCGATCCACTCCATCACGATGCCAAGAGCCGGGCCCACGACGAAGACGCAGATAACGGCAGCCGGAATCCACGGCATCCCGTGCTGAACGTACAGGGTGTAGAAGAGATAAGCGGAGATGGTGGCGATCGCCCCGTGCGCGAAGTTGAAGATTCCTGAGGTCTTGTAGGTCAGGACGAGACCGACTCCGGCGAGCGCATACACGGATCCAGTCACCAAGCCCGCAAGTATGAAGGGAAGCACGTCCAGTAACCCCCTGGCTCAGTGTGATCTGGAACACTGTCGGTATTTCGTAGGGAAAGCTACGTACCTTGTCACGAGTGCGGGTGAGCTAGGTCACTGCCGTCAGGCTTCAGGACGACAGTCACACCGCCTGTCCAGGCACTCCAGCAGAAAGCCGACGGCCAGCTCGTTGAACGCGGCCGCCCGCTCGATATGCGGCAGGTGCCCGCAGTCCGGGTAGACCTGCAGCCGGGAGTCCGGGATCCGAGCCGCAATCTTGGCCGCGTACCCCGGCTCGCGGAGCTTGTCGGCGCCGCCGCCGACTACCAGGGTGGGAACTGCGATCTGGTCATACTGCGTGGTGTCGGGCTGGCCTACGTTGCCGCGCGGCGGCGCCACCGGCGACCGGAACCGCGCGGCGGCGGTCGCCTCCCAGGCACCGGGCGCGAGGCTCGACTGGTGCCGGCGCCGGACATACTCCTTGTCGTCGGCCCACTGAGGATCGTGGAACAGTACGCTGACAATGCGCCGCATTCCCTCTTCAGTGCAGTCATAGTCGAGAATCTCGCGCCGGGCCTCGTTGTCGGGCACGAAACCGCCGCCCGCGGACAGGACGAGACCCGAGGCGGGAAAGTCCGGATCAGGCCGGGCCATCTCCCGCGCCAGGGTACTGGCGCCGAAGGAACTGCCGGCGAAGAAGGCCTCGGAGATATCCAGTGTCTCAAGCAGCCGCCGCAGATGCGACACCCGGCGCCCGGTGCCAGCCACGAAGTCAACGATCTTGTCTGTCTGACCGAAGCCCAGCCAGTCGGGTGCGATAACCCGGAAGTGCACCGCCAGCGCGTCGATATTGAACTCCCACGACAGCTGCGCGCTCGCTCCGTACTCCCCACTGTGCAGCAGGACGACCGGGAAGCCGGCGCCCGCCTCGAGGTAGTGGGTTCTGATTCCGTCGACCAGTAGGAATCGCGACTGTACGCTCTGCGACATCACACTCACGGGTATCTCCGGTCCGCGGGTCACAGACTGACCTCACTCCCCGGGCGCGATGCTGACGCACAGGCCAGCCGGCTGGCCGCCGTTCCCCGCCTGATCCTCGATGGCCTGCAGGGCAGCGGAGAGCGGATAGGCGCGCGGCGCGAGCCGTTCGAGCGGGAATCGCTTCGATTCGAGGATGCTGATCGCCACCCCATAGCTGCTGCTGCGTTTTCCGCGCACGCCCTTGACCGTCAGGGCTTTGAGAACAAGCTGGTCAGAGCGCAGGCCGGGCACGGTTCGGTCGCCCTTCATGCCGGCGATCACTATCGTCCCGCGCGGCCGGGCGATCTCGATCGCGTCGGTGACCGTGCCGGCCGCCCCAGGCACGACATCGATCACGACGTGGGCGAGCCGCCCGGCCGTCAGTGCGCGGACGCATTCGCCTAGGTCCTGCTGCTCGACGTCGATAGTCGCATCGACGCCAAGCTCACGCGCGATCGCAAGTTTGGGAGCGTCGGCAGTCAGGCCGGTCATGATCACTTGCTCGGCGCCGGCGGCCTTGGCGACCAGGCCGCAGGCGATGCCGCGCGGGCCGCAGCCCAGGATGACGACAGTCGATCCGAGCGACACCCCGGCCGCGTCGGTTACCCAGTCGACGCCGCAGGTTAGCGCGTTGTAGAACGGGGCGAGGTCGAGCGGGACGGCGGACGACATCTTATGGAGCGTCGCGTTCGGCGGCAGGTACAGGTACTCCGCGAAGCCGCCGAGCAGCGGCGGGTGATGGGAGACCGGAACGAAGCCAAGCTGGATCTGGACCGGGCAGGAACTAAACTGGCCGGCGGCGCAGTATTCGCATCGCCGGCACGGCACGAACGCCTCGACGACGACCCGGTCGCCGGGCTCAACGCCCCACCGCGCGGCGGCGCTCTCGCCCACCGCCTCGATTACGCCGACCGGCTCGTGGCCAGGTATCACGTTGCCGGGAACCCAGCTGATATCGCCGTGGACCTGCTCGACATCCGTGCCGCACAATCCGCATCGCTGGACTCGCAGCAGCCCGTCGTCGGCGCCGATTGCCGGGAGCGGAAACTCGCGCTCCTCCAGCTGTCTGGGGCCAGTCTGCACCAGCGCGCGACCGCTCAGCCGCATCTTCCACTCCTCGGGTAGTCAGCGCCAGCACCGGCCGGCGCAACGTCACTCGGCTCCATGGCCGGGGATCGGAACGCCGCCTCCCTCGCCCCGCAGCACCCGGTTGGCGAGGGAGGTGTCGTAGTAGACCCAAGTGCTGGCGATGTGCTGGCCGACGATGCGGAACAAGAAGTGGTACTGGTTGCTGTACGGACCCTGAACGACGAACTCGGCGTAGCTTTCGACCTCGGCAGCGACCCGGTCTGCCTCAGCGGTGAGCGTCAGGATCCGGAATCTGATGCCGTCCCGAGCCTCGGTCCAGGCTGACCGGTGCCGCTCGATCTGCGCGGCGACACTCCGCGTGCGGCGGCCGGCCAGGGTCCACCAGGTGCCGGATGGGTCGAGCAGCTCCGACATCTGGTCAAACCGTCCCTGGCTCCAGGCCGCGAAGAAGTCCGTCACAAGCGCCTTGTTGGCGACGAGGTCGTCGCGGCCAGGAACGGTGGCGGGCCCCTCAGGCACTGGCGAACCCGTACACCTTGGCGGCGTTGTCGTGCAGGATCTTGCGCAGGACCGGCTCGGGAACGGTGCCCAGGTTCTCGATGATCGTGTCCCTGGCCGACTTGGCGTGCGAGTTGTTCCCCGGTGACAGGCTCGTACTGTGCGGGTAGTCGGTCTCGAACATGACATTGTCCGCATAGATGTCCAGCAGCGGTACCAGCTGCCGCTCGAACCAGAAGCTCGCGTAGATCTGCCGCCGGAAGTAATCGGACGGCAGCATCATGTCCGGGTGATTGGCCTGGGCGCCGGTGTTGATGAACTGCCAGTCGAATGCCTCGATCAGGTAGGGGATGAAGCCGTAGCCGCTCTCCACCGAGACGAACTTCAGTGTCGGATACCGGTGACAGATCCGCCCGAAGATCAACTCGGCAATGCAGGTGGCATTGCCGAGCATGAACAGGGCGGTCGTCTTGGCCATGTCCAGCGAGTCCTGCATCAGTGATGTCGCCGACCGCATCTCTTCCTCGGTCTTGCTGCCGAAGCCGATGTGGAAGTTGACCGAGACGCCCATGTCCTCCATGGCAGTGAGCAGCGGATGCCAGTGGTCGTCGCGCAGGCGCGGGAAGCCGAGCTTCTCGAACTCCGACCCGAAGTTGACTCCCTTGTGACCCATGCCCACGCAGCGTTCGAGTTCCTTGACGCTGGCGTCGAGGTCCCACCACGGCAGGTAGCACAGCGGGATGAGCCGGTCTGGGTTGGTCGCGGCGAACTCGGCCTGGAAGTCGTTGTAGGCCTGAACACATGCGAGGCGAAGCGGCTCGTCCATGAGGAGGAAGTTGGCGATGTGAAAGCCGAGGATGTTCGGATACAGCACCTGGCGGGCGACGCCGACCCGGTCCATCCACTGCAGCCGGACCTCGGGATCCCAGGCGCCCCGCGTGGCCTGCTGGAAGAGCGTCGGCCGAGACGGCCAGAACTCCCTCCACTCAGCTGAGGCGTAGGTAGCAGCCCCGATGGCGAAGTGCCCGCCGATGTTCCACCGTTCCTGCCCCGTCGCCTCATCTGCGACTACCGTGGGCGCCTGGTCCAGCCACTTCGCGGGGAGACGAGACGTCCACAGGTCGGGTGGCTCGAGGATGTGGCTGTCGATGTCGACGACAGGCACCCGCTCCAGTACTGACTGCACTCTCGAAGACTCCATGACAATCTGCAACTCCCTGGCACTGGGGCTGGCACCGACTGCGCGCAACGATTCCAGCGGCCCCGCGCGGGCTCTAGGACCCGCGTTGCAGCGGAGTGTGACTTAGATCCGCCCTGTCCCCGGTCTGAGCATCTGCTCCCAGCGGTCCCGGACCTCCTCCGGTGTCACCGGTCCGGACCCTTCGAACACGTAACCGCTGGTCACGGTATTAAAGATCATGCGCATGCTGCCCGCGGTCAGGGCATACAGGCGCCCGCTGGCGTCGCAGTTCTCATGGCAGAGCCACGTCAGGCCGGCCGCGACGAGTGCCGGGCTCCGGTCGACATGCGGCGCGCGTTTTTTGCCCGACAGGGCCGACGCCCGGGTGGCTGCCGCCGGCAAGATCCCATTGACCTGGATGCCGTGCCGGTCACCGTCGCGGGCGAGCGCGCAGGTGAGGCCGATCAGCCCGCCCTTGGCGGCGGCGTAGGCCGCAAACTGCGGGCTGCCGATGAGGCCGCCCTCGACCGAGCAGACGTTCACGATCCGGCCGTACTCCTGCGCCACCAGGTGAGGCCACGCCTGGCGGGCAACGTTGAACGATCCGCGGACGTGCACTGCCTGGACAGTGGCGAGATCGTCCGCGGTGAGATCCTCGAACGGCGCCGTGATGACCACCCCCGCGTTGTTCACCACGATGTCGACCCGGCCGAACGCACGAATCGCGTCCGCGACTATGGACCTGGCTCCCTCTTCTTCAGCGACATCGGCAGCATTGGCGACGGCACTGCCGCCAAGGCGCCCGATCTCCGCGGCTACCCGGGCCGCGACCGTGGCCGGCTCTTCCTCGGCGGGCTCGCCGTGATCGGCAGCTATGAACGGCACGTACCGGCTCGCATCGGCCGATACGCCGATGTCATTGACCACGACCGCTGCCCCGCGCGCGGCGAGTTCCAGCGCGAACTCGCGCCCGAGGCCGCGGCCAGCGCCGGTGACCACAGCGACCCGGTTGTCGAGGCGCACTGGCACGGAACTGCCGGCAGTCTGGCCGGCTCGGTGCCGTATCACCGAGCGCCCGGCGTGGCGGCGGGTTCCGTGACAACCGCCTCGTAGATCGCGACCCGGAAGGCGTTGTACTCGGCGCTCGACGCCGGAGCGAGGCTCCCGGCCGCCGAACTGACTGTTGGCCAGTGGGCACGGACATGCTCGGCAGAGAATTCGGTCGGCACCGGGCACTGGTACCCGGCCGCCGCGGAGCTGTAGGCCTCGGCTAGCCGTCGCGGGCCCGCCAGAATGAAGCGGCCCCGCGACGGGCAGTCTTCGTGGGCCAGCCACACCGCGGCCGGGACGGCGGTGGCTCCAACTAGCCAGGAACTAGCAGCTTGCTGGCGCATTTCCGCGAATACGGGGAGCAGGCCGTTGACAGCGATGCCGTGCTCTGCACCCGCTGCGGCCAGCGCCCTGGTCATCCCGGCCAGCCCGCACTCGGCAACGGCGGCGGCGAGTTCCAGGGCGGGCTGCGGCTCGGGCAGATCGAGCCGGGCGCCGACATTCACCACTCGGCCGAAGCCACGCGCCGTCATCGCTGGCCAGGCCGCCTGCAGGACGTTGAAGGCACCGGAGACCGTGGCCTGCCACGCTACTGCGAGACGCGCGCCGGCATCACTTTCCTTTCCGGCCTCGGTGACAGCGTCGGCGCAGTTCACGACCACGTCGATGCGCCCGAAACCGCGGACCGCGGTCTGCGCGAGCGCAACAGCCTGGTCCGGATCTGCGACATCGTACGGGAAGGCAAGAAGACCTCCGCCGGTCGCGGCAATCTCCCGGGCCGCCTGCGGGGCAGAACGCGGGCTGTCGCTGACAAAGACGGTGGCCCCGCGCTGGGCGAGCGCCCGGCCGATGCGCTGGCTGAGCCCGCTGGCGCCGGTCACGATGGCGACGCGGTCGTCGAACCGCATCGTCCTCGGGCGAGGAGCCGGCACGCCAGTGGCTCCGGCCGGCTCCAGAGTCAGGCCCATTCGACGTACAGGCGCTGCGCCTGCCGCTGGGTCGCACTCGGCTTGAACAGCAGGCCATCGTCCGCGGCCAGGCGGAGCTCGGGCAGTCGGCGCGCGAGAACGTCGAGGGTGATCCAGCTCTCGAGGCGGGCGACCCCCGCACCCAGGCAGGTGTGGATCCCGCGGCCGAAGGCGATATGGTGTCCGACATTGGCCCGGTCGAGCCGGAAATTGGCAGGTGCGTCGAACTCGGCGGGATCGCGGTTAGCGGATGGGAGCACCAGCGACAGCCGGGCGCCTGCCGGCATGGGAACGCCGCCGACGACTGCATCGGCCTTGGCCCTCCGCCACAGGGACTGGACGGGACCGTCGAGCCGCAGTGACTCCTCGACGATGGCCGGGCCCCGAGACGGGTCAGCCACGATCGACTGCCAGAGCCCGTGCTCGCCGAGCACTCTGCGTAGCAAGAGCGTCAGGAAGTGCGAGGAAGTCTCGTGCCCGGCGGTCAGCATAGAGGTGACCTGGGAGGCCAGCTGCTCCTCGCTCAGCGGGTCGTCGCTGCGGTCGCTGTCCTCGATGATCCACGACAGCAGGTCATCGCCAGGACACGCGCGGCGGCGCGCGACCAGGTCCAGGTTGTACGCGAACGCGTCCAGCTGTGCCTGCGCTGCGATGAGCTGATCCGTCAGCGACATCTCCGTGTAGCGGAACTGATGCTGCCGGTCTGCCCAATCGCGGATGCGTCCGTGGTCGACGTCCGGAAGACCCAGCAGGTGACAGACGACCAGTAGCGGGAACCGGTAAGCGTAGTCGTGGTAGAAATCGCCGCGGCCATGGCGCTGGAAGCCGTCTACCAGGCTATTGGCCATATCGCGCAGCGTTGGCTCGAGCGACGCGACCCGGCGGGGCATCAGGGCGGGCTGCAGATAGCGGCGCAGCTTGGTGTGCACAGGCGCTTCCGCGGAATGGGCTTTGGTGTCCTCGAGGCGCGGCAGCCGGGCCAGGATGGCCAGCACCTCTGGGTGCGTGTCGCCGAACATTTTTCGCTCGACTCCAGGTCCGAACGTACCGGGGTCACGGAGCACCTCGATGATGTCCTCATAGCGCGTCACGACCCACGCCCCCAGCACCCGGCTGTAGAAGACGGGCTCTTCCTCACGGGCACGCGCCCAGACCGGGAACGGATCGTCAAGCTGGGGCGCAGTCATCGGGTCGTAGCGCTGGGTAAGGCCCGTAACCGGGCACTGCGATCGCGAGGCCTGTTCCATCAGCTCGTCTCCGTGGTGCGCGGCCAGGACAGTCCGATCGTGTTCATCGACGCCAGCGTGACCGGCATCGGATAGCCCGCCTGCGTCACCCCTTCGACGGCGACCCGCAGATCCTTGAGCAGGTTGCTGATGTGGTGCACGGTGAGGTAACCGGCGACACCGGGCATAGCCGAGGTGACCCAGCTCGATCCGCTGCCGCCTGCTATGACCTCCAGGGCGAGATCTCCGTCGACCCCGTGCAGGTCAGCGACGGCCAGCATCTCGGTGACCGCGCTCAGGTTGATGGCAAGGCCCATCGCGTTGATCAGCTTCACGGCCTGCGCCATGCCGGGCCGGCTGCCGATGACCCGGGTAGCCGAGGCGAGCGTTTCCATGACAGGACGGATCGCGGCGATGTCGTGGGCGTTCCCGGCGAGCCAGATGATCAGCTCTCCCGCGCGTGCAGCCGGGCTCGAGCCGGTGTGCGGGGCGTCGACGACGCTTCCGCCTGCGGCGGCTGCCTCCTCCGCGGCCAGCTCGACGGCACGCGGGCCGAAGGTGCTCATGATCACCAGCACGCGGCCCTTGATCGCCGACAGCGCACCGTCGGGGCCTCGCCACGCCGAGTCCAGATGTGCTTCGGTGCGCACGTTGCACATGACCACCTGGTCGCTGTCTGCTGCCACCGCCGCCGGGCTCGGGCACAGCCGGACCCCGACGGCCTCCGCGGCTGCCGATCGGGCCGCATCCGGATCGAAGCCGACCACCGCATGGCCCTGGTCAATCAGCCGCGACCCCATGGCGAATCCCATCTCGCCGAGGCCGATGAGACCGACTGCAGTCACGATAGGTTTCCTTTCTTTCCAGGCTCCGGCTGCCAGCGTGCGACTGCGGCCGGGCTCTGCGTTAGGACAGGGGTCACGCGCCCGGGCGAGCAATGTCACCGTGCGCTGAGGCCCCGCCGAGGGGCGAGAAGTCGGTCGGCGTCAGTATGCGATTCTCGAACCGGGCCACAATCAGCCCGTCGGCCGTCGATTCCCCGCTGATCCGGGCCCATTCCGGATCGTGCAAGAAGGCGTCCCAGGCGCTGCTGCGGTGGGCCAGGCTGTCGAACTCGACCAGGTACCAGAGTTCGTCGCTGGAGCCGCCGATGAGGTTAGTCCAGAATCCGACGACCCGTATCCCGTGCTTCCCGAA
>Ga0335073_10006907_pt1 | contig 15936 bp, 10 predicted proteins | sample Lox_Sample_22_FD_207093 | JGI IMG/M metagenome (GOLD analysis project Ga0335073, IMG submission 207093) | Soil microbial communities from Loxahatchee National Wildlife Refuge, Florida, United States - Lox_Sample_2.2 | ecosystem: Environmental > Terrestrial > Soil > Wetlands | place: USA... | reverse complement strand
CCGCAAGCTATTCGCGCAGCCGGTGCTCGATCTGCTCAGCGTCTCGCCCGACGGCCGCTGGCTGCTGTTCGCCGCTGCCAGCGGGGTCGACGAGCCGCCGGTGGTAACGCAGGCGCTTCCCATCGATGGCGGTCAAGCTGTGACCCTGTGCTCCGGCTACTGCGGCGGCGACTGGGACGCGAGCGGAAAATTCTTTTACTTCTACTTCGAAGCGCTCACCAGCCAGGTCTATGTCTTACCGACGTCGCCGGCGACCGAGCTTCCGAAAACGCCGCCAAGAGGCATTGTCAGCATGGACGACGTCAGCTCGGCCAAGCCCACCGCGACCATCGCGGAGACCGTGACCTCCGCGCTGAATCCTTCCACCTACGCCTATGTGCGCACCAGCACGCGCCGCAACCTGTACCGCATTCCCCTGCAATAGCGGAAACTGCGAGCCTCACAAGGTTTTCGGTTGTGGATCACAAGGGGTTGGGTTGCCGCTGGTTATAATCCCTCCCATGAATCTGGAAGAGAAATTGACTGAACTGAAGCGCCGCGATTCTCTGGCCGAGGCCGGTGGCGGCGAAGAACGCCGCGCCCGCATGCACAAAGAAGGCAAGATGTCGGCCCGCGAGCGGATCGAATTCCTGCTCGACGAGGGCACCTTCGAAGAGACCGACAAGCTGGTCGTCCATCGCTGCAGCGACTTCGGCATGGACGAGCAGAAATATTACGGCGACGGTTTCCTCACCGGCTACGGCCGCATCGAAGGCCGGCTGGTGTTCGTCTTCGCCCAGGACTTCACCGTCTTCGGCGGCTCGCTTTCGGAGACCAACGCCGCCAAGATCGTGAAGATTATGGACATGGCCATGAAGGTCGGCGCGCCGGTGATTGGGCTGAACGATTCCGGCGGCGCGCGCATTCAGGAAGGGGTGCGTTCGCTCGCCGGCTACGCCGACATCTTCCTGCGTAACGTGCTGTCATCAGGCGTAGTGCCGCAGATTTCGGCGATCATGGGCCCCTGCGCCGGCGGCGCCGTGTACTCGCCGGCTATGACCGACTTCATCCTGATGGTCAATAACACTTCGTACATGTTCATCACCGGCCCGGATGTCATCAAAGCCGTCACTCACGAAGAGGTCACGAAAGAAGAGCTTGGCGGCGCCATGACGCACAACGAGAAGTCGGGCGTGGCGCACTTCCTGGCGCACGATGACGCCGAGTGCCTCAGCATGATCCGCGAGCTGTTCAGCTTCATTCCCTCGAACAATCTCGACGATCCGCCGCGCCGCCCGTGTACCGATCCCGTCGATCGTGTTGACGAGAAGCTGGACAGCATCGTTCCCGCCGAATCCAACCAGCCGTACGACATCAAGGACGTCATCAACACCGTCGTCGACGATGGCTACTTCTTCGAGGTGCAGGAGCATTACGCAAAGAACATCGTCGTCGGCTTTGCGCGGCTGAACGGGCAGTCGGTCGGTATCGTCGCCAACCAGCCGGCGTTTCTTGCCGGCGTGCTCGACATCAATGCCAGCATCAAGGGCGCTCGTTTCGTGCGCTTCTGCGATTGCTTCAATATTCCGCTCATCACCTTCGAGGACGTTCCCGGATTTCTTCCTGGCACGCAGCAGGAGTACGGCGGCATCATCACCCATGGCGCCAAGCTGCTGTTCGCGTTTTCCGAGGCGACGGTGCCGAAGATCACGGTGATCACGCGCAAGGCTTACGGCGGCGCGTACTGCGTCATGGCGTCGAAACATATTCGCACCGACGTGAATTACGCTTGGCCAACCGCGGAGATCGCCGTGATGGGGCCGGAGGGCGCGGTCAACATCGTCTATCGCCGCGAGTTGGAGAAGTCGGATAATCCGGAGATGGATCGCAAGGCCAAGATCGACGAATTTCGCGATCGCTTTGCCAATCCCTACGTCGCCGCCGAACGCGGCTATCTCGACGCCGTGATTCGGCCGCGCGATACGCGGCGGAAATTGATTCAGGCTTTGGAGATGCTGGCCAACAAGCGCGACAAGAATCCGCCCAAGAAGCACGGCAACATACCGCTGTAAAACCGCCGCAGGCTTGGTACAAATACCGGCAAAGTTGCTGTCGACGGAACTCTAAAGCTCCGATGGGGAGCCGTATCCCGCGGTCGGTTCAACGTCCAGGTCGCACGCCCAGATCAGCGACACGATCCAGCCGATGATCGTCCATCCCAGCCAGAGATTGATGATCATGATATTCAGCGCGGCGTTGTGCCGGCGCAGCGCCGCCACGAAGCTGGGCACCGGATATACCACAAGGACGATCAGCGGTCCGTAATCGAAGGGGTAGTTCTGGACGTAGGTGGTAACGACAGACCAGCAGACTTCGGCGCAAAAGACGATGACAATGGCCTGAAAGACCGACGTGGCAATCCGTCGCAGCATAGTGGCACAGGTGAGTACAAACACCTTTACAACAAGTTTGTGCTCTGGTCTATGGCAAAAACGTGGCGTTTTGCAGGTTTGACGCTTTCACGGTGCTGAAAAGCTCCGGCTCCGGAGGACAAGCCCAAGAAGGCCGAGAGCTACACCAGCGCCAGCTTTTCCCGCACGTCGACACCGGCACTGCGCAGCAAGTTCTCGATGGTGTTGTCGTTCAGGCGGGTGGCGTCGTATTCGATGCGGATGGTGCGCTCGCCTTCGTTGAACTGCATGCGGCGAATCCCGTAGACGTCGGAAACTTTTCCCAGCGCGTTCATTTCCTTCTCGCCCGGCGGCATCCCGTAACGAAACATAACTTCCACAGTGGTCATTGATCCGGCCTCGCGCAAACGTGCAATGATAGGAGGTTGCCAAACGCGCAGCAGGCGATGCTGAAGCCGCGGCGCGCGTCCGCAATCAATATAGAGCATCATGGCAATCGTGAACAGCAGAGTATCGGCAGTATGAGCGAGCCTGAGACGCCCCTGGAAAACCTGGCGCTGGACTTCACCGCCAAAGACCCGGTCTGCGGTATGGTGGTCGATCCGCCGCAAGCGCGCGGCAAGGCGCAATATCATGGTGACACCTACTATTTCTGCTCGCCCGGATGTATGCACAAGTTCACGGCCGATCCGACGAGGTATGTCGGAGCGGAAGCATCACCAGGCAACGGCGCCGCGGCCCAGGCCGCTCCCAAGAAGCTGGAGAAGGATCCGGTCTGCGGCATGATGGTCGATCCGCTCAAGGCGGCATCGACCGCCGAGTACGATCACCAGCTCTACCACTTCTGCTCGCGCGGCTGTTCGGAGAAGTTCCAGCGCGATCCCAAGAAATATCTGGTGTACCCGTCACCCCGGACACGGCGCGGCGCGACCCCAAAAACCACAACGTCAGGTACGGTGCAGATGGGCAGTGCGCCAGTACAGATCGGCGCGATGCCGAAGCTGGAGAAGGATCCTGTTTGTGGCATGAACGTTGATGCCGCCAAGCCCGCGGCGACCGTTACTCACGACGGCAAGACTTACTACTTTTGCTGCCGGAGTTGCGCGGAGAAATTCAGAGTCGATTCGGCGAAGTATCTGGCGACACCACCAACATCGGGTGCGGTGCCCCAGGTTCGCGGCCCGAAGTTGGACGCTAACCTGGGTACGACGTACGTCTGCCCGATGGATCCCGAAATTCGGCAATACCATCCGGGCGCGTGTCCCAAGTGCGGCATGGCGCTGGAGCCAGAGTTGCCGATCGCGCCGGCGAAAATCCTGTGGACCTGTCCCATGCATCCCGAGATTGTGCGCGATGCGCCCGGTTCGTGTCCCGTCTGCGGGATGGCGCTGGAGCCGAAGACCATCGCGGCTGCGCCGGAAGAAAATCCCGAGCTGCGCGAGATGACCTGGCGCTTCTGGACGAGCGTCGTGCTGGCGATTCCGCTGGTCGCCTTTGCCATGCTGCGTATGTCGCCGCTGCTGCACGCGATCTCGCCGCGCGTGGGCAACTGGATCGAGTTCGCGCTGGCGACGCCGATCGTGCTCTGGTGCGGCTGGCCGTTCTTTGTGCGCGGCTGGGCGTCGGTGAAATTCCGCAGCCCGAACATGTTCACGCTGATCGCAATGGGCGTCGGCGTTGCGTACATCTACAGCGCGGTGGCAACAATCTTTCCCGGTATCTTTCCGCGTCCGGCAGGGGTGCCCCATCCTTCCGGCCTGCCGTTGGGCGGAGGGTGGGTACCCGAACCGTACTTCGAGGCCGCAGGCGCAATCATCGCGCTGGTGCTGCTCGGTCAGGTGCTGGAGCTGCGGGCGCGCAGCCGAACCTCGACTGCAATTCGCGCGCTGCTCGATCTCACGCCCAAGATGGCGCGCATCATGCACGACGACGGCAGCGAGTATGATGTGCCGCTCGATCAGGTGCAGGTCGGCGATAAGCTGCGCGTGCGCCCGGGCGAGAAGATTCCTGTCGACGGCGCGGTGCTCGATGGTCTCAGCTCGGTGGATGAGTCCATGGTCACCGGCGAATCGATTCCAATCGAAAAGCACGCGGGCGACAAGGTGATCGGCGCCACGGTGAACGGAACCGGCTGGCTGCTGATGCGCGCTGAGCGCGTGGGCTCGGAGACGATGCTGTCGCAAATCGTGAAGATGGTGAGCGAGGCGCAACGCAGCCGCGCGCCTATCCAGAAGCTGGCCGACCGGGTGGCCGCGTGGTTTGTGCCGACGGTGCTGACGATTGCGGTGATCACGTTTTTTGCGTGGCTACTGCGCGGGCCGGAACCACGCCTGGCGAATGCAATCGTCAACGCCGTCGCAGTGCTGATCATCGCCTGTCCGTGCGCGCTGGGCCTGGCGACGCCGGTGGCGATTATGGTCGGCACTGGACGCGGAGCGCGCGCCGGAATTCTGATCAAGAACGCCGAGGCGCTGGAGACGCTGCAAAAGGTCGACACGCTCGCGCTCGACAAGACGGGCACGCTGACGCAGGGCAAGCCGGAGCTGATGTCGGTGGTCGCCGTTGGCGGCGAGACCGAGGACCGCGTGGTGCGTCTGGTTGCGAGTCTGGAGCGCGGCAGCGAACATCCTCTCGCGGCTGCGGTGGTCGAAGCCGCGCAGGCGAATGGCATGTCGCTGATTCCCGCCGAGGAGTTTCGCTCCATTACCGGACGTGGCGTGGTGGGCCGCGTCGGCGGACACGAGGTCGCGGTCGGCAACGAGGAACTGCTCCAGCAGTTGGAGATCGATGGGCAAGAACTCGGAGCGAAGGCCGAGGAGATGCGCAGCCAGGGACAGACCGTGGTCTTCGCTGCAGTCGATGGCCGCGCAGCCGGCGCGCTGGGCATCGCCGATCCGGTAAAGCCGGAAGCGGCGCAGGCGGTTCGCGATCTGCGCGCGCAGGGATTGCGCGTGGTCATGCTCACCGGCGACAGCCAGACGACCGCCGCCGCAGTCGCGCGCCAGATCGGGATTACCGATTTTGAAGCCGGCGTGCTGCCCGATCACAAGGCAACGGTTGTCAAGAAGCTTCAGGAGCAGGGCCGCGTGGTCGCGATGGCGGGCGACGGGATGAATGACGCGCCCGCGCTGGCGCAAGCGCAGGTCGGCATTGCCATGGGAACCGGAACGGATGTCGCCATGGAGAGCGCCGGCATTACGCTGCTGAAAGGCGATCTAGCCGCGCTGGTGCGCGCACGACGGCTGAGCCGCGCCGTGATGCGCAACATCCGCGAGAATCTGTTCTTCGCCTTCGTCTACAACTCGGTCGGCGTGCCCATCGCCGCCGGAATTCTCTATCCCAAGTTCGGGATTCTGCTCAGCCCGATCATCGCCGCAGCCGCGATGAGCTTCAGCTCGGTCTCGGTGATCACGAACGCGCTGCGATTGCGCAGTGCGAAGCTGTAGTTCGAATGCAAATCCCCTCCCAAGCAAACCAAGCTTGAACGGGGCACCCGGCCCGGTACCATCACGGGCTCAGTTGCCAGACGGCGCCTGCATAGGCGTCGCAGGCTCCGGTTGTGCCGTAGAGGTTGCCGTTCGGCGCCACCTCCACATCACGGAAGACATCGTTTCCGACACCAACCAGCACCCCGTATTGAGAAATGGGCACCTGGTGAACGTTGCCGCCGACGTTAAAACAGCCGTTATCGCAGGAGACTGACCCTTCGGTGGCGTACACTCGGCCGGCTGAGTCAACCGACACCCCGTAGAAGACGTCATAGCAGTTGTGGTACGCACACATACAAGCGGGAGAGTCGAAGGTATCTTCCAGGTCCGTGGTAGCCCAGTTGCCATAAGACACCGAGAAGATGATGCTAGTTCGGTCCCGCCCCCCATAGCCGCAGGGACGCGTGTCGAAGCAGTAGAGATTCCCCGCACCGTCATCAACCATTCCGGTGCATGAAAAGCCGGGAACCAGGATCTGCAGCATCCAATTCGTTCCAGAAGGAAGCAACCGGAAGACGCTGGCGGTGCTTGCCCCATAAAGATATCCGTCGTGGCCCTCCAGCAAGGAATTAGGGTATTCGCCATCGCTCTGGCCGGTGAAGCTGTAAATGACTCTCTCCGTCCACTGGCCGCCAGAACGCGTCAGTTGATACACAGTCCCAAGTCCATAAGCGCCGCCCCCGCTTGTCGTACCATACAGATTCCCCTCCGCATCGAAAACGAGATTGCCGTTCGGCGCGAATCCATCGGGAGACGCTTGGAAGCGATAGATCACCGTTTCCACCCAACCGCACATTGTTGTGGGGCAAGCGGTCGGGCCGGGGGTGAGGCGATAGACTTCACCGCAGTTCTGCTGTTGTCCGCAGTCGGTGTCGCCATCAGCCGTGCCATATACTGCGCCGTCCGGGCCAATGATTCCCGGCAGCGGATTCTGCCCGCTGGCTCCTCCAAGGAAGCTGTACAGGGGATTGAGAATCCAGTTTTGCGCAAACTGCGCCAGTTGGTACGCAACGCCCAAGCCGTCGGCTCCGCCTGTAGCCGTTGCCCCATAAACCCTGTTGCTCCGATCAAAAGCTAACCCCGGCGTCGGAGTCTGCTCGCTGCTCGTGAATTCGTGGATGACCTCGAAGTTCTCTTGTTGCACTTGATTCACGCACTGCGGGTACGTGGTGGTGGTAGTGGTTTCGCCCAGAATGGTGAACGATTCCGAGGGAATGGTGCCCACGGAGTTCTCGGACGCCTGCGACGGACAGCCTGGCGATCCACATCCCACGCCGGAGTTCTCGTCCCAGAAGATGGGATCGTCGTCATTCACGACCGCATTCTGCAGGTTGACCCAGTATGTTCCGGCACCGAGATTGGGTACGTTGATGGCATCTGAGGTTTCGAAGCAGACGTTGTAGCCATACTGATTCGCGGAGCAGGCGCTCTGCGTAAAGTTCACCACGCCGTCGAAGTAGCTGGTGCCGCCGTTCAAAGGCTGCGAGGTGATGGAGATTTCTGCGGTCTGCAAGACGTCGCCGGGGAAGGTCCACGCGTAAAAGTTAAGGCCCGTGATGGTGCCACTGCTGCTGGGAATGGTGAATGTGTCGCTAACGACGAAGCCGAAGTTGATGTCCCAGCCGTCAGTGGTACCGTTGACCGGACCGTTGTCGTAAATCTCGCCTTGATCGGGCGAGAAGAGACGAGCCCTAGCGCGGGGATGCTGCGGATTCTTGTACGAGGCGTTCGGCTGATTGTGCGCCAATCGCGCGGCGAATTGTGGCATGGTCGCCGCTTGTCGCGCCGTTGGAGGAACCGACGTCTGTGCCGCCGGTGAAGCGCTTTGTCCCTGCGCCGGTTGAGCGAGGATGGTTAGAAACAGCAGCAGCAGGATGAGAAACACGAGTGCGAAAAGAATCGTGATGGCCGCATGCGCGGGGTCCCAGTCGAAGCCGAAAGAGTGAAATCGGTGGCTGCGCATGGAATTGTCCTCCTCGGGCAGAGTTGAGAAGCTGACTTGGGCCGACGGGCGCAGAGGAATGTCGCGGGAGGGTAGATTGGAATCGGTTCGCGCCAGTCAACGCACTTAGGCGTCGTCATGGCAGCGGGAACAAGGCTGAGGGCGCTTCTCCCGAGACACCCGCCAAAATTGAACAACGTCTTTGGGGATTTGTCAGTGACGCACGGTGCACAGGCCGGTGATCAGGAAGGACGCGCGCCTCCGAGAAAGTAGTTGAACTATGTGCTCACTTTCGAGAGTACTTTTTACATGTCAATATGGCGAAACACAACAAGAAGCCGCAAGCTAATAAGGACAATGGAAATATAAACTTCCAAAATCGTGAACAAAACTGTTCAAAATGTGCTATGGTAAAACCATAGAGTCAGAGAGGCGGACGCGCCGCTCTGGCTCTTTTGCTTTGCGCGGGAAGATTCCGCCGGTTTTAAATCCGGAATACGTGAGTTCCGCAGTCGAGTTCAGGATTTAAGCGCCGCGCGCCAGCAACTACAATGCATTTCTCGTAAGCAAGAAAATCACAAGTCCTTATGCCATGTGAGGTGTCCTGGCGATGCGAACCTTGGCACGATGTAGGGTTGCGTCCGGTTTTCCGGGCGGCGTCTCTTGTTGCGGCGTGATCGCGACGGTAACGTTGTCATGGCTTGTGTGTGCGTCGACGATTTGCATCAGCGCGCAGACGAAAGAGCCGTCGCTCAGCTCACTCGATCGCAGCACGATCGAGCAGATGCTGAAGGAGACGAACGAAACGGTTCGGAAGGGGAGTGAAGAGTTGTGCCGCTGCTCCGCGGCTCCGCGTTTTTTACCGATCACGACCCGGGGCTTGCGCCCCGGGCTCAATTCGCAGTAGGCGCTACGCGCCTCTGGTTGCGGTTGAACTCGCGGATTTCAGGTCGCGATACAGGTTGAGCCGCGCAGCGGCGACTTTGGTTGAGCCCGGCGCGCAAGCGCCGGGTGAAACGTTGTCGAGGGATGAGCCGCGCAGCGGCGACTGGCTTTCGTCCCAGGTCAGCGTCCAAACGCGGGACGCGAACCCGGGGCACTTGGCTTTCTTATGCCGAGCCCAAGGCGGCGATTCTGGGGCACTGGCTCTATTGTCCTGGGAGTCCTGGGAGTCTGTACTTCGCTTTGTTTTCCTGGAGGTCGTATTCGAAGCCGCAGGTGGTTTCACCCACCGCGATCTCGAGGGACGATCGCGACGAGTTCGGATCGATGAGCACCAGAATGCCTCCGGTGGGAGGCCCCGCGGTTTGCATAGCTGGCTCGACCTCAAGAAGGTAAAGGCCAGGCCTAAGATGGGTAAAGGCGAACGAGCCGTCGGGTGCCGTTTGCGCTTTTCTGAGTTCCCGGTAAGAGAGCGCCTCATGCACCGTAAGGGCGGCTTGGCTGACAGGGCGCGCAGGGCTGTAGAAGAGCCCTCCAGAGATGCGACCGGTTAGAGAGCTCGACTCAAGAACCTTGCCTTGGGGCCACGTGAACTTGAGGGTCGCCGGCGGATTGTCATCGGCAACAATGAGGCGGATCGGAGCGAAATTCCAGTGCCGAGCGTCGAGGAAGAACCGCCCGCCTGTCGAGAGGTGAAAGTGGGCTACGCCTTTCGCATCGGTGGTCGCCTCGGCAACGAGTTCATTGCCCTGCTCGCGCATAACCATGAGCTGAAAGCCGGCGACCGGCCCGTTTTGGCTGATGATATGAACCGAGAAGGAGAGCGGGACCTTTCGCTCCTCATAGAGAGCCGTGCATGCGGAAGTCCAAGCCGACAGGACGAGGACCGCAACGACGTTGGCTGCAAGCCAGCGATAACGCATAGCGTGGCGTAAGACGCCGCGAAACACCAACGGTTAGCAGAAGAACGGCTGCGCTTCTACATTCCTGGCATCTTCATTCCGGCGAGGCGGCGGGCGAAGCTGGGCTTGCTCATGCTCTTGAACATCTTGCGCATCTGCGCATACTGCTTGAGCAACTGATTGACTTCCTGCACCGAGGTCCCTGAGCCGCGGGCGATGCGCTTGCGGCGATTGCCGTTGATGACTTCGTGATGATCGCGTTCGTAGGGCGTCATGGAGTTGATGATCGCCTCGACGCGGTTGATCTGCTTCTCATCGACCTTGTCGGCGGCCTGCTGCATGTTGGCGAAAGGGCCGATCTTGGGCATGTGGCCCATGATGCTGGAGATCGATCCCAGCTTCTTGACCTGGCGTAGCTGGCCACGGAAATCTTCGAGCGAAAAGCCGTCGCTTGAGAGCGCCTTGCGCGCGAACTCTTCGGACTTCGCTTTGTCGAGCTTGGATTCGGCTTTTTCGATGAGCGAGAGGATGTCGCCCATGCCGAGGATGCGGCCGACGATGCGATCGGGATGAAACGGCTCGAGCGCGTCGTACTTTTCGCCGACGCCGATGAACTTAATGGGCTGGCCGGTGACGTTGCGGATGGAGAGCGCTGCGCCGCCGCGGGCGTCGCCGTCCATTTTGGTAAGCACGACGCCGGTGAGCGTGAGCTTCTTGTGGAACTCGTCGGCAGAGTTGACTGCGTCCTGGCCGGTCATGGCGTCGGCGACGAAGAGGATCTCCTGCGGGTTGAGGATCTTCTTCAGCGACTGCATCTCGTCCATGAGCTGCTCGTCGATGTGGAGACGGCCGGCGGTGTCGACGATGAGCACGTCGCAGGCGTTGTTGATGGCCTCGCGGCGCGCTTCTTTGACCAGGCGCTCGACGGTCGCGGTGTTCGACTCTTCGACGGTGCCTTCGTAGAGATGGGCCTTGATGGCGTTGGCAACGACCTTGAGCTGCTCGCGCGCGGCGGGGCGATAGACGTCGACCGAGACCAGCATGGGGCGATGGCCGCCGTTCTTCAGCCAGTTGGCGAGCTTGCCGGAGGTGGTGGTCTTGCCGGAGCCCTGCAGGCCGGCCATGAGCACGACGGTCGGCGGCTGCGAGGCGAACTTCAGCTTAGCGGTATCTTTGCCGAGGATGTTGATCAGCTCGTCGCGAACGATCTTGATGACCTGCTCGCCGGGCGAAAGCGCGGTCATTACTTCCTGGCCGACGGCTTTTTCGCGGATGTGGTCGATGAGCTCTTTGACGACTTTGAAGTTGACGTCGGCTTCGAGCAGCGCCATGCGGATTTCTTTGAGCGCTTCGCCGATGTTTTCTTCGTTCAGCGTGCCTTGTCCGCGGAGGTTCTTGAAGGCGCGCTGCAGTTTTTCTGTGAGGTTCTCAAACATGATCAGGAGTCCGGAATACGGTTGGAGCCGCGATTGTCGCGCTGAGATCAGGATAGCATTTTGTGGCGCCGCTACGCGGCTCCAGATCGTAAATGGACGACTACCCGGGGCTTGCGCCCCGGGCTCGATTCGCAGCCGGCGCTCCGCGCCTCGAGATGAAGCATTGTCCTCCCGCAGTAAGCTGACGCGAGGGATAGCACCGGGCGTGGGAAGTTGCTATCGCGATCCTGCGATTCCGACACATCCGCCGTCGCGGACGCGCCTTCGCTCAGGATGACCCCCGAGAATTTGCATGTCGTTGACGCAATCCATATCCTTAGCGGCTTGGAGGTGAGTTGGTGATGACCGTGTTTGATCGTGCTGGCCGCGCCGCCGCGACGCTGGCGCTCTTGTTTTGCCTTTGTGCGCCGTTCGGCGTCGCTCAGATGAAGCCGAGCGCTTCCACGCCCGCAGCGCCGAAATATCCGGAGCTGCCCAGCGAGATTCCCGCGCAATTCAATCAGGTCACCACCAGTTTCAATTACGAGAAGCGCGACGTGATGATCCCGATGCGCGACGGCGTGCGGCTGCATGCGGTCATCGTCATTCCCAAGGGCGCGAAGAATGCGCCGATCCTGCTGACCTCGACGCCCTACAACGCCGAGTCGATGGTCAGCCACGCCGCGAGTCCCGATCTGGCGATGATCCTTCAGGGCTACGACAATCCGACGGACGTGATCGTTGAGGGCGGCTACATTCGCGCCATCGTCGATGTGCGCGGCAAGTGGGGCTCCGAGGGCGATTACCTGATGAATCGTCCGCTGCGCGGGCCGCTGAACCCGACGCCGGTCGACGACTCGACCGACATCTACGACACCATCGACTGGCTGGTGAAGAACGTGCCGGAGACCAACGGCAAGGTGGGCGTGCTGGGGATTTCGTACGACGGCTGGACGACGCTGATGGCGATGTTCCATCCGCATCCGGCGCTGAAGGTGGTGGTGCCGATGAACCCCATGGTCGACGGCTGGATGGGCGACGACTGGTTCCACTACGGCGCCTTCCGTGAACAGATGGTGCTGTACTTCCAGCTGCAGGAGGCGGCGCGAGAAATGGGTCCGCAGTGGTGGACCGACGATGCCGATGATTACTCGGCGTGGATGGCTGCGGGTTCCGTGGGTGCGATGGGCACAATGCACGGGCTGGAGCAGGTGGGCTTCTACAACAAGGTTGTGGCGCATCCGACCTACGACGCGTTCTGGCAGGAGCAAGCAGTCGACAAGCTGCTGGCTAAGGAGCCGCTGAAAGTTCCGGTGCTGCTGGTGCAGAGCTTGTGGGACCAGGAGGACATCTATGGCGCGCCGGCGGTTTATCGCGCGATCAAGCCGAAAGATACGAACAACGACATGGTGTACATGGTGATGGGGCCGTGGCACCACGCGCAGGAGATCGGCAAAGGCGATAGCCTGGGCGCGCTGATATTCCCCACCGATACGGCGAAGGAGTTTCGCGAGCAGATTCTGGCGCCGTTTCTGGCGCAGTATCTGAAGGACGGAGCGCCGAAGGCGAACATCGCTCCGGTGACCGCGTATGAGACGGGAACAAATCGCTGGTTGCGGTTGCAGAGCTGGCCATCGGGTTGTCCTACCACCCCAGCAAGCGCAAATGCGGCGCTCGCTGGGGGCCCCGGAGAAAAGTCTGGATGCAACATTAATCCGACGCCGCTGTATCTGGAGCCGGGACGCAAACTGAGCTTCACCGCGCCGCCGTCGGGGGGAACGGCGTATGAGGAGTATGTCTCCGATCCGGCGAATCCGGTTCCCTACTTGCCGCGTCCGGTACAGCCGTTCGGATATGGCGAAGGTTCGACGTGGCCGACGTGGCTGGTAACGGATCAGCGGCCGGTGTCATCGCGTGCCGATGTGCTGACGTTTGTCTCTGACAAGCTGACCGCGCCGGTTAAGATCGCGGGAGCGCCGGTGGTGAATCTGGTGGCGTCGACCAGCGGCACGGATTCGGATTGGGTGGTGAAGCTGATCGACGTTTACCCGGATGAGGTCGCGGCCGAGCCGAAGATGGGCGGTTACGAGCTGATGATCGCGGCCAACATTTTTCGCGGGCGATATCGCGAGAGCTTCTCCGATCCCAAACCAATTACGCCTGACACGCCGCTGGTGTACAAATTCCCGCTGCCGAATGCGGACCACGTTTTTCTACCCGGGCACAAGATCATGGTGCAGGTGCAGTCGAGCTGGTTCCCGCTCTACGATCGCAATCCGCAGACGTATGTGGAGAACATTTTCTTTGCGAAGCCGGGTGACTTCAAGGCCGCGACCGAGCGCGTCTATCACGAGCCGGGACAAGAGAGCTTCATTGAGTTGCCGGTGGTATCGGGCGAAGAGTTGAAGGTTGCGCATTGACGCAATCGGCACCGGTTCGCAGGAAGGGCGCGAAAGCTGCGCCCCTTCAAGCGATGTCCAACACGAGTTTTTTTCAGCCTGTTTCAGCCGTGCCGCACGCGATCGTTGACGTAGGGGTTAGCCCCTGTCGCCGCTACGCGGCTCCGCATTCTTCCCGCCCCGTCCCGGGGCTTGCGCCCCGGGCTCAATTCGAAGACGCCGCTGCGCGGCTCTGGTTAAGACGTGAGCCGTGAGCGACAAATTGTCGACCTGGTGTCGGACGGCGGCTAAAGCTGCGCTCCTTCAAGCGATGTCCAACACGATTTTTTTTGCAGCCTGTTTCAGCCGTGCCGCACGCGATGACGTAGGGGTTAGCCCCTGTCGCCGCTACGCGGCTCCGCATTCTTCCCGCCCCGGGCTCAATTCGAAGACGCCGCTGCGCGGCTCTGGTTTGAGACGTGAGACGTTAGACTCGGGCGAAAAATTGTCGACCTTGTGTCAGACGGCGCAGCCAAAGCTGCGCCGTCAGAGGTTCTTCGTTTTTGTCATTCCGAGCGGGCTTCAGCCCGCGAGGAATCTGCTTTCCCGACTTTTTCAGCAGCCTGTGAAGTCGTGCCCTGATACAGAGCCTCCAATTTCCGCGCCGCACATTCAATTTCTCGGCACCCCATCGAACACGGCGCCCGCCGCATGCATCCAACTCTGCTCAGAGGGAGCTCTCGCTCGACGCGAGTAGAGGAGCTTATGAGATTGGCAATGATTCGCAGCATCCTGGGCGGGGCCGTACTTTCTGTTGTGCTTGCTCTTACTCTGCAAGCGCAGAACGCTTCCGCCGTACCGAACGCTGGACAAGCCTCGCAACCGGCTGTGGCGCCGCCGGCGGGACAGGGGGGTGGTGTGGGTACGAAGCTGCCTCCCGCATCGCAAGCTGCGCCGGCGGGGACGCCGACGGCAGCTCCAGGAACGACGCCAGCCGACTCGACGGCAACTGCGCCGTCGACGGTCATCCTGTCCGACAATGGCGGCAACGCGGATGACAATCCGTACGATCCTCTGCTCGAACCTCCGCCGCTGCCTAAGGGCAGGGCGACGCTTATCGGCGGAATCGCCACGAATGTCGATCACGTGCGCAACCACATCACGATTCAGCCGTTCGGGCATGGCGCAAAGGTGAAGGTCTTCGTGGATGCGCGCTCGCACATTTATCGCAACGGCACTCCCACAACGATCCTCGGCGTCCGCAGGGGCGACCGCGTTTACGTGGACACCATGCTCGACCGCGAAAATAACAAGGTCTTCGCCAGGAACGTTCGGGTCATCACCGAGATCGGGCTGGCTGAGATCCGCGGACAGGTGATCGGCACCAACCCGGACAAGGGCACGATCACCATGCGCGACCAACTCTCGGCGAAGCCGGTGACCTTCTCCGTTGGCAGCAGCACTTCGTATACCTCTTCCAAGGGCAACGCCAGTGCTGGCGATGTGCGACCAGGGTCGCTGATTGATGTGCAGTTTTCACCGCGACATGGCGAGCGTGACATGGCTCGCCAGATCACGGTGATCGCCAAGCCGGGCGACAACTATATCTTTTCGGGAGTGGTCACCAACCTCGACATGCGCACCGACTCGCTATTCGTCGACAACAAGACAGACGATGAAAACTACGAGATCCACTTCTCGCCGGCGGACGTAGCGGAGTTAAGGAACTTAAGGGTGGGCTCGGAGGTGACGGCGCGAACCGTCTTCGACGGCAAGCAGTACAAGGCGAGCAACATCGAGATCGAGGGCTCCAACCAGCAGGGAAACGAGCAGTCGACGGCGCAGTAAGAGGTGAGCCGAGAGAAATTCACGGAAAATTTATTCAGCGATCGACCCTCTCGCGGCGGAAGAAGACCAGCTCCCATAAGCCGCCGGGACTGGAAGTCATGTAGGAATTGCCGTCGCCGGCGCGAACTTTATAGAAGATAGATTCCGCTAACTTCATTCCCACACCGAGCACAAAGAGACGCGGATCAGCGCATTTTCTTCAGCAGAATTGCTGCGAGGAACGATGCCGACGCGGCCAGCAACCACTCGATTCGCCAAGCCTGGATCGCCTCCCAGGCAGACATGGTGTCGGCCTTGAAGATAGCTCCCATCAGCGCAGCGCAGCCGATGCACACGGCTCCGAGGACGAACAGCAGGGCAACGCCGAGCGAAAGCGCCCGGTGGAGAGAGCCTGAGTTGGATTGTCTAAGGTTGGAAGCCTGGCTCGGTTCGGCCAATCGCGGGCCGGCTTCGCGGGGACGGCCGCAGGCCTGGCAAAAGCGCGCGCCCGTCGCATATTCGACGCCGCAGAGGCGACAAGCTTCTCGCTTCGCGGATGACTCGATCAGTTGGACAACCTGCGGATTGGCTGGACGCCAGTACTCCTGAGCGGCACTGGGTGCACCGGTAGCCATGCTGGGCTCCTGGGACT
>Ga0335073_10006903_pt1 | contig 15944 bp, 23 predicted proteins | sample Lox_Sample_22_FD_207093 | JGI IMG/M metagenome (GOLD analysis project Ga0335073, IMG submission 207093) | Soil microbial communities from Loxahatchee National Wildlife Refuge, Florida, United States - Lox_Sample_2.2 | ecosystem: Environmental > Terrestrial > Soil > Wetlands | place: USA... | reverse complement strand
TACAACTACTCTACAATGCTAAAAACGACATTTTTGCGAGTTTTGTAAGGTGGTGTGAAAAAAAAAAGTGGCCTGCGTTTACATAATCGTACAGAATTACTAAAACGACAATAGAGCAAGGGGTAAAATGAAAACTTGAAAAATCAGCATTGGGTGGCAGATCAGGCCCCTGAGCCACTCCCACCACATTACCTGTGGTATTTAGTTGCGCCTTTGATCATTCAACATAACTCACCGATAGCCATCCACCAGAAGGGGGTAGCTTTCAGTTTGATGCAATACATATTTAGCCACTACATTGTTCTTCATACATGTCAGAGATGAGAGTTTCCTTCCCAATGCCATTCTTCTTGCCAGAGATGATATCTAAAGACCGCTACCACCGGACTCAAAAATGCCATTATTATCTTCCGATTCCCTTTCGCTTCACAGTCTTCGTCGTCTGCTTGGTCTTTCCAATAAAATGCTAGCACTCCATGTCTTGAACAGCCGGATGATCTAGGTTTCACAAATTATCTAGGGATTCAACCGTCGTGAGTCAAGACTGTATTGTGAGTCGCAGTGCAAACATGTGCGCTCGCCGTCAACTAGGCCATTTAGCCATCAACGAATCTTCATAGGAGTGAATAGTACCTTGATTCCACATTGGTAACAGAATTTCGTCCCACATGGACACCTCATATAGAAACATCCATATGTCCTTTGCACAAGCAACCTACAACCTGGACACCGTTTCCAATCATTTCGTCTCGCCAATTCTAAAACTTGGATATCAAGCTCATTTCTCTCTTCCTCCGGAAGTCGTTGATACTGAGCACAACTAACATGTCAGCCATATGCGCTACACCCAAACAACGAAAGACAAACTAGAAACGAGCCGATAAGAAAACAAGGAAAGGGGCGTGTACGACAAATTTGAGTGATAAGCAGCTTTGCAAGAAATACAAATAGGTTGACTACAGTTCTTGCACTTTCCAGCAGCGACTTTCCTCCTGGCAACTCTTTCTTTCCAGTAGATGGGTTTGGAACATTTCTGATTAGGACAATACATTCCTAATCCTTTTTCCACAAGTTTAGTGGCTTCCATTAACCATATCTTGGCGATAGTCTCATCGTTCACAAAAGGCGCTATATCGTCGATAGTGAATTCAGACTGACATATCGCACTTGAAGGACACGGACAGGGTAGTCTGTTGTTATGAGTGACAGTGATGTAGACTCCTAGACAAGCTACACAGATAGGATGATTGCATGTTGATGTTGTAAGACAAGGACGGGTATCTAAACAGACTACGCACTCTTCGGAGACAAGTGCGTCTCGTCGACGATTCTTTTTCGAGGATTTGGAAGCCGGTTTATCCTTTTTGAACCAGAAAATGCGTCGTAGACGGCTTGCCATCTAGTTTATTGTGACCTTGCCTTTTTGGAGACTGATGACTATTAGAAACGGATGCATGCAGCTGGTTATATATGGTAACGGCAGATAAGCGGAACATGTGACGTGGGGGCGAGGGAATTGCGGTCTTCCATGTCTCAGTTGCGCCGTGCAACTGATTTGCAGGAAATTGTGGATAACTTAGCTTCGTGGCACGGTTAGTACTCGCTAAACAAAGGCTGTGTGGGGGCTAAGTATTTCGCCGCTTAGAAAACGGAATACGTGGAAACCGAGAACGGCGAAAGCCGAAACGCGGGCTGCAACTCAACAAAATTCTTGCAACATAGAGTTGAGACGCCTAATTATGCTTTGACATATTTAATCATGCTTTGAGATCTCCCAAAAAACCGGTTTTCTCCTTGTGTTTTAACAAAATAATTCCTTGACTCCAGATTATAAAGACTTGAGATCTGTATTTATTTCTTACGTTCGCATATTGTGCAGTTCCATACCTTCAACCTTAAAAGTCAATGTACACTATTCTTAGCTTTCCTGTCTTCTGGCTGCCATGGCAGTGGGTGTAACCGTACCTTTGCAATGACTCCGCCTAATGAGTCTTTCATTACAACTTCGCATTCAACGGGGCCCTGAAAAACATGGGTCTTATCGTCATCAGGATCAAATGCGGCAAAGGCAAAAACATCCCCTACTGTTCAGCCACCATCCGTCACTCGCAATTCTACCCTTCGCTTTATTCCCGAATTCGGTCTCCACTTTCTCAAGAATTCCTCTTCCCTTCGGTCCCAGGCGGCTGAAAACAGCCAATCCAGCAAGTGTCTCGGCAAACAAACTTAGCGCTACTCCATGTGTTGAGCCAAAAGGCCCATCAGAGCCACTGCTTCGCTTAAGAACTCCCCGACATCTTCCGACTTCCAACAATGTGACCTGGAAATCTGCATAATTAGCGCTAAATTCAATTTCTGGTTTCTGACCAATTGACCTCGTGTAGGGATTGCGTATTTTAAGAAGCATTGTGAATATTCGACTAACGAATAACCGTAATAGCGGGGTTTCGCAAAGATATTCCCATACCATTAGAGGCTGTTGTGTTTGTACCAGCGCCGCACGAACGCGAAGGTATAACCAATACAAAATCGCCACCACCACTCCTAAACACCCTAATATAGCGCTACTCCTGTCCATTTCGATACTCCCCATTACAATTCCAAAGTAGAGGCGGTATTTCAGTGGTGTAGGGCTGTATAGTGAGCTATGGTTGACGAAATGTTGGGAGTGTGGACTTGTTTAAGCTTGGATTACCATCATGAAGTTTAGTTGTCCGCTTTGATCGCGCTTACCGCGGCCCCGCAGTTTAAAGCGTCATAGAATGAAGAGCCATTTGGTTGGTTGACAATTTGCAAATCATACGCCAAGCTGCATAATGCACTTTTTACGCCGAAATTTTGTGATTGCTTCAATTGTCATGCAGCTGAACAATTCGGACGGCCCCTGAGAAAAAGCGATTGTTCATCATTGCCGCCAAAAAGGTTAAAAGACGAAAACGTCCCTCCGCTGCCTCCCTCGCTCCAAGAGGCATGTCTTCAACTCAGGTGCTCGCCATCCTTGCTAAATTTCTTTGCTGAGACTGATTTGCATAGACTTTGGGCGTGTACGCTTCGAACCCGGCTTTCAAGGGTGTAGTTCCTATTCCTCAAGATGATGGACCTCATCCACTTGCCCAGATTGCGTATTCTGAACATTATGCCGAGGCCATCAGTTATCTTCGTGCGCTTATGGTCGGAGATGGTGAAATGAGTGAACGAGCACTGGAACTCACAGGGGATATCATTGCTATGAATCCCGCCCATTATACTGTCTGGTATTTCACTTCTATCGGTAGTTGTTAAGTGCAGGGCATATCGGACTAGGATCCTGTTTGCCTTGAAAGTGGATCTTTCTGATGAACTCGACTTCATCGATGGTATTGCAGAGGAAAACCCAAAGAATTACCAGATTTTCCATCATAGACAACTTATTACCGAGGAAATGTCGAAGCGAGGAACAGCCAATTTTGAGCGTGAATTGGATTTCACAGAACAACTTATCAATGCGGATCAAAAGAACTATCACGTCTGGAGTTATCGGTAGTATGTGTCTGGGGAAGTTGACTTATTTTAGACAATGGTTGGTGAGGCATTTTGAATTACCGTCTTCTTTGGAAGTTGCATTTACTACACGTCTTATCGAGAATGATATTCTCAATAATTCGGCTTGGAGTCATCGATATTACACATTGTTTGGAAACGGGAATACTTCCAACAACATAAATGACAAAGTTGTCGATTCAGAAATCGAATATTCACAGAAAATTATAAGGATGTTATCGAGCAATGCTGCTCCATGGAACTATCTCAGAGGGTATACCACTTATATCCATCCTTCTCTGATGATTACAGCGTTCTGAAGGTGGCTAGTCGACCCTTAACTTCAATAGAATCATTCGCACTGGAATTTGCGCCGAAGCTGGATGAAGAACAGCTCTTGAAACAGACTGCTGAGCTGGAGTTGAATCCGACACCAATCAACTCGGATGACGCTAATGTATCGGAAGTACCGACTATCAGTGTACACGCTTTGGATGTGTTGGCAGAGATTTATGCAGAAACAAAGCCTGTTGTGGCGAAATTGTATCTTATTGAGCTGGCTGATAAGTATGATACCATGAGGAAGGGATACTGGCAATTTCGCATGCGAAAATTGGGAGCAACAGATCAATGAAGATAGGGGATGTTAGCAGTATGACTCTAGTATTATATCATATCCATTTCCCTTCTAAATCCTTATGTACATATCTTCACCGGCGTCTTCTCCGGTGAAACCCAGGCCGAATTCCCCCAAACTAATCCCAATGCTATAAACTGTCGTCTTCTACCACCTCCACTTCCAAAATGAAACCCTTCAATGCATACAGAGTGAGTCAATGGTTACGACTTTGCTTCTTGCTCCACTGCTTTCTCCTCTTCTTCTAATTGCCGTAGCAACTCGTCGAGACGCCGCTCTAGAGTGGATAATCGTCCCTCCAATGCATCTGCTGTCTTCTCTGCAGTATTGAGTTCTTGGAAAATCGCCGCAATCTCGATATTTGGATCGGTGGATGGCGAAGACGAAGTGTCCGGCATAATGACCGTCAGCAAAAGTTGAGAGAATTTGTTCCAGGATCCGCAGTTGCTAACACATGGTCTCGATCCGAATTGAGGACGCCACAGTAGTAAACCGCGATGAGATGGAGATTGCCAGTCTCTTACATGGAAACGGGATTAAGGGTGAAAGCTCAACTAGATGAATGTCCTCGATTGCTCAAAGAAACTACAGGGAAATGTGACAAACAATTTGGTCGAGAATGCCTTTAGTTCAGCATTTTAACTAACGCTGAGATGAATCGTGAATCTGTGTTACAGCAGCCACCTAGAAGAACTCTCCCCTGATTCAATTTAGATATCGTTGACATAGTCTCTGCCCAATCTCCAATCTCTTGCTCCGTTAAAACTGGAGCGTCATAGGTAAATTGTGCGCTGGTTCGAGCTGCCCAATTCCCAGCGTCAGGATAAATCACCAATGTCAGATCAGTCGACAGAAGTTTCTCCTCCGCCATCTTTGCTAGATCCACTGCTATATCAATCCCGACGCAATTGAACCCAATTCCCCATAGACACGAGGTCTCGGGACTTTCTAAAAGCCGTGCGAATATTCCTGACATTCTTGATAACGAGGCATCACCGCAAGAAAATGTAATCCAGGCTTTCTTCGTTTGAATGATCCGTCCTACGGCATCATCAGATAAAACCGATATAATGGCCTGTGCTTCTTCAATCGACGAGATAGTTTCAAAAGCCAAATAGGTCACATTCTTCCACAATTCCCCAAGTGCATGATAGAACTCGTGAATCCTCTTCCTATGGAATTCCGCATACTCTCCAATCGTAAACTTTGCTTCAGTAGCATACTCTTCTTTCCCAATTCCAGCATTTCTCGTTCCAAAACTTAGAGCGATACTTCCTCGTCCGACTTCCTCAATTGCATTCAGGGCAACTTGCACAGCAACTCTGACAAGACCTGGTATATCGCTTTCCGGAGAGTCTTCCTGGAGGGGTAGCTGGTATGTGCTTGTGGTTATGATTTCGGAGCCTGCGGCTAGGAAGGAAGTGTGCCAGGATTGCACTGCTGAAGGAGCGATTTTGGCATATGCGGAGGTCCAGAACTTTGAAAGAGGAGGTGGAATTGATGGATGGGAATTTGGGAGGAAATGGGAGATGGCAGTTGATCCCCCGTCAAGGAGCAGCATCGACGTCAGTCATGGGCGTGCATGGGACAGCGGTTATGGATGGCGTTGTCGAAAAAGTTAAATTTGGGATTGCGGAGTGATTGGAGGCGAGAAGATCGTCGAATTGGACCGATCAATTCAGGAACGCAACCGGTACATCCGCTGAGTCCACGGCAGATGCATTTGAATAGCGTAAATGGACGTTGATATCATCTGAACATGCGATTATTATACAAGAGCAGATAACTCCTCTAGGGCACATTATCGAACCATCCTGTGGTTTGCTTCTCTCTAGATCAGGCTTCCGAGTTATGCTGACCATCCATTTTCCGATTCCACATGCCGTGCACTACAGCCAATACATCATTATACTCATCCTTGGTAATCTTAACAAACCGTAATCCCGAATCCTCATCCTCTTGTCCAGGGGTATCATACAACATTGCCGACGAAGTACTCAAAATGGCACACTGATGCGCCTGATTGGCAAACACATCAGGTTTATCCCGAAATAATTTGAATGCATCTGGATTCACACACCAAGCTTCACGTAGACCTTCAAGACCTTTCTTTTTGAATGAATGTTTAACGAAATGGAGGATATTCGTTAAATGCGTTTCAGAGGGGATCCATTTTCCCATTGGACGAAGGGAGAAGTCGCCATGGTCGCTGATGAGAGGGTGGTATACTTCTGATGTGAATCGTAGTTTCGGCGGTACTGAAGGATAATGGGGTGGGAATATGACTGTGAACTTGAATATGCCTCCAGCGTAGAGACCTTTGTGGATGAAGACTACGCAGTGCCATAGATTCGGATCGTGAGGAGAAGGGACGATGTAGACTCCGTCTGGACAGTGACCTCCATTCGTTAAACCTGCGAATTCTGCCGAGATGATTTGTTGTCGCGTTAGAGTTTGGATGTAAGTTGATTGTGGAGCTTGGGCTGAGCCCGTTCCTAGAGGAGTTGGTGGAAGGATCTGTAGGGATGGTTCTCGCAAAGGCCGAGCGCGAGATGTCGACATTCTGAGCTGCCTTCAGCACACTCTGCCGCCGGAAGTCGAAGGTCAGTCTTGGCTTGAGGGGCTTGTGAGGATGCTTGTTGGGGAGAGGAGAAAGGATCGTCACGATACGTGTCGCAAAAGTTTATGCCCCAAACTGAGTCACCATAGATTTCGAACCGATTTTGACATGGCATCCTTCACAATTTTCATGGTTACTTAGAGCACCTTGACATGGGTAATGCCTTTTCTTCTCTCTTAGAAACTATAAACTGACATAATTTAGGTGTCCAAGGACTTTGGACTATCCTTGAACCAGCAGTACTTGTCTAACTTGTCATTTGCTGACAGTGACTCACAGGCACGTCCCGTCAAACTCGAGACTCTTGCGAAGAAGCGTTTAGCAATAGATGCTTCAATATGGATCTACCAGGTATTACCACCTTCCATAAGCCTACTAACTACTACAGTTTCTCAAAGCAGTTCGTGATAAAGAAGGTCAAGCATTCCGGAATTCCCATGTCGTCGGTTTTTTCCGTCGAATCTGTAAACTCCTCTTCTTCGGCATAAAACCTGTATTCGTCTTCGATGGTGGCGCACCAGCATTGAAACGACAAACTTTGGCAAATCGTGTTCGAAGACGGGAGGGAAGGAAAGAAGATGCTACACGTACAGCAGGAAAGATGCTAGCCTTGCAAATGCGTCGACGCGCCATTCAAGAAACTGAAAAAGAGAAATTCGAAGATGTAGAAGGAGATCAATTGGGAGATGACGTTGTGTATTTTGGAGAAATTGATATGAAACCTGAAGAACGGAAACGAAAGTTTCGAAAGACAGATCAATATCATCTTCCCAATCTGGAATTTCCTCTCGAGTATGAAGATATCATAAGCTATGCTGACGTCTAGAAAAATGGCGGCTCCGACTGATACAAGAATATTAACAGAGGCTGAGCTAGAACAATATGCGAAGGATTATCATATGCTGGATGATTTATCCCACTATGATTTCTCAGCATTGGACTTCGATTCAGATTACTTCCGCTCCCTACCGCTTGCTGAACAGTATTCCATTCTGAATGCTGCACGATTACGTTCTCGTTGGAGAATGGGATATAGCAAAGAACAACTTGACGATATGTTTCCTGATCGCCTCGCTTTCTCACGTTTCCAAATTGAACGACTTAAAGAACGGAATGAATATACTCAACGGCTCATGAATTTGAATGGAATGAACGATGTTGGACCACAACGTATTGCCGGAGAAAAAGGGAGAGAATATTATTTGGTTCGGAATGAAGGCGCTGAAGGAGGTTGGGTATTAGGACTGGCCGACACAGAAGGTGTAAAAGAGAAACCTGTGTTACTTGATGTCGACCCGGCGAAAGAGAGAGATGAAGATGAAGATGCAGATTTCGAAGATGTGCCTTTGGAGGCAAGTCAACCTGAGATTCCTGAAATCCTGGAGACGATTGGAAAGACGTTGAGGAATACTCCTGGCAAGCAAACCAAGTTGCCGTTTAAACCTCTTCCTAAACCAACTGAACGGCTTTTTGTCAGTGATGAGGAGGACGATGAGATGGAAGAAATCAATTTGGACTTGAATTCTGATGTCGATGGTGAACTACAAACAGCAATAGCTCTTTCAATGCATCCATCGCAATCCCAGCGCTCGTCTCAAGAAGAGTTTGAAGTAATCGGTCACGACCTTAACGATGATGCATCAAATTATAGCGACGTTGAGTTGCAAAAAGCGATCTCAATGTCTCTAGCGGATCACACAGACTTTGAAGAGGACGGTATGGAATTAGACGATAGTCCCAAAATCTCTTCGGCAAGATCTCCTCGCACTGCGCGGGACAAAGGCAAAGGAGTAGCCACTAGCTTTACTCCGGAGCCTACACCTTCTGAAACGGGTAACGAGATTCAAAGAGCCATCGAATTGAGCAAGGTGGATTTCCGCAATGGACATCGGCAGAACGGTGTCGGAACCTCAAAGGACTTTGCTCCAACTGATGCTGCACAATCTAAACCGGGACCTGCTCTGGGTAGAAGTATGTTCCGCAGGAAAGAACAGCCTTCCATCGTTGAGGTCGAGGAGCCGGTTGCCCCTAAAGTCGCATCTAAACAGCAACCGGTAGATATCGTAGGAGACACTGCTGACGATGACGTCCTGGCTCAGAAAATTACACAAGCGTCCCCTGCGCCTGTACCTACTGTACACGACAAGTCGACAGAGCACTCTGTGCTTCTGGCACCATGGACTCCTCGGCGGCAAGTCGAGCCCACCAAAAACTCATCCATTCAAGCTAATGTCGATTTCGAAATGTCTCCTTCCCCAAGTCCCGAGCTTGATAGAAGTCCACCGACAACATCGCAGGGAAATGTGCAACCTAATTCCGTCGAAGAGACTCAAGCCGTGCCATCTTCTCAAGAAGTAGATTATGCATCTGACGATGAAGACGAAGATCTTATAGCTCAACTCGCAGAAGAAGCTGAAGAACACGCCCGTTTCACATCCAGTATAAATCCAGCAGCTTCCAAACGCCCCGAAGATTATAGTTACTATTCCGCTCTGAAGGAGCCTAACATGACGGAAGAAGACTTTGAGAAGGAAATGCGTAGTCTTCGTAACCAACAAAAGAGAGATCGACGTGATGCAGACGAGGTCACCCAAGTAATGATAACAGAATGTCAACAACTTCTTCGCCTTTTTGGATTGCCATATATCATTGCTCCTATGGAAGCTGAAGCACAGTGTGCAGAATTAGTCAAACTCGGTTTAGTAGATGGTATCGTCACGGACGATTCAGATATATTTTTATTCGGTGGGACGAGAGTGTATAAAAACATGTTCAATCAGGCAAAATTTGTGGAATGTTATTTATTGAGTGACTTGGAACGGGATTTCAATTTGGATCGAAGACAGTTTATAAATTTGGCACATTTGCTAGGATCGGATTATGCTGAAGGGATACCTCATGTTGGGCCCGTAAACGCTTTGGAGTTACTATCGGATTTTTCGGGAGAAAGGGGACTTGAAGAGTTTAGGGATTGGTGGCTTGCAGTACAACAAGGACGAGCTGGGAAGGATCCTGGCGAGAGCGAGTTTCGACGGAAATTTCGGAAGAACTCGACTAAGATATTTTTGCCAAGCGATTTCCCTAATCGAATTATCGATCAGGCATATCTCCATCCGGAAGTCGATCATGATCCGCAGCCTTTTGTGTGGGGAGTTCCTGACCTGGATGCTTTGAGAAGTTTTCTCATGAGCCAGATTGGCTGGTCTAAGGAGAGAACAGATGAAATTCTTGTGCCAGTGATAAAGGACATGAATCGTCGACAGGTATTGCCTTTCTGTAACTTGACTAATTATAGATCGAAGGTGCTCAGAGTAATCTGACTGATTACTTTGAGGGCAATGTTGGATCTGGAACTTATGCTCCGAGACGTAAAGTCACGCATCGCAGTAGCCGTATGACTAAAGCGATGGCGAACCTTCAAAGACGGCGAGACTCCGATGACGATGTTCAAGTGATTGAGCCGATCCCGATTAAATCTAAACGCAAACGACCAGCTCCGGAGGTGGTCAAAGTTGAAAGTGATGATGAAATTAGCGCTGTATTATCTGAACAAAGCTATGATGAAACTGAAACAGAGTCTGATGAGCAAAGGGAGGAGACGCAGAGAGGCTCTGCGGCAAACGCTACGAAGCGAGGCGGCTCGAGGAGAGCCCCGAGTAAAGTGAATAAAGTGAGACCAAGGAAAAAGGTTAAGGCATAGAATATACCCGGCTAGATAAACAATGCACATTTTTCTAATTTCAATCTACTATAAACTTGGGAAAGAATGACATTGGCGTGAGATCGAAGTTGCCTTTGACTGGCTGATCAGATCGAGCCATAATTTTTAGTTGGTGGATGATCTTTGGAATCTCGCGAATTTCGCGACTCGCGCAAGACGCAATCAAACGCGAAAATCAGGAACCACAACCAAACTTGGCTACATCAACACTCTGGTGTCGATGGTTGCTATTGATGTACAACCATGTCGGAGAGTAAACATCGACATATCACAGCTCATAGTAAACGGACATTGCTGGCATAATCAAGTGCTTGAGGGTTCTTTCTTTGAAGGCTTCAACACTCATTGTAGATATCCAATTTATTCCGACGAGCCAAACCGATGCAAGCCCCCCATTCTCAAACGATATCGTCCTATCAGCAGTTTCTTTCCTCGACTCGGATTTGATACCGCTATGGATGTTTGCTGACATGACATGGGAACTGTAGGAAACCCTATCTGTCAAAGGACTAATTCTAGACGGACGGCTTCACGCGACACAAACAACTTTTTCTCCAGTTTCCTTTCAAAATCTCCCGTCCTTCCAGATCACTCATATCTTCGATCTATCCTGTTAACAACACTGGATACCCAGCTATTGATAACTGGCCACTTGCAAGCTCCACAAACAACCCTCGTAGCGAGGTCATTGCACTCAAGTAGCTTGGTGACGCCGGCATTACACATCAAGCGCGAATCTCCTCCCCCGGACTCATTCGCTGGACAACTTATATCAATAGTATCACCAAAACGATCACGAGAAGCAAGTTTCTTTGACACAAAACTAGAATCTCCAGGCCGCATGAACCCCAAAACCCGTCAAAAACGTCGTGTCGAGAATCTCCTTCCCGAGATAGCTAAGCGACGAAAAGCGGAATTGGAAGACGCGTTTGCAAGTCAAAGCAGATCACATTCGAGAGAAAGCTCTGTAATTTCCGTGTCAAGTCTGGAAATCCAGACAAAAGAAGTGGTGAAACAAACTGTTGTTGCAGCGTTACGACTACATTCTATACAATCTGGAGATGCAGATTACAAGAACATTATAAGTCAATGTGTTGCGGGGACAATGTTTGCATTGCGTTCCAAATTGAAGGCTGGAAAGGCTATTGGCATGGGTGAAATAGGAGTTACGGTGGAAAAGTTATTAGATATATTTTTATCCTGATAAAGTGATACCCTGAACTCCAGCTGCTCCAAATTCGTTCATATAAAGTACAAGTTATTTCACATCTTTGCCGGAGGAATTAAGCGGAGGAGGGTTGACATCGGCAGAAATACCCGCCGTGGCGAATTCTTCAAGTTCTTCGCTCAAAATTTTGAGTTTGTCTCTAACTTGTTCAACGGAATCTTCGCCGACGATGATTCGAAGCGGGGGATTCTCCACCGAAACTATCCGGAGGATGAGATGGGCAGTCTAGGTTAGCATTTTGCTGAATATGAAGTTACCTCTGTTGCAGACTTGGGATTAAGCTCAGTAATACTGTCGATTAAATACCGTATCCGTCCAGCGGATGTATTCTTGTATGCATCCATAGGAGGGACAAATATCATCTGGTTTGGTAGTACACTAAATTAGCAGATTCATACAAGATTAAATACACGGTATCGATAGGAGGCTCAACTATAGATACTTTGATATTGAATGGCGCAACCTCGTATGCAAGAGCCTGGCATTAATGACATAAACACAAGCAAGTACCTCCGAGTATCCTTCTACAGCATGATGAGCTGCCGATATTAAACTCAAACTCGGTGTTCCAATTTGTCCAGCTTGACATTAGCGTAATTAGGAGGAGAACGCACTTAATCCAGTAATGTTTATTATATGTCCTTTCCGCCGCTTTCGCATTCCAGGCAAGACACAGCGGATAATATTAGCTGTCCCGAAGAAGTTGACTTCAAGTTGTTCTCGAAAGTTCCAGTCACTGACCTCCTCAAAAGTCCCTACAAAAGCTACCATCAGAATCTCATAGCTGTTCAGAAGTACATTTCGAAGCTGTATTGACAACAACATCAATTCGTCCAAACTTCATCTCTGCCTCAGCTACTGAACTTTGACAAAGCCATATTTGCCGAACATCACATTCAATTAAGACACACGTATCAGGAAAATCGGAGGCAAGCGACTGGATATCAGACAACACTCGATCGAAATGCATACACTGAGATCAGCAAGATGTTTCTCCCTCGCGCAAGCTGCAACTAAGTGTCCATGTTCCAATGCAACCTTGGCAATCACCCTCCCGACCAAACTTCCACAATTCGTTATGAAGAATACTTTTCTCGTATCGGTCTCTCCATTCTCCGGTATTTGGGAAGTGGGACTTATACTCGATTGAACTGAATTCTCCATTGCATGTTGTAAAGCAGTTAGCGGAGCTAGATCTGCTGCTATGTCAAATCCCGTGAGATTCGAGAAGTCCATTGAGCCAAACAACGGACACATCCAAGTGTGTCTCGCTTCCTGTGTTGAGCAACAACCTCCCCTCAAGAGTTTGCGGAGTAAATTTTGCGGACCTCGGTCCGTCCTTCGGCTGTGGAAAAAGTTCGCAAAAAGTCGCCGATCGTTTTTGAATGCGATGAGTCGATGTCGCCCCTGTCGAAAGGAGAGTTTCAAATTCAGGTACAGATGAAAAAGTTTTCTAAGCTTACCATTATAGAGGCTTTCCCATGTTGGGCCGGTAACTGCTATAGCTTTTACTCCCGACGATACTCGTCTTCTCTATGGTTCTGGGCCAACGGTCACCGTTCACTCAATTGCTGATCGCAAAGAAGAGAATCGAGTACAACTTTTCAAACGGAACAGGATTCATGGAATAAAAGGTATTGCTATGGCAAACTTGTCATCTGATGGCCTAGTTCAAGCCCTCCCAGAAGAGATACTTGTCTTGCTTTGGGGCGTGACTTCTTTTGCATGTTTGTCTCTACCAAGATTATGCGAAGTCAAAAGCAATGAGAAAGACTTCGAGCTCATCGTGCCTGACTGGACACTCGACTCACGATTGTTAAATCGGACGACCGTTGGAGTCGTTACCGCACACAATTCTTTGCTCATATATTCATTGGAAACGAAGGCGTGGATGCACAGATTCGATTGCCAAGAACAAAGTCTCCTTTACTCAGCACAGATTTACGTTAGCTCCAAACGCGATATCTTGATTGCAGCGGGAACAGTCTTCAACGAGATTCAACTATGGAGGCCTTCTCTAGACACTCCGACAACTGCACCAATTGCAATTGAGAAACGACTAGTCGGTCATGAAGGATGCGTATTCTCCTTGCGCTTCAATAATTCAGGCACGCTACTTGCTTCCTGCTCAGATGATCGCACTATTCGAGTCTGGAATGTTGATCAAGGGGAGTTTTTGGCGATTGGATATGCGCATGTTGCGAGAGTGTGGGATGTTCAGTTCCTACCCTCAACGTTCGAGGATGGCGAGAAATCGTATCTTTTAAGCAATAGCGAAGACACAACGGCTCTTTTGTGGGAGTTTTCAAAGTCGGACACAAGATTAAAAGTTCAAGAACGTTATGAAGGACATAGCGGAAAACATATCTGGAGTCAAGCTATAAATAGAGATGGTACTATGGCTGCCACAGGAGGAAACGACGGCGGTGTCAATCTCTGGGATATTGCTGGTTGGCGAAAACGGACGGCAACAAGTTCTAGTGAGATCTTTTGGAGTACGATGAGTCCTCGAATAATGGTTGATGGACATGAACGACTAGATTCAATCAAAGGTTGCAAATGTATTCGTGACAAATTACTTCTGACAACCAACTCTGGGTATTATCAATTCAAGGGCTTTTTAACAGATTAGGAGATTCTACACCTATAGTCTCTCAGACGGAAAACTAGAATTACTTTTTCAGGATGACCAGATAAAGGGGTACAGTACGATTAGTTCTTTTGATGGTCTAGATGGCCTGGTATGTCTTGGAGATTCGTCTGGTGAAGCTCGGTTGTTCAATCTGGAGACTTCTTCGAAGGTAAAAATACTTCTGACATGACTAACTACAGAACTTTAGATGGAAGGTTTCTGGGTCACTTATCCGTGTGTTCCGCACGACCGTATGCGAATCTACAGATTGTCTGTATATCTTGGCGCAAGGAGTACATCCTCAAACATCGATCTCTGTCATCTCAAAGAAATCTGTAACAACCATTGCAAGATCTACTAACGATATAGGGCGTATTCTCATTGGTATCCCAAAGTCCAGTGAAGCTTCCTACTGGCTTTGAGATTGCTTCATTTCTTGCAGATCCCGAACATCACGTATTCTTTTTGGGTTCCCGCCAAGGAGCCCTTGCATGCTACGAGCTAGGCTCGGCACGTCTCGTTGGTGTATGGAGACGGGTTCACGACCAAAACGGTCTTGGCTCCATCAAACCACAAAACAGTGCCCTTAAACCGCTCAATGTGAGTGAGATCTTAACGACCGGTCGTGACTGGGCATATAAGATTCTCCAAATCACACTGCCAGAGTCTCTCAGCTTTGAAGGAGAACTTTCTCCAGACACTGTAGATGGAGTGCTTACTGGAGTTAGTATGGAATGTGTCCATCGGAGTGTTTTGAACGGAGGTTGGCTTGAAGGGGTATTTGCGAATTCGCCTGCAATGCTGATTCTAGTCCGTCATGGTTCAATCAAATCTTCTTCTTTGGGGATACAGTGCAAGCAAGTTTGAATTCTGGAATGAAACCACAGGCGAATTGATTTTCGAGCATCGTTCTGGCGGAGCGCATAGAGTTTGGGACTTTTATGTTCCCGCAGTTCAGCAGGAGAGTACCGTTGAGGAGATCGCTCGCAACTCATGGCTTGTGTATACTAGTAAATCGGAGGTAATCTTTCTATCAGACAATGCTAACTTAGTTATTTTTCCGCCGTGCCGGAGAGCAGGCCTTTCAAAAATCGATTAGAACCGGAAATCATGGTCGTGAGATCCGCTCTGTAGCACTGCGACCGATTGGCCTCGACGATGATGAGATGCTACTTGCGTCAGGGAGTGAGGACACCTACATCAACTTCACTGAAGGTATCTCATCTGATGAAAATTTTGTTGATTTAGTGCTTGGTGATACATTGAAATGTGTCCATCGACACAAGCAGTACAAGACAGGCATAATGGCCCTTGCTTTCTCAAGTGATGGGAACACCCTCTTTTCATCAGCAGGTCAATATGAAGTATCGTTTTCTTCACTGCGTATCGGTCACAAAGATATCCTTTCCGTCGAGCTTGGTGGATTCAGTAAGTCGGCTGCTCTTAATGGCGATGTCGGTAACAGCGATGACTCAGTAGCGGATCTCCGAATCATGGATCTTGATGTTTGCGACTGTGAGCTCGAGCAGGAGAAGGCATACTATGTTGCTACAGGCTTGAGCGATTCCACAATAAAGGTATCTTCGG
>Ga0335073_10006902_pt1 | contig 15944 bp, 12 predicted proteins | sample Lox_Sample_22_FD_207093 | JGI IMG/M metagenome (GOLD analysis project Ga0335073, IMG submission 207093) | Soil microbial communities from Loxahatchee National Wildlife Refuge, Florida, United States - Lox_Sample_2.2 | ecosystem: Environmental > Terrestrial > Soil > Wetlands | place: USA... | reverse complement strand
ATGACCTCCGGGGACGCCGGGGCAAGCACCCCCTCTACCTCCTGGCTTTCACGTACCGGAACCTCGTCTTCGCGGAGGCCCTGCCCGTCGTGGGGCTGGTGCCCGAGACCGTCGTCACCGCGACGTGCACCGCGCCCGTCCCGGCGGGCGAGGTCACCGTGATCGAGGTGGCCGTGTCCATCGTGACCGTTCCTTTGGCCGCACCGAACTTCACTTCTTTGGCGCCACCGAGGTTGGTGCCCGTGATCGTGACGCTCGTGCCGCCGGTGGTGGGTCCCCGTTTGGGGGATAGGTGAGTGACGGTCGGGGGCGCCGGCGTGGGCAGCGTTTTGAATGTCTGTTCGCCGCCGTGGCTCGTACCGCCCGCGTTCGTGGCCGCGATGCGGTAGTCGAAGGTCTGACCGGGGGTCAGGCCGGTCAGTGTCGCGGTCACGGCCACCGGGCTGGTGCCCGAGCCGGGGGCCGACGAGCACGGAACGCTGGACCCCAGGGACGGCGAGACGCCGTATTCGAAGCGGCAGTCGGTCACGTTCGAGCCGTTCGGGTTCACCGTCCCGGCGAGCGTCGCTTCCGTTTCGGTGACCGACGAGGCCATGCCCGTTTCGACCGCCGGGGCCTCCACGACGTCGTAGCTGATTTCAGCGGTCCCTTCTTCCCCGTTCTCGCTCGCGGCGGTCACGCCGTAGGAGTCGGGTCCGAGCGTGGCGGTGTTGAGCGCCCCGCTGCCGGGGTTGCCTTCGAGGCCGTTGGAGTCCTTGCACGAGGCGATCGGGCTGCCGGCTTCGATCCCGGCCTCGCCGAATTCGAACCCCGGTTCCGCCGGGCTCGGCGCGCACGAGAATTCGCTCGCCACCGCGGCACCTTTGTCGTAGGTGCCGCCCGAGGCGGGCGAGGAGATCGTCGCCGTGGGGGCCGTGGGCTCGAAGTCGTAGGTCGTGGACGCCGCGCCGAAGCCGATCGTGAAGTCGTCCACGTAGCTGACGAACTTGGCGTTTTCTTCGGCCTCGCCGACCGCCACCCGCACTCCGCCGCCGCGGCTGCTGTTGACGATCACCGCTTCCGGGTGCTCCGCGAGGTACTTCGACAACGGTTCCACGCCGGAACCGGGAGTCCCGAGTTCTTCGTTGTTGTCCCACCAGCCGCCGACGGCCGCGTTCCATGTCTGCCACCTGCCGAGTTCCACGGCACCCTGTTCGGGTAGTGATGGGTTGCCGCTGGCGTGGGTCTGGTAGGGGGGCTCGAAGAACAGCTCGTCGTCGACGGCACCGTGGGCCCGGCCCTCGTTGTTGACGAACAGGGTCAGGAACGTGTCCTGCTGTTCGTTGACGGTGTGTTCCTGCAGGTAGGTCGAGTATGCCAGCGTGGTGAGTTCACTCAGCCGCTCTCCGGCGTAGCCGTCGTTGCGGATCTGGGCGGCACATTCACCACCGCTGGTGCCGGTGCCCGTCCGGAGCTCGGCGCTGCCCCTGCCGAGGGGTGGCGTGGCGGGACCGGGGACGAGGCTCACCGAGCCACCGCAGAACGGTTCGTCGGGTTCCAGCGGTTCGCCGAATTCGTGTGGAGCATCGTTTTCCGATGCGTTGGTCTGCCCTATCCAGCCGTTCATGTGACCGCCCACACGGACTTCCGTTTCGCCGGCGAACGCCGACGTGGCGCCGGCGAGCAGCAGAAGCAGCGTGAAGGCCATGCCGAGGAGAGTCGCTCGTACGCGCATTTCCAGCACCCCCAGATTTGGATTGCAGGATGATCCGCGATCCCTTGGGCCAGCTGCGGCTTTCCTACCCGCGCGAGCCCGTGAGCGCCGGGAACGCGATTATCGAGGGACCGAACCCTACCACCCCGTCCGCTCCGCGGAGCCCCGGCTGACCCAGGTCGGCGGGGGCCTTGCAGCGTTTGAAGCGCCGGTCCGCAGCAGGTAGCCTCTCCCATCTCGGAGGACTTTGGGGGTGACGGAACACGCATCACCAGCCGCTCGGCTGGCGTCCCACGCTCGCGCCGCGATCGGTCTGGGCCTCCTGCTGGGTGCGTTGACCGGCGGGACCACGGCGACTGCGATGGGATCGCCGGCGACTGCCTCGACGCCGCCGCACGGGGTCTCCGAATATGTGGTCAAGCGCTCGTGCCCGGCGACGCCGCGCGGTGCCCGCTGCCTGGCGGCCCGCCTCGTTCCGGCCTCGGGGCGCAGCGCGCGCTCCGCGGACGCCGCGGACGCCGCCGCCGGGTCGGCCGACGTCCCCGCCGCCGAAAGCAGGTCGGAATGCGAAAAGAGCCACAAGAAACCGGTCGTTGAAGGGTGCGACGGGCTCACCCCACAGGACCTGTGGAGCGCCTACGGGCTCACCACCACGACCGCGGCGACGCCTCAGACGATCGCGATCGTGGCCGCCTTCGACGACCCGAACCTCGAAAAGGACCTGCAGAAGTACAGCAAGACCTTCGAACTGACGCCGTGCACGAAACGCAAATCGTGTCTGACGAAGGTGAACCAGAACGGTGAAGCGGAACCGCTGCCGGCGGTGAATCCCGGCTGGGCGGAAGAGATCTCGATCGACGTGGACATGGCCCACGCCATCTGCCAGAACTGCCACATCGTGGTCGTCGAGGCCAACTCGGCGGAATCCGCCGACCTGGAAGCGGCCGAGGAAACCGCGGCGAAGCTGAAACCTCAGGAGATCTCCAACTCCTGGGTGGAGCCGGAGCCCGCCACCGAAAGTCACGCCTTCGACCATCCGGGGGTCGTGATCACCGCCGGCAGCGGCGACGAAGGATTCCTCAACTGGATCCCCGGATCCCCGGAAGCCGGCGAGATCGGATACCCGGCCTCCTCGCCCGACGTGGTGTCGGTTGGCGGGACGCGCTTGGAAGACGTCGCCGGGACGTGGACCTCGAGCGTCTGGAACGGCGAGGGGATCGGCCAGGAACGGGGGGCCACGGGAGGCGGCTGCAGCGAACACTACGAAGCCCCCTACTGGCAGCTGGAACTCCCCGACTGGTCGCTGGTGGGCTGCTCGGCCAAACGCGCCGTGGCGGACGTTTCCGCCGTAGCCGACCCCTACACGGGTGTGGCGGTGTACGACAGCGTGCCCGACGAAGAAGGCCAGCCCTCCTACTGGGAACCGCTGGGCGGTACGAGCGTCTCCGCACCGATCGTCGCGGCGATGTTCGCGCTCGCGGGAGGCAGCCACGAAGTCGCATACCCGGCCCGCACCCTGTATGAAAACGCGGCCCTGAACCCGGCGTCGGTGACCGACGTGGTGGAAGGGTCCAACGGCGCCTGTGGGAAAGGGGGGCTGCTCCCCGGAGGGTTGCCGCGCTGCAGCGTCGCCGAACTGGGGCAGAGCTGTGGGGGCGAGGCGATCTGCGTCGCCGGTCAGGGGTATGACGGTCCCTCGGGACTCGGAACCCCGGACGGGCTCGGCCTGTTCGAGTCCACGGGGGCACCGGCGAAGAAATCCCAGAAGATCGGATTCGGCTCGGAGCCTCCGAGCCCGGCCCGCCTGGACGGGCCCGGCTACCAGGTGACGGCACAGAGCACCTCGGGGCTCCCGGTGACGCTGCTTTCCGAGACCCCCTCCGCGTGCCGGGTGGAAGGGTCCACGGTGAGCTTCGTGGGCCTCGGGACCTGCACGATCGAAGCCGTCCAGCGAGGGGGTGGCGAATACGGGCCGGCAGCATCCGTGCAGCAGTCCTTCGCCGTCGAACCCGGCCTCCAGACCATCGCGTTCGCCAGCACCGCCCCAGCCTCCCCCCTAGTCGGCGGCCCGGCCTACGCGGTCTCCGCGACCGCCTCCTCGGGGCTGCCCGTCGCGCTCGCGTCGATCACTCCCTCGGTGTGCACGCTGGGCGGATCGACCGTCAGCTTCATCGCCGCGGGCACGTGCACGGTCGAAGCGACCCAGCAGGGCGACGGCGAATGGGAGCCGGCGGTCGGGGTCCAGCAGAGCATGACCGTCGCCGCCCCGCAGCCGGCATCCACGCTGCAACCGGTGTTGACGGGAACTGCTTCGAAAGGCGAGCTGTCGTTCACCTCCGGCCCGCTCGCCACGATGACCGGTGTACGAGTCGACCACGCGAGCGGGGCGCTCACCTTCACCCTGTCGCTGACCGCTCCGGGGTCCGTGACCTGGCGGTTCACGTTCGGGCCCCACACGCCCGCCTCGGCGAGAGCGCTGCGCGGCGGCTGTCACAGGGGCGCGGTCCGGCTCGGGGGTAGCTGCCACGCCACGCCGGCCCTGTTCGCGAGCGGCCACCTGCAGTCGGCGAGGGCGGGGAAGGTCACCCTCACCGTCCGCCCGGGCCGGCTTGCCGGCCTGGCACTCGCCGCCACCACCGGGAGCGGACGCGGGATCCTCGTGAGCGGCGAGCTGACCGTGCAATCCACCGATGTGCGTGACCACGTGTCGCTCGCCCGCAGGCTGTCCGACTACCTGACTGCCGCCCACCGGCGCTGAGCCGGCTCGGCCACGCGCCGGGGCTCGTGACGCCCGGCTGGACCAGAGCCCGGAGTGCCCTTCGCGGTCAGGCCGGGCCGGTGCCCACGGCCCGTGCCCACACCACAGTCAGCGTCTCGATCAGCTGCTCGGCGTCGGCCGTGCTGCCCCCGGCCCGGAGCAGCTCATGGATGCTGTGCAGGGTCATGTGCATCAGCGCGCGTCCGAGGGCGTCGGCGGGGGGCCCCGCCGTGGGGGCCAGCCCGGCGGTACGCTCGCGTTCGATCAGCAGCGTGCAGCGGCCAACCGCGCGGTCGAAATACATGTTCAGCGCCTGGTCGATCTCGGGGTGGGCGCCGCGGCTGTCGAGCGCCGGTCGGCGGACATCTCCTCCAGCACGCCGCTGTACAGGAGCAGCAGGATCTGGGCCTTGTCGGCGAAGTAGAAGTAGAACAGCGAGCGCGACACGCCCGCCGCGGCGGCGATCTGCGCGATCGTCAAAGCGGAGAAGGCGGTATCGCTCAGCAGCGCCCTCGTGGCGTCGAGGATCGCCTGTTCGCGGCGGTCGCCCTGGCGCGGCCTGACGTCCCGCTGCCCCCGCCTGGAGGTCGTGGCTCCGGTCACGGTGGCATCCTAGGCTGACTGGTCAGCCGGCCGGCGGCTTGACTTTTATCTCGAGCGGCTGTTCGGTGGTCGTCTTGGTCGTGGTGGTCAGCGTCGCGCCCGGGTAACGGGTGTGGGTCTGGCTTTTCGTTTCTTCCAGTTCCAGTTCCTCGGCCCCGGCGGCCGCCGAGAAGGTCACTTCGGTGCCGGTGATCAGCGAGTTGAAGCTCGCTTTCAGCAGCCCGCCGACGGCCCCCGAGAGCCGGAATTCCGTGCCCGCGCACGTGAAGCCCAGCATCGTCTTGGCGGCGAGGGTCGTGAACGATTCGGCGCCTTCTTCGTAGCTGTAGCTTTCCATCGGTTCGCTGACGATCGTGCCCGGCATTTCGTTGACGCTGGCGCATTTGGCCCCGGCACGTTCGCAGCCGGTGAACGTGAGCGTGACCAGGCTCTGGTTCGCGCTGCGCATCAGCCCACTCGAGCTGGAGCTGGTGGAAGTACATTCGGTGTTGGGCTCACTCGGGGCTGAGAGCACGACCGGGCCACCTTCGACCTTGAACGAGTTCAGGCCCTTTTCGTATTTACCCTTGTAGGACTTCACGCCCTTCTTTTCCTTGAAGTCTTCTTTCGTGCAACCCGGGTCTTCGAAATGGCCCTTCTTCAGTGCGAAGCAGCCCACGGGCGCGGGGAACCATTCGTACTTGCCCTTGTATGACCTGACTTCCTTTTTCAACTTGAAGTCTTCTTTCTGACAGAGCGAATCTTCGAAGTGTCCATGCTTGAAGGGCTCACATTTGCCGACCTGCTGGTTCGCCGCCGGCCCACCCACATGGCGGGGGTCTGACAGTTCGGCGATGTCCGGCTTGGTGCTTTCCGTGGCCGTCACCTTGATGCATTCGGTGGATTCGTTGTACACGGCGACCGGTTCTTCGATCGGTTCCCAGCCCGTCCTGGGGTTTTCGTACCAGAGCGTCTTGGCGTTACCGAGTTCGCAGTCTTCGTATTCCATCTTCTTGAAGCTGGCGCCTTCGGAGTGGTAGACCTGCATGTACTTACCTTCGCTCTTGGCGAGCGGTGGTCCGCCGATGTTGGAGCCGTACGGGCCGATCGTCACCTTGCCCACGCCTTCGCTGGCCTTCACCTTGAAGCCTTCGACTTCCGCTTCCGCCGGTTTTGCGATTTCGGCGGTTTCGCCCGTGTCGCTGGTGTTCAGCGTCGTGAGCGTCCGGTCTTCGCCGCGGCTCGTCCCAGCCGAGGTCTTGGCCACCACGCGGAAGTGGTAGACCGTGTTCGCGGTCAGGTTTTCGACCTTCCCAAAGACCGCCACGGGAGCTTCGCCTTTGCCCGCAGGCGAGCCGCAGGCCACGCTGGAGCCGTAGCCGGTGCTGGTCCCGTATTCGAACTTGCATTCGGTGACTTCTTTTCCACGCGGATTTACGGTGCCGTTGAACTGGGCGAGCGTCTTTGCCACTTCTGAGGCCGCCGACGTCACGACTTCCGGGGGCGGGCCCGGTGATTCGTATTCGAAGGCCCAGGCGTGTTCGGATCCGCCGAGGATCGCGGTTTGGCCGTTTTCGGACAGGCTCGCGGACTTCCCGAACGAGCCGCTCCCACCGGAGTTTTCGAGTTTTTCGGCAGCTGACCATTTCCCGGCCGTGAACGTGTAGGCCCACGCCCCTGTGGCGTTGCCCTTACGCGTGATCACCGCGGCGGTCCCTTCACCCGACAGCGCGACCGATCCGGCGAAGGCTGTGGTACCCGGGTTGGGTGGAGCTTCCTGTTCGGTCCATTTTTCGGCTGCGCGCGTGAACGCGAACGCGCCGCCTTTGTTGCTTCCTCCGTAGTTGGGCGCTCCGACCAGGGCGGTGTTGCCGCTCCCCGACAGCGCCACGGTGGTTCCGAAGAATCCGTTTTCTTTCTGACCGGTCGTCCCAGGCGGCGTGAGCTTCGCCTGCTGGCTCCATTTGCCGGCGGAGAAGACGTACACGAACGCGGAGCCTTCGTGTACCGCAGTCGTCTGTTCCTCGTCGGCACCGATCAGCGCCGTGGTCCCTTCCGCCGACAGGGCGACGCTGTACCCGAGTTCGCTCTGGTGTTCTTCGCCGCTCAGCACCGTCCCCTGCTGGCTCCAGGCTTCCCCGGTGCGGGTGAAGACCCACGCACCACCGGCGAAGCTTTTCGCCCCTGCACGATCGGGGCCGCCGATCACAGCGGTGTTGCCCGAGCTCGACAGGGCGACGCTCCAACCGAACTCGGCCTGTTCGCTTTTTTCGCTGTCGAGCAGCGGTTCGCCCTGCTGTTCCCAAGTCGAGCCCGTGCGTGTGAACACGTAGGCGGCGCCGTTGAAGCCGTTTGTGAGGTAGGCCCCGACGATCGCGGTGTTGCCGTTCGCCGAGAGCGCGACGCTGTCCCCGAAGTAGGTCGGTTCGATGCCTCCTTTCGCAACCAGCTTTTCACCCTGCTGTTCCCATTTCGCGCCCGAACGCACGAACACGAAGGCGGCGCCCGGGTATCCGGTGCCCGGATTGTGGGTGCCGTCTTCGGAGGCGCCCACGATCGCCGTTTTCCCGTCGCCGGAGATGGCGACGCTGGTGCCGAACTGATCGTTTACGGTTGCCCCTTTGCCGCTGAGGGCTTCGCCGCTCTGCACGAACGGGTCTACCCGCACGGGGTAGCGAGCTCCGGCGGCGCGGACGTGCAGCAGGAGCGTCCCCCCCGAGAGCGACAGCCAGCTCGCCAGCGGGCGTCCGTTTGCGTCTTCGGCGGCGAGCCCCGTGTAGCGGAGCGCTCCCGCAGGGGAACCGAAGTTGATGCTCTTGCGGTCCGATGACAGCTGGGCCGCGGAGCTGCCGTCCAGCGAAAGCGCGAACGTGAGTGGGCCGCGAGCGGCTGCTGCCGGCGCACGGGAGACGGTGAAGCCCTGCTCGAGCCCGAGCGGGCCGTTCGCGTACCACTCCTGGAGGCCGGGGTGGGAGTAGGTGACGCGGTTGTCGCTGGAGCGCGGAGCAGCCGCCCCGACAGGTGAGAGCGCCGGCCCGTACCCCACGCCGGTGAGGTGCATGCTCACGCTCGTGTGCCCGGACCGGACCGAGACGCCGGAGGCGGTGAAGCTGCTCGACAGGCGCTGTGGCGCCGACCAGGCCGTCAGGCCCGAGCCCTGCTCGCGCACCCGGTAGGCGGGCTGAGAACCGCCGATCGCCCGGGATACCGGAGCACGGGCCGCGAGCGGGAGGGACAGCATCCCGCCCTGCTTGAACGCCCCCGAGGTTGCCGACCTAGCCACCGTGCCGCCCCCGGTGAGCGTGCCGTACGCGCCGGCCACGAGAGCCATCGACAACAGCACGGCCCCGACCACGGCGAGCGTGCGGCGGGAACGCCTCCGCGCGCGCGGAGCACCCCCGAGGGTCGCGCCTCGTGTAGCCATCGCTATGGCATCCCCTTCGGTTTCAATTCCCCCCGACACAGGCTCCGGCGGCCGCCCGAGCCCGACCTGAGCGAGAACATAGTCCAATCGGAGGATGACGGCAAGCCCTCGCTGTTCCAAACCCGCGAAACGCTTCGATCTGCAGGTGCTTTGCGCGAGCCTACGCCCGGCTACGCGACGTGCCGAGTTCCCGCTGCCAGATATGCGCATCGCCTTACCCCCGTTCTCGGGGCCTCCGCACCCACGTCGGTGCCGGGGTCAACGATGCCACCCGGCCGGGCCGCAGTCTGTGATCTAGCGCACGTCCCGTCCCCCACGCCGGCAACGTGGAGTTAGCCGTGGAGCTCGACGGCTACCCGCTGGTGGTGACCTGGCGCCGTGAGGTTGAGCTTGGCCGACAGGTGCCCGCCGTGGCTGCGAAGCAGCGCGCGCCCGCGGGCGTTCAGATGGACGCGCGCGGTGAGACGTCCCTCGGCAGCCAGGGCGAGGACCGGTCCGGCGGCGATCGTGACCGCCTCGCGGTGCTCATGCCCGTGCGACCGGACGGTCTCCTCGACGGTGATCGTGATGCGCCCGCTGCACGCGGTGCTGGCCGCACACCGGACCGACACGAGGGCGACGTGGTCCCGCGCTACCCGGAGCCGTCTCGCCGACAACGTGAGCGGCGGAACCGCAGTGCCGCCGCTCCCGTGGGCCGACCCCATGGGAGGAGTCAGAGATTCGCTGCCGGACGGCTTCGTCGTGCCCGTGGCGCCCGCGCCGAGCAGTGAGGTCGTGCTCGGCGGCAGCAGGGCGGCGTCGATTCCACCCACGGTGTTCAGGACTTCGACGGTCACCGATTCAGCCCCCACCAGGTTGGAGCTGTCTTTGTAGGCCTGGGGGGCGTACCCGACGTCGATGAAGATCACTTTGTAGGAGCCGGCAGGGAGGCCCGAGAGCGTGTACGCACCCCCTGCGCCGGTCTTGCCGCAGGTCCCGGCCGCCGCGGACCCGTTTTCGGTCTCGAACGCGCACACGAGCGCACCTTCGATGGGAGCGCCGGTGGTGGCGCTCGTGACAACCCCGGCGATCAGCCCGCCGTGCGAGAGCTGGGCGTCGATTTCCCGTGCCACCTGGCCTTCGACCACCACCACCGGCGCAGGCGATGCGCCGCCGTATTCCTGAGCGACGTAGTTCAGGGTGGTGCCTTCCGGAGCTTCGAAGCTCACGAAGTACGGACCCGGAACCACTTCTTTGAGCGTGTATTCGCCCCCGCTGCCGGTCGTGGAGCAGCGAACGTCGGCGATCTGGGCGGCCGTCGGTTCTTCTTCTTCACCGAGGTCGGGATAGGCGCAGACTTCGATCCCGGCGATCACGGCACCGGAGCCGGTTTCGGTGACCTTCCCTTCGATCGTCCCGCCCGCCGAGGCGCTGGCCGGAGCCGGTGCGGCGGTCGCGATCATGCACGCGAGCACTGCCCCCAGCGCAGCCACGCCTAACCCCGTGTGGCTTCTGGCCTCTCCCATCAGAGCGACAAAAGTTAGCGCGCGCATGGCGATTTAGCTCGGTCTAAAAGAATCGCCACGCGGCGGGCGGGTGCGTAACACTGATCGGCATGGCGGAGATCGTCTTCGACAAGGCGGCGCTGACGCGGGTCCGATTCGCGATCTCGCCGACGATCGAGATGGCGGGAAGCGTGCGGGTGCTCGGGGATCCGGGCCGCCAGGCCGTGCACATGCCGTGGGCGGTCCGGGCCGCCGCGGTCGTCGGCGGGCTCGACCTGTCGGTGCTGCACGCGCTCCAGGGCTCCCGGAGCTACTCCCCCGATTTCATCCACCCGCTCCCCCAGGGACCGTTCACGAGCGTCGAGGACGACCTGGCGGCGATGCTCGCGACCCCTCCGGAACAGGTGAGGGCGGAAGTCCTCGACGCCTACCCCGGCGAGCGACTGCCGGTCGTGCTGGACGGGTTCGTGGAGGAACCGCGAGCCGCCGTCGGAAGGCTCGACGAGCTCATGAGGACCTACTGGGAGCGTGCGATCGCACCCCATTGGGCGCGTATGCGGGCGCTGCTGGAGCACGACATCCGCTATCGGGCCCGCCAGATGGCCGACGGAGGGTTGGAGGCGCTGTTCGCCGACCTCGATCCGCAGGTGAGCTGGTCGGATGGCGTACTGACGGTGACGAAGGAACCGGACGCGGACGGGTTCCAGCCCCCCTGCCTGACGCGCGTGATGGAGCTCGACGAGCGCGGCCTTTTGCTGATCCCGAGCGTGTTCGCGTGGCCGAAGGTGCTGCTGGTGACCGCCGATCCATGGCAACCGACGGTGATCTACCCGGCCCGTGGAGTGGGGATGCTGTGGGACGGAGACGCCCTGGCTCCGCCCGACGCGCTGGCCAAGCTGCTGGGCCGCAACCGTGCAGCCGTGCTGCTCGCACTGGACTCGCCGCGCTCGACCAGTGAGCTGGCGGGACTCCTCGGGGTCACCGGGGGCGGCGTCTCGCAGCAGCTTTCCGTCCTCGCCCAGGCCGGGCTGGTCAGCCGCCAGCGTGTCAGGCGCCACGTGCTCTATCTGCGCACCTCCGGCGGCGACACGCTCGTCGAGGTGACCTCCGGGGGCGACGAGCTCGCGCGCCCGGCGGCGTGACACGGGGCTCCGGGCTCCGTCGCGGACAGCCGTCGCTAAATCTCTTCGGTTGAGAGCGAACTCCGGCGATGCTGCCGGCATGGTCACTTTCAACAGTCACACGGCGAAAGCACTCTCACAGGAGCGGGCGGCGGAACTCGCGGGCGGGAACCGGCGTCGGCACTCGGAGCACACCGGCCGGACCCGGCGTGCATCCACGCCGGCACCCGATCACCGCCCTGCGTCTCCCGCAGTGCCGGTTGCCGACCCGGCGCCCGGGTCACTGCTGGCGAGCCTACGTCACCTTCGCCGGCGCGTTCACCCCGGGAAGGGCTCGGCGGGGCTTTCAGAGGGCGCGTAGCTCTCGTTACCCGCAAAGGATCCCCTGATGACCAGAATGTCGTCGCCCGGGGCCACGAAGCCGGTGAAGGCGCAGCCGTGATAAGGCAGCTCTGGTTCGCCCTGGTAGGTCACCAGGCCGCGGTACTGCTGGGTGACGGCGATGCCGCAGGTTCCCAACACGCCTGCCGGCTCGACGAAGGTCTCGAGGACCCGCCCTGCGGTCGTGTCTTCGACCGTGTAGGTGACGGGCACGCCGGCCACCTGCAGGCCACCGTCATAGGTAACCCTGCCGGCGACCGTGAGGGCGGGCGGGGATCCGCTGTAGGTCGCGTTGACGGACGTGGACGTAGCGGTCCTGCCGCCGGTAGGCGGCGGCGCGGGCGGCCGTACGGGGGGAGCCGTGTAGACGCACCAAACATGGCGTACGGTCCTGTGGTGGACGTGAGCCACCTTGACCTTTCGCGAATATCTGGCCCTGCAGTGTTCGTGGGCAGGACGGCGCAGCAGATACGACCGCGGCGTGGCTGCCGATGCCGAAGCCGTGAACGCCACAGTCGAGAGCGCCGCGATACTCACTGCCAGTCGCCGGTACATGCCTGCCTCCCTTTTCCTTGCTGTAGGGACTGAAGCGTCCCGCCACCCAGTCCGACGGGCGCGGACGGTTAAACACGACCCTCCGGCGCTAGTTCCGGCGCCTACTCCTCGATCCCCGCCGCCTTCAGCGCGTCAGCTGGGTGCTCGAAAGCGCGAAAGCGGACGCGCACACCGTCCCGGACGGTCCAGATCGTTGCGACTTCACGGTCCACCACGGCATCGCTGTTCCGCATTCGAGCATGCTCGTGAAGGATCACGACCACGTCGTCTCCCACTTCGATCGTCCTCTGGACGGTCTGCGCATAGTCGTTCCAGCGGGACCAGTACTTCGTGACGTGCCCGACGAAAGGGCCGCGACCGGTCCCGTGTTCCGGAAAGTCGGGGAGCGGATATCCGGAGATGTCCCACTCGATATCCGGATCGAGCGTGTGGATCCACTCGTCGACCCGGCCCGCCGAACGTGCCTCCTGTCCGCGTCTGACGACCTCAGCATTGTCCCGTGACACGGCCAACCCCTTTCTCTCCCTTCCACAGCCCAACTCCGCTGCCGCGGGGATGGGCGGCGGTATGGATCCGATGCCATCAGACTACGGCTCACCGATCGTCGGCGCAAACGCGCCCGTCTCAGGCTCTGGACAGGCAGCCGACGGCCCAGTACGCTGCCGGAGTCGGCCCTATCGGAAGCCGAACAGAGCAGGGGGACAGAAGCATGCGAGCAAGATCCGTGTCGGCGGCGCTGACGACAGCGTTCGTGGGAACGGCCGTGCTCTTGGCCGTCGAAGCCGGGGCGGCTTCGCCGAAGGCGCCCGTGGTCAAGATCCACGTGTCGAACGTCAAGGCGCACAGCGCCAAACTCACGGCGGGGATCAACACGGAGGGCAGCGAAACCTCGTACACGATCTGGATCGACCCGGGCTGCTCCGGGGGAGCGTGCGAACGGGCCGGGCCGACCGTGGCGAAGAGCGGGCAGATAGCGGCTGGTCGCGGGACCAAGACCGTGAGCGTCACCGTCAACGACCTTCCCCCAGGGGTGTCGAACAACGAAGCCTGGGCGGAAGCGACGAACGCCGTGGGGAGGACCGAAACCAGCGTTCGCCGGTTCAAGACGATCGGTAAACGCGGAAAGGAATAAGCGCCCCGCCGGGACGTCTTCCGGACGCCCGCGCTCGGCCGGCGGTCGCTGCGGGCCGCACCCGGCGCGGCGGGGTTCCACGCCCCTCGCGGCGTAAAAGCAGGCCTTTGGGGGCAGTATCGAAGCCACGAGTGTTGGCTACGCAGGCGCCCACCCAGATGCGCGACGATGCGCGAGTACGCGCTCGATCGAGGGCGGCTTCCAAGACGGGCGAAGAGTGGACGCAGATCGTGTTTGACCACAGAGGGAGGGACGGAGGATGAGCGCAGTTCTGGGCCGGTACCGCGTGCTCTGCGCGGGAGTAACGACGGTCGTCGTGGGACTCGCGGGGCTCGGCCTCGCCGGCAGCGCATCCGGTTCGGTCGGTCAAACGGAAGGTGGACCGCGGACGGCGATCCCCGGAACACATCCGGCGTGGGCCGTGAACGGGTCGGGCCTCACCCCTCAGGCCGTGACGCCGCAGGCCGTCTCCCCACAGGCCGCCCCCGGCGGCACCGTGAACGTGCGGGTGTACCTCGCCGGTCGTGACCCGGTCGGCCTGAGCACGTACGCGGCAGCGGTATCGACCCCGGGCAGCGCGCTCTACGGCAGCTACCTCAGCCCCGAACAGGTCCAGGCCGACTTCGGCCCCACCTCCGGACAGATCGCCGCGGTGGAATCGTGGCTGACCGGCGCGGGGCTGACCGTCACCGAAGCCCACCAGGAAGTCGGCGGCTACGTGGCGGTCAAGGGCACGCCCGCCGCGGCCGGGAAGGCCTTCGACGTGAGCTTCGCGAACTTCAGGGGTCCAGATGGTCGGATCGACCGTGCCCCCGAGCAGACGGCGAGCGCGCCGAACTCGGTCGCCGGCGCGGTCCTCGCCGTTTCGGGACTCGACACCGCCAGGCACACGATGAAGCACTACGAAGCACTTCCGCCGCCCGAAGCGAATTACTGGGTGGCCCCACCCACGTCGGGCTACTACGGCGAAAAGATCGCCACTAACGAGCCGACGGCCTACGGCAAGCATCAGCCGTGGACGAACGGGGGCTACACGCCGCGGCAGATTCGGGGCGCGGACGGAGTGGAAGCATCGGGGATGACCGGGGCGGGCCAGACGGTGGCGGTGGTCGATGCCTATGCCTCACCGACGATGCTGTCCGACGCGAATACATACGCGAGGGTCACCGGCGATGCTCCGTTCCGGTTCGGCCAGTACAGGCAGTATCTGCCGGGGGAATTCTCCGAGGTCGAAGAATGCGAAGCACCGGGGTGGTACGGCGAGGAGACGCTCGACGTGGAGTCCGTCCACGGCCAGGCGCCGGACGCGAACGTGCGCTTCGTGGCGGCCGCGAACTGCGAAGAAACCGAACTGGCAGCGGCAGAGGCGTTCATCGTCAACCGTCGCCTGGCGAGCATCGTCACCGACTCGTTCGGCGAACCGGCCGACCACGACGAAGAGATCGCCGGGGTCTACAACCTGATCTTCGAGGCCGGCGCCGCCGAGGGCATCGGCTTCTTCTTCTCGTCGGGTGACAACGGCTATGAGAGTCCCGAAGAGGACGAACTGTCGGACAAGCTCCAGGTCGACTTCCCGGCTTCCAGCCCGTGGGTCACCGCGGTGGGCGGTACCAGCCTCGCCATCGGACCCCGGAACAACTACGAGTTCGAGACCTCCTGGGGCACGCTGCTGGACCCGCTCGCGGAAGGCGGGAGCTCATGGCTCTACACACCGCCCGGCGTGTACCCGGAATTCTTCGACGGCGCCAGCGGGGGCGGGGTCAGCACCGTCTACAGGGAGCCGTTCTACCAGAGGGGCGTGGTGCCCTACGGGTTGGCTACAAAACCGCCGGAAGGGACGACCAGCCCGATCCCGATGCGGGTCGTGCCCGACGTGTCAACGCTCGCCGACCCCAGCACCGGGTTCCTGGTCGGGGAGACCACCCTCCAGCCGAACGGCAAGACATACGCTTTCTCTCTCAGCCGGATCGGAGGCACGAGCGTCTCATCCCCGACCTTTGCCGGCATCGAGGCCGACGCGCAGCAGGCCGCCGGACGTCCGCTCGGCTTCGCCAACCCGGCGATCTACGACAGGTACGGCAGCCGCGCATTCCACGACGTGACCGACTTCCCGTTCGGACCCGGCGTACACCTCGCCGAGGTGCGCAACAACTACACCGACTCCGAAACCAGGGAAGGGCCGCTCGTGACGTATCTGCGCACGCTCGGCATCGACGGTGAGGGGGCCGCCGCACTGCCGGCCGTCAAGGGCTACGACGACGCCACCGGCGTGGGCTCACCGGAGCAGTACGTGCAGTCGTTCTTCGGGTCCGCGCGCTGAGGGAGGACACGAGCCGCCGCCGCGAATGTGTCGACACGCCGGACTGCTCGTCGTGTTCGGTTGCGTGGGGGTGCTCGTCCTGGCCCCGCCCACGGCGAGCGCGATGGTTCAGCCCACCCCGTTGAATGAGGGGGTCGCCATCGATGGCGCGGGGGTGGTGTGGATCGACGAACACCAGATGCGGTTCACGCGCTTCCTCAGGCCCAGGTCATTCACGAGGCCTGCCCCGGACAGCGAGAGAGCAACGCTCGCCTCTTCAGCTGGTGCGGTAGCCACCACCTCGGGGGGAGAGCCGACTCGCTTCGTGGTGGGGGATCCTCCAGGGCGATTGACTCCGATCGCGCAGCCGCCTTCCGTCAGGAGTCCTGAATGCGTCGGCTGGGAGCCCGGTACCGCGGCGGATGCCGATTTCGTGCTCGCCGGAGATGAGCTCGTGGCGGCTGGTGAATGCGAACGCGAAGAACTGGAACTGGGTTCGCCGGGACCCGCGCGGC
>Ga0335073_10006901_pt1 | contig 15946 bp, 10 predicted proteins | sample Lox_Sample_22_FD_207093 | JGI IMG/M metagenome (GOLD analysis project Ga0335073, IMG submission 207093) | Soil microbial communities from Loxahatchee National Wildlife Refuge, Florida, United States - Lox_Sample_2.2 | ecosystem: Environmental > Terrestrial > Soil > Wetlands | place: USA... | reverse complement strand
GCATCGATGCCGCCCGCGCCGAGCAGGAAGCTGGCACCAACCCGCTCGGGCTGATCTTCCCCTCGCCAACCGGCAAGCACTGGCGGTCCTCCAACTTCAACCGCAATGTCCTCCAGCGTGCCTACCTGGCCGCCGGGTGGCGTGACCGCGACGGCAACGGCCGGTGGACCTGGCACAGCCTGCGGCACGTGTTCTGCACCACCGCCCTGTTCGTGTGGAAGCTCGACGCCACCGACGTGTCCCGCATGGCCGGGCACGCCAACGTCCGCATCACGCTCGACATGTACGTCGGCTCCACCGCCGGTGTCCTCGATCGCGCTCGGGCAGCCACCGAGTAACCACACCCGGCCGCGATGAGGAGCCGGGCACGGGTTCACAAAGGCTGTGACCTGCCCGGTTCCTCCTCGCCCCCCTGGGAGGAAAAGCACGCCTGACACCGATCTCCATCAGCCTGGCCTTCGCGCGGTCCGCGCGGCAGCCGGAATCGCAGAACTCGCGCAGGCAACAACCGGGCTGGTCACCGCCGCTGCCCTGCGGGCAGGCTTGGCTACCCGAACGCCGGCGTTCCAACGGTTGGAACCCTCGCCGCGCTGACCCGGGTCAGCTCGCGGCGACGCGGATGCGGCGGGCGAGCCGGCGAGCAGCCTTCTGCTCGGTGACCAGTACGAACAAGTTGAACTGGTTATAGAACGCCTCGGCGATGAAGGGGCAGTTCTCGCGGTCGATGTCGGGGATGATGAGGTCTTTGGCCGCGACCTCCGTGCCGGACATGGCCTTCACCGCGATGTCGCCGAGCGGCTGGCCATCGCCGGCGCCGATCATCAGCTGGCCGGCCATGCGGTCGGCCAGGATGCCGAACCTGGCGAGGAAGGCTGGCGAGTCAACGCTCTCCCACACCGGGACGCTGCCGTCAGGGTCCCGGTACCGGCCCGCGAGCAGCATGGCAACGGGGTCGGGGTGGTGCAGGGCGTAGTACCGGATCGTGGCATGCAGCGATGCGCCGTAGTCGGGGGCCAGCGCGATCGGCGTGCCGATCGACACCTTGTAGTCCAGGGCGCGCTTCCAGAAGTGCTCACCCTGGAAGATCAGGTGGCCGCCGGCTAGGTATGCCTCCCGCTCAAGCTGGTCGCGGGTCCTGCCGAGCAGCCGCTCCTCGTCGTCGAGCTGGAACGCCTTCTCATGCCACGGGATGATCTGGTGCCCGATCTCGTGCGCCTCGGTCAGGCGGACCCGGGGCTTGCACTGGCTGCGGTCCACCAGCGCGACGCGTTCCCGGTGCAGAAGGGCACCAAGGACCCGCTTCATCGCGCGCGGCTTCCGGGCGGCGACGTCGGCCGGAAGGCGTGAGATGTCGATGACCTCGGTGATCCCGGCCGTCTTCGCCACTACGTCCAAGGGCGTGGGGATGACCCCGGCTACGTCGGCGTTGCGGAGTGCGTTGTCGGTGAGCTTCAGGATTTGCCTGCGGGCCAGCTCATCCTCGATGTTGTTGTTCAGCGCTCTTCTCTTTCTGGATCTCCTGGATGAAGTCCAGGACCTGTTCCTGCTCGCCCGGGGTCATGTCGCCCAGCGCCCGTAGTGCCGCGCCCACGACCGACCCCGGAGTTCCCTTCACCGCCGCTTCCACGTGCCCGGACAGCCGCATCAGCTCACCCAGGTCCAGTCCGTAAGCCTCAGCGAGCGCCCACAGAATGTTCGGTGCCGGCTGGGTGATCGCGCCGGTCTCGATCTGCGAGATGTGGGCGTTGTTGATCCCGGTCCGCCGCTCCGCCTCGCGCAGGCTCCAGCCCTTCTCCGCGCGTGCTTCCGCCAGCTTCTTCCCCAAGGACCCTGACACGTTCCGCTCGACTCCACCCGGGCTCATACGCGTGATCGTAGCCGATTTGCTAAGCCAGATTAGCATCGCTAATCTGGCTTAGCACGATCATCCGCGGGGCGCACGGTGCGCAAGAGCCGGAAGTGACGGTGACACCGGAAGCCCGGCCCCGGCTGAAGAGACTGTCCGGAGCAGAAAGCGCAGGCGGAGAGCCTTGAGTTGACAGGCCCATAGCTCCCCGCCTGCACCAGGATGCAGCCGCCTCACAGGGTGACCACAAAGAACCCTCATCCTACGGGCGGCGAAACCATGGCGAAACCCGACCTGCCGGAAGGCAGCGGGATGAGACCCAGCTCCGAGAAGCTGGAGAAAGCGAAACAGCATGTCTATGCCTGCACTTGTGCCCGTGCCGCCCCAGGCTCCGCCGCCTCAGGCTGCACCCGCCGCTCCCCAGGTCACCCGGCCTGGCCGGGCCCTGATCGGATGGATGCATCCCGATCAGGCTCAGGGATTTGTTCAGCAGGTCGTGCCTGATCCTGCCCTGGCCGCCGAGACCGTCCAGCGGGCTCACCTGGCAGTGGCCGACCGGGCCGCCGGCGTCGGGCAGGACGGGCTCATCACGAGCGTCCCGCCTGAACTCACCGAGCACGTCCGGGCCCTGGAGGCGAGCCCGGCCGCCAAGCCGATGTTCGACGAGGGGTGGACAGTCGCTCTCGTCGACCTGAACCGGGTCTGCGCTTTTCAGCCCGGCGTTTTCACCGACCAGGCCCTGGCCCGCGTCCAGGCCGTCGACAAGGACGATCTCGCCTCCATCGCGGCTCTCACTCTCCCGCTCACCCACGGTGAGCAGGCGCAGATCCAGTACGACCAGCTTCACAAGGCCTGGACCGTGTCCTCGCCGAACCCCAACCTGAGGGTAGCTACCCAGATCGGCCCGCTTCCCGTCAGTCCCGCAGGTTCCGCCCTGGGCTTCGCCATCACGGCCGGCCCGTCCTTCATGCAGGTGGGCCGCTACAACGGCCGTCACTACTTGCGTGACGGCTACCACCGCGCGTTCGGGCTGCTCAGCCGGGAGATCACGACCGTGCCCGCTTTCGTCAGGGACATCGCCAGGTTCGAGGAACTGCTCCCCGATCCCCGCACGATGCTGCCACAGGACAGCTACCGGGGCGAGCGGCCCCCCGTCCTGCCCGACTATCTCGACGACACCGTGAGCGTGTCCGTGCAGATCCCCGCGCCCCGCCCGTTGATTGTGATCCAGGCCCTGGAGCTCAGGCCAGCCGGCTAACCCGCCGCTGTCCTCAGCTTCCGTCAACCCGCCGCTTACTCACGCGCGGGGCGGCCGAGACTGGCTCGGCCGCCCCGCGGCCACCACGTGGCGGACTCGGGGTCGATCCCGGCCCGGCGGCCGATGCCGGACCAATGAACCGGTAAAGGCAGGTCATCGGCCTCGCACCCGCCACCGGAGGCGATCCCCAGTTCCCGGCTCCTGCAGCGGTCACCGACCCGCGAACCAACGCGGGCCTGCGCGTACCGGACCACGCGGACTAGGTTCCCGGCTCGCCGCCGACGGCCGGTGCCAGCGGCAGCGAGATCGACACCGAAGCCGCCGCGGTGGCCGCCCCTATCGTGCCAGATGTTCGAAGACCTCCCGCCGCTGGGCGCGGAGCCGGATGGCCGAAGCCCGGCAGAGCCCGGTACCGGTCTGAAGCGGCGGCGCTGCAACCGGATATGAAGCCCCATCGGACAGCTGTCCGACGGGCTGGCCGCACGCGGCGGCTATTCGGTTGCTTTGCGGGCACGGTCAAGGACGCCGGCGGTGGTGCCGACGTACATCAGGAGGGTGGTGCGGACGTTGGCGTGCCCGGCCATGAGGGACACGTCGGTGGCGTCGAGCTTCCACACGAACAGGGCGGTGGTGCAGAACACGTGCCGCAGGCTGTGCCAGGTCCACCGGCCGTTGCCGTCGGTGTCGCGCCAGCCGGCCGCCAGGTAGGCGGGCTGAAGAACGTTGCGGTTGAAGTTGGACGACCGCAGGAACTTCCCCTTGGGGGAGGGGAAGATCAGTCCGAGGGGGTTGGTGCCGGCGGCTTCCTGCTCGGCGAGCGCTTGCTCGACGCGGTCCGCGAGCCGCTCGGCAAGCGGATAGCCGCCCGGAGTCGTCCGAGGGTAGATCGTCTGCCGCAGTTTCCGGTTCTTTGGCGCCTCCATATACAGGTGCCCGGCGACCTCGACCACCTTGCGGTCCACCGCGATCACTCTGGCTGCAGTGTCAACCTGGGGGATGGTGAGCGCCGTCAGCTCACCCCACCGCAGCCCGCTGTAGGCGGCGGTGTTGGCCATCAGCTCGGCCCTCTCGCCGTGCCGCTCGCTCGCCAGTGCCTGCCCGAGTTTGCTGATGTCGTCATCGGCGGGGATCTCGGCAGCCTTGACCCACAGTACCGACTCCCCCGCGATCGTCACGGGAGGGGCGGGGAGCGGGCGGTTTCCGGCCTGCCAGTGCACGGTGGCCAGTCGCGGGTTGGCCAGGTAGCCGCTCTCGATCCCCGCAGCAACGAGCGCCTTGACCATCCCCCGGACTCGGTTGCCCTCCCCAGCGGTCGGGGCGGCGTTGACGATTTTCTGCGTATGGCTGGTCTTAATGTCCTGGCAGGTGATCGCGTCGATGACCGGGGCGGCGAACCGTTCGCACAGCCGCCGCTGGGTATGGGCGTGCTTGCGGGACCACCGCTCGCCGACGGGAAGCCGGTCCGGGTCCAGGTAGTGGGCGATCAAGTCCGCGCCGGGCCGCTTCATGTTCGGCGCGTCGGCTGACAGACGCAGCTTGACCTTCTCCAGCTTGACGGCGAGATTGGCTTCCTTCACCGACTCGCATTGCTGCCGTTCGCCGTTCTCGTGCCAGACCGCCCGCCATCGGTCGCCGTCGAACCGGGCCGGGTAGACCGTAATCCCGAAGTCCAGCTCGATCACTGGGCGGCCGGACCCGGCCAGGCCGGTCATGGCGCTTCCTTACGGCTTCGCGCGGTGCGCACTTTCCCAGTGATCTGGCGCGGCTGCGGCACGTCTGGATCAGGCAGTCGGGGCGCCTTTGCCGACTGCGCGCTGGCCTGAGCTGGTTCCCGGCGGAGGGCAGCTGCGAACTTGGCTACCTCGCTGGCCCACCACCGGTAGCACCTCGGGGAGATCGGGACCGGATCGGGGAATTCCGGACGGTGCGTCAGCTCATACGCGGCGGTACGGCCTAGTTTGAAGATCCTTCGGATTTCCGTGATGCCGATCAGGCTGTCGTGGACCCATCGCGGCGGCTCGGCAGAGTGAGGGCCGGAGACGACTTTCTCTTGCGGGCAGCTCATGACCTGCTCCGGATCGCCGCCCCGAGGGCGCAGATCGCCTCGGGGGTCCACTGGCTGGTCATCGGGTTATCTCCTCACGGGTGTCGTTCTGCTTCGCTGGTCATCAGGCGCGCCGCCGGGGCGAATCGAGATTGCCACGAAAGATAAGCTACTATGTAGCTGTGACAATAACAAGTCTTGCAGGGAGCGCCTACATCACTGAACGCGCTATATTCATCACAGTGATGAAACAGAACTATTCAGTGAAACTTTCTGGCCCGCTCGTGGTAGAGGCGCTCCGCATCCTGCGAGCAGTGCCCGGCCTGGCTGTGACCGCTGAGCCTACGGCGCGAGATTGCGGCACGGATGCTGTCCTTGAGTTCGCCGGGTCCGAGACGCAGGTCGCGGTGCAGGTCAAGTCCCGCGCCAACGCGGCGACGGCCTGGCAGCTTGGCCGCGAGGCCGATGCTCGTCCAGACATCCCGATGCTCCTGATCGCGGGGGAGACGACTGCCGAGGCCCGAGAGATCCTGCAGCAGCATGGCATCGGCGTCATCGACGGCCTGGGGCATGCCCACATCGAGATTCCTGGTCTGCTGTTCCATCTCGAAGGTCACCAATCCCGTCGGCAGGCCTGGCCCACGCGCCTGAACGGAAAGGCCGGAGTCGCGGCCCAGGCACTGCTGGTGCATCCGGAGCGTCGCTGGCAAGTGCAAGAGCTCGCGGAGGAAGCCGGGATCTCGCTGGGCCTGGCGCATCGTGTCCTGGCACGGCTGACCGAGGAAGGTGTTGTGACCGCTGAGGGGAGCGGCCGGAACCGTGTGCGTCAGGTCACCAGCCCGGCTGCCCTGCTCGACTTGTGGGCCGAGGAGAACACTTACCGGCCTGAGCGAACTCTCGCCTACCTCCTAGCACAGAACCCGCCGGGACTTATCGCCGGGCTCGGCCATAACCTGGACCGCGGTGGGATCGGATACGCGCTGACCGGCGCCGCCGCAGCAAGCCTGGTCGCGCCGTTCATCACGGCAGTTCCGGTCGCTGAGGTATGGGTGACGGCCACCGCAACCCCCGAGGAGCTGTGCGAGGCGGCAGGTGCCGAGCCCGTCGTCGACGGCCAGAACGTCGTCTTCCTCCAGGCCAGGGACGACACGCCGCTTGCCTTCCGTGAGCAGGCCGATGGGCTGTGGGTGGCTAGCCGGTTCCGCCTCTACGCCGACCTGCGCCAGGCTCCGCGCCGCGGCCGTGAACAGGCAGACCATCTGCGCCAGGAGGTGATCGGGTTTTGAGCCGCCAGCACCACAGCGCCTACGACGAGCAAACGACCGCACGCTGCGAGCGTGCCTTACTGACGTTGCTCGGCGATGTCGGCCCGTGGCGGGAACGCATCTACCTCGCCGGCGGCCTCGCCCCGAAATACCTCGTTGGGCAGTTGCCCGAAGGCACCCAAGCCCACGTCGGCACTGCGGACGTTGACCTCATCATCGGTCTTGCTCTGGCCGGCGAGACGTCAGAGACCTACCGGACTCTCCAGAACAACTTGGAGAAGGCTCATTTCGAGCAGCGGGAGCCAAGTTTCCGCTGGGCGCGCGACGTTGATGGCGTGACTGTGATGATCGAGTTCCTCTGCGAGACCGACGAGGTGGGAACGGGCCGGATTTTCCGCCCGAAGGGCGAGTACACGGGATCGAAGCTTGGCGCCTTCAACGTCCGCGGCGCTCAGCTCGCCCGTCACGACTTCATCGAGTGCCCGATTGAGGGCGAGCGCCTGGATGGCGGCGGCTGGTCCAGGGTCATCCTGCGAGTGGCCAACGTCCTCCCGTACGTGGTGCTCAAGATCTTCGCGTTCCAGGACCGGCACGAGAACAAGGACGCCTACGACCTGGTGTTCACGCTCCTCAACGCCGAGGGCGGTCCCCGGTCGGTCGGCCGCACTGCGGCTACGAGCGCTGTCTCTGGGCATGGCCAGGTCACGGAAGCGCTGCAGCTTCTTGAGGAACGATTCCGTGATGTTGCCCAGGACGGAGCAGTGGCCTACGCATCGTTCCTTGCGGACCCCGACAACGCGGAGGAGAACGCGAGGCTTCGTCGTGAGGCTGTCGCCACAGCAGGAGCGTTCATGCTCGGATACCGCAAGTCCACTTGACGCGGAACTCGGGTGCGCCCTGACGCGGACGGATTGCGCCTGACACGGATTGCGATCGTCTGCCGAAGATGCCCACACATGGGCATTGCGGGCGTGCCACCGACAGCACCTTATCGGGAATGATGCGCCAGTTCCTCCCAGTCCACAATTGTCTCATCTGGCATCGACATGTGCGAAAGGACTATGCGCGCGCTGTCGGTCGCGAGGTCTAGCATGCTCGTTAGCCCAAACATTGCCTGGATGATGCTCACCTCGGAGGGATGTCCTCATGGCGCGGCTGGCTATCGCCAAGGACTTCCTCGCGGAATACTCCAGGCTCGAGAAATCAGTGCAGGCGGCGGTTACCACCGCCATCGGCAAGTTCGCCGTCCACACTCACGCTGGTGTGCATCTGGAGAAGCTTCACAACAGCCAGGACGACCGAATCCGTACGATCCGCATCGACAGCTTCTGGCGTGGTGTGGTTCTCGCTCCCGAATCCGGCGACACCTATTGCCTGGTCACTGTCCTGCCGCATGACAAGGCGATCGCGTATGCGCGCAGCCGCCGGTTCAGCGTGAACCAGGCGCTGGGCGTCCTGGAAGTGCGCGACGAGCAGGGCTTGCGGCAGATGGCGCCATCCTTGGAAGCGGTGGCCCAGACAGAGGATCACCGGCTGTTCCAGCACGTCAGCGACGCGGACCTGACGCGCCTCGGCGTTGACGCCAGCATCTTGCCGGTGGTGCGGCTGCTGACGAGCGACGCGCATCTAGAGGCACTCCAGACGATGCTGCCCGAGGTCCAGTACACCGCGCTCTACGCGCTGGCCAGCGGGATGACGGTCGAGGAGGCCTGGCAGGAAGTAGCCCAGTTCCTGCCCGCAGACGAACCAGCGGCAGGCGTCGACTCCGCGGACCTGGTCTCTGCGATGGAGCGGACGCCGAGCCGGGTCGCTTTCGTATCCGGCCAGGAAGAACTGGAGCGGATGCTCGCGAATCCGTTCGCGGCCTGGCGGGTCTTCCTGCATCCGGCCCAGCGGAAGATCGCCTACGCGCCGAGCTACGCAGGCCCGGCGCAGGTGACCGGTGGCGCCGGGACCGGCAAGACGGTCACAGCGCTGCACCGCGCGGCGTTCCTTGCGGGTCGGCTTGCCCTGGATCCTCTCTTGGTCGATGCGCCGGTCCTGCTGACCACCTTCACCAGGAGCCTGGCCGACGCGCTGCATGAACAGCTTGTCTTGCTCGTCACTGACGAGGATGTGCTCCGGAGAATCGAGGTCCTCAATGTGGACCGGCTGGCTTACCGCGTCGTCCAGACCGCAAGAGGAACGCCTGGCATCGCCGATCCCGCCGAACTGCGCGAGCTCTGGGCAGACGCGGCCGCGACCGCAGGATTGCCGTTCACGGCGGCGTTCCTGCAGCACGAATGGGAGCAGGTCATCCTCGGCCAGGACCTCCGGTCGGAGGAGGCGTATCTCACCTGCCAGCGGCGCGGGAGGGGTTCACCGCTCAGCAAATCCCAGCGCAGCCAAATATGGCAGGCAGTCCAGCATGTCGAGCGCGGGCTGGCAGATGCTGGCCGGTCGACCCACATCCAGCTCGCCGATGAGGCTGCGGGGCTGCTCGGCCGCGGCAGCCGCTCGCCCTACCGCCATATCATCGTCGATGAGGCTCAGGACCTGCATCCAGCCCAGTGGCGGCTGCTCCGGGCCGCCGTGACGCCTGGCCCAGACGATCTGTTCATCGCCGCCGACCCGAACCAGCGCATCTACGACAACCGGGTGTCGCTGATGGCGCTCGGCATCGGCGTGCGCGGCCGCAGCCGCCGGCTTCGGCTCAACTACCGCACCACGCAGGAGATCCTGAGCTGGTCGGTGCCGATCCTCGGAGCAGCGCCAGTGACTGGCCTGGACGGCGAGGCTGACACGCTGATCGGCTACCGGTCGCCCGTGCATGGTCGGCGTCCCGAGGTCTTCGCGGCCCACACCCGGGAGGAAGAGCTCGCCGCCATGTGTGAGCGGGTTCGCACCTGGCTGGGCATGGGTGTCGAGCCGCACGCGATCGGGGTGGCCGCGCGCGCCGGGTACCTGGTCACGCAGGCTCGCAGCGCGCTGAAGGCCGCCGGCATCCCGACCGCTTCCCTCGCTTCTGCTGGTACGAAGACGGCGGTCCGGACCGGGACGATGCACAGCATGAAGGGACTGGAATTCCAGGCGGTCGCGCTGATTGGCATCGAGGACCGTGTCATCCCAGCTGGGGCGGCGGTGACGGCCGAGGCCGAGGACCCGCTAGCGCATGCGCAGGATCTGCAGCGCGAACGCTGCCTTCTGTTTGTCGCCTGCACCCGGGCCCGCGACCACTTGTTCGTGTCCTACGCAGGCGCGCCCAGCCGGTTCCTGACTCCCTTAGCGGACGGAACCGGCGTATCAAAAGAACGCTATCGGCGAGGCTAGGGACCAATACTCCAAGATCGGCGGGCAGGAGCGAGCGTGACGGTGACGGATAGCGTGAAGGCCAGTGACGCCCCGGCGCCTGGGCAGCTGGTCACGGTGCGCAACCGGATGTGGGTGGCATCCGACGTGACAACGGGGTCGGTCGAGACGGCTACCGGCAGCCTGACGAGCAGGCCGCCACATGTGGTGACGCTGGTGAGCATCGAGGACGACGCGCGGGACGAGCGGCTTCGGGTGGTGTGGGAGCTGGAACGCGGCGCTGTGGCCCACGACCAGCATGCGCTGCCGGACCCGGCCGACGGCTTCGATGACCCGGCTCAGCTCGACGCGTTCCTGGACGCCGTGCGCTGGGGGGCGATCGCCTCAGCGGACAAGACAGTGCTGCAGGCGCCGTTCCGGTCTGGCATCCAGATCGAGGATTACCAGCTCGATCCGGTCGTGCGGGCGCTGTCCATGCCCCGCACCAACTTGCTGATCGCCGATGACGTGGGGCTTGGCAAGACCATCGAGGCCGGCCTGGTCATGCAGGAGCTGCTCCTGCGGTACCGGGCCCGGACGATGCTGATCATCTGCCCGGCTGGCCTGACGCTGCAGTGGCGAGACGAGATGCGGGACAAGTTCGGCATGGACTTCCGGATCGTGGACACGGCGATGCTCAAGGAGCTGCGCAGGTCCCGTGGCCTGTACGCGAACCCGTGGACGTCCTTCCCCAGGCTGATCGTGAGTATCGACTGGCTTAAGCGGGACCGGCCGATGCGCCTGCTGCGGGAGGTGCTCCCGGCGGCGCCGAAGTACCCGCGCAGTATCGACCTGCTGGTCGTCGACGAAGTGCACACGTGTGCTCCGTCGGGCCGTGGCCGGTACGCGGTCGATTCGCTGCGCACCCAGGCCATCCGGACCTTGGCGCCGCACTGTGAGCACCGTCTGTTCCTGTCGGCGACACCGCACAACGGCTACCTGGAATCGTTCACCGCGCTGCTGGAACTGCTCGATGACCAGCGCTTCGTGCGCAACGTCCGGCCGAGCGAGGAACAGCTTGCCCGGATCATGGTGCGCCGGCTCAAGCGCGACCTGCCTGCCCGGTGGGACGGTCGGCCGCTGTTCCCGCGCCGGCTGATGAGGTACCTGGAGGTCGAGCACACCGCCGACGAGCGCGCTGCGCACCGACTGCTGGCCGAGTACGTGGACAGTCGCCGCAAGACGGCGGGCGGCGATGCGGGCCGGGCTGCGGCGGACTTCGTGACCACGCTGCTGAAGAAGCGGCTGTTCTCCTCGCCGAAAGCATTTGCCGAGACGGTGGAGGCACACCTGCGGACGATGACCGCACGTGGCGCCAACTCAAGCAACAGCAGGGGCGGGGATGAGGATGCCGGGCTGGAGCGGCTGGACCGGGCAGCCGCGCAAGGCGGTTCGCGCATTCTGCGGCCGCTGGTCGAGCGGCTCGAGGAGACTGCCGAGGACGATGCTGCCTACGCCGACCGGGAGGCTGAAGCGCTGGGTGCTGTCCGCCGGGTTGCTGCGCCGCTCACCGAGCACGAGCGTGACCTGCTGCAGCGGCTCGGTACCTGGGCCCGGCAGGCGCAGGACCGGGCCGATTCCAAGCTGTCCGTGTTCCGGGCGTGGCTAGACCCCATCGTCCGTCCGGGCGGCGAATGGTCTGATCAGAGGGTGATCGTGTTCACCGAATACCGCGACACCCAGCGGTGGCTGCACGACCGGCTGATCGGCGGCGGTATCCCGGCCGAACGGATCGCCCAGCTCTACGGCGGCCAGGACGAAGCCGAGCGGGAACACATCAAGTCGGTGTTCCAGGAGTCCCCGGATCTGGACAACGTCCGGATCCTGCTCGCCACCGACGCAGCGAGCGAAGGCATCAACCTGCAGGCACACTGCCACCGGCTGCTGCACTGGGAAATCCCATGGAACCCCAACCGGCTGGAACAGCGCAACGGGCGGATCGACCGGCATGGGCAGCACGCGCCGGAGGTCGAGGTCTTCCACTTCGTCCCGGCAGGCTGGGAAACTGCTGGCGCGCCCGGGGTCTCCCGGCCTGCTGCGCCACGGACCGGCGCGACAGCTGACGACGCGCTCGCCGACGAACTGTACTTCCTGTACGTCGCGGCGAAAAAGGTGGAGCAGATCCGGGAAGACCTGGGCAGCGCGGGGGAAGTGATCGCCGCACAGGTCGAGCAGAAGATGCTGGGCAGGCGGACCGACTGGCAGACAGCCGACGTGGAGATCGCCAGCCGCGCTGCGAAAGCCAGCCTCAAGATCCACCGTGAACTGGCCCGTGACCTGCAGCGGCTCACCGACACGCTCCGGGACAGCCGCGGCGACCTGAACCTGTCCCCCGCCACCGTGGAGCGCGTCGTGCGCACCGCGCTCCGGCTGGCTCACCATAAGGACCTGGCCGACGCCCCCGCGCCACCGGGATTCCACGGTCAGTGCTTCCGGCTGCCGGACCTGCCCGGCGCCTGGGGCGACGCCCGCAACGACGGCCTGTTCCACCCCCTCACCCGGCGGGAACGGCCGATCACGTTCGACCACGACGCTGCGGCGGACCGGACCGACGTGGTGCTGCTGCATCTGGGTCACCGGCTGGTTCAGATGTGCCTGCGGCTGCTGCGCGCCGAGCTGTGGTCCGGCGCGAAAGCCGCAGGCGAGCAGCAGCGCCTGAGCCGGGTCACCGCCCGGGTCGTGCCGGGCGACGTGCTGCGCACCCCCGCTGTGGCCGGTCACATCCGCGTCGTGGTCACCGGCGCCGAGGGCACGAGGCTGCACGAGGAGGTCGTCCTCGCCGGCGGCACGATCGAAGAAGGCCGGCTGGTCCGGGTCACCGAGGAGGAGCTGCGGACGTGGCTCGGCGCGGCCAGCGAGGAACTGCCGTCCGGGCATGTCCTCGGCCGCCTCACCGATCTGTGGCCGAGCCTGTCCGGACCGCTCGCCGGCGTGCTGTCGAACCGGTCCGCCGCGCGCCGCCGCAGCCTCGCCGCCCTGATCGAAGAGCGCTGCACCGAGGAGGTGACGGCCATGAACACAATTCTGGACGAGCTCGAGCGCTCGATCCGCGATGCGCTCGACGACACCCCGTTCTGGGAGCAGGCCAGCCTCTTCGAGATCGAGTCCGAACGCGACCAGCTCCGCAAGGACAAGGACGCGCTGCAGCAGCGGCTGCTGTCCATCCCGCAGGTCCGCGAGCAGGAGACGGCGGCGCTGCAGCACCGGTACGCCGACCCGCAGGCCCGCTGGTTCCCCGCTGCGATCACGTTCCTGGTGCCCGCCTCGATCGCGCACGAGCCATCGTTCGCCGGAGGTGCCTGATGGCGCCCGGACAACGGTCAGCCAGGCGAGGCCGCCAGCCGGGCCGCGGTCAAGGCCGGCGGCCCGCCGCAGGCGGGCATCGTACGGTGACGCAAGGACATGCGGAATGGGCCGGGCTGCTGCGCGCGGACGGGCCGTTCATCGCCGTTCCGGTGCTCACCGATGCGTTCCCGCAAGGGCTGGACACGGTGCCCGACGACGTTGTCGACAAACTGCGGCTGGCTTGGGCAGAGGTACGTGAGGCCCCGGATCTGCTCACCCCGGCGTGGCGGGAGCTCGTCCTTGGCGACTTGCTCGGATACACGCCGCAGTCGCTCGCGGAGGGCACAGCGCTGCCGCCCGAGCTGACCCGTGGCGGCCGGGTCCGCCCAGATGCGGCAGCTTACGGACCCGATGGCCGAGGCGGCCGGGCGGAGCGGCTGTTGCTGTACCGGCTGCCCTGGGGAACGGATCTGACCAAGGCGGCCCGCGACCAGCCCTCCCCGGCTGAACAGGCCGCCGAGCTGTGCCGGCACCGCGGGACCCCGCTGGCGCTGCTGACCAACGGCGCCCTGTGGGTACTGGTGCACGCTCGCAGCGGCGAGCCGTCGACCACCGCGGTCTTCGACGCCGACCTCTGGCTCGAGGAGCGGGAACTGCTGCGCGCGTTCGCCAGCCTGCTGGCCGCCCGGCGGGTGCTTCCGCCGCCGCAGCAGTCCGACGGCACGCCGGGCTTCAGCCTGGCGGCGCTGTTTGCCCGCAGTGCCGAGGCGCAGGCAGAAGTTACCGACACGCTCGGCACCCAGGTCCGCCAGGCGGTCGAACTGCTGGTCGGGGAGCTGTCCAGGCTGGACCGGGAGGCCGGCGGCTTGCTGCTCGACGACGTGCCGCCGCGGGAGGTATACCGGGGCGCGCTCACGGTCATGATGCGCCTGGTCTTCTTGCTGTACGCCGAGGAACAGCGGCTGATGCCGGTCGCTTCGGACTTGTATGCGACCGCGTACTCCGTGGCCGGACTGCACGAGCAGCTTGCTGCCGAGCGCAACCTGTATGGCGACGAGGTCGGCGACCGGCGTGCCGCGGCCTGGCCACGGCTGCTGGCCACGTTCGCGGCGGTCTACGACGGCTGCGGGTACGACGAGATGCGGATCCCGCCCTACGGCGGCAGCCTGTTCGACCCGTCCCGGTACCCGTGGCTCGAGGACGTGGCGGTCACCGACCGGGTGGTGCACGAGATCCTTGGCGCACTGGTGATACTGCGGCGGCACAGCGGCGCAGCCGAGCGCCTGTCGTACAAGGGCCTGGACGTGGAGCAGATAGGCCACGTCTACGAGGGCCTGCTGGAGTTCTCCTGCCTGCGGGTTGAGGAGCCCTACCTGGGCCTGATCGGCAAAGCCGAGCCCGAGTTGCCGCTGGCCGAGCTGGAACTCAGGGGGGAAGAGGCCGCAGGGCGCGAAGGCGCGTTCATCGAGTGGCTGGCCAAGACGTGCGATGCCTCGGCGGCGGCGATCACCAAAGCCCTGTCCACCGCGTCCGGTGACGAGGCGGCGCTGCACGCCGCCTGCGACAACGATGCGGAACTGGCCGACCGGGTGCGGTCGCTGCGCGGCCTGCTGCGCCGCGACCTGCGCGGCCTGCCGACGGTATTCCCCGAGGGTTCGCTGGTCATCACCCAAACCGGCGACCGGCGGGCGACCGGCACCCACTACACGCCGCGTCGGCTGGCCGAGGAGATCGTCAAGTACACGCTGGACCCGCTGTGCTTCTCCCCGGGGCCCGCCGATGGTGCTGGCGAAGCCGACTGGCAGACCCGGCCAGCCCACGAACTGCTCAATCTCAAGGTGCTCGACCCCGCCATGGGATCGGGCGCGTTCCTGGTCTCCGCCTGCCGGTACCTCGGCGAGCGGCTCGTGGAAGCCTGGGAGCGTGACGGCTATCCGGAAACGGTCGCGGCAGCACTCGGCCCGGCCTTCGACCGCGACGACGCCGCGCTGGAAGCCCGTCGCCGGGTCGCCGCCCGCTGCCTGTACGGCGTCGACCGCGACGAAGCCGCGGTCGAACTCGGCAAGCTGTCCCTATGGCTGGTCACGCTGGCCAAGGACCAGCCGTTCTCATTCCTGGACCACGCGCTGCGCTGCGGCGACTCCCTCGTGGGCCTCGTCACTGAGGCCCAGGTCGAGGCGTTCCATCTGAATCCGGAGCAGGGCCACGCCATCAACGCGCGCATGTGCGGGGCGATTGACGAGATCGCAGGGCCGATCCTGACCAGGGTGCGTGAGCTACGCGAGGAGATCGAAGCTGAACCTGTCCGCGACCCGCACCAGGGCTTGGTCCTTGCGGCCAAACTCCGTGAAGCAGAACGCCTAACGGCCAAGCTACGCGACATCGCTGACGCAGTCGCCGCTGCGGGCCTGTCCACCGCTGGGCAATCTGCCGATGCCTTCGATGACCGCCTTACCGCCATCGCCAGCGAAGCCCAGCAGGTACTTACCGACGAGGCGATCGAGTCACCACTCGAGCAGGCCTTCCGCGCCCAGATTGAACCCTGGCTCCGAGGCCCCCGCCCCGAGCCCATCCGTCCCCTGCACTGGCCCCTCGAATTCCCGGAAGTCATGGCCGGGGGGGGGGGGGCCCCCCGCCGGGGGAAACCCCCCCGCAAGGGCGGAACAACAATCAGCGGACGCGCCGGAAAGGACTTTCTCAACTACCTGGGCCGAGCAATTGCCAGAGGATATACGGCAGGCGGACGGGCTGACCTTTGCTGCTACTTCCTGCTGCGAGATCTCTCAGTGGCTCGAAGCGGGCGAGTCGGTATCATCGCCACTAACACGATCGCTCAGGGGGATACTCGCGAAGTCGGACTCGATCAGGCAGTCGATATGGGATGGGCCGTATACCGGGCCGTCAAGTCGCAGCCTTGGCCA
>Ga0335073_10006900_pt1 | contig 15947 bp, 10 predicted proteins | sample Lox_Sample_22_FD_207093 | JGI IMG/M metagenome (GOLD analysis project Ga0335073, IMG submission 207093) | Soil microbial communities from Loxahatchee National Wildlife Refuge, Florida, United States - Lox_Sample_2.2 | ecosystem: Environmental > Terrestrial > Soil > Wetlands | place: USA... | reverse complement strand
TAACCACTTGAAAATCTTAGGAGTCGTTGACCCTAAAGTTGTATACCCATACCTTTCCAGATCCAACGCCGATACCGATCATCTTTCCCGACACGGCCGAACATGACGGCCGATACTCTGAGGGTAGCCACACTACGTTCTCTGAATTATATGTTATCCACGCTCCGTCTGAACTTAAAGCCCATCCTTGATATCGAGGATTTTGAGGATCAATTATACTCGATCTTATATTTGAAGCTGATAATGCATCAATAGCGATAGTACCAATTTCAGTGTGAAGATATGAGCCGGTAGTATCGACTGATATGTTAAAGAGTGCTTTGCCAATATCGAGTGTCTGAAGGCAGTCGCCGCTACTAGCGTCCCAGATCTTGACCATGTTGTCATCCGACGCCGACGCGAGCCGTGTCGAGTCGTGCGAGAAGGCCACCGACCTGACCGAATCGCTATGGCCCTCGAGCGTCTGTAGGCAGGCACTCCATTCATCTCTTATAGCCGGCTTTATCGTGATCCATTTCGGCTCTTCCTTCTTGAAAAGACCCCTTGTCAGGCTGCGGGCTGGGCTGAACACGAGTGCAGACGCATATGTCTGAAGAGGATTGTTCTCGATGATGCCTCTATTAGACAAAACAAATCGATGAGCATCCTGAACCAACCGGAGAAGTTGGGACTCGGATGAGACTCTCTGGATCAATCAGTGTTCGCAAGTATTCTACCTTGTTTAAGTAATAACTAACCTTGAGCAAGTCGGTGAGCTTTGCCATTGAAAGAACCCCCTCCGACATCCTCTTGAGAAGGGAGAGAGCCTCGAGCCAGTGAAGGAAGTGCTCCTGCAGAAAGACATCGATCGTGCCGTTATCGCAGAGTCCCACTCTGTTGTGGCCGCTTTTAATCTCGCAAAGATGGTCGATCCAGTAGACACAAGCGTATCGAATCGGAGCGAGCGGATCTAGATCCGGGGATTTAATTTCCTTGATAGAGAAACCGGGATGCTGCAAGTTGTAGATGTCCCGTTGCAGGGTCATTGACATGGCATCGAGCGAGCGTGACACCATCGTGTGTTGTCCTTCGGCATACCCGTCAGGGAAGATCTTGGTTAGGAGATCGGAGTTCGGGCCCTTGATAAGGTAGTCTTTTGCCGACTGGTGGACGAAGTAGACGATATCATCATCCTCCTTGATGGTAAGGAGGCCGCAGCGTCTCACAATCTTTTCGTGAACAGCCAACTCGGGTAATTCGGCAAGTGCGACTAACTCGGAGAGGTGGAGTGGGCGGTAAGCGTTGACAATAGTCAACAGCACTCTCTTGCATCGTTGGGAATCTTTGGCGTCCAGCTTAGTAATTTGGCAGATCATCTGGGCATAGATATCGTCTAACCCTGATGGTATCTGGCGAACAATTTCGAGGGCCTCATCTGCCCCACATCCTTTAATTTGTCTGAAAACCAGGGCCACCCAGAGGAAGGTACCGTCAGCCTTCAGACGGACCTCCTTGGCGATACCGTCTCGTACTTCCTGCAGTTCATCCTGGATCTTAGGACCTTTCCTACCCACGTAAAGCTTTCGGTATGTTTCAGCAAGGTCCGACATCTTATACTTAATGTAGGCTTCTACGGCACCAGCCACAGACTTGGCATTCAGCTCAAGAGAAAGCCTTGTTCTCGTCGTGCACTCTTCGAAAACTGCTTCGATTTCGGGTTCGTTTCGACTGGAGACAAGCCATTTGACCTTTGCCTGAGTCTCCGAAAACTCGGAAATCAGCTGCAAGAGCTGTGGCAGTCCCGGCTCCTCCCTCCTGCATTCGTCGAGAGCATCGATCACGAGATATGCTCTTTCCAAGGCTTCGTCCTCGAGCATAGATAGGAGGGTTTTTTTCAGTTTATAGAATGCCGCGTGGGCCTCGAAAAGTGTCGATCCAAGATCCTTGAACTCGTCCAGATGGCGTATGAGCGACTTTTGCTGGCGTACGAGCATCCATATTAGTCCTCTCAAAATAGCGGTCGCCGTGTTGAGCTTGTCATTGGTGCCTTGACAGAAGAAGTAGGACAGATGAGACTTATCAAACTGTGTTTCTAGCTCGGCTGTAAGCTTAGTGACGATACCAATAAGAAGCATTGTCTTTCCCTTGCCTGCGTCACCCTTGATCCAGAGAAGCCTCTTCGTATTACCGTAATGCCAGTCGGCGAAGTCCTTGTACTCCTGGTTGTCGAGAATCCACTTGTACGAGTCAGCGAGCAAGTGATCCTTCCGTTTTTGAAGTGACTCGATCTCCGCGGTCATATCTGCCACACACAACTTCTGCATGATCTCGTCCTGTATCTTGGAAATGTGCATGTTGACAAGGAGTCCGAGGTAGGAATTGGCCTGCCTGACGCCAAAGTCGCCGGTGGCCGCCTTAACGGAAGTCTCGGCTTTGATCACATCGTCTAGGCTTCCACTCCAGTCATCAAATTTGACCAGGTCCCGGAGATGCTGGAGAATAGGATTTCGGTAGTATGCACAAATGCTCTTGATGATATACTTAAGAAGTACTTTGTACAGGTCGAGGATCCGATCCGCCAAGAGCCCGCGCAGTTCTGCAAAGCGTTCGTCGTTCTGGGACGTCTCTTCGAGAAGGAGTTTCGAGAGGCTGGAGTACCACTTCATATTTTGGACGACCTGGATAATTCCTTCTCGATTTGTTGTCGTCTCGTCGATTGAACTCTGAAAGACCTACGAAATGGTTAGAGTAAGTAGTTGAATTAGGGATGGCAGACTTGCCTCTAGTGCGACACAGACACCGGCCCACGCAAGGGCAGCTATCGGAACGGCCTGCAGACCGCTGCCTATTGCTTCTTTGACGGAGAGGACAATTTTCATCGCATCACCAATATTTTTTTCAGCCTTAGCTAGCTTCGCTGTATTATCCAAGCCAGTATTGAGAAGGCTCTCCATCTGGGATCGTCTCTTCATTCGGTCCGTCTGTTCAATGATATTTCCCTTGGCTCCTTTGGAGCTGTCGAGGTCATAGGAGAGGATTGTCTCGTAGAAGTCGAATAACTTGGGCTCGACGCGTTTAAGGTCGTCGTAGGCTTGGTCCCAGAGTTGCTCGGGTTGGATGGCGGGTTCTGTCTGAGCAGAGCTTTTGGACAGAGTTGCGGGCACGGCGGGCGGTGCAACCTTGCCATCTTGTCGGTTCCCATCATCCTTCCCCTTTGACGTCTCCTGTTTCGAGAGTCTAAAGCGGCGCAAAACTTTCCCCAGCGAGCGAGATTCTTCAGGCATAGCACTCGAGCGGGTGATTGATGGGAGCGACCACGGTGGCGGCTGGAGCAAAAAGAGCTGGCATCATGTCGTCTTCAGCACAACGTGCCCGGCGGTTAATGATCGCAAGGGCTAAAGAGGAAAAGCGGACGAACACCTCGATCACGCTAGCAGGGGCGAGGCGGCCGACCCGCTCCGGCCAGACCCTTGTGGGCAAGAACTTGCAATCTCACCGGTGGTGGTACAGTAGAGAAAGGTACAATACTGTACGCTTCAGATCTAGTAAGGGCCTTAATCAGAATACGGGGCAGCAGAGGCTAGTGTAGATCTAGTATAGACAAAAGCCAAGAGCTGTGTACATCGAGGCCGTGCTGTTTACAGCACTGCCTAGTAATTTTTGATCTCAGCATTGCGCTAGTCTACCTATAGCCTTTCCGTACGACCTGCGCTTAGCAGTCCCGCTCGATCAACCAGTCCTCCAGTCCTCCGCGATGTAAAATCTCCGCAAGACCATAACAGACCTAGGTCAGATATTTTTCTACGGAAAACCGTTCTTCTTTGGAGTCCGCATAAACTTCATAAAGTTTAGCTTTATGAAAGGATCGTTCAGTTTCATCGCGGCACATCTCACCAAGTGGATTCAAAATGAGTAAAAATCCAAATCGGTATTACAGGCCAACGGCACGGATTTAGGAATTCATAAGTGATTTAATGAAAATAAATTTCCTGAGCTACACTGAACTGAATTCTCGGATCTAGAAGCTGGGGTGTGAAGAATTGATGTTGATTTTGATGGGGAGGCTTTCGTTTGGTAGGGTCTTTCGCTTTATAGGGACGGTGTAGAGAATCGGAAGAAGTGATGACATTCATACTATGGGAACAGGTATAGCTATATACATGTCCAATGATCCGCCTGCCTTGCAGGCAGGTGGATCAGTGGCTGCTAGTCTATCGAGCAGTCCCAAGTGTTACGTGATCATGGGGTCCAACAGACGGATGTTAGTCTGATACCAGCCGCGCAGAAGTGCCCATGCAATGATTCGAAAGCGAATCACTCAGCTGAGGAGCAGACATAGTTGGATCTACCGAAAACTCACAACGAGATGTTCCGCCTTAGTCTCCAAAAAACGCCTGAGAATGATTACGACACAAGGTGTCTTTTTGCTCGACAATCAATCTGATGCAACACTCCACCGATGCCTCTTTCAACCTGCTCCGGAAAGCAGATTTGCAGTCTGATACCCCCTCTAATTGCCCGGGCCGACCCTCTCAATGCTGTCCTGGGTGTCCGCATCGCCAACAATCTGCTCGCCGTCTCTATCCACGACAGTGCCGGGTTTGTCCGCACTGCCGCCAAGGTACACCGTGACATCTTCAGCGGCGCCGCCATCCGCAGCCGGAAGCTTGATCTTGGTCTCGCCGGTCTGGACGGTAGCGTCGGAAGAGGACGAGGCGATGGGCTTGACGGTCTCCGCTTCGGCCGCTTCAGCGGCCGAAGCTTTCAGCTCGGGCTCGTCGGCGGCATCGCCGCTCGGCTCCAGGACGTCCCTGGCCAGCGCCGCCGACTCCTTCGCGGTTTCGCGCTCGGCCACGCGCACGGCGCCGCTCTCGTCGATCTCAAACACAGTCACCATCTTCGCGATCGCAAAGCGCACCTTCTTCTCCTCGTCGGCGCCGCGCGCAGCAGGGCTGGAGGAGCCGGGCCGCCTGCGCTGGGGGCCGCGGGCGCGGCCCTTGCGCGCGTCCGCGAGCGGCGCCTGCTCGTCGTCGGCGTCGTCGGCCGCCGCCTTGGCGGGCTCGTCGCGCTTCGGCGCCTGCGGTCCCAGTTGCAGCCGCTGGTTTAGGTCCTTCATGAAGCCGGCCTGCAGCGCGGCGATCTTGCTGCTGCCCGACGGCCGTGCCGGCACCGCCGGTTTGGCCTTGCTCGCCGCCACCGAGTTGTCTTCTCTCGACGCGGTCTTCGCTAGCGGTACTTCCTCTGCCGACGCGCCGCGTGCCACGGTTTTGGATGGTCGCTCTGGTACTTTGGGTTTGGGTCGGTCTGGGATCACGGGCGCCTTCTTGTCTTCGAGAGAGCTCGGCCCTGCAAGGTCAAGTGCTGCCGGCTTGGTACGCGATGGCCGTGCAGGAATGATTGGAAGCGCTTTGCTTGCTTCTGGACTCGCATCGGCTTGAATTTGCAGATCGGGTTGCGGAGTGATGACAGTGGTGTGGAGTAGATGGTCGGCTGTATCTTCCCACACGTCTCGACTTGGGAATTGGTGTCTCGCAGGAAGATTAGATATCAATGACGTGTCGTCCAGCACGTCGGGAGTGAGAGGCGTCTTTGCGAGCGATTTGGTGCTCTCTGGGATGAAATCCTGCTGGTCACTTGCTTCGACGTTCGCCTTTCTTGCCTTCTCCTGTTCTGGAGTTTCGAAAATCTCCTTTGGTTCATGCTCTGCCGAAGGAATGGAGAACTCAGGAAGTTGCGGAGTCTTCACCGTAGTTTCGTACATCAAGCTATCTGGCGTATCTTCCCACACGTCGCGACTTGGGAAATGGTGCCTCGCGAGATCAGGTCGTTGAGGCTTGTCTCCGATAGGTAAGTTCGGTTCTGACGCCGATTTCTTCTTCTCCAAATCCTCATCGTCTGGGAAAAGAGGCTCGTACTCTTTGACATCTTCCAGAGGAGTTCCAATATCAGGTCTGTCTTCCACGGTTGTAAAGCGAGACATATGTGGTAGAGTGTGAATACTATTGGCTCGGCTACCAGGTCGGCTGACGCGTCGACCGGATGGATAAGTTGGAGGAGTGGAGGGTTCAATTTCCAAGTACGAACTATCATGGCGTTCCAGTTCTGGTTCGATGGCTGGTTGCAGGAACTGACTCTCCGGGCGATATTTGACCTCATCGGAGGCCAAAATTGGGGCCGAATAGCCGTCATCAGCTGTCAGGTCGTCTTCATGTTCCGCCGTGATCCCATGAGCGCCTGTGTCTTCGGTTGACTGATCATATCCACGTCCATCGACACGGCTCGCCGTTCTAGAGATTGGGTCGACATGAATTATTTCTTCGTAATCCGCTTCACTATCCACGGCCTGGTCATGTTTCACAGTCGGAATTTCATTGGTCGGGAGGCTCATCTTGCGCAAAGGAGACTCCGTGTGCACCTGACCACTGAGGCGCCTCTCCTTGCCAGGTTGAGTCGAAGCAGGGCGAGGGGAAGCCATTCTAGACGCATACTCTTCCGAGGCGATGTAACCGATTTCCTCGGCGGGTGTGCCGGCGACAGCTGTAGTGCTGGCTAAAACACACAATCAGTGAAGAGAGCGCAAGTAATGAGCACGGAAGGGACCTACCAATGGCAGAATGGATGTTGCTATGGACAAGCTTGTTGAGCTCGTGGCTACTTAGAGCCCAGTCCTTTCGATGTTCCGAAATGGCGGGTCCGTACTCGCCTTGCTCCTCTTTCTTCATCGCGTCTGGATGCTTCAGATACCAGTCTTTCTCAAAGGGATCAACCAAATTGACGCCATGGCCATGCATTCCGTAGCTGCCAGGAGGCCCAATGAAGACATCTCTCCCGCTCTTAGTGCGAGTATGGTGACGTGACAGAGACGCTTGGCCGGTGTTTTGCGGAGTCAAACCTGAGCCTGTGCCTGGCGCAAAAAGAGCCGGAGAGGGCGAGGGAGCCTGCACGTCACCGGCATTTGGGTACAGAGGGATTTGAAGGCCGATTTCTGGAATTCCCTGCTCCTCACCCTCCGCGTGGTCCTTGCTATACAGAGAAGTCGGGCGAGAAGGCTGGGTGGAGCTTGTCCGAGTGAGGATGTGGCTGTAGTAATCGTCACCGTGCGCCTTGCCAATACCAGCTGCTGCAGCTTGGGAAGAATCAGTGCGCGTAACGGTAGAGATCTTAGACTTGGCCGCAGATGCCGGTAAAGACGCCTTGGGTGCGTGTAAAGGAAGATCTCCAGCCACGGCTTTGGTCAGCTCCTGCGGTCCCGGTTCAACAATATCTGGAGTATTGAGGTGCTCCTGGATCTGACCGTACTCGTGACCCTCTTGCCCGATGGTTGGAAAGTCAACACTCGGAGGGCGTGGAGGAGCGTCCACGGTCAGACTCTTGCTTAATGAAGAGGAGCCGTAGAGTTGGCCATTGTGTACCGAGGGATCGTTCAAGGGGGAGCGGGCGAAGGAGTCCCTCTGGGGAGAAACGGAGCGTGCCATGCTGCGCATGGGTCGAGGAGGAATATGAGGCACATCGATGCTACCCTCTGGTGCCGCCACTCGAGATCGAGCAGGGCGCTGAGGAACGATAGGAGTGGCCATGATTGCGGTAAAAGTCGAAATCGATTAAAAGCCGCAATAATATTCTGGTGGATGAACTTTTATGTCAGTTGTTAAACTCTGTTGCGGTCTGCAGGTGAAACGGTGCAAGGATTGCTTGCGCCAGCGATAAGAGGCGCAGCCAACGGATAAGAACCTTAGGTGAGAAGCACTCGGCTTACACTTTAGAGCTCCGGCCGTTCAATGGGCAGATGAATGATCGAAAAGCAGTGTTCTAAGCGGGAGGAAAGAAGAGATGTGTCAAGTTGGCTCTAAGCAACAAAGACGAATCGATGATGTAGTTGGGCCTGGGCCAGGATCTTCATTCCAAAGGGTTCTGGACTTACCAATTGCAGATGCTAAGGTGAAAATGAGTAGTCACGAGAACCGAAAGACCGTTTACTTCGTTCCTGGAAGCATTGAAGGCTGAAACAGGGAGAATGAGGTGGTGAGAGATTGTTTTTGGCAAGTTGCTGGCGGGGCGAACTCAAGCACCGAAGAGCACTGGCAGTCAGTCTTCAAATCGAGCTCGTTTTAAAGGCCCGACGATACGCAATGGTGCAAACTAAGTCAGCTCCCAGGTACAGCGTCCACAGCAGGCCTCATTGGCCCAACACTTTCAAACCTACGTAAATAACGCATACGAGGGGCGGGACTACTGCGAATGGGTTGGAGCTGGATACGCCGTTGCACGCATTGCCACTGCGTACTCAGCCTAGCTACATTACATCGACATTCGACATCGACCACCCGTTGACTAAGTGGCATTTGCCCTCCGCCATTGCTACCCGAGTAGCCGCTTCGATGGGTCTTGAGGCATATATCTTATATTAAATGGTGTGCAGAAGCTCGTGATATATTGAGCGAATTTGCGGTTCCGTGGTGACTTTTTCCTTCGGACGTACTCTGCAGCCCAACTTGCCGGATCTCACACGAAATCGTATGGAAAACTTTTTCGGTGGCTTGCAAGATGAAGGATTTTCGCATCCAAGTGATGGGCAGCCAACCCAAACCCCCGCCTACACCTCACGCTGAAAGGGAACCCCGCAAAGACGACACACGCCGACACACGCCGTCATGAGCGCGCTCTCATTGCTCGTGACCCCCTTGCCATCAGGTGGTGCCCGATGCGGCCTGCACCTGATCGAGCAGAAGGGTCAAGGGGTGAGGGAGGGCCGCTAATCCGTGTCCTGCATGTCGCAGCAAATCCTCGTTGGTTCGTACTACCACGCGGATGCTAGCCTTGGGTTGTAACAGCGCGCTTCCCGAGACCGCTATTAGGAATGGAAATGGTCATGAATCCCTTTGACCGCTGCGCTGCCGCTGAGAGGGTGGAAATAAGGAGCTCGATACCCAGAATTGCGTGCATCTGAATTGTGCAGTGAACTAGGTTGATGCACCCTCTACGTCAAAACTACCGCAGACTCCACACACTCCACAGTAAGAGCAGCTGCAATTCCTGCCGACTTGGCAATTACCGCTCAAACTCGATTGAGAATGGCCAAGAAATGTCCCAAATCACCTTCGCTGAACACCCCATTGCACCATCGTAAAGTCCTTGCTGGACAGATAATGCTCACACACAAAGGATAGGTTACATGGCAAGTTCAAAACGTGCTCGCTCAAATTTCCTGCTGTTGAACTTGCTCGGCTTCAAAGTTTGATCATTCCTTCTCTTCTTCAAACAATCATTTGCGCAACGCCGCCTCCACCTAATGTCTTGCTGCTCATGAACTCATCTTTCCGGAACGCGGCAATGCCGTAGAACGACGCCGTGAGCAACAGAACCACCGCCGCCACGATGAGTGTTGACGGATGGATGATGATAGAGAGCCACTGCACCACGCTCATGACGAGGTAGATCAAAGCACGCATGTAGTTCGTCGAGAAGCGGCGGATGAAGGTATCAAACTTGTCTGAAGTAGGGCAGATCCGCAGTAGGAGTGGCACCTCAATGAAGAGGATGATGAAGGCTGTGGCACTATGGACAAATGTTAGCATGTCATCGAGAATCTGGAGATGAGAGCCGGGCTCGAAAAACTTACAGGCATATCGCCGCGAAGATGATGAGCAAGACGTGTCCGAGGTCGAAGCAGTTGGCTATTCCCAATGCGAAGCACAGGATCATACTGAGGACGCCAGCCCTGGTGGATATGAGTTAGCCACTGATGCTATCAATCTTAGCATGCGCTGAAGCGCAAAGGCTTTCTCGTGCATCATCGCCGCGGTAGTAGCAGGATCTAGCGCCCACATGGGAGGCTTTGTGAACGTTGAACGGAAAGCTATGACCGATAGGCAGCCAGAAGAAGTTTGTGGATTGAGTCTATCGTCGCCAAAGACTACTGTAAAGCAGATCTTACCATTGTCCGTAGATGCCTGTTGGGAATTGTCAGCATACAGATTTACTTCTGGACTCGAAAGCGCTTACTCCAATTCCTCGAACGAAACTCTTCCGCAAGTGTCATTGTGAATGTATGCTCCTAAGTTTCAAACGCAGCTGCGCCTATTCCGGGAGCCGTGATTGTCTTTAAGGCAATAAGAAGATGTAGAAATCTCGTACGTAGATGCTTCGATAACGGCTGGGAGAGGATCTTGCGGCCTTCGTGAATGGTGTCTCGCAACGTTTGAGGATTGTTTTTCGATTACAGCGGTCGTCCAGTGCGACTACCGTCAGTATCTGTATTTGGTGACTGCCTGCTCTCAACGGATTCGTAACAACGTACGTTTTCAAAGGGCAGAGCTTGATGGATGGCCCAGCTCAGGGTCCTCAATGCCAAGCCCGTGGCGCAGCGTGCGACGAACAACCGTTTCTGAGGCAATCACGAGTAACGCATTGAACAAAAAATTTCTACCTAGGCTGTCGGTTTAGGAAGCATCCTACGCAATTTGGTTCGGGAACCAGTCAGATGGATTGACCCTCGTTTAATTTCCGTTGGAATTCGAGTTCCCTTCCAACAGAAATATGCATGTCCACATCGCAATTCGTCTCCATCAGCCTTGCTAGCACGCCCCCACGGTTGTCGATCCAAGCGCCACAAACAAGACAAAAGTCGAAATCAGAGTTAAAGGTGGGTTATCTCTGCAATAATACTGTCTACTTCGAAGGGAGCAGCCGGAAAGTTCGCCTTCAATGCCGATCGCTTAAAGGAAAACTTGCTCTACCTAGAGAACCGTGGCCATCCAACCAAGATGTCGAGGGTTTTGCTATTCGCCTCCATTCTAACTTAGGCCGGATACACAAGCCGGAACAGGTCGTTGAAGACAAAGTAGCCACCTTGCTCTTCGCGAACGAGTTGGAAGGTCTGGATGAAGCTCTTTGGTGGATCGTCATCGGTCTTGAAGACGGTCATTAGCAACAACATCACAATGTATCGTTCCGTTGAATCTCATACCTTCAGTTTTCCGGTAACCATCACCAATATTCCTCCTTGTTCGTTGCAAGGCTGGGCGTCATGGGTGTCCACAATGTGCTGGACCTTCTGGAACGGTAGGGACTGGTACTTGACGTTAGCTTGTTCGCGACCATACATTGCGACATGCTGCGTACAGTCAACTTTTCGATTATTTTCTCGCTACCTTGCACTGGAGAGTTCTCAAAGGTCAGCATGGAGTGAGGTCTCTGTAGTCAAACCATGTTAGCAGCCTTGCTCTTCTACAGGTGCTCTATGTTGGTGTAGATATACGTAAAGGGCAACGAGTTGGCTTCGATCGCTGTCGAAGGTTTCGTAGTAATAACGGATAAACTGCTCTAAACGACGTCAGTAAGGCACAAGGCTGATGCGGCCGCGTAGCTCTGGTGTTGAAACTCGTGCACACGGGTGTCATCGACATACGAGCGACTGATTCAAAGTCTGTGGCATTCTTCGTTAGTTTACTCTTCTGGGTCGCAATCAGTGTGGGAAGACTTCTTACCTGCCATGGTTCCGGTCAGGTTGATTCAGGCCGAGCATACAATCCGAAATTCGAAAGAAGAGTCGTCCAAAGAGGTAGAAGGCTGGGTAAGGAGGTAGCTGCTGTTTTGTTGTCCGAGCTGTGTTTGGGCTGACCTGGGATGCGTTGGAGGGGTTTGACCTCTGACGATACTACCGCTCCCAATGAGGCTTAGGCGGCAGTGCTGATTACCGCCTGTACGCGAAACGCTGGCCCAAAATTCTGCTGCCAACAACATTAGACACGTCTAAGGGAGTTGAGAACCTTTGAAGGCCAGGAATTACAGATAACGCAAAGCACTTTGTCTATGTAAGTAATCCCGTTCTTCCCTACATGTCGCAACAGGATGACCAATATTCAAATTCATAAGTTCTGAACCACAATGACGTTTATAAAATTTTCAAGCTCAACAGTCTGAATTGCCAATTCTTCTGCTAATTACTATCTCTGTTCTTTGGAGCTATGGCTGACTACGCTCACAATAGATGAAGTCCTATTCGCATGAAGCTGGAGGCTGCTCTTCATACACGTCCTTCTTGTCCAGGCTAGCTTCTGTTTAGGGCTATCAATATGTTTAAGTCTATGCCCCAACGTTTTGAAGGGACTTGACAGTGTCCACCACGCTTTTCTCCAGAGGAGTGTACTTCAAGCCCAGTACTTCCTTTGACCGAGAATTGTCGATCTTGTAGATGGGTTGAGGCAAGTCACCGCCCTTAGCATTCTCACTCGACAACGCGTCCTTGTATTGCGGGAAGTTCTTGCGAATAATCTCCACAAGTTGCCGGTTGGAGAAGAAGCCTGCCGTGGTGAAGAAGCGTTTTCCACCGGCCTGCGGCAGCTCGATTCCCTTGACATGAGCTTCGGCCAAGTCACGAACATCAACCCAGAGATATGCACGACTCTCGGGTATATCCGTGTCTTCGTATGCGCCTTGGATGAAATCTCGGAGCCGTTCGTTGGACGTATTTAGAGCACTAAGTGAGTTCAGGTAATGAACAATCGGACCAAATACCAGCGGAGGATTCATAGTGCAGAGATCGAAGTTTGGCTTTTCGTTCTCCACAAAATCCCAAGCTGCCCTCTCCGCGAAGGCCTTGCTTGCTGGATAGCCAAATCCTGGACCTTGAAGAGCTTGCTCATAAGTGATAGGGTTCCAGTCAGCTTCAGAATACGTGTGCTCCGGTCGGGTCCCCTTGGAATGGTCGACCAGAGCAGCGAACGATGAAGTGACGACCACGCGCTTGACTGTTGGGGCATGTTTCTTAATGGACTTGAGAATTCCCGTCGTTCCAATCACTGCCGGGTCAAGCAGATCCTTCTGGACGTCTGTGGCGTTGAAATGGAAGGGAGACGCCGTATGGATCACGGCCTCGAATGGCGGATTGGACTTTACGGCTTCCTCAAATGCACCCTCCTGTGCAATATCAGGAACAATCACCGTATCCAGTTTATCCTTGCCATAACTTGGATGAGCATCTTTTATCTTCTGTGCCTTATCTTCGCTTCGAACGGTCGTGACCACAGAATGTCTACAGAAGTTTAGGTAATTAAATTTCGCGGCAAAGCAGTTGGTTCTTACCCTTTCTTTAACAGCTCTTCCAAGACGTGCGCGGCGATGAAGCCGCTTCCACCTGTGAGAAGCACGCGAGTCATTGTGATACCTCTTTACGTGGACTTATAGCGGTAGTTGCTTGATTGATATCAATGCTATTATACGGCTTTACAGTCTTGTCTCTCCCTCTTCGTCGGGAGTTTGTCACAGGTAACACAGATTTTATACTTGTGGACAATACGGCATTAGGCTTTCGTAACTCCACGGCTTTGTAACTTCGCAAGAATATCGACCAATGATGACATACTACCTCATATATTCGAGCTCCGATCAGCGGATCCGAAGCCTAATAACATTCTCGCCCGACTCGGTTATCTCGCCGGCAGCAATCCGACGGTTCCAGTCAGCCAGTAAATACGCATTTCACTCCGATATTTTCGTATCTGCGACTGCAAGCGGAACCGAATTAAATGCGTCGAGTCTGAAGCTTGCAACAACTACCTAAGCCTCGTATAGATGCTCCCAATTGGACAAATTGGGTGTTCGTCTTACTCCCAAATTTAGGACGGATGGTCTGAGTACCGTGCACCCGCCACCACAAAGGTGCTCTAGTTCCAGTGGCTGGCGCCGGATTAGTGACGCTCCACTTGAAACTTGAGCCGTCCCAGGAAAAAGGATACATTACGCGCCCCCTTCTAACAATATAGATACGACTATGTTTCCTTGCGACACACTGGAGATGGATTCTCTTCGAGCAGGTGGTGTTATTAATTTCGTCTAAACAACCACAAAGCCGTGCCCTGCCGTGGCGCAAATCGTCGCTGTCGTCATGTTCAACAAAGTCCATAGGTTTACGGTCGTTGTTCCCATTCCAAATTCTATTCCTCCGGATGCGGTCGTTAAAACGTTACACGCTCACTCCCCTCTCCTAGCGATCCAGCCATTGATGCATTCGTGGTATCAAATACCATACGATACTCTGCCTGAGAAGGTCCGCGACGATTCCGAACATTTCGCGACGCGCATCCGCAATGCCGACGTCGTCGCGTACGAGATTGTAGAGACTATCGCCCTGATCCCCGGCGTCGGTTCTTGGGCAACAAAGGACATCAAGTTCCCCGGTCGTTTTCAAAACCTACCGAACGGCGTTAAGACCTCCGCGAACGCCCCGGGCGGCGTTGTTGTGAAAGGACAGTACAGAGTCGAGTTCAGAGATGGTTCGGAAGACGACGATATTCCCTATGAGTCTGGAGAGAGTGGCTGGTACCTCGTCGAAGATACGTCAGTGGAGTGCTCTGCACTCATGATGCCTCTGGTAGCTTGGAATCTAGATTCCTCACACAAAGGCATGCTGGAGAAGCTTTTGGAGAGTATTCATGAGAAACAAGGGACGCTGCCAAACAGGCCACCGACACCTCCACCAAAAGATTGATCAGTGGTGGATTTTGAAGACGCAATTACGACGGACACAGATAAATATACGAAGATGAAGGCAAACATTCGTTCCCAGCGCTATCAGATCTGCATTTGTCTATACCTAGCTTCATCGAAAGCATGCGCGCACCAAGGCCATATCCACTGCTACGATAAAGAATCGGAAGTACAGTACACTGCTCAAAGTATTGTCAACGCAGAAACGCAAGATGCACATCCCACTTTGGGATTCCGCATGTTTAGATACCCAAGTTGAATTCAACTCCCACATCAATGTCACGAGCTACTAGAAGTTAGCGAACCTTTCAAAGGAAATGTCATGATTTGTGTATCTTACCCATCTTCACCAACTTTGAGAACTGAACAGATTTCTCGGCCGCGCTTTGGAGATCATCAATCGAGAAGATCTTCAATCCGGACTCGTTGATGAGCTTGTGAGCCGCCTCCATGTTTGTTCCTTGCAATCTAGCAACAACTGGTGTCCTCAGGTTCATTCTTTCCACTACCGAGATCAAACCTTGCGCGATGGCATCACATCGAACAATGCCGCCGAAAATATTGACAAAGATAGCGGTGACCTTGGGATCGCTAGTGATAAGATCAAAGGCGTTTTGGATGGCTACCGGCGTAGCACCACCACCAACGTCGAGGAAGTTGGCTGGTTGGCCCCCGTTGAGTTTGATGATGTCCATGGTGGCCATTGCAAGGCCAGCACCGTTGACCAAGCATCCAATATCACCATCCAGCTTGATGAAGTTCAGGTTATATTCCGCCGCTTTCACTTCATCTGGATCTTCTTGTCTTCGATCCCTCCACGAGAAGACCTCCTCTTGCCTGAACTCGGCGTTATCATCGAAATTGAGCTTTGCATCCATGCACAAGACCTCGTGGTCAGTGGTCTCGCTCCATGGGTTAATCTCGATCTGTGTTGCATCCTTGTCGTTGAAGAGCTTGTATAGCTTCTTGACCTCTTCAGCGGCTGGTTCAATGCATTGATCTGAGAATCCAATTTCAGTGACAACTTGGCGAGCAAGCTTATCCGTAACGCCTTGGTGAATGTCGATCGGGTAGGTCTTGATGGCACTAGGATTAGTCTTGGCCACTTCTTCAATATCCATGCCGCCTTGCGACGAAGCAACAATGACGGGACCTTGCCGTTGTCTATCCATTAAAATTGCCAAGTAGAACTCTCGTCGTGCGAATTTGCGTTCGACGATGTAAACGGCGTTGCAGGGGCGGCCGGCAGCTCCGGTCTGCTTGGTGATAAGTTTGTGGCCGATCATTTCGGAGGCAAGGGCTCGAGCTTCGGCGGGTCTAGAAAGTGAGCCATAAGAAGTCAAAGATCTTGGGGAGCGGTGGCATACGAGTAGATAACTCTCACACCTCCCTTGAATCCGGAGTCGAAGTGTCCTTTCCCGCGCCCGCCTGCCAGGACCTGTGCTTTCATAACCAGGTCATCTGCTTCTGAAAGAATGTTA
>Ga0335073_10006898_pt1 | contig 15948 bp, 13 predicted proteins | sample Lox_Sample_22_FD_207093 | JGI IMG/M metagenome (GOLD analysis project Ga0335073, IMG submission 207093) | Soil microbial communities from Loxahatchee National Wildlife Refuge, Florida, United States - Lox_Sample_2.2 | ecosystem: Environmental > Terrestrial > Soil > Wetlands | place: USA... | reverse complement strand
GCGGAGCGTCGGAACGTAGCCGCGGAGCGTTCGAGCGCAGCCCGGGAGCGCTCGAGCGCGCCCTGGGACCGAGGGCCGTGGCCAGGGCGACCGCGGCGATCGCGGCGAAGCCGGCCCGCGACCCGAGCTGCGTAGGCGGGACCAGGGCGGTCGCGGCCGAGGCGGCCGGCGCGAGGGTGAATCCGGTCACGGCGCAGACCGCGGCGAGAAACCGCCGGATAGCCAGCGCCCCGAACGGCGCGGCGGCCGCCATCGCAGGCAGCGCCAGGCCGGCCGTCCGCATGAGGCCGGCCGGGACGCTGGGTCCCGCCGTGGCGAAGGGCGCGGGCAGGGACCAGGGGATGGCATCCGGGATCTGCAGCACGGCCACGGGACCACGACGGCCACCAGGGCCGCCGCGCACAGGCTCGCCGCGGCGGCTCGGGCCGGGGTGCTCGCCGCCGCGGCGACTTGGTGCGCCGCGGCCCGGGCTGGCGCCCGGTGCGGGGCGGTGCGAGCCGGGGCCTGGAGCAGCCCGCCGCTCCTGGCCGCGGCGTGAGCGCCCCGCGGGCGCGGTAGGCGTTTCCCCGGTCCCGCCGACGCTTTGCCCAGGTGCGCGGCCACGCCTGATCTCCTATGCTTACTTATAGCACTCTAGAGATTACTTAATGCTATCGGGAGCGTAGCGCCTCGGTCCCTGATCATGTGCGCGAAGGAGGCAGAATCGTGGCGCTCGGGCGGCGTATGCCGCATGGCGCGGCGTGAGGCCTTGAGCGGTGCCCACCGTCCCCGTACGCAACACCCGTCCCATTTCCGTGGTTGATTTTCGCTCCGCGGTTGGTCGGTTGTGCTGGGGCACCACTGATCCACCGCCAAGCCCCGATCCACCACAATAAACGGAGAGATTCTCCGCTTAACGGATAATGGCTGGGGATGAGAGGTGGGCAGCGAGATTCCTGGTACTCGAACAGTGTGTTTGATGGCCGACGGGCAGCGACTGCAGGGCGCTTGGGGAGACAGATACCCTGGTGAGGGTCAGGCGGTCGGGGTGTCGGAGGTTCGGGGGGCGTCGGGCACTGGGGTGCCGGGGGCGCGGGATGCGTCGGGCATTCGGGTTTCGGGGGCGCGGGGAGGCGGCAGGGCCTGGAGGCGGCGGGCCAGGTAGACGGCGGTGATCCAGAGGGCGGCGAAGACCACGCCCAGGATGTACATGGCAGGCACGACGACGCCGGAGGCGATGACCAGGACCTGCAGCACCGTGCCCGCCCACAGCGCCCAGCCCAGGCGGGGACGGCCGACCATGCCGCTGAGCAGGAGGGCACAGACAGCCAGGCCGCCGCCGACGCCGCCGGCCACCCCGTGGCGCAGGTGCTCGTACATGATGGCAACCGGGATGGCGAGCCCGATGACGATCGCTTCCAGGATCAGGACCGTGCCGCACATCTGCCGGAAGGCCTTGCCGGTCATGACAACTCCGCGGCGGTGAACGAGTGGCGCGAGGGCTGGCTCGCTGACGGCTCGGGCGGAAGCTCGCCGCCGTCCGGCGCGAGCAGCCGACGGGCGTCGCCCGCCGTGATCACCGATCCGGTGATGAGCACCCCGCCGCTGCCCGGCCCGGTCTCCGCCAGCGCCTCGTCGGCGAGGGCGACCGCGGCCTCGATCGCGTCATCGAGACGCTCGGCGGACTGGACCCGGTCCTCGCCGAAGATCTCGATGGCCAGCTCCGCGGTCTCCTCGGGGTCCATGGCGCGGTCGGACGAATTGCGTGTAACCACGATGTCGGCGAGCAGCGGCTCCAGCTCGGCCAGCATGCCGGGCACGTCCTTGTCGCCGCTGGCCGCGAAGACTCCGGTCAGGCGGGCGAAGCTGAACGACTCCTCGATCGCGGCCACGGTGGCGGCCATCCCGGCCGGGTTGTGGGCGGCGTCGATGATGATGGAGGGGCTGCGCCGGATGACTTCCAGCCGCCCGGGCGAGGTGACGTGTGCGAACGCCTCGCGGACCAGGTTTATGTCGAGCGGTGTGTCTGCACCGTCTGAGACGCCGGCGAACGCCTCGACCGCGGCCAGCGCGCAGGCCGCGTTACCCGCCTGGTGCAGCCCGAACAGCGGCAGGTACACGTCCTCGTAGATGCCGCGCAGGCCCCGGAGGCTCAACTGCTGCCCGCCGACCGCCTGCTCACGGCTCAGCACGCCGAACTCGACACCCTCCCGGGCCACCGTCGCGCCCACCTCGACCGCGTACCGAAGCAGCACCTCGGCGGCGCCGAGCGGCTGCTGGGCGAGCACGGCGACCGCGCCGGGCTTGATGATGCCGGCCTTCTCCGCCGCTATCTCCTCGACCGTGCTGCCGAGCAGCCTGGTGTGGTCCAGGGAGATCGGGGTGATGACCGCGACCACGCCGTCCGCGACGTTCGTGCAGTCGAGCCGGCCGCCCACGCCCACCTCGAGGACCACCACGTCGACGGGGGTGTCGGCGAACACCGCGAAGGCCATCCCGGTCAGGACCTCGAAGAAGGACATCGCCACCGGATGATGCTCATCGACCAGAGCGACGTACGGGATGACCTCGTCGTAGGCGGCCACGAACCGCTCCGGGCTGATCGGCGCGCCGTCAACGACGATCCGCTCCCGGATCGAGACCAGGTGCGGGCTGGTGAACCGGCCCGTGCGCAGGCCGCGGCTGCGCAGCAGCGCGTCGGTCAGCCGGGCGGTGGACGTCTTGCCGTTGGTGCCGGTGATGTGGATGACCGGAGCCGCCCGCTGCGGATCGCCGAGTAGGCTGACGAGCTCGGTCATCCGATCCAGGGCGAGGTCCACGGAATGTTCGGGCCGGCGGGAGATGATCTCCTGCTCGACCTCGTGCATCCGGGTCTCGATATCCATCCCCCCACCCTACTTGGGGGAATGGATCGCGTCAGAGTGTGGCCAGGCGCTCCTCGAAGCGGGCGATGTCGGACCGGGCCGTCTCCAGGCGCTGGCGGGTCTTGTCCACGACGGCGGCCGGTGCCTTCGCGGTGAAGTCGGCGTTGCCCAGCTTCCGCTCGGCCTGCTCGGCCTCGCTCCGGGCCGCGGCCAGGTCCTTCTCCAGGCGACGGCGCTCGGCGGCCACGTCCACGACGCCGGCCACGTCCAGCTCGACCGTGATGTCCTCTGCCTCCAGCGCCGCCGAGGCGGCGAAGCCGTCCCCGGGCGGGTTGAGCCGCAGCAAAGACCGGATCCGCTCCTCATCTGCGGCCAACGGCGTGGCCTCGATGCCGGCCAGCCGGGCGGCCACCCGCTGCCCGGGCCGCAGGCCCTGATCGGAACGGAACCGCCGGACCTCGGTCACCAGCCGCATCAGCGAGGAGATCTCCGCCTCAGCGGCCGGATCGGCGAAGGAGTACGTCGGCCACGGTGCCACCATGACCGAGTCCTCACCGGTCAGGGCGGTCCACAGCTCGTCGGTCACGAACGGGACGACCGGGTGGAGCAGGCGGAGCAGCTGGTCCAGCACGAACCCGAGCACCTGCCGGGTCGTCTGGACCGCCTGCGGGTCATCGCCGGCCAGCGGCACCTTGGCCAACTCCAGGTACCAGTCGCACACCTCATCCCAGGCGAAGTGGTATAGCACGTCGCAGATCTTGCCGAACTCGAACCGCTCGAACAGGTCGCCCACCTCGGCGATGACGGCCGACAGGCGGGAGAGGATCCACCGATCCGGGACAGAGTATGAAATGTCGGATTTGTCCGACAGGGCGGCGGGGGTGGGGGCAGGGGCAGGGGTTGAGGTGGCGGGGGACGGCGGGGCGGGCGGGACGTGGGCGCCGTTGAGGAGGGCGAAACGGACGGCGTTCCACAGCTTGTTGCAGAAGTTGCGCGAGCCGGCCGCCCACTCTTCGCTGATGGCGATGTCACTGCCGGGGTTGGCCCCGCGGGCCAGGGTGAAGCGGGTCGCGTCGGCCCCGAAGCGGTCCATCCAGTCCAGCGGGTCGACGGTGTTCCCGCGCGACTTGGACATCTTCTTGCCGAACTGGTCACGGACCAGGCCGTGCAGGACCACGACGCGGAACGGGACCGCGTCGTCGGGCGCCCTGCCAGATGGTCCGGAGTCGCGCATCGCGTACAGGCCGAACATCATCATCCGCGCGACCCAGAAGAACAGGATGTCGTAGCCGGTCACGAGCACGCTGGTCGGGTAGAACGTGCGCAGGTCCGGCGTGTCGTCCGGCCAGCCGAGCGTGGAGAACGGCCACAGCGCCGAGGAGAACCAGGTGTCAAGGACGTCCGGGTCCTGCGTCCACCCCTCGGGGGCTTGCTCGTCCGGGCCGACGCAACGCCACTGTCCGTTCGGTCCGTAAAAAACTGGAATACGGTGGCCCCACCACAGCTGACGGCTGATGGTCCAGTCGTGCATGTCGTCCACCCAGCTGAAGTACCTCGCGTTCATCTCCGGCGGGTGGAGCCGGACGCGGCCGTCGCGCACCGCGTCGCCCGCCGCCTTGGCCAGCGGGGCGACGCGGACGAACCACTGCAGTGACTGGCGCGGCTCGACCGTGGTGCCGCAGCGGCTGCAGTGGCCGACGGCGTGCACGTACGGGCGGACCTCGGCCACGATCCGGCCCTGCTCGCGCAGCGCGCGGACCACGGCGGGCCGGGCCTCGAACCGGTCGAGTCCCTGGAACGGGCCGTGCGCGGTGATCACGCCGTGCTCGTCCATGACGGTCAGGCCGGGCAGGTCGTGCCGGCGGCCGATCTCGAAGTCGTTCGGGTCGTGGGCCGGGGTCACCTTGACCGCGCCGGTGCCGAACGCCGGGTCGACGTGGTCGTCGGCGATGATCGGGATGCGGCGGCCGGTGAGCGGCAGTTCGACGGTCTTCCCGATCAGGCGGGAGTAGCGCGGGTCGTCGGGGTGCACGGCGACCGCGGTGTCACCCAGCATGGTCTCCGGGCGGGTGGTGGCGACCACGATCGAGTCGTCTCCATCGCCGTAGCGGATCGAGGTGAGCTCGCCCTCGTCGTCGAGGTGGTCGACCTCGATGTCGGACAGCGCGGTCAGGCAGCGGGGGCACCAGTTGATGATCCGGTCGGCCCGGTAGATGAGGCCGTCGTCGCAGAGCTGCTTGAAGATGGTCTGCACGGCCCGGGACAGGCCCGCGTCCATGGTGAACCGCTCACGCGTCCAGTCCACGCTGTCACCCAGGCGGCGCATCTGACCCAGGATCTTGCCGCCCGACTCGGCCTTCCACTGCCAGACCCGCTCGACGAAGGCCTCGCGGCCCAGGTCGTGCCGGGACAGGCCCTCTTTGGCCAGTTCCCGCTCGACCACGTTCTGGGTGGCGATCCCGGCGTGGTCCATGCCCGGCAGCCACAGCGTGTTGTAGCCCTGCATGCGGCGGCGCCTGATCAGCGCGTCCATCAGGGTGTGGTCCAGGGCGTGGCCGATGTGCAGGGAGCCGGTGACGTTCGGCGGGGGGATGACGATGCAGTACGCGGGCGCCGTGGAGTACGCGTCCGCGGTGAAATAGCCCGCCTTCTCCCATCGTTCGTAGCGCGGGCCCTCCACCTCGGCGGGCGCGTACTGGGAGGGCAGCTCGATCGGCATCTTGGGGTCGGGTCTGCTCACGACAGGTGAGTCTACGGCCCCGCGACGTGCTTTGCCGCCCGGCTAGCCGGTCCCGGTCAGCTGGCCGGGACCTCCACCGCGTCCCTGAGCGCCAAGGCGATGTTGGCCGCGCCCTGGTACTTGACCAGCTTGCCGCCGATAGTGAACTGAACCTCGCCCATCGTGGTGGGGGTGACCCACACGCACTCGCTGGTGTCCGCGCCGTTCACGACGCCGTAGCCGCACATCATCTCTCCGCCGTGCGGCCCCGCGTCCACGAAGCGGGTGGAGGTGAGCTGGGTCTTCTCGTTCGCGATAATCTTGGACACGTTGAACGTGCCGTCGTAGCCGACGAAATCAACGGCCCTGAAGTCACTGGCCGATGGATTCGTGACCGAGGTCAGGCTGTAAACAGCCACCACATGGCTGCCGGGCTGACCGGCTCCGCTGGACCGGATCTCCGACGCGACCGTGGCCACCGCGCTCTTCAGCGATTGCTCGGCGGTCCTGGTCGCAGCCGGGTTCAGCGGGTACGTGCCGGCCTTGGTCGCCTGGGTCAGGACATACTTGGACGCTGGCCCGGCCGCGGCGGTGCCCGGGCTGTTCGTCGATGTCCCGGTCGCCCCGCTGTTGGTGCCGGCCTTGGTCAGGTGGACGACCAGCAGCACGATCACGACCACGCCGACCACGGAGGCCAGTAGGTACAGGACCATCCGGATCCCGCCGAGGCGCTGCGGTGCCCGCTGAGCCGCGCGGGACGAACCGGAACGCGACGGCTGGCCGGGGAGGGCCAACGGGTCGAAGTCGTCGCTGCCGTGGGGCGATGCGGCCGGCTGATCATAGCCCGGCTGGGTGTACGGGCCGGATCCGTAGCCGTCGGTCCCGTACGCGTCGTGACGATAGCCTTCGCGGCCGTACCCGCCCTGGCCGTGACTGTCCTGCGAGTACGTGCCCTGGGCGCCGCTGGCGCCATACGGATCCTGGGTGTAAGCACCCTGGCCGTAGCCGTCCTGCTGGTAAGCGGTGCCGTTGGGGTTGCTGGCGCCGTTGTAGGTGCTGGGGCCGACCGGCTGGCCGAGGGCGTTCACGCCGTAACCGGCCGGGCCTGAGCCCTGGCCGGCGTAGCCGTTCTGGGAGTAGCCCGGTCGCTCCCACCCCTGCTGCGAGTACGCCTCGGTCTGGTAATCCTGGGCCCCCTGGCCGGGGACGGGCTGATCGTAGTCCGGCGACCCGTAACCGGCGCGGTCGTAACCCTGCTGGTCGTAACCCTGCTGGTCGTAACCCTGCTGGCCGTAACCCTGCTGGCTGTAGCCGGGCTGGCTGTAGCCGGGCTGACTGTAGCCGGGCTGGCTGTAGTCCCGCTGCTCGAAGCCCTGGCTGTAGCTGCCTGATCCGTAATCCCGGCTGGAAGCCTGCGAGCTGCCGAAACCCGGCTCGTCAACGCCGGGCCAAGGCGTCCGGCTGGCGTCGGCCGAGTCGTAGGCGGAATGAGCCCCGGTTGTGCCCTGGTCGTAGCCGAGCGAGGCCTGCGGCCCGGAGCCGACGGAATTCTGCGGCCCGGAGCTGATCGCACGCCGGGGCACGGGCAGGCCGGCCTGCGGGGCCGATGTGGCCTGCGGGCCTGAGCCGAGCGGAGTCTGGGGGCCGCTGCCGAGCGGGGTCTGGGGGCCGCTGCCGAGAGGGTTCCGCGACTCGGTACGGTAGGCCGACTCATCGCCCTGGCCGTAGCGCATGACCGGCGCGGGGGCGGTTCCCTGCTCGTAACCCGGCTGCTGTCCGTAACCCGGCTGCTGGCCGTAGCCGGACTGCTGGCCGTAGCTTGACTGCTGGCCGTAGCCGGGATCCTGACCGTAGCCGGGGTCCTGGCCGTAGCTTGACTGCTGCCGGTAGCTGGAGTCCTGGCCGTAGCCGGGCTGCTGATCGTAGCCGGGCTGCTGGCCGTAGCCGGACTGCTGGCCATAGCCGGAGTCCTGGCCGTAACCGGAGTCCTGACCGTAACCGGAGTCCTGACCGTAACCGGGCTGCTGGCCGTAGGGCTGCTGGCCGTAGCCGGGCCCCTGGTCGTGGCCGGCGGACTGGTCGTAACCTTGCGCCTGGTCGTAGCCGGGCAGGCCTCTTCGCCCGGTGCGAAGAACGCCCTCACTGCCCCGGATCGTCCCGTAGCTCCCGGTGGACTGGCTTTGCTGATAGCCCTGATCGTCCGATCCGGAGCCTTCGGGTTCGGAACCCGAGTCCCAGCTCCCCGTCGGGGAGTCCCAACCACTCATCTGTGCTCAATTCCCCGTCGCTATGGAAGACGGCTGCTGGTCAGCGCCCGAGATCCTGGCGTGGCGGGAACCGCGCCGGACTAACGCAATACGTTGGAGGCTACACATGAATGCTGCCGATCATGGCCAATACCCCCAAAGTCGACATGCGGCAGCAGATATCGGCTCAGGATAGATCCGCAGGCTAGTCTGCTCTTATCGAACGGGTGCGCTGGACTCGCGGCGGCCGCCGCGGGCCGGGATCAGGCGGACTTCTCGCGCGGAGTGCGGCGGCTGACGTCCCTCGGCACGATGGTCGGGTTGACGTTCTCGAGCACAGCCTCGCGCGTGATCACGACCCGCTCCACGTCCTTGCGGCTCGGCACCTCGTACATGACCGAGAGCAGGACCTCTTCCAGGATCGCGCGCAGGCCTCGCGCGCCGGTGCCGCGCAGGTTCGCCTGGTCGGCGATGGCCTCCAGCGAGTCGGGGGTGAACTCCAGGTCCACGCCGTCCAGCTCGAACAGGCGGCGGTACTGCTTCACCAGCGCGTTGCGGGGCTCGGTCAGGATCTGGATGAGCGCGTCCCGGTCCAGGTTGTGCACGCTGGTGATCACCGGCAGGCGGCCGACGAACTCGGGGATCATGCCGAACTTCAGCAGGTCCTCCGGCATCACGTCGGCGAACTGGTCGGCCGTGGCCTGGGCGTTCCTGACCCGGAGCTTGGCGTTGAACCCCATGCCGTTGTGACCGGAGCGCTGCTCGATGATCTTCTCCAGCCCGGCGAACGCCCCGCCGCAGATGAACAGGACGTTCGTCGTGTCGATCTGGATGAACTCCTGGTGCGGGTGCTTGCGGCCGCCCTGCGGGGGCACGCTCGCGGTCGTGCCTTCCAGGATCTTCAGCAGGGCCTGCTGGACACCTTCGCCGGAGACGTCACGGGTGATCGACGGGTTCTCGCTCTTGCGCGCGATCTTGTCGATCTCGTCGATGTAGATGATGCCGGTCTCGGCCTTCTTGACGTCGTAGTCCGCCGCCTGGATCAGCTTGAGCAGGATGTTCTCGACATCCTCGCCGACGTAGCCGGCCTCGGTCAGCGCGGTGGCGTCGGCGATCGCGAACGGCACGTTGAGCAGCCGGGCCAGGGTCTGGGCGAGCAGCGTCTTGCCCGAACCGGTCGGGCCCAGCAGCAAGATGTTGGACTTGGCCAGCTCGACGCCCTCGTCGCCGGGCCGGTCGTCGCCCGACTGGACGCGCTTGTAGTGGTTGTAGACGGCCACGGACAGAGCCTTCTTGGCCTTGTCCTGCCCGATGACGTACGCGTCGAGGAACTCGTAGATCTCCCGCGGCTTGGGCAGGCTGTCCCACTTGAACTCGGCCGGCTCGGCGAGCTCTTCCTCGATGATCTCGTTGCAGAGATCGATGCACTCATCACATATGTACACGCCAGGGCCGGCGATGAGCTTCTTGACCTGCTTCTGGCTCTTACCGCAGAACGAGCACTTCAGCAGGTCCCCACCGTCACCGATGCGTGCCACCCAGATACTCCTTTACATGGGGCCGCCGCGACGGCCGGCTGTTCAGGGCCGACCGCCTCCGGCGGGCATGTCCCGCGAGGCCGTCATGTGTTGCATATTGACGGTACCGCCTCCTGGGTTCGATGGACACCATCAAACCCTCTCGGCGGCCCGAGAGGAAGAGCTGATTCCTCCCGGTAAGGACGACACTACCTCGGCTGCGCGCTCACTGCCGCGCTTGATCATGGTCAGGACCTCATCGACGATGCCGTACTCCTTGGCCTCGTCGGAGGTGAGGAACTTGTCGCGCTCGATGTCGCGGCGGACCGTCTCCTCGTCCCGGCCGGTGTGCCGGGCCAGGATGACCTCCATGGCGGTCCGCATGCGCAGGATCTCGCGCGCCTGGATCTCCATGTCGGTGGACTGGCCGTAGCCGCCCTCGGTGGCCGGCTGGTGGATGAGGATCCGGGAGTTCGGCAGCGCCATCCGCTTGCCCTTGGTCCCGGCCGCCAGTAGCACCGCGGCCGCGGAGGCCGCCTGGCCGATGCAGCACGTGGTGATGTCGGGCTGGATGAACTGCATGGTGTCGTAGATCGCCATCATCGACGTCATCGACCCGCCGGGCGAGTTGATGTACATGGTGATGTCGCGGTCGGGGTCGATGGCCTCGAGCGTGAGCAGCTGGGCCATGACGTCGTTGGCCGAGGCGTCGTCGATCTGGACGCCGAGGAAGATGATCCGCTCCTCGAAGAGCTTGTTGTACGGGTTCATCTCCTTGATCCCGTACGAGGTGCGCTCGACGAAGGACGGCAGGACGTACCTGGACTGCGGGGTGAGCACGGTCGGCTCCTTCTGGTGGGTCATGACAGAACGCCTACGGTGGGCACCTCGACGGCGCTGCGGATCACCTGGTCGACGAAGCCGTAGTCCTTGGCCTCCTCGGCGGTGAACCAGCGGTCGCGGTCGGCGTCCTTCTCGATTTGCTCGATCGGCTGACCGGTGTGGTAGGCGGTGCGCTCGAACAGCGTGCGCTTGATGTAGAGCATCTGCTCGGCCTGGATCCTGATGTCGGACGCGGTGCCGCCGATTCCGCCGGACGGCTGGTGCATGAGGATCTGCGCGTGCGGCAGCGCGTACCGCTTCCCGGGCGCGCCCGCGGTCAGCAGGAACTGGCCCATCGACGCGGCCATGCCCATGGCGTAGGTGGCGATGTCGTTCGGCACGTACTGCATGACGTCATAGATCGCCATGCCGGCGTAGACCGAGCCGCCCGGGGAGTTGATGTAGATGCTGATATCGCGCCTGGCGTCCTCGGAGGAGAGCAGCACGATCTCGCCGCAGATGCGGTTGGCGATGTCGTCGTCCACCTGCTGCCCGAGGAAGATGATGCGATGCCGCAGCAGCCGCTGGAACAATGGGTCCCCGAACGGCTGGACCGGCGGCTCCGTCGCGGCCACGATCGATGGCGGCGTGGGGGTCCACAGGGGCTGAGTCACGCTTATTCACCTGCTTCGGTGATGAGTGTCTGGTGTCGTTGTCAGGACCATAACGCCGGCACGGAACCCGATCGTCCCGCACGGCGGGGGTGTTCGCTACCGGCGCACGACCGCGCCAGGACCCGGGCGTGAAGGCTCTAATACTCCACAGAGTAGTAGACCCTTCACGATCATGGTTCAGCCGCTCACACGGCGGGGCGGGCGCAACCGGGGTAGTCCGGCAGGGTGGGTGCTATGCGTCCTCGGCGTCGTCGTCCTCGTCGTCCGCATCGTCCGCGTCGTCTTCGTCGGCGCCCGTTCCCGCCTCCAGGCGGGCGTTGAGGGCGGCCTGGACGTCGACGTCGTGGCCGGCGGTATCGGTCACCTTGACGCGCTCGGCGATCAGGTTCATGGCCTTGCCGCGCAGCACCTCAGCCGCCGCGAAGGACAGCTGACCGTCGTCGGCGAGCTGCTGGGCCAGGCGGTCCGGCGGGACGCCCATCTGCTCGGCCTGCCGGGTGACGTAGGCCGACAGTTCGGCCGGGTCCACGGTCAGCCCTTCCTCGCGGGCGAGCTGGTCGAGGACCAGGCTGACCTTGACCGCGCGGCGGGCCCGCCGCTCCAGGTCGACGTCGAACTGCTCCTCGGTCTGGTTCGACATCTCCAGGTAGCCCTCGAGCGTGGCACCCGCCCGCTCGAGCTGCCGCTGGAGCGAATCCCGGTTCTGCTTGACCTCCTCGGCGACCACGCCATCGGGCAGCGGGATGTCGACCTTGTCGATCAGCGCGTCGAGGGCCCGGTCCCGCGCCTCGATGACCTGCTGCGTGGCCTTCCGCCGCTCCAGCTGGGCCCGGGTGTCGGCGCGCAGCTCGCCGAGCGTGTCGAACTCGCTGGCCAGCTGCGCGAAGTCGTCGTCCAGGCCCGGGACTTCCTTGACCTTGACGCTGAGCACGGTAACCGTTACGTCGGCGTCGCGCCCGGCGAACTCGCCGCCGGCCAGCTCGGTGCTGAAGGTCTTGGCGTCCCCGGCCGACATGCCGATCAGGGCGTCGTCCAGCCCGTCCAGCAGGGACTGGCTGCCGACCTGGTAGGACAGGCCACTGGCCTGCGCGTCCTCCACGGGCTGACCGTCAACCGAGGCGGACAGGTCGATCGAGACGTAGTCGTCGGTCGCCACGGGCCGCTGCACGCCCTTCAGCGAGGCGAACCGCTCCTGCAGGTTGCCGAGGTACTCGGCCACCTCGTCCGGGCTGACCCGGGTGTCGTCGACGGTGACGGCCAGGCTGGCCAGGTCGGGCAGCTCGAACTTGGGCCGGATGTCGACCTCTACGGTGAAGGTCAGCTCCTTGCCGTCGTCGAGGCCGGTGATCTCCACGTCGGGCTGGCCCAGGGCGACGATGTCGCCCTCTTCGACCGCCTTGGCGTACAGGTCGGGCAGCGCGTCGTTGACGGCCTGGCTGAGCACGACGTCCCGGCCGACGCGGCGGTCGATCACCTGCGGCGGAACGCGGCCCGGCCGGAAGCCCGGGATGCGGACCTGACGGCCGACCTCACGGTAGGCCTTGTCGAGGCTGGGCTTCAGCTCATCGAACGGCACCTCGACGCTGAGCCGGACACGAGTCGGGCTCAGCTCTTCGACGTCAGTCTTCACGTCCGCGTCACTCCGGGATTAGGGATGGTAACTCAGCGCTGGATTGCTGAGAAGTCTAAGCCGTCAGTCTAGGCGCTATCGAACATGCACCACGCGCACTGGCGGAGGCTCGTTGTCCCGCCTGCGCTTATCACCGACCAGCAGGTTCAGCAGCCAGCTCACCAGCCCGACGATGATGGCCCCCCAGAAGGCCGGCCAGAACCCGGTGACATGGAACGGCAGGGTCAGGTCGCCCGCGATGACGCTGGTCAGCCACAGCAGCAGGCCGTTGACGACGAGCGCGGCCAGGCCGAGCGTGAGCACGTAGAGCGCGCAGCCGACCACCTTGATCAGCGGCTTGAGCGTGGCGTTGATGAGACCGAAGATAGCGGCGACCGCGAGCAGCGTGCCGACCCTGGTCCAGCCGTTCCCGGCGAGCAGTTCGATCCCGGAAACTGCCCAGGTCGCGACGCCCAGCGCCGCCGCCGAGACCAGTACCCGAAGCACGAATCTCATGAATCAGATATTACTCGAATCTGGCGCTGAGCGGGTCGGCGGCGGGCCGACTTTTGGGGGGCGTGGGCCCCTGGCCCCGTCTCGCGGGGCCGGGGAGGCACAGACCCCGGACGGGCGCGCCTCAAGTTGGGGGGCGTGGGCCCCTGGCCCCGTCTCGCGGGGCCGGGGAGGCACAGACCCCGGACGGGCGCGCCTCAAGTTGGGGGGCGTGGGCCCCTGGCCCCGTCTCGCGGGGCCGGGGAGGCACAGACCCCGGATGTGGGCACTCCACGCGGGAAGCTGCGCCTCCTGCTCAACGCGCTGCGCGCGTCGACCGGGGCCAAGGTCGCCTTCATCCTCGGCGCAATCTGCGCGGCGCTGGTCGCGGGCGGCATCTTCTACCTCCTGGCCATCCTGGGCGGCGGCCTCGCGGCGGCGGACCTGACCACGGCTATCTTCTGCTTGTTCGGGCTCACGTGGCTGATCCTGCCCATCGTCGCGTTCGGCCTCGACAGCACCCTGGATCCCGCGACGCCGGCCCTGGACCCGCTCCGCACCCGCCCGCTCGCGGTGGGACTGCTGGCCGCCTCGGCCACCGGCGCCTGGCCGGCGGCCACCCTGGTCGGCTTGCTCGGGGTGACCGTCGGGCTGGCCCGCGGCGCGCACGCCGGCACCGCGGTGCTGCTCTTGGTGTTGCTGGCCGGCATCATCGTCGTGCTCGGTCTGCTGTGGATCCGGTCCCTCGCCCGGTCCCTGGTGACGACCGACACCTCCACGCAGTCGGCGGTGCACGGTTCGGCGCTGCCCTTCGCCCGGTACGGCCTGCGCGGGACGGTGGCCGCGCGGCTCTGGCTCTACCAGCGCCGCGAGCCCGCCGCGCTGATCTACTGGGGCCTCACCCTCGTCATCATGGCGGTGGTGGGCGCCAGGGCCGCGCTGACCCCGGATTATCTCGGCGGCCTGCTGGCCAGCGCGGCCGTCGGGGGGCGTTCACCGGCGCCTTCCACGCCAACGCGATCGGGATGTCCGGGCCCGGCTTCGGCTTGGAGGCGGCGGCGCTGAACGGCCGGCGCGCGCTGCGCGCCTACTTCGCTGGGCAGAACCTCGCGCTGGGCGTGGTCGCGGTACACCGCTGGTCACGGCGGTCTGTTTCGGACTCGCCGCGATGGCCAAGTACCCGCTGGCCGGCTTCCTGGGCCTGGCGGTCGGCCTGGCCGGGATCGGCGCGTGTCTGGCCCTGGCCAACCTGTTCAGCGTCGCGCTGGTCTTCCCGGTGGAAAAGCGGGCGGGCACTCCCATGCCCAGGGCGGTCAGCGGGCACAACGGCGCGGGCTTCGCATCGTGGTTCTTCAGCGTGATCGGCGTCGGGGTGGGGGTCACGCCGGTGATCCTGGCCGTGGTCTTCACCCAGTCGGCGCCCGCGGCGCTCCGGCTGCCGGTGCTCGTGCTGGGCGCGGCCGCGTACGGGCTGGCGCTGGCCTGGGGTGGCGTGCGGGGCGCGGCCATCGCCGCCGAGCCGAAGCTGCCGGAACTGGCCCAGATCGCGATCCAGAGCAGCCTGTGAGGGCCCGGTCAGGCCGGGGATACGGGGTCGCCGCGGAAGAGGCGGCGGTAGGCGTTCGGGGTGGTGCCGCGCCAGGCGCGGAAGTGGTGGCGCAGGGCGGTGGCGTTGCCGAAGCCGGCGCGGTCCGCGATCGCGTCCACGGTCTCGTCGGTCTCCTCCAGCAGTTGCTGAGCCAGCAGGATGCGCTGCCCGATGAGCCACCGCTGCGGCGTGGTCCCGGTGTCGGCCACGAAGCGGCGGGCGAAGGTCCGCTCGGACATGTTCGCGCGGGCGGCCAGGTGGCGCACCGTGAGCGGCTGGTCCAGGTGCGCGCGCAGCCATTCCAGCAGGTCGCGCAGGGAGCCGTCGCAGGACGGGGCGATGGGCTGCACCACGTACTGGGCCTGGCCGCCGTCGCGGTGCGGCGGGACGACCATGCGGCGGGCGATGCCGTTGGCGACGCGGGAGCCCTGTTCCTTCCGGACCAGGTACAGGCAGGCGTCGATGCCGGCCGCGGTGCCGGCGCTGGTGATCACCGGATCGTCGTCGACGTAGAGGACGTCGGGATCGACCTTGGCGTTGGGATAGCGGCGGGCCAGTTCGGCCGCGTTCCGCCAGTGCGTGGTGCAGCGGCGGTCATCGAGCAGGCCGGCCTCCCCCAGGATGAACGCGCCGCTACAGACGCTCAGCACGCGGGCGCCGCGGTGGACCGCCTGGCGTAGTGCCTCGAGCAGGTCCTCGGGGAACCGGCGGCCCGGGCCGGGAGCACAGGCGTCCAGGCCAAAGCGCTCGTCGCTGACCGCGGGCAGCGCGATCAGGTCGGCTTCGGCCAGCCGCTCCAGGCCGTGGGAGGGCTGCATGGTGAAGTCGAGCGTGCGCAGCGGCGGCGGCTCGCCGGCCACGACCGCGAAGTCGTACTTCGGCAGCCCGTCGTCGGAGCGGTCGACCCCGAACACCTCGCAGACCGTGCCGAACTCGAACGGCAGGAAGCCGTTGACGACCACGACGGCGATGTTGCGCAGCATGGCCACCTCGCGTCCGGGAGTCGCAGCAGGACGGTGGCAGGATATCAGCCAACTATGGCTTTACTGCCACTGGCCGGGCCGCCGCGTCCCGGCGATGCTGGTCACATGGACTTTTCGACGATTACCAGAGTCGCTCGGCGGGTCCGCGCCGCCCTGAGCGAGATGAACTACGCCAGCACGCGGGCCACCGCGCTGATGCTCTCCTACGGCCTCGAGCAGTCCGACCAGGCTCCGGACACCTACGCCGAGTTCCTGTTCCGCACGTCGGTCACCTCACTGCACGAGCCGCCCGCTCGCTGCCGCTAGCGGACCTACTGGGTCGTGGCGATCAGCATGCGCCGCAGGTAGCCGGCCCAGGCTTGGTCGCCGGTGAACCGCACCGCGTCGTCGCCCGCTCTTCCCCACAGCCAGCGCAGCATGGGCTCCGGCGCGGCCTGGATCACCACCCGGGGGTT
>Ga0335073_10006897_pt1 | contig 15950 bp, 10 predicted proteins | sample Lox_Sample_22_FD_207093 | JGI IMG/M metagenome (GOLD analysis project Ga0335073, IMG submission 207093) | Soil microbial communities from Loxahatchee National Wildlife Refuge, Florida, United States - Lox_Sample_2.2 | ecosystem: Environmental > Terrestrial > Soil > Wetlands | place: USA... | reverse complement strand
CTCGCGGCAGATGTCCGTCGTGCCCTCGATCACCTCGCGCAAATGCAGAAGATCGTGAAGCGAGGTCTGCGACTCATCGAGCGGCACGTCCGGGATGTTCTGTTGTGGCGCAGTCAGGTCTGGTGGAGGAACTGTCGGTGGATGATCGCGCCATGAGCCTGTCGGATACAGATCGGCGGCGAGCGTCGGTCCTAGGCGCGCTTCGACTTTTTCGCGGGTTAATTTGTCCGGCCAATGTTCATCGAGGGTCTGCACCATATTGAGACCAATGAGCACCGAGTCGACCGGCTGCCACGGTTTTGGCTTGTACATGAGAAGGCGGAATTCGGCGGGCAGGTGGTCGCTGTGGGTATCGATAAAGGCATTCACGCCGCGCGCGTAGTCTTCAAAAAAACGCCGGTCGCGCTCCGAGAGACTTGCGGTCATGCGCTCCGCCGTGGCGCGCATCTGCAATACGCGTTCCAGGCGATCATGGTCGACCAGTTTCTTGCCCAGCAACTCGGCCAGTTCGCCAGCGGCCAGGCGGCGCGCCATGTCCATCTGCCACAGGCGATCCTGCGCAGTGACATATCCCTGAGCCTCAAGAAGATCGTCGATGGTTGCGGCTTCGATATGCGGAACACCATGCTGGTCGCGGCGCACGGTCACGGGGGCTGAAAGCCCCGGCAGGCGCAGCTGTCCATCGAGCTGCGGAAGGGAATCGCGCATAGCGTGTTTGAGCCACCACGCGCCGCCGAAGACGCCGGCGACCAGCGCGACGATGACAAAAACCACGAAGCCGACGAACAGGCGCAGGACAGGGTGCCGGCGCTTTTCTTCTTCCAGTTGCACGCTTCTGCCGAGAGTCATGTCGAAGACATTGTCTCATCGGAGACGGTGTCGGCACCAAGGGGTTGTCGTTAATCGGCCAGCTTGAAGATGCGAATCTGCACCAGCTTTGCGATGGTGAGGTTGTTGAGTCCGCGGGCCTGCATGTGCTGGATGAACTCCGGCGTGACTTTGAAGATGCGCATCTGGATCAGCTCATCGGCATTGGGCTGATAGCCCATGGCGCGGTATTGCTTCACTTCGTCCGCGTTTACGCCGTGGATTTTGAAGGCGATGAGCTTCTCGGCCGGGAGGTTAGGGTATCCGAGGTCAGCCATACTCTTCACATACGGCGCGTCTATTTTGAAAATCCGCAGTGCGATGATGTTGTCTGCCGTGATGCCGGTGACACCAGCCGATTGCAGTGACTGAATCCAGGAGGTTTCAACATGGAAGAGCGTGTAAGCTTCGAGTTTTTCCGAATCGTAGCCGGTGAATCCCATCTGGCGCATGCGCATGACGAAGGCTGGATCGGGGACGAAGGTGAAATCGCCGCTCAATACCAGGTTGTGCGCGGTGCCTGAGCAGGTAAGCTTTCCTGCTTCTGCTGCGATCACGGCGTCCACGTGTGCGCCGTCATTCTTGAGATCGGCAAGCGCGAAGCCGGTAAAGTTGCTTAGCGGCATGTCGCTGTCATTCGTGTTGCAGCCGTGATTGCCGCCATCGCAGGAACCGCGCTCCAGCTTGAACTGCACGCGATCACTCTCGGTTGAAGGAGCGATGCTGCAGCTTCCATGCAGAGGCTGGAGCTGTTCATCCGCATGCAGGCAAGGCGTGCAGGCCGCAACAAGAAGCGCGCTGAGAAAAAGTGTCGGCGCTTTCATCAGCGGTTGTCCTTCCCATCGCTGTCGTCCAGGATGCCGGAGATCCGCAGCTTCACCAGCTTCTGGATTGTGAGTGGTGTAAATCCGTGGCGTTTTGCCGACGCAATGAAGTCGGCATTGATGTTGAAGATGCGCATTTGCACCAGGTCATCTACCGTTGCCTCAGGAAATTGCGCCTTTACCCCCTTGGCATAGTCCGGCGTCACGCCCTGCACGCGCAGTGCGAGCAGTTTTTTCGTTGGGATATTACTGTAGCCTGCTTCTTTCATTCCGCCGACGAACTCAGGCGTGATGTTGAAGATGCGATACGAGATCAGGTCGTGGAAGCTGGATGCTTCAATGCCGTCGGCGTGCAGTTTCGCCGCGTAGTCCGGGGCGACTCCCTGTACTTTGAGCGCGATCAGATCGTCGACGCTCGGTTTCCCGAAGCCGACCTTTGCCATGGCGTCTGCGTACTCCGGCGTCACGTCCTGCACCTTCATTGCGATCAACTTGTGAAGGTTGGCGTCGTAGCCCGCGGCGCGCATACGTGCGACGTAATCAGGTGTTACGTCCTGCACTTTCAACGCGATCAATTCATCCACGTTTGGCCGTTCGCCGGTGGCTTTTGCCATCTCGCCTGCGTATTCGGGTGTGACATCCTGGACCTTCATGGCGATGATTCTGTGCAGGTCACCGTCGTATCCGGCGGCGCGCATGCGGGCGATGTAATCCGGCGTCACGTCCTGCACCCTGAGCGCAATCAGATCGTCCGCGCTGGGCCGCTCACCGGTTGCCTTCGCCATCTGCTCGGCGTATTCGGGCGTAATATCCTGAGCCTTCATCGCGATGTATTTGTCCAGATCGACGTTGTACCCGGCGGCGCGCATCTGGTCGATGTAGTCGGATTTGCCCTGCGAGGCAGGAGATGGCGCTGTCTGTTCGGCAATCTCGATGGTTGCGTTGTCTCGAGAAAGGACCACGGCCTTTGCCGCAGCTGCGGGCGTTGGAAAAGACGCAGGAAGCGAAGCCTGAGCCAGAGGCGCTTTGATCGCGGCATGAGGACGGGCCTTATGCTGCACCGCATGGATGATGGATGCCGACACTTTCGGCGCAACCTTGAAGCTGGCGAAGACTTGCTGCAACGGGCAGATGAAGAGGACAAGCAAAGCCGCCATACCGGCCAGCGAGAGCGGCTTGAGGTCGTGCGGCTGCTCCTCCGGGTCGCCGAGAATACGAAGGATGCGCGCGCGCAGGCTCATGCGGGACTGGTTGCCGTCGAGAGCCATGGCGAGATGCAGGTGCATTTTCCGCTGTTCCTCAAGACGCAGAAGCGCGCTGGCATAGACGGCCGGGTCGTGGCACGTTTCAACCGCAATGTCATCGCAGCAAAGCTCGCGCTGTTCGCGGAGGCGGTGACTGATCCACCAGACCGCCGGATGAAAGAAGAACAGCGTTTCTATCATGGTCTGCAGGATGTTCCAGAAGTAGTCGGCACGGCGGATATGCGCGAGCTCGTGCGCTAAAACAACCTCCAGTTGCTCCGGGCTGAGGCTGGTGAGCGCCGTGATCGGCAGCAGAATCAATGGCCGGATAACGCCGACGGTCAATGGCCCGGCGATGCGGTTGGAAAGCCGCAGATCGACGAAGCGCGGAACGCCCATTTGCAAACGGATACGGTCGAGACCAATGCGAAGGGTGTGCGGCGCCTTCTGCAGCGCGCTGTGGCGCAGCCGCCGGATCAACCACCATCCACCGATGGTCTTTACAGAAAGGCAGAACACGCCGACAAGCCAGAAGAAGTCGAGATAGGGCATTACGTCGCTGGCGAGCAGCTTAGCTGTTTCGCGAGGCGCCGCAGGCATATCGATGACCGCCAGCGGGCGCGGGATGATCTGCAGAGCCGGCGTCATTCCTGAAGCGCCGGCAGCAGACAAAGCCGCCGCGGGACGATAACTATTCTCCTCATAGGCAAGCGTCCCGATCGAAGCCCCGAGCATGGCGAGTATAGCGGCCAGCGCAAGCAGGTAGCGCGCCTGAGTGCGGTGTTTTGCCATTGCGAGATCGGCAAGCTTGTAGACGAGCGCAATCGCAGCGGCTTGCCAGCAGAAGTGAATCAGTGTCCAGCCCAGGGCTTCCCAATGATGTGTCATCGTGTCTGCCTCTTTCGCTCGATCAGGTTGCGAATTTCTTCCAGCTCTTCAGCGCTTGCCGGTTGCATAGCGAGCGCGTGCATGGCAAGCTGGGCCGCCGAGCCGGAGAAGAGCCGCTCGCTCAAATCGCGGAGCAGTTGGTTTTGCGTCTCTTCCTGGCTTGCCGCCGCGCGATAGATGTGAGCCTTGCCTGCCTCTTCGCGCTCGACCAGTCCCTTTTCCGTCATGATCTGCAGGATTTTGAGTACAGAGGTATAGCCAACCGCACGGTGCAGGTTGACGGCATCATGCAGCTCGCGGACCGTGGCTGGCCCTTTTTCCCACAAGACCCGGAGCAGCTCCAGCTCGGCTTCGGTTGGTTTCGGTAATGATTGGCGGTTGAACTTCATAACTCCGACTTTATACGAAGTACTTCGTAGTTGTCAACGAAAATCTTCGTAGGTATCCAATTCACGTCATTCTGAGCGCAGCGAAGAATCTGTTTTTGTCAGCGCTGGCATGATCCTGGGTCCGAAATAAACAGATCCTTCCCCTTCGCTACGTTCAGGGTCAGGATGACAATTCGGGTCCGCGTTTACGCCGCGGCAATGCGGCGAATCAAGTCGGCCTGCTCGTTGGCGTTTTCTGCGCCGATGGTGAAGGCGTCGAGCACTCCGCTGTGCAGCGCGAAGCGAATTGCCTCTTCCTGGCGCGAGCGCATGGCTCCCTGTCCCAGGATCTTCATCCCGACGATGCCTTTGCCCTGGGTGCGCATCTGTTTAAGGACATCGATCACGACTGCCGGCTCGGCGTCCATATGCGCGCCGATAGGATTGAGGCGGACCAGGTCGATTTCCACCCAGGGAGAGTTGGCAGCTGCGCGCAATGCTTCGATGGAATGGCAGGAAACGCCATGTGCGCGGATAATGCCTTTCTCTTTGGCTTCCGAGAAGACATCCATGACGCCACGATAACGCGTTGTCCAGTCTCCTTCGGTGACGCAGTGGATCAGACAGATGTCGATGTACTCCGTCTTCAGTTCCTTTAGATAGCGATACAGGTCCGCTTGCGCCTGCTTGGGATCGCGGTCATCGCACTTCGTCATCACCACGACCTTGTCGCGCGAGACATGCTTGAGTGCCTCGGCCACATCGGGATGGCTGCCGTAAGAGTCCGCGGTATCGAAGAAAAGCAGGCCATTGTCATAGCCATTCAGAAGCAGGCGGGGCAAAGCATTGGTGCGCGTCTGGTTGGAAGCCCCGCCAAAACCGATGGTCCCGGTGCCCATGGCAAGGCGGCTGGTGCGGATGCCTGTTTTTCCCAGAACAACCATGTCCGTGGCGCTGAATTTTGCCGAAGTTGAGGGCGAATCGACGGCGCCGAGTGCTGGCGGCATGAGATAGGCAGCGCCGAATCCAGCGGCTGCCCCGGTGAGGAATTCTCTGCGATTCATTGCGTTCTCCTCTCGCCTGGCCGATTTTCTGGAATTTTACTCTTCATTGGACGCCGCCAGCTGCCAGGCGGAAGCGCCAGCTCAAATTTTCAAAGTTCCGTAACAAACGCCGCTTGGAATCTTCCGCCATCCAAATCTTTTCCTTCGGTCTATCGTATGGCGCTGACGCGCAGTCGAAGACTGTCACCAGCTATTTCAGATGAAGGAATACGTATCACGATGCAATACAGCCGCCGCTCTCTGGGTGAAAGAGCATCAAATTGGCGGAAAGCATGGATTCATTTTGACGGCAGTTTCTGAAGCCGAAAACCTAGCGCTGGCTTCGCCCAAGTAGCATTTGGGGATATCGATTAAAACGCAGGTCCTTCGACTTCGCTGCGCTTCGCTCAGGATGACAACATAGTGGGGATCGTGGCTGAATGCCACCAGTTATCGAATACTGCTAGGGCCCGCTCACATTGCAAACGATGACGCTCTTTTTTGTCGCGGATTTTCTTGCGCAGCTCTTCTTCGAGCGGAAGCAGAAGGTCGAAGGTGATGTTCGCGGGTTGGAAGTGCTTCGCTTCGGCCTTCGTGATGTAGTTTACGAGTGAACCTAGCGCGGTTTCGCGGGGGACGGGCGAGGTGGTTGCGCCTTGTGCGGCGGCTGCGGCGTAGAGTCCGGCTAAGAGGCCGGTGGCGATGGATTCGGTGTAGCCTTCGACGCCGGAGATTTGTCCGGCGAAGTAGATGTTGGGGTAGTCGCGTAGGTTGAGCGTTTCTGTCAGCACGCGCGGAGCGTTGATGTAGGTGTTGCGGTGGATCTGGCCGTAGCGCAGGAACTTTGCGTTTTCCAGGCCGGGGATGAGGCGCAGGACGCGGGCCTGTTCGCCGAACTTGAGGTGGTTCTGGAAGCCGACGAGGTTGTAGGAGTCGGCGCGCAGGTTTTCGCAGCGCAGCTGGACGACTGCGTATGGTGTTTTTCCGGTGCGCGGGTCGCGCAGGCCGACGGGCTTCATGCAGCCGAAGCGCAAGGTGTCGTAGCCGCGTCGTGCCAGCTCTTCGATGGGCAGGCAGCCTTCGAAGTAGCAGAGCTTCTCCCATTCTTTTTCCTGCACGGTTTCGGCGGTGGTGAGCGCCTTGTAGAAGGCGTCGTACTCTTCTTTGGTGAAGGGGCAATTGATGTAGTCGGCGGTGCCTTTGTCCCAGCGTGCGGCGAAGTAGACGCGGTCCATGTTGATGGAATCGGCTTCGACGATGGGGCTGATGGAGTCGTAGAAGGCGAGGTGGTCGCTGCCGGTGAGGCGGGCGATTTCGCTGGAGAGCGCAGACGACGTAAGCGGGCCGCTGGCGATGATGGTGATGCCGTCTTCGGGGTCGAGTGTTGTGACTTCTTTGCGATGGACGGTGATGCGCGGCTCGCGCTCGATGGCTTCATTGATGAGGCGCGAGAATTCGACGCGGTCGACGGCGAGGGCGTGTCCTGCGGGAACGGCGCTGGCATCCGCGCAGGCGAGGAGCGGCGATCCGGCGCGGCGCATTTCCTGTTTCAGGAGCCAGGGTGCCGTGTTTTCGCTTTCGGATTTGAGCGAGTTGGAGCAGACGAGTTCGCCGAAGTCAGCGGTCTGGTGCGCGGGCGTCGAGCGAACGGGGCGCATCTCGTAAAGGTCTACGTCTACGCCGGCACGAGCGGCGACGAGCGCGGCTTCCGGGCCTGCGAGTCCGCCGCCTATGACGCGAATGCGGCTCACGCTGATACCTCACTGGGAGCGGCCAGAGCCTGCAGTGCTTCGCCGGTGACGCGCATGCGGCGCCATTCACCAAGCATGACGGCGCCGATGGAGTGATAGAAGTCGATCGCGGGCTGGTTCCAGTCGAGCACGTCCCATTGCAGGCGGGCACAGCCTCGTTTCACGGCTGCGGCTGCGACGTGATTCAGCAACGCTTTGCCGATGCCTTTGCCGCGAAATTCGGGGAGCACGAAGAGGTCTTCAAGGTGCAGGCTGGGGCCTTGCCAGGTGGAATAGATCGGAAAATAGAGCGCGAAGCCCGCGGGTTGGCCGTCTTCTTCGGCGATGAGGCACTCGTAGTAAGGCTGCGGGCCGAAGCCGTCGCGCAGCAACTGCTCTTCGGTGATCTGAACGGAGTGTGGCTCGCGTTCGTACTCGGCGAGGGCGCGGACGAGTGAGTGCATGAGCGGGATGTCGGCTGCGGTGGCTGGACGGATGGTGGTCATGGGTTCTTTCTATTTTAGGTGATCGGATTGTCGTTGCGGTGCGGCGTTGAGATGCCGTAACCTCATGGCACGCATGAAGAAACTTTCTCCTGCTGATGCTCTGGGACCTGCTTTCCGGCGGGCGCGCGAAGTGATGGCTGCGCCGTTCCGGCTGGGATTTTTTCTGAAAATTGCTTTGGTTGCGGCGCTGACGCAGCCGGGCTTTTATTCCGTGATGATTTCGTATCCGCTGCAAGGGGTGCAGATGGCGGCGGGTGCGGCGATCCGGCATCACTCGTCGATGAATTTTTCGAGCGCCGGCGCGAGCGGGTTTGCTTTTGCCGGGCCGGGCGCTGTGGCTGGATTTCTCATTCTGGCCATCATGCTGCTGATTGGCCTGCTGATGTGGGTTTTGGCAACGTATCTCTTCTGCCGGCTGCGCTTCACGCTATTCGACCTGATCGTGTACCGGAGGGGCATGGTGCGCGAGGCGTGGGCGAAATACGGCCGGCAGACGTGGCGATACTTCGGCGTGGTGCTGCTGGCTTCGCTCGCCTTTCTCGTCCTGCTGGCTGCGACGGCGGGGCCGTTTTTCGTCCAGATGTTGAAGCAGGCTGTCCGTGCCGGCGCACGTGGCGCGGACGCAAATGTGAATCCCTGGGCGATGCTTGCGCCGATGCTTCCCTTTATCGGCGTCGCCATCCTGGTTGGGCTGGTCTGGGTTGTGGTGGACGCGATCCTGCAGGACTTTGTGCTGCCCCCGATCGCCATTGAGGATGCTTCGATTGAAGGTGCGTTCAACCGGTTTATGTCGCTGCTGCGCGAGGATTTTGGATCGCTGGTGGTTTACCTGCTGCTGCGCTTTATCGTGGCCATCGGCATCAGCTGGGCGCTGATGATGGTCGTCTTCCTGATTCTGGCCATTGGAGGCATGGGCGGCCTGGCGGTAGGGTTCGGGCTGTATCGCGCCATGTGGCATGGCGGACTGGGGCTGCAGGCTGTCTTTGTGGCGATTGTGGCGGCGATGGCGCTGGTGCTGCTTGCCGTGTATTTGCTGGCGATGGTTGCCGTCTACGGAACGACGGCTGTGTTTAAGGAATCGTATGCAGCGTATTTCTTTGGCTCGCGTTACCCGGCGCTGGGCAATTTGCTGGAGCCGCCGCAGGAGGATCTGGTCGGCGTAAGGGTCGAGCCGCCCTTGCCGCCGCTGCCTCCGTTGAATCAGCCGCCTCTTCTCTGGTAAGTCAAGTTCGCGGCAACCTATGCAAACTGCAGATCCTTCGACTCCGCTGCGCTCAGGATGACAGATCTATCGGGGGTTGTTGCTGCGAGAAGTTCTGACCGGAAATGAACAGGTTCGTCCGGATTTGGACAGAGCATGCCCTTGCCGCATGATCGGTTGACGTTCGAATTATTTCATTTTCAGAAACATACATACTCAATCCGGATTGGCCCATGGTGTGCGGACATGTTTTCCGGTGAGGTGTCCGCATGGCTTTCTTTGAGGATTTGCGTTTTGCGCTGCGGCAATTGGTCAAGGCTCCCGGATTTGCGCTGACCGCGATTGTGACGCTCGCGCTGGGCATTGGGGCAAATACGGCCATCTTCAGTGTGATTCATGCAGTGCTAATGCACCCGTCAGGCGTGGATGCGCCGGAGCGCGTGGGTATCATGCACACAAAGTACGCCAACCTCGGGTTGGATTTCGCGGATGTCTCGGTGCCGGACTTTGCCGACGCGCTGGCGCTCAAAGATCAGGTGCAGTCTGCGGCTATTGAACAGTCGGACAGCTACAACATTCTCCATGACGGCAGGACAGAGCACCTGGACGGTTCGAAAGTGACGTGGCAGTGGTTCAACGTATTTGGCGCGCGGCCAATTCTGGGTCGGACGTTTATCGCGGAAGAAGACCAGAAGGGCGCGAACAGCGTGGCCGTGCTCAGCTACAGTGCGTGGCAGAAGTTTTTTGGCGGCGACCGCAATGTGGTTGGACGGACAGTGATGTTGAATCAGATGCCATATCGCGTAATCGGCGTGATGCGCAGCGATTTTGACTGGCCGCGCGGCAAGGAAGTGTGGACGCCGATGGGGCTGGAGCCGAAGGCATACGACTTGGGCAATCGTTTCAATGAGAGCTATACGGCTGCGGTGCGGCTGCAGCCGGGCGTGAGCTTTGCGCAGCTCACGGCTGGTCTGGCTGCGAAGTCGCACGAAGAGTATGTACGCGAGGGAGGGAAGGGGTTTGCGGCCCCGTCGAAGTGGGGGATGGCGGCGGTGCCGTTGACAGAATTTGCCGCAGGGCCGTTGCGCAAGCCGCTTTATGTGCTGTTCGGCGTGGTGGGGCTGGTGCTGCTGATCGCTTCAGCGAATGTGGCCGGGCTGTTTCTGGCGCGTGCATCGTCGCGGACGAAGGAGTTCGCTATCCGCACGGCGCTGGGCGCGAATGCCTGGCGTCTGGTGCGGCAGATGTTGACCGAGACAGCCCTGCTGGCTGGATTGGCGACGATGGTCGGCATCGCGCTGGGCCCTGCGTTTGGCAGGATGCTGCTGTGGATGGTGCCGCAAAGCCTTGCAGAAGGTTATACGGTTGAGATGTCGTTCGGAGTGCTTGCATTTACAGCAGCAGCGGGCTTGCTGACTTCACTGATTGCGGGCATTGGGCCTGCGGTAAAGATGGTGCGCGGGCAGAAGCGGCTCGAACTGCATGAGGGACGCAGCTCAACGGCTTCGGTCGACAAGCAGCGGCTGCGCAGCACGTTTGTGATTGGCGAGGTGGCAATGGCCTTTGTGCTGCTTGCCGGGACGGGACTGTTTCTGGCGAGCCTGAAGCAGATGCAGCAGATCAATCCTGGGTTCAATCCGCACGGCGTGTTGACGGGCATGGTGGTCTATTCCGGCGAGGGATACAAGGACAACCGCGAGCAGCAGCAAGCCTTTGTCAATGCCGTGCTCGATAATCTGAAAGCGCAGCCGGGCGTGAAGTCAGCCGCTGCAACGACTTCCATGCCGTTCAGCAACCAGGATTCGGCCAGCTCATTTGAGATCGAGGGCCGGCCGCTTGCGCCGAATGATCCGGGGCCGCACAGCCAGTTGAGCTATGCCACGCCTGACTACCTCAGGACGATGCAGATTCCGCTGCTTGCCGGACGCTGGATCAGCCCGGAAGACCGTTCCAACACGCAATCAGTGGTAGTGATCGATCAGAAGCTGGCGAAGAAATGCTGGCCGGGACAGAATCCGATAGGGCAACACCTGCGCGATGGTAGGAGATCGGCATGGACCGAGGTGGTTGGCGTGGTTGCCGATGTACGGCCCGATTCTCTTGAAGAAGATGTGAGTGACGGCATGCGCTACTATCCCTTTTCGCAGTCGGCGAGAGGACTGGCGAGCTTTGCGGTGCGCACGGACGGCGAGCCGCTTGCTCTTGCGCCCGCATTGAACCGGGCAATCGCCGCAGCCGATCCGGCGCAAACGGCTTTCGATGTCAGCTCGCTGGAATCGCGTGTGGATGCATCGCTGGCATCGAGAAGGCTGATTGTCTGGCTGCTGACGGCCTTTGCCGGGCTGGCTCTGGTGCTGGCGCTGGTGGGCATTTACGGCCTGATCAGTTATGTAACCGAACAGCGCACAAATGAGATCGGCATTCGCATGGCGCTCGGCGCGCAGCGCGGGCAGGTAGTGGGGCTGATTATGAAGAGCGCGCTGGCGTGGGTTGGCATCGGGCTAGCGATCGGCATCTGCATGTCCTTCTTTGCAGAGTCGATGCTGAAGCAGGTGTTTACATCGTTTGGCGGAGGCGTTTTCCCGTCGCTCGCGGTGGCGATGGCTGCGCTGCTGGCGATTGGCGGGCTGGCAGGGCTGATTCCGGCGCAACGGGCGGCGTCGATTGATCCGGCAAAGACGCTGCGGAGCGAATGACTTGCCCCTTCGGCTTCGCTCAGGGCGGGCTGTCAAGGCACAAGCGCTTCGCGCATCTCCTCCCGTTGGTCAGAGCGTAAATTGTTGTGATTGTAGCCGGGTTGATTGCATATAGCCCTTTGTAGGAGAGAGCATGCAGGCAATTTTTGAAGATATTCGCTATGCGTTGCGGCAGTTTCGCAAGGTCCCGGGATTTACTGCGACGGCGGTGCTCACGCTGGCACTGGGCATCGGGGCTACGACGGCCATCTTTACGCTGGTGCATGCGGTGCTGCTGAAATCGCTGCCGGTGGCGAACCCGAGCGAATTGTGGCGCGTGGGCGATACCGAGAACTGCTGCATCAACGGCGGCATGCAGGATGACTGGTCGCTGTTTTCCTACGATCAGTACAAGGACTTTCGCGACAACAATCCCGAGTTTGAGCAGATGGCGGGGTTTCAAGGAGGTCAGGACCAGGTCAGTGTGCGCCGTCAGGGCAGCGATCATCCGGCGGAAAGCTTCATCAGCCAGTTTGTCTCCGGCAATGCATTTGAGACTTTCGGCATCAACGCATACGCGGGGCGGCTGTTGCAGCCGTCGGACGATCAGAAAGGCGCTGCTCCGGTTGTCGTGATGAGTTTCCGCACATGGCAGCAGAAGTTCGGGCAGGATCCTTCAGTCATCGGCGCGAGCTTCATCATCAATGGGCAGCCTTATACCGTCGTTGGCGTAACGCCGCCGGGCTATTACGGCGAGCGGCTGACGAGCGACCCGCCCTCGTTCTGGTTCCCTATATCGAGCGAGCCGCAAATCGACGGAGTGTTCGCAGTGCTGGACCGGCCCGATCTGCAATGGCTCAACGTCATTGGCCGCGTGAAGCCGGGCGCGAATATCAAGCAGATGGAGGCCCGGATGCAAGTGCAACTGCGCCAGTGGCTGATGAGTCCGGTGAGCAAGGTCGAGCCGCGCGCGAAGTCTCTGATTCCGAAGCAGACGCTGCATCTGGCCCCCGGCGGCGGCGGCGTGCAGCGCATGCGCGAGGAGTATCAGGACGGACTGCATCTGCTGATGTGGATTTCGTCCTTCGTGCTTCTGATTGCCTGCGCCAATCTGGCCAACCTGATGCTGGTGCGCGCGGCGACGCGCAAGCTGCAAACCTCTGTGCGCTCGGCGCTGGGCGCGCCGCGCACAAGACTGGTGCGGCAGGCGCTGACGGAAAGCGTGGCGCTGGCCGTGCTGGGCGGCATTGTGAGCCTGGCATTTGCCTACGGCGGAACAAAACTGATTCTGCATCTCGCGTTTCAGAAGAGCTATGTGCCGATCCAGGCGACGCCTTCGTTGCCGGTATTGGGATTTGCTTTTGGTGTATCGCTGCTGACGGGAATTTTGTTCGGCGTGGCTCCGGCGTGGATGACGGCGCATGCGAATCCGATTGACGCCCTGCGCGGAGCCAACCGTTCCACGGGACAGGGCAGCTCGATCACGCAGAAGTCCCTTGTGGTGGTGCAGGCCGCAGTTTCGCTGGTGCTGTTGTGCGCGGCGGGATTGCTGACGCAGAGCCTGCGCAATATGCAGCATCAGAATTTCGGTTTCGATACGAATAACCGCTACATTCTGCACATTGATCCGCAGATGGCGGGGTATAAATCGGATCAGATGGATGCCTTCTATCGCCAGCTGCACGACACGCTGGCTGGAATTCCCGGCGTGAAGAGCGTCGCCTATTCGCTCTACAGCCCGATGGAGGGCGATAACTGGGGCACTGGAGTCTACTTCGAAGGACAAGCGCCGCCGCAGCCGGGAAGCAATGAGAACAATGCTTCGTGGGTGAGGGCAAGCGCGGGCTACTTCGACACCATCGGCACGAAGCTTATTCAGGGGCGTGAATTCACGGACCAGGATACGTCGGCAACCCGCCCGGTTGCGGTCGTGAACAAGACCTTTGCGAAGAAGTTTTTCAAGGATGGTAACGCCATCGGCAAATATTTCGGTATCGATCTGAAGACGCCTGGGACCTATGAAATTGTCGGCGTAACCGAGGATACGCAATACTGGGAGCCGACGAGCCACATCCGGCCAATGTTCTTTCTGGCGGCACAGCAGTGGGTGAAATACGATGATCCCGATATGGGCTCATTTGAGAGGGTGTCCCATAGCAAACTGGATGCGATCGAACTGCATACTTCCGGGTATGTGCCGGGGCTGGAGGCGCAGGTGCGGCGCGCGATCGCGCAGGTGAATCCAAACCTGACGGTGATCGATTTCCAGACCTTCGCCGAACAGGTTGAGAACAACTTCAACCAGCAGGGGATGATTGCGCAGCTGACGTCTCTGTTTGGATTGCTGGCGCTGGCACTGGCATCGATCGGACTCTACGGCGTGACGGCGTATTCAGTAGAGCGGCGCACGAGTGAGATCGGGATTCGCATGGCGCTGGGCGCGGACCGCACGGCCGTGCTCAAGTTAGTTCTCGCAGGTGCGTTTCTGCAGGTCGTCATCGGGCTGGCAATCGGCATTCCGGCGACCATTCTGGGCGGGCGCGCGATGGCGAACCAACTCTTCGGTATCAAGCCGTATGATCCGCTGGTGCTTGTGGTCACAACGATGGTGTTATTGGCCGCTGCATTTGTAGCCGCTGTGGTGCCAGCGCGCCGCGCGGCGAATACCGAACCTATGCATGCGCTGCGGACGGAATAAGGTTAGGCTACTTTTCCGCAGCTTCCTTGTTGCGGGCGCGCACTTTGAACCATATCGGCGAGCCTTCAAAGCCGAAGGCTTGCCGAATTTGGTTTTCGAGGAAGCGCTCGAAGGAGAAGTGCAACTGCACATCCCTGTTGGTGAAGAGAATGAACGTGGGCGGCGCGACTGCGGCCTGCGTCATGTAGAAGATGCGGACTTTTTTCGCCATGGGGACGCCTGCGCGCTGGAAATCGACGTGTTCGAGGAAACGGTTCATCTGCCCGGTGGAAACGCGCTTGCGGCGTTCGGCTGCGACGCGAATCACTGTATCGAGAACGCGAGGGATATTGGTGCCTTCTGTCGCCGAGATGAAGAGCACGGGAGCGTAGTTCAGGTATTTGAGCGCGTGTCGAAGCTGCTCTTCAAAGATGGCGCGGTCGGCGGGCGGTTTGCCGTCAGTGCGTTTTGATGTGACCAGGTCCCACTTGTTCACCACGATGACGACAGACCGGCCGCTCTCGTGCGCGTAGCCTCCGATGGTGGCATCGGAAGCGGTCACACCTTCGGTCGCATCGATGACCAGCAGCGCCACGTCGGCGGCTTCGAGGTGCTTGCGCGCCATCACGACCGACAGTTTTTCCGCCATCAGGTGGGTTTTGCCTTTGCGGCGAATGCCTGCGGTGTCGACGATGCGGAGCTGCTGGCCTGAATATTCAATGACTTCATCGACGGCGTCGCGGGTGGTACCTGCAATGGGCGAGACGATGGCGCGCGATGATCCTGTCAGCGCATTGAGCAGCGTCGACTTGCCGACGTTCGGGCGTCCGATGATGGCTACGCGCGTCTCGTGTTGCTGAAATTCGCCGTGGGTGCGGTGGGGAGTATCTTTTTCTTCTTCTGCTGGTTCTTCGATTGTTTCTTCGGCTGTTTCCGGAAATGTGAGTACGGCGAAGACTTCATCGAGAAGGTCGCCGATGTTGTGTCCGTGCTCGGCTGAAATGGGGACGAGGTTTTTGATGCCCAGGCGGCGGAAGTTTTCGGCTCCTGCGTCGAGCGCTTCGGTATCGATTTTGTTGACGGCGAGAAAGAGCGGCTTGCCGGTTTTCTGCAGCAGCCGCGCGAGATCGATGTCAGGTGAGGCGAGTTCGGTGCGTCCGTCGACGACCATGACAATGGCCTGCGATTCTTCAAGCGCGACGCGCGCCTGGCGGAAGATTTCTGCCGGAATTGTGGCTTCGTCATCGGGGATGATGCCGCCGGTATCGACGAGGCGGGCAACGTGTCCGTTCCACTCGACCTCGCCGTAGATACGGTCGCGGGTAATGCCCGGCTCGTCGCCTACAATGGAGCGGCGCGATCCGGTGAGGCGATTGAAAAGCGTGGACTTGCCGACGTTGGGGCGGCCCACGATGGCAAATACGGGCTCAGTTCCCGAGTTGTTAGCGTGAATGGGTTTGCGCGTCGCACGTTTTTTGGCGTTCAAAGGTCTTTCTCCTGAGTGGGCGCGCTGGAATGCGAACACTTGTCTATTATAGAAACCAGCATATTCGCCGGAATTTCGCCCTATGTCATCTGTAGCCCAAACTGTGCCTTCGCTGCCCTCGCTTTACGATTTCTTCGCGCCGGGAGGCGTGCTGTCGCGTTCGAGCCTGCCTTATGAGTTCCGCAAAGGGCAGCTTGAGATGGCGCAGGCGGTTGAGCGTGCCCTGAAGGAACACAAGCACCTGATTGTCGAGGCGGGCACGGGAACCGGCAAGACGCTGGCGTATCTGCTGCCTGCGCTGCGCACTGGACAGAGGGTGATTATCTCAACGGGGACGAAGAATCTTCAGGAGCAGCTTTTCTTCAAGGATGTCCCGTTTCTTGAATCGCTGCTGGGGCCGTTGCGCGTGTGCTACATGAAAGGCCGTGCCAATTACTTGTG
>Ga0335073_10006893_pt1 | contig 15954 bp, 11 predicted proteins | sample Lox_Sample_22_FD_207093 | JGI IMG/M metagenome (GOLD analysis project Ga0335073, IMG submission 207093) | Soil microbial communities from Loxahatchee National Wildlife Refuge, Florida, United States - Lox_Sample_2.2 | ecosystem: Environmental > Terrestrial > Soil > Wetlands | place: USA... | reverse complement strand
AAGGCGGGCAGCGTGCAGCTGCTGATGGCGCGCAGCATCTGCTCGGGAAAATTCCTGATCGTCATCGCCGGCGACGTCACCAGCGTGCAATCGGCGCTGGCTGCCGGCGCCACGGCGGCCGGAGCTTCGCTCATCGAGCGGCGGCAGATCGCGCGCGTCGATCCCAACGTGCTCCGCGCCATCTCGCAGACCGTTGAGATCGATCCCGCGCAGCTCAAGTCGATCGGCGTGGTCGAGACCTTCTCCGCCGCCAGCATCATCGACGTTGCCGACGCGGCCGTGAAGACCGCCAACGTCACGCTCATGAAGGTGCACCTGGCCATGGCCCTCGGCGGCAAGGGATTCGTGGTGATGGCGGGCGACATCTCCAGCGTGCAGGCCGCCGTCAACGCCGGATGCAAGGCCGCCGCCGAAGACGGAATGCTGGTGGGCAAAGCCATCATCGCCAACCCGTCGCCGGAGATGTTCCGGGAATACGTGTAAGACAGGGAGCGAGGGAACGAGGGAACGAGGGAGCAAGGGAGCGAGGGAGCAGGGGAGCGAGGGAGCAAGGGAGCGAGGGAACGAGGGAACGAGGGAACAAGGGAGCGAGGGAACAAGGGAGCGAGGGAGCGAGTTGGCTGGTCGGCGAGTCAGCGAGACAGCTGGTCGGCGAGGCTGCGGGGTTTCGGCTGTTTACTGATTCGTCAATCCCCCCTCAAAAAACCATGTTTTCCTGTAAAGTCCTGATTCCATTGAGGCGGTTGCAAAGTCGTCAAAAATATCGGGTTAAGGGCGTTTTTCGTGTTTTTGCACTGCTTTGAGTGCACTTTTGTTCCACCTCGTGGTGCGTCCATCCCGAAATGCGGGAGCAGAACAGCAGCCGGTAGCCGGTAGCTTGTAGCCGGTAGCCCAGTGGGTGGTAGTCGGAGACCTTTGCTGACAGCTATGCCGCTCATGGTTTTGATCCTGAGACAAGTGTAGGGATTTGCGAGAAATAATACGCACTGATTGGGAGATTTTTTATTGCTTTTGGAATGAGGGGGATGATGGCGTTTTGGGGCAACGGAAAACTTGACAAGCTGGGTGAGCGGAGAGGAACGAGGCTCCCGGAAACAGCAAGCCGGAAATTGCTGAGGGCCCGCCGGATTCTCTGCTGATCTCTGTTCTGCGCGGCAAAGTTGGGCGCTTTGCCCTCCATCCGCGCCGCTTCATTTTGCCCCACTCACACCTGATTGATAAGCGACTTCCGGAAAGGCGTTCACACGCCCAGAGCCACCTTCTGGCCTGGTGAGGGGCTCGGCGATTTGGCGTGCATCAGGCTGCGTGAATGACGGGAAGGGCGTTTGTCGGTACCAATCCGCCCACAAAGCTGAAAGGCGACTGCCCAGCTGATAGAAGGCGTTCAGAAGCTCCCCGTCCCGGCGATTCTGCTATGGGCAAGCCACCACGATACGGCCCGCGCGGTCTCAAACGCATATAGCTCTTCTGCCAAAAAGCTCAACGAATGAGCGAGGCCCGGCATTGGAGCGGGACACAGTTCAAGAAGGAGCATCCAGGTCCGTTGGAGGAGTCCAAGGAACGATTGGAAGTTTCAGACGGCGATGGACCTTCGGCGGGCTTGTCTGAGTATATTTCTCGATCACAACGTCAAGATAGTCGGTGTTAGGAGTATAGATTCCAAATGTGTTCGACTCCAAGTCGCGTGGGAGAATTTCGCGCTTTCCTCCAGAACTTCCGCAACCAATGATGTGAACTGGCCGCTCTTGACCCGAGGTCGGATCGCAGGACATGCGAAAGGGCGTGGCTTTTCCGACGTATGGCGCATGCTGGTGGCCATGCAGAACGAAATGAACGCCATGACGCTGAAACTCGTCGAGTAACTCGCCGGCATCGAGGCACAAGCTAACTGGGCGCTTATCGTCCGGGATGTCAACCGCATTCACGGGCATAACGTGGTGGTGGAGCACAACGAAAATGATTGGTGGCTCTTGGCCTGGCTCGCGTTGGAGGGTCCCACACACAAAGTTCAACAGTCTGTCGTAACGGTGCTTCGCGACAAATCCGTACTCTTTAAGCTTGTCGCTCCGCAGACGCGCCGAATTAAGCTCGACGAAAACTAAGTCGCGACCCGCGGGTGTGCGATAGCGCCGCACCCGTTCTAGGCTTCGAAACTCCTCGTGAAAAAATCCCGCGACAAAGTCCTTATAGGGTCTCTCATGCGCGTAGCGTCTTGTCGGCAGAGAAACGTCGAATGTCCACATATCATGATTCCCCGGGACAATAATGCAGTGGCGGGGTTCAAGACTTAGTTCCTCTAATAACCTGTTTATGGAGTCGCTTGCGTCCGCGTACGAGGCCCCGTTTCCTTTTGATATGAGGTCGCCCGAAACGACGACTACCCCAACCCGCAACGCAAGATCTCTTTTAATTCTCCTCGAAATGATTTCCCACAGGGGCCTTCCCTCGAACTCGCGCTCTGCCGTCGGCGATTCAAGTGGAAACCCGTGGAGTTCGCCAAAATGCAAATCTGAAATATGAAGAATCACTTCTCCGGTCGTGATTACAGGCTCCATACTCCAATTCTCGCCCGGGATTACCTGTGCACTTTCGGGATCGCCTTCAGCTTCCCAGTACACCTCATAGAGAGTTGGGTCGATGGCAGGAACGGCAACAAACTTCTGTTTAAACTCCACCAACGTAATTTTATCGATATGGCGAAACTTGAACCATGCTGGGAACGTCGCTCCACTGTAATACTCAGGAGTAGTTTCAGGATTTGGGCTTGATACTCGCTCCCCTGATTCCGTGTAAAGGATCTCTATGCAACTGGCGACATAATAACTGTCCTCGCCCTTCCTATTTACCAGTCCGATTTGCAGAGGCGATGACCGGCCCTTAACCTCTGACTGAAGTTTCTTGAGCAGGTCGAGCGCCGGGGATTCCGTCTCTTTCTTCCACCATCCCCACCAGACGCTTCCGCCCTTGTTTTCGATTACCCAACGATGCGCGTCGATGGTCGACGACCCTTCAGAGTCACTAAACCTCAGGATTGCTGTGCGGTGCATCAGGCCTCCAAGGCTAACAAATCATGCATCTGATGTTCGAATTCAACTGGGATTGCTGCGATATAGGGCGACACCGCTTGACTCAAAGATTCACCTCTGGCGAGACGACGCAAAATCAAACTAAGGAGGCGGGGCTCGGAACTGGCGGCAACTCTGTTGCGCGAGGTCCATACGTCCACGAGTTCCCTTTGTGGAGTTCGAACGCTAACAGACTCCAGAAGAAAGTTCGCTCCAATTGGCCTAAGCAACCCATCATGCTGGCCATTGGTGTCGGGCCTCAATGATCGTGAACGGACCTTAACCACTTGGTCGCCTATTACGAACGACCTCCATACCCCGTCAATGAGCGGTCTACGCGGTAAGCAAAAGTCGGTGCCCACGAGTGGCTTGCCTACTGTCACACGGACAAGGTCTGATCGCCGCCATTCGTTGAGACACGGGAGGCCGGAACCAGCCAACGATTCTCGCTCAAACAGAGGAGTCTCGTACACCAGAGCTTCCTCTTGGATTTGAACCGGGCCCATCGATGATGCTATCTCCAAGATAAGTTCCCTTTCCAGCTTAGCGGTCGCTCGAACCAAAGGCGGATATAGAGCAAACACGACTGAACCGCCCCGTTTGGTCAATTGGGAGGCAGAAAGCAGCCAGGCAATAGTGTCGGGAAAATACCAGGGAGGATCGAAAACGACGACGTCCGCCTGCAATCCAAGACGTCCCGCATCGGCCGCGTCCATCAGGTGCACTTCCTCGGACTTGGCTAAGACCGGAAGTCGCGTGAGCACGCAAGGATTCTTATCGACAAATACCACTCTTCGAGAAGCGTGAATCGCTGCCGCTGCAACTTTGGGCGAGCCTAGGCAGATCGTCAATCCGCTTTTACTCGCGAATTCGTGGTTCAGTTCATGTGCGGTGCTGTTGGTGAAATACCATTCATAGTCGAGAGCATGCAACTCTGGATGGTACTCAGGCGACCGAGAGTCCGAGAAAGTCTGGGATTTCAAGGCTCGGCCTTGCTCCTGGAGAACGACTTCGGCCGGGAACATTCCCCTCATCTTCGCAAAAACACCAATCGGCGATTTGCATCCCGCTATCGCCCGCGCCAACGTTTCCCGGACCATGGCGTCGTATTCCGCACTAATCTGGGCGAGCCGATTGGGTGATGGACTCGTTATTTCCGCGATCCGTTGCTGGATCATGAGGTCCTCAATTGGTTGTCGGGATTCGGCTAGACAGGCCATTGGGTCTGCGAGATGGTTACGCGACTGTGAGCCCAATATAGCATCGTCGGGTTTCGCAAGGTAGCGCATCGATTCTAGGAGGTCGAACGAGGTGGCGACTGGCGTAATGAGGCGGCCCCGCCAAGGTCGTCAAGGGATGATTTCAGTTGACGTGAGGGAGATCGTCGGGAAAAAGCGCGATTTGACTTTGGGTTATCGCGGCCGTTTCCGTCCCCTCATCTTCCTGGTGCTCAATTTGTCGCGCGATGGCCTGCTCGTGACGGAGTTCCGAGTACTTGATTGCGTTGCCCCTGGCCAAGGAGACAGGATACTTTGCGGCGTTCTGAATCAACTTTTTCCTGATCGCATTGCCGGGATCAATTCCAACCTCGTGGGCCAGAAGTAGGGTGTAAATCAGGACATCCGCGATCTCTTCCTCGAATCGTTTGCTGCCTTTTTCGGAATGCACAAGTTCCAATGTCTGAAGGTCCGACTTCCAGAGCATCAATTCCTGCAATTCTGCGACCTCGACCGAGAGGGCCGCCGCGAGACTCTTAGGCGTATGAAACTGCGCCCAATCGCGGGCGTCTCTGAACCGCAAAATCTTGCGAACCAACTCTCTGATGTCCACGATTGGATGATTTCACCGTGGGGTTGCTGTGTCCACGCCAAGATTTCCGAAATTCAGTGCTTTAGATCCAAAGAGTTGGCATGATTTGCAGGGGGCTCCACAGGGCCGTGCTCAGAACTTGGTGCAATTCGGAATTCGGCTTCTAGGAAAAACCCGCCAACGCCAGTATCCATCGGACTTTTTGGTTATCGAATCCAGGGGCTTTCCGTCCAATCACCGTGTGCAAAACGCGGTCTCAAATCCGCTATCCCTTTAATTGCTTCCGACATTGGTCCCGCGAAGTCGGCAAGGGTCCAGCGATCCCATGACCGAGCTCGGGCTGGAAAACAGGATACTGCCGCGTTTATCGTTACCAATGCTGCCTGGCGACCTGAACGTTCGGTGACTTCGCCGCATCCTTCATCGAACCGTCTTTAAGTCTTTCGCGGTCTTTCATCGCGATCCACAAGGACTCATAGCTCAGAGCTTCCATACGGCAGCCCGCACCGCCTTAGCAATTCTGCAAACCGCGCATCCCCGCGCAACGCATCCCACTTTGGTTCGGTCGGCAGCATCACCAGGTGCACATCGTGATCCTCAATGCCGCGTTCCAGCCAGGCAAACGCGCGATCGATTTCACGAAGTCCGGCATGCACTTGCGCAATCGCATAAGGAGGTATGTATCGCTCCCGCGCGAGTGCTACCAGCGCCTTTATCACCTCGCGCGCATCGTCTTCGCGCCCCATCTTCGCCAGAACATATCCACGGAGCGAAAGCACTTTGCTGTTCTCGCCGCCAACTCCTCCGCCGCGGCTCAATGCCTCCAGGGCCAGAGCATCCTCGCCCAGCTGTTCGTATGCTTGCGCCATCTGCAGATTCGCAATCCAGAAGTCGGTCAGCACCACTGACGCTTGTCGCGCAAATTCGAGCGCCGCAGGGAAGTCCCGCCCCATAAATGCCACCTGAGCTGAAAGCGCGTGATGCATCGCCTGCAGCGGATCGATGGCACGCGCCCTCTCCATTGCCTGCCGCGCTTCTTCCTCGCGATGCCCCGCATGTCCAAGGGCGATTCCAAGCAGCCGGTAGACCAGCGAGTAGTTCGGATCGATCGCAATCGCTCTGCGATATGCCGCCTCAGTCTCCCTCCAATCCCAGTCCAACCAAAACTTCACGAAGCCCCACGATGTCTGCGTCTCGGCTAGTTCGGGCTCCGCTGCAATCGCCTGCTCCGCTGCGCGCCGCGCCTTCTCCCACACATCGCGAGGACGCGCATCCGCGTGGATCGGACTCGATGCATACGCATCCGCGAGCCCCGACCAGGCCAGCGCATAATTCGGATCGAGCTGCGTGGCCCGCAAATAGCATTCCACTGCTTTGCGCGTCGTTGCCGGTGTAAACAGGTTCCAGTAGTATCGCCCTTGCAGATACGCGTCGTATGCCTCGGGATTGTGTGCCTGCCGCCGCGCCAGCGCATCCAGACGATCGGGCGAGAGCCGCAGGCTAATCTGCTGCGCAATCGTTGTGCTCAGTTCCCGCTGAAACGCCAGAATGCTCTTCGGTTCGCTGTCGTACGTGGCCGACCATGTCTGCACCTGGTCGTTCGCCCGCACCAGTTTCGAAGTCACACGGATCCGGCCGCCTTCACTGCGCAGCGAACTCTCTACCAGGAATGACGTGCCCAGTTCGTTCCCGATCTCTTGCAGCGACTTCGTCGTGCGTTTGTACCGCATGATCGTCGTCCTTCCGATCACGCTCAGCCGCGCCGGATCGATCTGTCCCAGCGCTGCGATCACCTCTTCCGTCAACCCATCGGCCAGGTACTCGCGGTCTGTCTCCGGTCCAAGATTCTCAAACGGCAGAACGGCTAGCACCGTTCCTGTCGCCGCAACCGGTGCACTCATCTCTGTCGTCTTCACAGGCACCAGGAATCTGTACCCACGCTTGGCGATCGTCTCGATAAACTCGACACCGTCGCTCCCCCCGCGCAGCGCTTTTCGTAACTCCGACACACAATGCGCCAGTGTCGCCTCTTCCACAAACGTGTCCGGCCAAAGCCGTTTGAGGAAGTCGTCCTTGTCCACCAGCCGCCCGTGATTCTCCACCAGCACCAGCAGCGTGTCAAAGACCTTCGGCTGTAGTTTCACTACCTGATCGCCGCACACCAGCTGCTTCTCCCTCGGCAACAGCCTGAAGTTCGCGAACTCGTACGCAACCTGGAGTTTCTCGTTCATGGTTCGAACCCGCCCCGACGTGCCGCGATTCTAGCAGCACCTCCATCCCCTCGAAGTGACTTCCCTCAACATTTCCGGCAAGAATCCTCAATCCATCCTCAAGACTTCGCATCCGCGCCGGGGCTACTTTGTTCATGCAGTTGCAACCCACTTTCCCCAAAGGAGATCGCCCCATGTTCGCTCGCATCAAGAGCCGTATCGTCGCCGCCCTCGCCGCCTTCTTGCTCCTCACGTCCACACCTGTGGTTACCCCTCTCCTGAACGCCCAGCCGGACGAGTCCGCGTTTCATCACAGCCTGGAGGGTGCCTGGTGGGTAACCGTCACCCTCTACAACTGCTCCACCGGTGTCAAGCGCCCGCCCTTCAGCTCCTTGCTCCTGTTCTCTCGTGGCGGAACGCTCACTGAAACCACCTCTAACCCTGGCTTTCTTCCTGGCCAGCGCAGCATCGGCGTAGGCACCTGGGACCGGGATGAACACGGCACCTACTCCGCCATCGACGTCGCCTACATTCAGTTCACCGGGGGCGCCTTCACCCAGGGCACCCAGAAGCTCACCCACTCCATCACCCTCGATCACGACGCCGACTCCTTCACCGACGAAGCCACCGTCCAGTTCTTCGATTCCACCGGCGCCGTTCTCATGTCAGGCTGCGCCTCCGCCACCGCGACCCGCCTTCAGTAATAAGCCAAGGACCTCGATCCATGGGCGGATTCTCCCCATAAATTCGCCCAATCCCTTCGCACCTAAAACCTAACCCCGCCTCGCCGGTTCATGGTAATCCAGGTTCCCGATTGCCTTTCTCTTCGCATCTCACTCTCCAGCTACTTTGCATCTCAGCACTCGGACTGTCGCCCAAGTCAATTGACACGAAAGCCGCTAAGGCACTCACCGACGCAGGTCACTCCCCGAAAGTCGGCCAGCGTTTATTCAGCAAATCTCAACAGGCGTCTTTGCGGCGGGTCGCTGGTTCAGGACATTTCGATTGGATTGCCGCCGATTCGGAAGTTATTGCCTGATTGCGCCGTGAGCGCCCAGGCCGGTTCAGTTTCGTCGCGAGGGGGCCCGGGCCTGAAGGCCTGCATTCATTTGGCTGCGCTTGCGGCACGAGTGAACTCGGGCCCTGATTACAAGGCGCTCAGCGGCTAAAGCCGATCGTCAATTTGCGGCTTTTGCGGCACGAGTGAACTCGTGCCCTGATACTTCGTGCCTCTTCCGAAGAGTTTTTCGGCAGGGGCTAAAATCCCGATTCATCTTACCGACGGTATCGGCCCGGCTCAAGTCACCCCAGCGACGAGAACCTGTCGCCGGGGACCCCGACAAATCACCCCAGCGACGAGGACCTGTCGCCGGGGACCGAGACAAGCCGTGCCCTTGTTACATAACTGACTTTTGAAATAAGCTCTGGGGATCAATGAGCAGAGATGAGACGCTGGAGATCAGGGATTAGCATTCAGGATTCAGCGCGACGCGGTTTGTTTGAGTAACTCTTCGGCGCTGAGGCCGCGGATGGAGGCGTCGAGCAATTCGACGAGGTGGAAGGCGGGCATTTCGGCGAGGCCGCGGCGGCGCAGGCCGTAGCTGAGCTGGAGCAGGCAGCCGGGGTTAGATGAGACGACGGCACGGGCGCGGGTGGTGAGCAGGTTTTCGACTTTGCGCGCGCCGAGCTGCGCTGCCGTCTCCGGCTCGAGCAGGTTGTAGACGCCGGCCGAGCCGCAGCAGAGCGAGCTCTCGGGAATTTCAGCAACCTCAAGGCCGGGAATCGCCGCGAGCAGGCGGCGGGGCTGGTCGCGCACAGCCTGCGCATGCTGCAGGTGGCAGGCATCGTGATACGCGACGCGAAGATTGAGCGGGTTGCGTGGAGCCCGCGGCGGCAACTCGCAGAGAATTTCTGAAACGTCTTTACATTTGGCGGAAAACGCAGCGGCGCGTGCGGCCCAGGCGGGATCGTCACGGAGAAGGTAGCCGTATTCCATCATCGTCGAGCCGCAGCCGGCTGAGTTGATGACGACGGTGTCGACGCCGGCGGCTTCGAAGGCGGCGATCATTTGCCGGGCGAGGGTGCGGGCCTGCGCGTCGAGACCGGAGTGAAGCATGAGCGCGCCGCAGCAGGGCTGACCGGGCGGGATGACAACCCGGCAGCCTTCAGCGGCGAGCACGCGCGCAGTGGCCGCGTTCACGTGCGGAAAGAAAATTTGCTGCACGCAGCCGGTGAGCATGCCGACGGTTTGCGGTGGCTGATCTTTTTGTTTGCGGGATTTCTTTCCTTTCTGATTTTTGGCGGGCTTTGGCGTGGCTGCTGGATTTGGAGTTGCGGCGTGCCAGAGAGGGAGAGGTTCGTTGGTAATCGGACTTTGCCGCGGCACGTCGGGCAGCAGCGCTTCCATGGCGGCGAGGCGACTGGGCAAGAGCTTGAGAATTCCCGAAGCGCGTACAAGCGTGCGCAGACCGCTGCGCTGATAGATGCGCATGGGCCGGGTGAGCAGGCGCAGCCGGCGCGGATGCGGAAATGTCGCGAAGATGAGTTTGCGGAAGAGGCGATCGGCGAGCGAGCGCGAAGTATTGCGCTCGATTTGGGCGCGCGTGGGCTCGATGAGCTTGTTGTATTCGACGCCGGAGGGGCAGGCCGTGATGCAGGCCATGCAGCCGAGGCAGTTATCCATGTGGAGCTGGAACCGCTTGTCGAGCGGGGCTTCGCCGTCGGCGGCTTTCTTGATCATGTAGATGCGGCCGCGCGGCGAATCCATCTCCTCGCCCCAGAGCACGTAGGTGGGGCAGGCGGGCAGGCAAAAACCGCAGTGGACACAGTCGTCGATGTGCTCGCGCTGCGGGGGGTCGTGTGCGTCGAAACTCGAGGGCCGGGATGGCGCCGGGGTGGTGGCGTGAGGTGATGCGGGAGCGTTGGCCATCGGAATCAGATGCCTCCGACGAAGCGGCCGGGATTGAGCACGCGGTTGGGATCGAAACGGCGCTTGATCTCGCGCATCAAGGAAAGCGCGTCTGAGGCGCAACCCCAGACGTCGGGCTGATGTTGCGATGCCCGTGGCATGCGCAGAACAACTACGGAGCCGCCGGCGGCGTGGAGCATTTCTCGCAATTCGTCGATCAGCATTGCGAACTGCAAAGTTCCGCTAAGGACTGCGGCAGTCATGATGCCGGTTGCCTGCGTAACGCAAATCGTTTCTCCCTGCCACGCGGCAAGCCTCTCGTGCACGGCGGCGATTTCGCTGGGGAGCATGGTTGCCTTGAAGGCAAGGCTGTCACGCGAACCAGCACTATCGACGAGATGTTCGCGCTCCCGCCAGACATGATCGGCGGCGGAAGTCATCTCAAGGCCGGCAACCATGGATCGGAGCTGCTCCTCGTGACGTAAAAGGCACTCAGGACGTCCGGCGAATCGGATGTCAAGGCGATCGGACGACTCGCGATGGAGGCCGCGCATCTGCATTCCGCTCACCTGCATCGTCGAGGCCTGCACGCGCAGCATCAGGTCTGCAAGCGCATCGAGCTTACCGGAAATGGTCCATGTCTGAGTGTTCTGCTCCACCGGGTGCAGGCGGAAGTTGACCTCGGTGATGACGCCGAGCGTGCCGAAGCTGCCGGTCATCAGCTTGTGCAGGTCGTAGCCTGCGACGTTCTTGACGACCTTGCCGCCCGTTTTCGCGATGGTGCCGTCAGCGAGAACGATGGTCATGCCGATGATGAGGTCGCGTAGCCCGCCATAGCGCAGGCGGAGCGCTCCGCTGTCGTTTGCCGCGACGATGCCGCCGACTGTTGCGCGATCGGGCCACAGCGGATCGAGTGCGACCGTCTGGCCGTGATCGCCAAGTGCGGCCTGCATCGCGGCCCATGTGCAGCCGGCCTCGACCGTGCAGGTGAGGTCTTGCCAGGCGTGTTCGCGCACGGCATTCATGCGCGCGAGGCTCAGAAAGATCTCCGGCGCAACAGGATTGCCCCACGCGAGCTTTGTTCCGCCGCCGGTAGGTACAACAGACAAGCCATGTTCATTGGCAAAACGAAGAACGTCGGCCACTTGCTCGGCGCTGCCGGGCGCAACGCGGATGGCATCGCCGGCAAGTTGAGTGTCCGCTGGGCCGACGATGGCTGCAAGGCTTGCGAGGCCCTCTTCCAGCGTGAGTGCGGAGGAGATGGTCATCAATGAGCCCCTGGTCGAGTCACAAAACATCTCTCAGCGAGGGCCAATGTTCGATGCTTTCCCCGGTCCCCAAAAGCGAGGGACCGGGGGCACCCGATGACTTGCGTGAGTGCGGAGGAGATGGTCATCAAAATATCTCCGCCGCGCCGGATTTTTCAAGCGGATGCGGCGTGTAGGGGCCGGGTTTATCGCCACAAAGGCGCGTGCGCGGAAAAACTTTGTCGGGGTTCGACAGATTCTCAGGATCGAAGGCGCAGCGCACCAGTTGCATGGTTGCGAGGTCGGGCTCGGAGAACATGTAGCCGAGCGCCTGCTGCTTTTCCTTGCCGACGCCGTGCTCGCCGGTAATGGAGCCGCCGCTGTCGACGCAGAGATTGAGGATGCGATAAGAAAGATCGAGCGCGATTTCTTCCTGGCCGGGGATGGCGCGATCGTAAAGCACGAGCGGGTGCAGATTGCCGTCGCCGGCGTGAAAGACGTTGGCGACGCGCAGATTGACCGCCGACGACATGCGCTCGATTTCAGTGAGCACGCGGGGCAGCGCGGTGCGCGGAATGACGCCGTCCTGCACGATGTAGTTGGGCGAGATGCGGCCCATGGCGGCGAATGCGGCTTTGCGGCCTTTCCAGATGAGGGCGCGCTCGGCGTCGGATTGCGCGACGCGAATCTCCGTTGCTCCGTTGCGGCCTGAGATCTCGCGCACCTCGCGCATGAGAGCGTCCACTTCGTCGCAGGGTCCGTCGAGTTCGACGAGCAACAGTCCGCCGCACATGGGATAGTGCGCATGGACGGCCGCTTCAGCAGCTTCGATGGCGAGCGCGTCCATGATTTCGAGCGCAGAAGGCAACATACCGGCGGCGATGATATCGCTGACCGTCTGGCCGGCGGCGCTGGGCGTCGAGAAGGCTGCGAGGAGCGTTTGTACGACTTCAGGCCTGCGAACGATGCGCAGCGTGACTTTTGTTGCGACGCCGAGCGTGCCCTCGGAGCCGACGAAGACGCCGGCGAGATCGTAGCCGGGCGCGTCAAGCGTAGGCGAGCCGAGGTGCGCGAGCTCGCCGTTGGGCAGGACAACTTCAAGCGCGAGGGTGTGCGTCACGGTGAAACCGTATTTCAGGCAGTGCGCGCCGCCGGAGTTTTCAGCCACATTGCCTCCGATGGTGCAGACCGATTGCGACGAAGGATCGGGCGCGTAGAAGTAGCCCTCGGATGCGACGCGCTGCGTGACGTGCGAGTTGATGACACCGGGCTCGACAACGATGTAGCGGTTGGCGATGTCGACCTCGAGGATGCGATTCATGCGCGCCAGGCTGATGACGATGCCGCCCTCAGCCGGGAGCGCGCCGCCGCTGAGGCCAGTGCCGGCGCCGCGGCTGACGAAGGGAATCCTGTGGCGAGCGCAGAAGCGGACGACGGCCTGAACCTGCTCGGTGGTTTGTGGCAGGACGACTGCGCCGGGCAGCACGCGAAAGTTGGTGAGGCCGTCGCACTCGTAGGTCTGCAGCTGGCTTTCAGCGGAGATGAGGCCGGCGTCGCCAACGGCCGCGCGCAGTTCTTCGATTTGGCTCCGGGTGAGCACGCTGGGTCTCAGCTTAAAGGATGGAGCGGGAGGTTGGCTTGGGAGATTCTCCACCCCAGGGCGGTGGGTCTGAAATTCGTTGAAGAACAAATGCAGGTCCTTCGACTCCGTTTGCCGCAAAAAACACGGCAAACTTCGCTCAGGATGACCGCTCATTATGATGCGAACTTCTGACTCGGGACACTTGGCGCAAGAACAAGAACGCGCCGAGGGTGAGGCGCCGCATTTTTTGGAAGCCAGAGGAGAGACGGTCCTGTTAAACTCGGGTGCTTCGGCTCAGGAACCTTCCCCAACGACTCAATCAAGGAGAGAGGTCAATGAAATTCATCGTCAGCTGGAAGATCCCCAAGGCATCCGTCCTTACCGCGCAAGCACGCTTTTTGCAAACGGGCGGCGCACCGCATGCGGGCGTAAAAATGATCGGCCGGTGGCATGGCATGAGCGGCGGCGGCGTTCTCATCGCCGAAACCAATGATGCGAAGGCGCTCTACACCTGGCTCGAACAGTGGAACGATCTGCTGGAGTTCGAGACCACTCCCTGCCTTGAGGATGCCGAGGCAGGCGAAGTGCTGGCCGCGGCGAAAAGATAGCGGTCAGTGATCAGCGGGCAAAGAAAGCTTCCACGTCCGAGATCGTCTGCGTCGTGCGGTAGGGCGGAAGGGATTGCAGAAAAGTCTGGCCGTAGCGCTGCGTGCGAATGCGCGGATCGAGCAGGACAAGCACACCGCGATCGGAGAGCGAGCGGATGAGGCGGCCGAAGCCCTGCTTGAGCGTAAGAACGGCCTCGGGCACCTGGTAATCGAAGAATGGCCGCCCGCCATTTTCTTCAATGGCCTTCATGCGCGCCTGGACGACCGGATCGCTGGGGACGGCGAAGGGCAGGCGGTCGATGATGACGCAGCTCAGAGCTTCGCCCTGCACATCCACTCCCTGCCAGAAGCTGGACGTGCCGAAGAGCACCGCGTTGGGCGTGGCGCGGAACTCTTCGAGCAGCGCCTTGCGCGGCGCGGTGCCGTGGAGAAGGATCGGGAAATCGAGCTCGGGGAGCAGGCGCTCGTAGAGCGTCCGCATCTGGCTGTAGCTGGTGAAAAGGCAGAAAGCGCGGCCGCGCGAGTGCTCAAGAACGCGACGGATGCAACGCGCGGCAGCTTCGATGAATTCAGGCGAACGCGGGTCGGGCATTTCGGGCGGCAGATAGAGCAGCGCCTGCTCGCCATAGCGGAAATGCGAAGGCACCACGAGTTCGCGCGCTTCAGCGAGACCGAGGCGGCGGCGCAGGTGTTCGAAGCCCCCCTGCACGGTGAGCGTGGCCGAGGTGAGCACGACAGTCGGGATCGGCTCGAAGACCAGCTCGTGGAGAAGTTCGGAGACGTCAATGGGCGTGGCCTGAAGGGTGCTGCGCACGGCAGCTCTTTGGCCACTGCGTGGGGCAGCCCTTTGGACCGGCTCTGAGGCCTGGGCACCCCCGAAGGCGCGGCGCTCGATCCAATAGACCATGTTGTGCGCGTTCGATTCGAGCAGGAATTCAAGCTCGCTGCGCAGCCTGGCGATGCGCTTGGCCAACCCCTGCGACTCGTCAATGCTGCTCAGGCGCTCCATCTCGGTTTCGAGCAGCCGCAGCGACGAACACACGCTCAAATACAAATCGCCCGACGTCTCAAGAAACTCCTCGCGATTCGCAAAGGGATGACGGCCCTCGTTCTCCATTGGAAGCCCGGCGAAAAACAATCGCGCGCGCTCGCGAAGCTGCTGGGTCATGAGGTGAACGCCGGCGGTTCCTTCCTTGCCGCGCAACAGCACGTCGATGTCGCGGGCCAGCTCTTCAAACCTGAGATTCGAGACCGAGAGGCCGAAGTAGCTGGACGCGACCTCTTCGAGTTCGTGCGCTTCGTCGAAGATGACGGCCGCGGCCTCGGGCAGGATTCCCGCATCGGGCGCCGAGGCGGCTTCGCGCTTGACGGCGAGATCGGCGAAGAACAGGTGGTGATTGACGATGATGATGTCGGATTCGAGAGCGCGGCGGCGCATCTCGGTGATGAAGCAGCGCCGGTAATCCGGACAAGTGGACCCGAGGCAGTTGTCGGAGCGCGCGTCGAGTTTGGACCAGAGAGGACTCGACTCAGGCAGACCGGCAAGCTCGGCGCGGTCGCCGGTTTCGGTCGTCTGTTCCCACTCGGCAATCTGGCGGTATTCGTCAATCTCTTCGAGGCCCGACAACACCGGCTGATCGCGCAGCGCGAAGAGCTTGCGTCGGCAGAGGTAATTCGCGCGGCCCTTCATGTAGCAGACGTGCAGGTCGCCGAGAAGCGTTTCAAGGAACGGCACGTCGCGAAAGTAGAGCTGATCCTGCAGCGCCTTTGTGCCCGTGGAAACGATCACGCGCTGGCCGGTGCGCAACGCGGGCAACAAATACGCCAGCGTCTTGCCGGTGCCGGTTCCGGCTTCAACGATGAGATGACGCCGCTCGGTGAGCGCACGTTCCACGGCCTTGGCCATCTCAAGCTGGCCGGGGCGGTACTCATAGGGCAGCGGAGAGCCCGCAAGAATTCCGCCCGGCGCGAAGAACTCGTGGAGCGAAGGAAGCGAGCGGGTTGACGTGCCGGAGGAGGACATGAAGGCCGGGTACTCTCTCCATGATAGTGAGTGAGGCTACCCGGCGCTGGGCTCAGCTCGATCTGCTACGCTTCCGCCGTTGTCGGGTCGATGACGCGGCGCACCTGCGCGATGCTGTTCGCCGGGAATCCGCCCTGGCTGGCGTGCTCGCGCACCATCTGCTCGTTGGGCGCTATGTAAACGCAGTAGATCTTGTTGTCGGTGACGAAGCTTTGCAGCCACTGGATCTGCGGACCGAGATTTTGCAGAACCGAGCAGGATTTTTGCGAAACGGCTTGCAGCTGTTCCGGGGTAAATGAGCCGACCCCGGGAATCTCGCGCTCGATGACGAACTTTGGCATAACAGCATCCCTCCTTACGGGAATGCCGAGTAGTGTACAGGCTGCCGGCATCGTTTCGGGCGTTTCGGCCCTAAAAAAGAGCGGCCTGCGGCGGCACATAAGATAGAGAAGGCGGGCCGCATGCCTTGTCCCTGGCCGCAGAACGCAATCGCTGAGCAATT
>Ga0335073_10006892_pt1 | contig 15955 bp, 16 predicted proteins | sample Lox_Sample_22_FD_207093 | JGI IMG/M metagenome (GOLD analysis project Ga0335073, IMG submission 207093) | Soil microbial communities from Loxahatchee National Wildlife Refuge, Florida, United States - Lox_Sample_2.2 | ecosystem: Environmental > Terrestrial > Soil > Wetlands | place: USA... | reverse complement strand
CGCTTGAAGCCGTTGGAGATATTCCGTTTCCCGTCACGGAACAAGAGGCAGAGTCAGATGACGCGCGTGCAGCTCGGCAAGGTTTGCCTGGAGGGGCGGCAAGAACTATTCCCTGGAGAGCACGTGAGTGCGAATCAGGAAAGCTTCATCCGCGGTTTGCTGTTCGTGGCGCGCGAGTCCGAGTTCGTAGGCAGCCTCCTGGCGATCCCGCAAACCTTGGAGGACTTCCCGTTTTTGACGAACGGCTTGGTACTCGCGCAATTTAAGGAGACGCTTTCGTTCTGCCTCTTCCAGTTGCATCTGCAGTTTCTTGCGCACCATACGAAACGCCGCTTCGCGAACCGCTGAGAACTGAAGGGACGCGCCTAAGCTGACGGTGGTCATTTCACGGAGCTCTGCGCGCTTGACCTCGAACTCGTTTTGATGAAGCTGCTCGATTTGCGCGCGCAACCGCGAGACCAGTGCGGCCAGCGCAAACAGGCACTGCTCTTCCTGGCGTTCGAGGCTTTCGCGCAGTCGAAGCAAGGGTTGGAGCGCATAACGAAAGGCCATAAGGATTATTCCGGCAAAGCCATGAGCGATTGAAGAGTATGCGGGAAAGGCGCGGGATCGTTTTTTCTTTGTTGGAGAAAAGAAGCAATCGAAGGAAGCGCAGCGATAGCCCGGTCGAGGAGGGGGTCCGCGCCCTTTTGATAGGCTCCCACACGAATCAAGTCCTCCGAAGCAGAGTATGCAGCCAAGAGCTGCCGCAAACGGCGAGTTTTTTCCAAGTGTTCGGGCGAGCAAACGGCCGGCATTAGCCGACTGAGGCTATCGAGCACGGAGATAGGAGGATAGTGCCCTTGCGCATGAAGGCGGCGATCGAGAATCAGGTGGCCGTCGAGTAGGGCGCGTACGGCATCCACGAGAGGGTCCTGTTGATCATCGCCTTCCATCAATACAGTATAAAAAGCGGTGATGCTTCCATTTCCGAAATTCCCCGCGCGTTCGATGAGCCGCGCGAGGAGCGTAAATACGGAAGGGGTGTAACCCTTGGCAGTCGGGGGTTCACCGGCTGCGAGTCCGATTTCGCGCTGAGCCATCGCAAAGCGAGTGAGGGAATCGACGACGAGCAGAACGCTCTTACCACGCGAAGAGAAATACTCGGCGAGAGTTGTGGCCGCCAAAGCGGCGCGAATCCTGAGCAGAGGCGATTCATCGGATGTCGAGACGACTACTACCGAACGGGCCAAGCCCTCAGAGCCAATGGCTTCGTCGAGGAATTCACGGACTTCGCGGCCACGTTCGCCGACGAGCGCGAGAACGGTTAACTCGGCGGAAGTCGCGCGGGCCATCATGCCAATGAGCGTGCTTTTTCCGACGCCACTGCCGCCGAATATACCGACACGTTGTCCGCGACCGCAGGTCAGCATTCCATCAATGGCTCGGATGCCGCACGCGAGAGGCTCGCGAATGGGCACGCGCTCGAGCGGAAGCGGCGGATCGCCATGCAGCGGCCAATAATCGCGGGCTCGATAACCGAGCTTATCGTCAAGAGGTCTGCCGGAGCCGTCGATGACGCGGCCGAGAACTTCCGGGCCGACGCGCAAAGACGGCTGAGTGCCACGCGAAACAATACGGTCGCCGTAACGTATCCCGCTAGGACGTTCGAGAGGCATGGAGAGCACCGTGCGCCCCCGGAAACCGACAATCTCGCCGGAAAAGGTCTTGCCGTCGTCGGTAATGATGGCGCATCCCTCGCCGACGGAGCAAAAAGGACCTTCCGACTCGACGAGGTACCCCACGGACTTGGTGACGCGGCCGGTCCAGCGCAAAGCCGAGAATCCTTCCAGCCGGCGAAAAAAGGGCCCGAGAATATTAGACTCTTCCATTAGCGCACCTGAGGACGCAGCTCGAGCAAATCAAAAAAGCCTTGTTCTATCTCCTTGAGCTGCGTTTCGAGGCTGATCTGGGTACTGCCGATTTCTGTTTCAAGGGCGCACTCGCCATGCTTCAGCGCTGGGTCGCCGATAATCTCGGGCGAAATCGGAATGGCGCCAGACTCCGAGAAATGGCTGTTCCAAAAATGGATTTCGTCGGGATGCGCGCGAAGCCGCACCCGGGTGCCTTGATCCACCTTTTCAAGCGCAACGTGAACCATCCCCGTCAGAAGCAGCGGGTCCATCTGCGCCTCGCGATGCAGAATCTTCCGGGCAATGCCGAGAGCTAATTGGACGACTTCCGGCTCAACGCGATTGAAGTAAGATACGCGCTGCGCTTTGAATTCCTCGAGAGCCCGCGAGATGGCGACACGCGCGGCTGCAAGACTTTGCTCATACACCTTCCTGGCGCGGGCCTCGCCCTCTTGAACGCCGTGCTCGAATCCTTGTTTTTCGCGTTGTTCGAGAGTCCGGTTTGGCGTCAGATTCATTCTGTTGTATTCCACGATTGCACCGTTCGCAACGCCAGGCTCGGATCCGTCGCCAGAAGGCAGGTAGGTATACGGCTCCGTATGAGAGCCCGACTTTTGGATGGCCGCGCGGTTAGACGACATAAGATTCCCCTTGTTCGGACTTCAAGAACATCTTCCCTTCCCCTTCGAGCTTCCTCGCGGTGTTGACGATTTCTTGCTGCGCCGCATGGACGTCCCGCGACCGCATCGGCCCGAGTGCCTCCATGTCTTCCTTCAGCATTTCCGCCGCGCGAGATGACATGGACTTGAAGAAGTGGTTTTTCAAATCTTCGATGGCACCTTTCAGAGCGGTCGCGAGCGTCTTTTTGTCGACTTGCCCCAGAAGCTCGCGCATGCCGGAATCTTCCACTTCGAGAAAGTCCTCGAAGGTGAACATCAAATTGCGAATGGAAGTGGCGAGCTGGGCATCGTCCTCTTCAATCGTCTCGAGAATGCTCTTGCTCGCGTCCTGGTCGACTTGGTTCAAGAGATCCGCCACAGCTTGTACGCCGCCGAACGCTCGTCTACTCTGCTGGCCGATGCTCAGGAGCCTCCGGTGCAGTACCAGGGAGATTTTCTTCACCATTTCCGGCGAGAACTGCTGCATTTGGGCGACGCGTTTGACAGTTTCTCCGCGCACTTTTTCCGGCAAATGCATTAGCACTCCACGAGCCATCCGAGAGTTCAGGTGCGCCAACACAAGCGCGATCGTTTGCGGGTGCTCGCCCTGAAGAAACTTGGCCAGCTGTTGCGGATCGGTTTTCTGTAAAGCATCGAGGCTTTGCGCACTTGCTTCCTGAGCCTTGTTCACCTCCACCAGCAAGGCACGGGCACCTTCTTCGCCAAATGCTTTCACCAAGAGTTTGTTGGCGTATTCCTGGCCGCCACGAGCAACATTTCCGTGACCCTCGATCATTTGGCTGAACTCCTTGAGCACCTGAGAAGCCGCCGCTGGAGACACGCTTCCGAGTTCGGAGATCTCCTGGGTAAGCTGCCGAATTTCAGACTCGCCAAGATTTTTGTAGATGCCGATCGCTACTTCATCTCCTAGGATCATGAGAAAAATAGCTGCCTTGCGAGCCCCATTGAGGGGTGCTTCCGTAAGCGCGCTCATCTGCTTCCCTCAGGCTCGCGGATCCAATCTTGAATAACGCGGCTGGCCGTTTCCGGGTCTTCCTTTACCTTGCTCATAAGTTGCTTTTTCAAAAGGATCGTGTGCTGAACCTCCGCCGGAACTCCACTGGCCGCATCTGAGGGCAGGGCTGCCAGACTGCTTTCGCCGCCCGGCAGCGCAGCCGCTGCTCCTCCCAGCGCGCCGCCACGGGAGCCAGCCAGAGGAATTAGCGCTGGGGCGCCCAAAACTTCGATGAACTTCTTTTTGACCGGCTGCAAAATCAAAAGGTAAACGACCGCGAACAAAGCAAGCAGGGCCGCGTAGCGCAGCAATCCGGTCCATCGTTCTGCAAACGTCAAGAACCGCTGCATTTTGCCCGGTGGCGCGATCACGTCGACGGGGGGCAGAGTAAAGGTCACGTTCTCCAGAGAAAACTGGTCGCCGCGCTGCGCGTCGAACCCGACTGCGGCTTTGGCAAGCGCTTCGAGTTGTTTCATCTCCTCTGGAGTGCGCTTCCGCCGCGTCTCCTCGGTTCTTCCGTTGACAGACTTCGATTCCACCACGTCGTCAACGAGAATGGCGGCAGCAACTCTCTTAACGCGTCCGGCTGGCTCGAGAAGATGTCGCGTTGTATGGCTGACTGCATAGGTTTTACTCTCGCTGCGAATTCCTTGCGTTGTATTGTTGGCCTTAGCCTGGGCTACTGCGGCGGCGTTCCCCTGCGAATTCGGCGTGTTGCTGGGGGTACCCGGAATTCCCGCAGGCTCAAGATCGCCGACCGTTTCCTGCGACGTTTGTGACGTCAGGACGGCCGTGCTGTTGGGGTCATAAAGTTCCTGCGTGCTCTCTCCCGAAGTTGGGTCGTACTCGATGGTAATGCTGGACTTTACATGCTCGTTGCCAACGATCGGAGCCAGCACCTGGACAACACGCTCGGCGAGCGTAGTTTCCAGATCCTCATTCCACGGAAGGTTTAGCCCAGTGTGGCTGTGTCCTTGGTCGGCGATTTGGCCGTCGGTCGTAACGACTGTGACGTTTTGGGGCGAGAGGTTGTCCCAAGCGCTGGCTACAAGATTCGCGACCGAGGCAGCTACTTGATCGCTGAGTCGAGGTCCGCTCATTTTCAAGACGACTGCGGCTTTGGCAGGCCTTTCTTGGTCGCTAAAGAGCGATTCACGAGGGAGAACCAGGTGCACACGCACCGCTTCCACTCCGTTCATTGTTCCAATCGTGCGTTCGAGTTCGGCCTCTAATGCGCGCTGATAATTTACCTTTTCGGAGAAATCGCTTCCCGACCAATTAGGTTTGTCAAAAAGTTCGAATCCCATGCGCCCGCTGGCCAGCGGGCCTTGAGAAGCCGTTTCCAAGCGTGCCTTGTCCAATTGGTCGGAACGCACCAGAACGGCTGTGCCTTCATTGCTCAACTGGTAAGAGATATTCTCCCCATTCAGCCGCTGCGCCAGGCTTTGTGCGTCGGCTGGCGACATGCCCGAGTAAAGCGTCCTGTAGTCCCCGCCTCCGAGAAGATAGACAAACAGCCACAGAATTCCCGCAACGAGCAGGACACTGCCGACGAGCGTCGCTCTCTGCCATACGCTGAGCCCCTTGAGGAACGCTATGATTTGTTGCTGGATTTTTTCCATGACGGTCGGAGGAATTCGTCGGGCCCGTGGACCTCAATCGCTCTAGAATTGCATGCTCGACACTTGCTGATAGGCCTGGACAATTTTGTTTCGCACTTGCACCATCATCGAAAATGCAAGGCTCGCTTTTTCCACAGCGATCATCGCGGAATGCACGTCTTGTCCATTACCATTCAAAAGCTGGGCTACCTTGCCGTCAGCCTCCGATTGAAGCTGACCGACCTGATCCATGGCGTCGTTCAGTGTGCTCATGAAATCCGATTGCCCGGAAGCGCCTGCCTGAGGCCCTAAGCCAGCGCGAGCTGAAGAATCAAACCCGCTTTGCGGCAATCCCTGAATCGTGCTGCTCATGAACTTTCTCCCTGGTGTCTACTAGCTCAAGATCGTGATAGCCGACTGAATCATATTTTTCGTGCTGGTGATTGCCGCTGCATTCATCTCGTAGGCGCGTGCCGCGCCCATCAGATTGACCATTTCTTCCGCGGGATTGATGGCTGGATAGGAAACGTAGCCTTGTGCATCCGCGTCCGGATGCCCCGGTTCGAATCGCCGGATCGGCGGCGTCCGATCGGCGACGACGTTGAGGACGCGCACGTCCTCGGCGTGCATGTCGGCGAAGGAGGCTAGCGTCATTCCAAAGTTTGGTTGCAGAACGGGCCGAGCACCAAATATGACGTGCATGCGTTGATATGGCCCACCGGAATCCGTGCGTGTGGTTTCCGCGTTGGCGAGATTGGCGGACACAATTTCCGCGCGAAGGCGCTCCGCCAGAAGCGCTGACCCGCTGATTTCCAGCACTCGAAACAAGTTCATGGCTACTGGCCCTCCCTTATGGCTGTGTTGATTTCCGCAAATTCCGACCGAAGCACTGCGGTGGCTGCTTTGAATTGGAGCTGGACTTCGGCAAGCAACAGCGATTCTCGGTCCACACTCACATTGTTGCCGTCGGGGCGCGCGATTAGCCCGCGCACCGGCATGACAAACGGACTCATCATGCTGGTGTCTTCACCGTTCATTACACGTTGCAGCTCACCACGAAAATCGACGTCCCGCGTGTGATAACCGGGCGTGTCGATATTGGCGAGATTTGTCGTGACCAGCGTCTGACGCATGCTGGTCACGTCCATGTAGCGTTCGAGGAGCAGAAGCGGTGCAGTGTTCAGCCAGCTCAAGACGGTCTCCTCGCAGGCATCCCGTATTCGCGAATTTTGTTCCGTACTGTTCGCAGGCTCACTCCCATCAATACCGCGGCCTTCGTTCGGTTTCCGCCGGTCGCGTCGAGAGTCGCCTCGAGGAGCTGGCGTTCAACTTCGTGCAAAGTCACCCCGGGCTTGAGCCCCGTGGCTTTCTTCATCGAAGGAAAGGCGCTGCTTGCATCCAAGAGTTGCGGCCCCAGGGTCATTCCGCTCGCGAGCGCCAGGCCACGCCGAATCACGTTTTCAAGTTCGCGCACATTCCCCGGCCAGTCGTGGCTTTCGAGCTGCGCCGCAAACTCGGGCGAGATTTGATAATCGCCCGGTCGGGCGCCATCTCTGTGTTTGCGAAGAAAGTATTCGGCAAGCGGGAGAATATCCTCACGGCGCTCGCGCAATGGCGGAATCGCTAGAGGAACTACATGTAGACGATAGAAGAGATCGGCGCGAAACTGGCCGGCATCGACTTGCGCGCGGAGGGAGCGATTTGTCGTGGCGATTACCCGCACATCCACGGCCAGCGGACGCGTATCACCTAGGCGATCGACCTCGCGTTCTTGAAGGACGCGCAGAAGTTTAGGCTGTAAGCTCAGCGGCATTTCACCGATTTCATCGAGCAACATGCTTCCGCCATCGGCCAGCTCGAATTTGCCTGGTTTCGATGTGTTCGCCCCGGTAAAGGCGCCTCGAACGTGTCCGAACAGCTCGCTTTCCAGAAGGTTTTCTGGGAACGCGGAACAATTTACGGCCACGAATGGGCCGCCCGCGCGAGAACTGGCTCGATGAATCAATCGCGCCAGAAGCTCTTTGCCGGTCCCACTCTCGGCTTCGATCAAGACGTCCGCGCCAGTTTGCGCCACGCGATTTGCCCGAGCGATCACGCTACGGAATGCGGGCGATTGGCCGACGCCCTCATACATCGCCTCATTTTCTTCCTTGGACGCGCGCGGAGCGAGAACTCTCCGCGCGGCGGCTTCCAAGTGCTCGAAAGACACGGGCTTTTGAAGGTAGTCGCAAGCACCATCCTTGATCGCCTGCACCGCGTCCGGGACACTGCCATAGGCCGTCAATAAAATCACCGCGGTATCCGGGACAAACGTGCGTACTCCTTGCATGACTTGTAATCCGTCGCCGTCGGGCATGCGCATGTCCGTTACGACAAGCGTACTGGGCGCGCTATGAAATTTCGCGAGAGCGTCACCCACGCAGTGGGCCGTCCGCACATACCATCCTCTTCGCCGGAAGTTGGCCTCCAAGGCCGCGCGCATGGCCGCTTCGTCATCGACAATCAAAACGTTATTCATGCGTGGGCTCCTAAGACCGGCAGAAACAGCGAGAAAGTGGTGCCGTGCTCTTGCTTGCTTTGCACACGAATTTCGCCGCCGTGCTGTTCAACCACTTTCTTGCAGACGGAAAGCCCCAACCCTGGGCTGCCTGGAGTCGTTGTGAACCCAGGATCGTAAATCCGGTCCAAAAGCTCTGGCGCGACGCCCCGGCCTTCGTCGGAAAAATCAATCTGTACCAGTTCGCCCGGAAATTGTGGCGCCCAGTGCAAATTTACTCCTAGCTTTCCGCCGGGATGCATGGCACGAAAGGCATTCAGCGAAAGATTGAAGAAGACCTGTTTCAGGCGGCTGGCATCGGCATTTGTTGCGATCTTCCCGATTTTGTTTTCAACCTGGATCTGCTGGCCTCGCTGCCTGGCCAACGGCAAGAGAAAATCCATTGTTTCGCCCACCAAACGATCCAACTCCGTTGGCAGCATTTGCGTCGAAGGTTGGCTATGAAACTGCAGCACGTTATTGACTGTCGCGGACAGCGCGCGTAGCCCGGCTTGCAGATGCGTAACCCATTGCCGCGTTTCCGGCATTTGGGCAGTGGCATCAGCGAGGAGGCCTGTAAACAGTTCCATGCTGCCAAGAGGATTGCGAATCTCGTGCGCCAGAACAGTCGCCACCTCAGCCAGCGCATGGGAACGCCGGGCAGCCTCGCGCTCGCCTGCCAGCCTCTTCTGTTCGGTTAAATCGCGCACGATCCAAATGGTGTCTCCGATTTCGTTGGTTTTTTCGCTAACGTTTGCACGCAAAATGCCGATAGTACGATTGCCGGTAATTTCGGGCACCACACATTCCTGTTCGGAGAAAAAACTGTTGGGCGGAATTTCGGCAATCAGCTTCGCGAACGCCGATGGCAATCCGGACTGCCCTCCAGAAACCAAATCCTGCGGCACCTGAAGCAGCCGCTTAGCTTCTGGATTAATAATCTGCAAGGTCCCATCTACGGAGACGACCAACACACCGCACGGCAAATCCTCTAGCACGCGGGAAAGATAAGCTCGCACTCTCGCATTCTCCTCGAGACTTCGCTCCAGTTCCGAATTCGCGCATTGCAATTCACGATGCAATCTCGCCACTTCCGCCTGCAACTGGGTATACGACTTCTCGAGAGACCCCGCTGCCTGCGTAAACGTCATAAAGGCGCGAGTCAGACTCTCCTGCGCCGCTGCCCGGTTATTGGTTTCCATCGCGGCGTTGCCCGTTCTTTGCCGGGTTCTAGGCAATTTTGGCATCGTCAGTGTCGCTGCACGCTTTCTGCCAGGACTGCTTCTCCGGGCTTAGATTTCTCTTAGTTGAATGGCTTCGCTGTGCTGCTGAAAGTGTTCGACACGCAAGAGATTTTCGTTCCCGGCAAGGATGAACGCCCGCTCGAGAGCGTGCTGCAGCTCTCTCACGTTCCCCTGCCAGTTCGCGCACTGCAGCAGCGCCGAAGCAGCGGGGGCTAAATATTTGCACGGCACTGAGTTATCAGCGGAGAGTTGCGCCAAGAAATGCTCGCAGAGAACGCAGATATCCTCTGCTCGCTCTCGCAAAGGCGGGACAACGAGCGGGAAAACGGCTAATCGAAAATAGAGATCCTGCCGGAACTGTTTTGTTTGGATGTGGTCCAGCAACCGCACATTCGTCGCGCAAACGACGCGCACGTCCACGCGGTAAACTTCGGAGCTGCCGAGGCGCTGCACTTCGCCGTTTTGCAGAAACCTCAGAAGCTTTGCTTGCATGCTCAACGGCAGTTCGCCGATCTCATCGAGAAAAAGCGTGCCGCCCTGCGCAAAGTGCACTCGTCCGAGCCGCGATTGGACCGCGCCGGTAAAAGCCCCGCGAGAGTATCCAAATAATTCGGATTCGAATAAGGGTTCGGGAATGGCCGCGCAATTTACGACAACGAAGGGATGATTCGCTCGCGGGCTCAGCTTGTGAATGGCCTGCGCGACAAGTTCTTTCCCCGTTCCTGTTTCGCCCGTGATCAAGACGGTTGTATCGCGTGCAGCGACCATGCGGACCAGACGGTAAACCTGTTGCATGGCGCGGCTTGATCCGAGCATTCCGGGCAAGGCAGCGGCGGTTTCATCTTTAAACAGCCGCAGATGCGAGCTCGATACCGGAACATCTCTTCGAACTTCTTCCAAAGCAGGCGTCGCTGGCCCGTATTCGACCGCTGGCACCGCCGCTTCCGTTTCGCTCTCATTGGGAAGGGTGCGACATGTTTTTGAATCGACAAACTCGACATCGATTCGTGGATAGCGCTGACGGATAATCTCTGCGACTTCGCTCGAATCCAGATCAGGCAAATTGCGATCTAACAGAACGCTGTCGCAAGAAAAGTGAGCAAGTTTTGCCAACGCATGCGCTCCGCCGACCGCCTCTTCGCTTAGCGCCTGCAAACAAACTGGGCTGCTCATCAAACGTTTGCGAAACGATGAGTCCGCGCTGGCAACTAGAATGCGGCTTGAAGAACGAATAAACGCTGTTGTGGCGGCTGCGGCCATGGAGCATCCCCCATCGACAAGTGCTATCCGCTGTGAAGTTTCTCGTGCCTGCGGGCTGCGCTCGGAAAGATTTTCCGGGTCGCAAGCGCCAAGGGTGAATGCTATTAAATAGCCAAAGTGAAGGATGAAGTCAGACTGAAAAGACAGGATTTAGGCGAGGACACACACCGGCACGCTGCGCCAAACTGGAACGACGTTCCACACCGGCGCACAGATACAGTGCGCAGATATTGCCGCATAGTTTCCCATTCCTTGCCGGTTGGCACCGACTTCGGAATTCTTCTCTCAGCAATCATCGGCATCCAGCGAAATGACTTTAGCGCGACGGCAATTATCTTCATTAAAGTAGGCAAAGACATTGATTCGGACGTTCTGCGCTCAATCTTGCTTCATCCTTCTTCATCATTGGTCTTTAGCGACCTCGCTGATCCTGGTCGCTTGCCACGCCACAGCTTGCCATTGTCCATTGCGTTTCAGAAAGGTTCCGGTGTTGCGAAAGTGAGCTGTTTCCACTTTCCCATCGGCTTCCAGCGTGCGGGCCTCCAGCCGAAAAGCCACTATCGCGGTATCGCCATATTCGTGAACCATGATGTCTTCGGCAGAATAGGTACTCGTAGGTTGGGATGCAGGCGTCGGTTTTCCAAGTCCTTTCATTATGTCGCTCTTACCTATGACGATGCCTGTCGCTCTCGTATAAATCACGTCGTCGGCAAAAAACCTATCGAAGACCTGTCGGTCGCCGTGCCCTGCGGCCCACATGAACTCGCGCAGGAGCCCCGTGACTTCCTGGGTTGCGCTCGTTCGCGCGGGCGACCCGGCTGAAGCGAATGAGCTCAACAACGCCATGCCCATAACAGCCTTTGTGAGATTCATTTATAAGCTCCCCTTCATAGTGGTCGCACACATCATGCCTCGCCTGTTCGGCCCCCTGCCACAAATAGTCGCTTTGCTTCGCACTTCGCGTTCTTGATGATCTTGTACTGCGAACCGACTAACGCCTAGCTCTTACACTCCGGAGTATAACTCGCGTCCGTTTATATTGGGCCTTTTCAGCGCTTCGCGCGCGGCATTGGCCTGGGCATGACATCTTGATTTTTGCCGGGCGGATTCTTCCTGCTAGGATAGAGCGTTTAAAGAAGGCCCCAAGGTCATCCATGGAAGCTGCTTACATCTGTGACGCCATCCGAACGCCCATCGGCCGCTATGCAGGAGCGCTTTCCTCGATTCGTACCGATGATCTGGCAGCCATTCCTATCAAAGCACTCATCGAGCGTAATGCTACGGTCGATTGGAACGCCCTCGACGATGTCGTTTACGGCTGCGCGAATCAGGCGGGGGAAGACAATCGCAACATTGGGCGAATGGCATTATTGCTCGCCGGACTTCCCAAGGAAGTCCCGGGAGTTACGGTCAATCGCCTTTGCGGCTCAAGCATGGACGCCGTTGCTACAGCCGCGCGCGCTATCAAATGCGGCGAGGGAGAACTGATCATCGCAGGCGGTGCCGAGAGTATGTCCCGCGCTCCCTTCGTGGTGTGCAAGGCGGACGCAGCCTTTTCCCGCGCGGTGAAGTTCGAAGACACCACGATTGGATGGCGCTTCGTAAACTCTCTGATGAAAGCAAAATACGGCGTAGACTCGATGCCCGAGACCGCTGAAATTGTGGCAGAAGAGTTCCACGTTTCGCGGGAAGATCAAGATGCATTCGCGCTAAGGAGCCAGCAACGCGCGGCGGCAGCACTGCACAACGGTTTTCTCGCGCAGGAAATTGTGCCAGTCCCGATTCCTCAGAAAAAAAGCGACCCCATTCTTTTCGGTGCCGATGAACACCCCCGCACCGACACCACTTTGGCCGCGCTCGCTAAGTTGCCCAGCATCGTGAAACCCGGTGGCACAGTTACGGCAGGAAATGCTTCTGGTGTGAACGACGGGGCCTGCGCCTTGCTCCTGGCTTCGGAAAAAGCGGCCATGCGACACGGCCTAACGCCCAAAGCGCGCATCGTCGCTGCTGCGGCAGCAGGCCTCGCGCCGCGCATTATGGGCATGGGCCCTGCTCCCGCCTCCCGCAAACTCTTTGCGAGGGCAAATCTCAGAATTGGACAAATGGACGTCATCGAGCTTAACGAAGCCTTCGCTTCGCAGGCCCTAGCCGTGCTCCGCGAACTGGGCGTCGCCGACGACGCAGCCCAAGTGAATCCGAATGGAGGGGCGATTGCTCTTGGCCATCCGCTTGGCGCCAGCGGCGCTCGTCTGATCACCACGGCGATGTACCAGTTGCTTCGCACAGGGGGAAAATACGCGCTCTGCACCATGTGCATTGGGGTCGGCCAAGGCATCGCCGTAATCCTCGAGCGTGTTTAGCTTGTGCGGCTCGCCAAGAAGCGCGACAACAATTTATTTCGTCAGAGGGCAGCGCTTTATCGTCTATATAAGCTGCGAAGGAAACCGTTTTCTTTCCGCAGCGGGAGTGATTACACTCAGCGCATGAACTTGCTCGACCCACTGTTTCGCTCGCAAGCCGTCGAAAAGGTCTTTTCGAATCGCGCCACTCTGCAAGGGATGCTCGATTTCGAAGCAGCCCTCGCGCGAGCCGAGTCGCGCGGGGGGTTTATTCCTGCGTCTGCCGCTCCTGCTATCGAAGCGAAATGCCGCGCCGAACTTTACGATATGACTGCGCTGGCCAGCGCCGCTGCGAATGCTGGCAATCTTGCTATTCCCCTGGTCAAACAGCTCACCGTGCTCGTCGCCCAAAGAGAAAAAGAAGCTGCCCATTATGTCCATTGGGGCGCAACTAGTCAGGACACCATTGACACAGGCCGTGTGCTTCAGCTTCGCCAGGCGCTGACGCTGGTCTCGGCGGAGCTTGATTTGCTCGCTGCCGTCCTCGGCGACATGGTTCAGAAGCATCGAACGACACTAGTCGCGGCACGCACATGGATGCAGCAGGCGCTTCCTACCACATTCGGTTTGCAAGTGGCTGGCTGGCTCGATGCACTCGAGCGGCATCGCGCGCGTTTGGCGGAAACACAGGAGCGTTGCCTCGTTCTTCAATTTGGCGGCGCAGTCGGCACAATGGCGGCCCTCGGCGCCCGCGGGCTGGACGTAGCCACGGCTCTCGCGAAGGAGCTACAGCTTCCTTTGCCAGAACTCCCTTGGCATAGCCATCGCGATCGCATGGGGGAAATAGCCACGACACTCGGGTTACTCACCGTGACACTCGGAAAAATAGCACGCGATGTCGCTCTTCACATGCAAACGGAAGTCGGCGAAGTCTTTGAGCCATCCGCTGACGGTCGCGGCGGCTCTTCCACCATGCCGCACAAACGCAATCCCATTACTTCCGCCGTTGTTTTGTCGGCCGCTCTGCGAGTGCCTCCTCTTGTGGGCACCATGCTCGCTGCGCTCGTTCAAGAAGAGGAGCGCGGTTTGGGCGGCTGGCACGCCGAGTGGGAGACTTTGCCCGAGATCGTCCGCCTGACCGCGGGCGCTTTGCATCACTTGACCAGCGCGGCTTCGCAGTTGGAAATCGATTCCGAACGCATGCGCCAGAATCTAGGTGTTACTCAAGGCCTGATTTTCGCCGAGGCCGTCGCCATGGCCCTGGCAGAAAAAATACCGCGCTCGGAGGGGCATGAGCTCGTCCAGAGAGCGTGCAAACGGGCTCGCAGCGCACACCGCGATCTCCGTTCCGTTCTCGCGCAAGACGCTGTAGTTAAAGCGAACCTCTCCGATGCCGAACTGGATCGTCTCTTTGCGCCCGGCAACTATCTGGGCGTTGCCGATCAGTTGATTGACCGCGTGCTTGCCTCGCGCGATTTGCCGCGTGAACAGAAAAAAAACAGGAAAATGTGAGACTAGTGGCCTTCGCTCAGTCAGAAGACGTTCGAATCCATTATGACCTTGCAGGTCCTACGGCCGCACCGGTGATCGTCTTTTCCAATTCCCTCGGCGAGAATTTCTCGATGTGGGAGACTCAAATCCCCGAGTTCCAGAAGCAATTCCGCGTCTTGCGCTACGATACGCGCGGTCACGGCCAATCTTCCGTCACGCCTGGCCCATACACCATCGAGCAGTTGGCGCGCGATGTCTTGACCTTGCTCGACGAATTGCAATTCAATCGCGTTTATTTTTGTGGCTTGTCCATGGGTGGCCAGATTGGGATGTGGCTCGCGCTGAACGCTCCAGACCGGCTCCAAAAACTCGTTCTCTGCAACACCGCCGCAAAAATCGGCACTCCCGAAATGTGGAATGCCCGTATCGAAGCTGTCCGCAAAGGCGGTATGAAATCGGTCTCGGACGCTGTCATCGGGCGCTGGTTTTCCGCGGATTATCGCGCCAAATGTTCCGACAAGGTCGACAAAATCCAACGCACGTTCGAGACCACCGATCCCGAGGGCTACATCGGCAATTGTTACGCCCTGCGCGAGTTTGATGCTCGCGAAGCCATCGCCGCGATCCATGTTCCCGCGCTCGTGATCGCCGGAACACACGACGCCGCAACCACTCCGGCCGACGGCCGCTACCTTGCGAGCAATATCCCCGGCGCGCGCTATGTCGAACTTAACGCAGCCCACCTCTCCAATATCGAGGACAGTACTCGTTTCAATGCCGAGGTCAGCACTTTCCTGCTTTCGTGAATGTGAATTGCTGGCAGGACAACCTATTTTTGTCTTTTCACGTCCGTCACAATTACCGCGAGACGGGCCCCGCCGCATTTCTTACTTGGATGCAAGGCGCTCTTTAATCTGCTTCGAAAGCTCCTGTATCTGTTCCCTGCTGATTCTACCCTCCCCTTTCAACACAACGATCAACCGTCCAGAGCCCCCATCCTTGAACTCGGCATTCTGAATCGAGGCACGCCCTTGAATTGCCGGGGGAAGCGTAACGCTCAAATCCGTTCCCTTTTCCATCGCGGAGAGAATCGACGCCCGGATTTTATCGCGCAACATTTCGCCAAGCGACCCAGAACGCAGTAGCTCACCAAGCGATCCATCCGCTTCTATCTTTCCGACTTCAGGCAACAACAGGAGCTCGGTGTTGTTTTCCTGGATAGCGGGCGTAAGTTTCACTTCAATCAGAGCGTCCCCGCCCACCAGTCTTTTGCGTTTTTCCTTCCCAAATACTTTCGCGCACGCCCAACGTTCGTAGTGCAGTTGCACAGTAGCCGAGCTCGCAGGGTCGATCGGCACAAGCTCCGCATGCTCGATGGTTATGCGCTCTCCGCAAGCGTCATCTTTATCGAGTTGGGACCCCAGCAATCCGGTCATGTTCTGTTGAAGTTCGCCGAGGTCGGCGTGCAGCTCAAGTTTGAAAATGGTTGCGTCCTGGTCCTTCGAATGTATGAATACGGATCCAGAGGCCGTAATCGTAATCGTCTGATCCTTAAACTTGATCGGTATCTTCACCGACGGAATTTTGAAATAGGCATTTTGAGCGCGCGCAGGAATCGAACACATCCCCAAGGCCGGGCACAAAACCAAAAGGGCGGCCAAGCGCCCTAAAAGAGGCTTTCTACCGGTCTCGTTCTTAGCAAGGAACAAACAAGCTGGACTTCGAAGTAAGGACTCTAAAACCGAGAACGCGAAATCGAGCAACGATTTCTCCCTTCGTCCGGAGCGACACTCCTCGTCGCGCTGGCGTTGTTCCCGCCCATGACCGCTCTGATAGATGAATTAGCAGCCGCATCGGTTGCCGGACCTCGGTGAGGACCATCGATATGAATCGCGTTTTTGCCGTGCCGATGCGGCTT
>Ga0335073_10006890_pt1 | contig 15956 bp, 7 predicted proteins | sample Lox_Sample_22_FD_207093 | JGI IMG/M metagenome (GOLD analysis project Ga0335073, IMG submission 207093) | Soil microbial communities from Loxahatchee National Wildlife Refuge, Florida, United States - Lox_Sample_2.2 | ecosystem: Environmental > Terrestrial > Soil > Wetlands | place: USA: Florida... | reverse complement strand
GAAATGTAAACCGTTTCATGTAAACCGTTTCATTAAAAAAACGCATTTCATTCGAACTCGTAACAGAACACAAAGAAGGCTCGAAAGCCCATGAACAACACTAAATTTTAGGATCGAGTGCTAAATCGATTTAATTAGAGATCGCGCGCACACACACTGTAAAAACTATGCGGCCCCGGCAAATGACCTGAGCTGCATATTCAGGGCGCGATTTCTCAGGAGGCTATATGAGCAACGATAAAAACGGGAAGAGTGTCCCGTTCCAAATCCGGGCGGAAGCATGCTCCGGCGCCCGTCTGTGCCCTGCTGGCTCACGTCAGCATCGTTCAACTTCAATTGCCCGGCTTGTCGAGGGAGTCTTATTGCTTCTCGTGGCCATGCTGGCCGGCTCTCCTTGCCTTTACGCGCAGACCACAGCAAGCTTGTCCGGAGTCGTAACGGACACCTCGGGAGCCGTTGTCCCAGGCGCGGATGTGACGGCGATCAATCAGGCAACGCAGGATAGGACGAAAACTGTCACCAGCAAAGAGGGAACCTACACATTTCCCGTGCTGCTGCCCGGCACGTACACTCTGAGCGTTGAGGCTAAGGGCTACGAAACCTCGAACCAGACTGGCGTTGTGCTGGTCGCCGGGGGGCGCGTGGCGGCACCGACTATAGTTTTGGCAGTCGGAAGTGTGACCCAGACGGTCACCGTCCAGACGAGCAGCCAGATTCTTCAGACGGAGGGCGGGCAGCTTGGCGCTGTGCTCGATTCAAAAGACATCGACCGTATGGCATTGGTCAGCCGCAATACGCTGGAATTGCTGAAAACACTGCCCGGCGTCACCACGGTCGCAAATTTCACAGGCAATGGCCTGGAATTCGATTTCAATAACATCGGCGCGGAGGGCAGCCCGATCGGCGTCGGGCTGGCCACCAATGGTGTTCCCAATCGCGGCGGCACCGCCGATCTGCTCGATGGCGTAAACATCAATGACCCGGGCTGCAACTGCTGGTCGATTGCCATCGTCGATCCCGATATGACCCAGGAGGTCAGCTACCAGTCGTCGAACTTTGGAGCAGACATTTCGCACGGCCCTGTAGTCGTCAACAGCATCAGCAAATCCGGAACCACTGAATATCACGGAGATGGCTACTTCTACGCGCGCAACGACGTTTTGAATGCGAATGACTGGGTCAGCAACCACGAAGGGCTCCCCAGAGGACAGGCGCATTACTATTACCCCGGCGGCAACGTAGGGGGCCCTGTCCCATACACGCGCAAAAAGTTGTTGTTCTGGTTCGGATACGAGAAGTTCATCCAGAACACAGGCAACGCCAGCAGCCTGGAGTCGCATATACCGACTCCGGCCATGATGAACGGCGACTTTTCTTCCGACGACTCCGGCAACGTTGCGCTTTGTGCAGGCCCTTACCCCGGCGGCATCGGTCCGGGCAACACAGGCAGCTATTGCAACGACCTAACCGGAACCTACCTGCCGAACGGCGCAATTATCGGAGTCACTCCCGGCTATCCGGCGGGGCATATCCCGGCTCAATATACGTCGGCCGGCGGCTTTGCTCCGGCTCAGTATGCTGCGGCGCTGGCCAAAATCTGGCCCACGCCCAACGCTACTCCTTCCGCTGGGAATGGTTGGTCGAACTTCTACGAGGCCATTCCCGGAATCCACGACGGCTATATCTGGCGCGCGCGCGTCGATTACAACTTCAGCGATGCCAGCAAACTGTACGTCACCTACCAGTACGGAACCGATAGCTCGCCTGAAGACGGGAACGGCGCGCACGTTTACTGGTCGCCGACTAATGCAATTCCTTTCCCCGGCGGCGCGCTGCAGGCGCTGGAAACCTCAAAAGTGCTCTCCGGTCACTTTACCCACATCTTCACGCAGACGTTGACCAACGAGTTGGTTGGCTCTGTCGGCTACGGCAATAATCCAATTACGGTTCCCAATCCCTCCGCGGTATCGAGGACCACGTTGGGATATGGGGGAGGGACCGTGTTCGGAACCAACGATCCGTGGATCCCGTCCTACAACAGCGCAGGCACGTACACATTTCCTGATTTTTCGCAGCAGGACATCTTCCCTGGCGGTTCCTATCCACTGCTGAAGGAAGCTCCTTCCGCGTATGACAACCTCATCAAGGTTCTGGGTACGCATACCCTCAAGGTTGGATTTTTCTATGAGATGGTTAACAACGATCAGGGAAACTTCAACACTCCGAACGGTGTGTACAGCTTCAACGGCGGCCCGGCGAACAATATCGTAACCGGTCAGGAAATCGGATCTCCGAGTAACCCGACCGCGAACTTTGTTATGGGCAACGCCACCAGCTATTCCGAAAACAACGCTAATCCGAAGGGAGACATGGCCTACAAGACCATGTCCGTATACGGCGACGATTCGTGGCGGATCACCAGCCGCTTCAATCTGGAGTATGGTGTCCGCCTCGATCACATGGGCCGTTGGTATGACCGGGGAACCTCGGGCATTCCCGTATTTCTTCCGGATAATGTGGCCTCGGATTTCGCGGCCGGGCGCACATTCCCCGGCCTCTCCTATCACGCAATCAATCCCGGGGTATCCAAGAGCGGCATGCCCACGCCCTTCCTCGTCGTCTCTCCGCGCTTCGGGTTGTCGTACGACCTTTATGGCAATGGAAAAACAGTGCTGCGCGGCGGCTGGGGCGTCTACCGTTGGGGTGATCAGTGGGGCGATTACAGCGGCGCTCTGTCCGATGCTCAGGGAGTTAAGGGATTCAATCTGCCCGGCAGCACAACCGTACTGCTGAACCAGGTCGGCTCCGGCGCTCCCGGGTTAGTGCCGGCCACTTCTACGGGCTCTTCCTGCTGCGCCGGAACCGCGTACGCTGTAAGTCCAGACGACAACTCCGTGCCCACAACCTACAGCTATAACTTCACCGTTGATCAGCAGGTGCCCTGGAATTCTTTGGTTGAGCTCGCCTATGTCGGCAACCAGAGCACGCACGCACTTATCGGTGGTGGTAACGGAGCGACCCTTTCCGGCGGTGATTACATTAACCAGAACAAGATGCCGCTGGGCGCCTTGTTCAAGCCCGATCCCGCAACTGGCGTAACCTCGCCCAATCCGGAGAACATCAGCGGGCCGGGGTCGCCGAATAACAAGCCGGCAGATTACGATCCATTCGGCTATGCTTACGGAACCAGCGCCGTCTATGTGGTGAACCACAGCGGTTATTCCAATTACAACGGCTTCCAGGTGAGCTGGGTCAAGCGCTCCGACCATCTCACCTTCAATCTCAACTACACCCGCTCAAAGACCCTGGGCACCGATCTCGAAGAAGACCCATTCTCACTTCGGGGAAACTATGGCGTAGAGCAGATCGACCGTCCCAATGTGTTCAACTCGTCCTATTCCTACGACACCGGGGCCTGGTATCACGGCGATAAGCTCCTTTCCCACGCGCTCAATCACTGGATGATTTCCGGCATCACATCATGGCAGAGCGGGGGAAATCTTCAGGCTCAGGACAGCCCGAATTTCGGCATGTCTCTTACGTACACCACCATCAACGGGCAGCCGATCAGCTCAACGAACCCGCTGCCGGCTGGCGTAAGTCCGGGCTATGGCGCTCCAACTTACTACGGCACGACAGCGGGCAAAACCATACAGCCTGTATTGACCTGCGATCCGGGATCAGGGCTGAGTTCCAACCAGCATGTCAGGGCGAACTGCTTTGCTGCTCCGGCGATAGGGCAAAATGGGCTTCGCAACTTCCCGTATCTTTCCGGGCCTTCTTATACAGACACGGATCTGGCAATTGCGAAGACCACCTATATTACCGAGCGGCAGAGCGTTACCTTCAGGGCGTCGGCCTTCAACTGGGACAACCATCCTCTGGCTGCGTTCAGTAGCTCGAATCAGTTGACGCTTTATTACAACACCGACTACACATCGAAAGCGTCAACCTTGGGGAGCATCTCGCCAACCTACGGCGTTACTGACACCAAGACAGGAGGAGATACCAGACGCATCATAGAGCTGGCCTTGAAGTACAACTTCTAGTCCGCAGCACACGACGAGGGCGCCATGAACAAGGCGCCCTTATCTGATTCCGGTGAATTCCATTCTTCGCTATCCGCATTTTGCCAGGTTTTCAATTCAATCTTCCGGCAGGTATGCTGACTCATACCGTGCTCTTCCGCCGTCCATCAACTGTTCTGCTCAGCCTTCTTACACTTGTCGCGGCAACCACGTTCGCAATTGCGCAAAACCATCCTTCGGCATCGGAAGCGCCGCAATCCAGCCTCAAAGCCCACTACGACGCGGCGCAGCGCGATCAGCAACTGGGTAAGATGGAGCAATCCGCGCGCGAATACCGGGCATTCATCGCCGAGGTGCTCAGCGAGCTCGCCTCCGGATACGTGCATCTGGGCAATTACGATCAGGCCGCGGCGCTGTTGGATGAAGCGCTCGCATTGACGCCCGATGAGCCCGGCTTGCTCCTCAGGGATGCGCAGGCAGCCCTCTCACGCGGCGATTTCCAGCGCGCGCAATCGCTCTCTGAGAGGATGCTGAACAATAATTCGTTAGGCACGCAGCCGGTTGATGCGCCGACAGCGGCGCTGGCCCACCAGATCCTCGGGCGTGCCTTGATGAAGATGTACCACGACAAGGAAGCGCGAAAGGAGCTGGAGCAGGCGGTTGCTCTTGACCCGAATTTTCCGAATGGATACGCGCTGGCCGTTGTGTGCCTGGATATGGGCGATGACAAGTGCGCCGCCCAGATTTTTTCCGAAATGCAGGCATCCTTCGGAGACACCGCGCTGATTCACCTCGAATTCGGGCTTGCCTACGGCGGATCGGATTTTCCAGCGCAGGCTATCGCCGAGTTTCGGAAAGCGATCGCGGAGAACCCCGGGCTGCCGGAAGCGCATTATTCTCTAGCCGCTGCTTACCTCGCCAGCTCGGAGGCTTCGAGCCTGCAGAAGGCCGAGGTCGAGCTCAAAAGAGAGCTTGAGATTTCGCCAAATGATTTCCTGACCTATGCTGCGCTTGGCCGCATCGAGGTCCTCCAGCATCAATATGCAGACGCAGAAAAAGACCTGAAGCACGCAATCGCGCTCAACCCGGACAATCCCGACGCATATCTGTATCTGGGCCAGATGTATTTCGAGATGAACCGGTCGGCGGAGGCCGAGACTGCATTGCGCGAAGCTATCCAGCACACGACTGATGTTTCCCGCAATCACTATCAGATCCAGAAGGCACACTATCTGCTGGGGCGTCTTCTGGCAAAATCCGGGCACGATGCCGAGGCCCAGGCCGAGATGCAGACCGTTCAGCAATTGATGGCGCAGGCGCTGGCCAGTGACAAAGACCGCCTGAGCGGGACAACTCCCGCCGAAAGTACCGCGAACGACGCGAATTCGAGCACAGTCGCTATGGCGGAAGTGGGAGACAGCGGCAAAACTGCAGGGAATACAAATGGCGACCACGAAGTGGACGCATTCAGGAAGCAGATCGCCGCTCCCGTCGCCGACAGCTACAACAATCTGGGCGCGATCGCAGCCGGCGGCAAGGACTACACAACGGCGCTCGCCTGCTTCCGGCATGCGGCAGAATGGAGTCCCAGCCTTGAGGGTCTGGACTACAACTGGGGGCGCGCCGCGTTTATGGCATCACGGTTCCAGGATGCTGTCCCGCCGCTGACCCGCTATCTGCAGGCGCATCCCGAGGACTCCAGCATCCGTTCCGTGCTGGCCATCAGCCTCTTCATGACGAAGAATTACGCCGCGGTGGTGGAGACCCTGCAGCCCATCCTGCCCAAAATTGACGCCGTGGCGCAGGTCGAATACGTGTATGCGGAGTCGCTCGTGAAGACAGGGAAGCAGGCCGCGGGCATGGAGCGGCTTGCTGCGCTGGAGAAAGCGAATCCTGAGATTCCCGACGTTCACCGCGCGCTGGGAGAAGCCTACGTAGACAACAGCAAGCCCGATTTGCAGAAGGCAGCTGATGAACTTGCCGCCGCAATCCGCCTCAATCCTCTGGATGCCCAGACGCACTACGATCTCGGCAAGTTGAATCTCCAAAGAGGTGATATTCAGGCGGCAATCATCGAGCTTGAAACCGCGGTCCGGCTCAAACCCGGCGACACTCAGGCGCACTCTGAACTGGCTGCGGCATACAAAGCGGCTTCCCGCTTTGAAGACGCGCAGCGTGAGGAAAAGCTCTCCCGGCAGCCCCAGGCATCCCAAACGGCCAGCCCTGAATAGCCATTCCCGCCTCTCAGCTTGAACCGCTATTACCTTGTAGCAAGGGGCCGCCAATGTGCCCTTAGAAACAGAGTGGCTATCTAGACAGCGGCTCAATTGGCTATGGCAGCTGACCGCATTTAGGGTAATAGTGAACATGTTGCCCAGGAAGGCCATTATGGAATGCCGTCGATTCGCGAGAGATCTGAGCCTGTGAGGCTTACAAATTGAAATCAGATTGAGCGATTTCAATTTTGCATTGGAGGTCCATCTATTATGCGTCGTTTTGTTCTGCTCTCCGTTGTTTTTTCCATTTTTCTTTCACCCTCATTGCTTTGCCATGCACAGTCAAATGAACCTGTTGGGCAGTTTGCGGCTCAACAGGATATTGGAACGCTTCTCCATGCGGGTTCAGCGCGTTTTGATGCCGGGGATGGCACGTACACGATTACGGGGAGCGGAGACAATGTGTGGTCCACCTCCGATGACCTGCACTATGTCTGGAAGGAGGCGGACGGGGACGTTGTGCTGAGCGCGCGCGTTGCCTTTGTGGGCATGGGCGGCGAGCCGCATCGAAAGGCGATGCTGATGATCCGGCAGAGCTTGGCGCCGGACTCGGCGTATGTGGATGTGGCGCGGCACGGGAACGGGCTTACGTCGCTACAGTACCGGAATGCGGCGGGCGATGTGACGCGGGAGATGCGGTTGAACGTTTCCGGTCCGCCGATGGTGCGGATTGCCAAGCGCGGGGATTTTTTCTATGTGTGGTACGCGCGTGCGGATGGGAAGTGGCAGTATTCGGGCGCTTCGATGAAGCTACCGATGTTGGGGTCTTTCTATATTGGCCTGGGAGTGTGCGCGCACAACAAGGATCGCGTAGAGACAGCGAAGTTCTCGCATGTGCACCTGACAGAAAGCCCGACGAAGCCGGGGACGGAGATGCAGGGGACGCTGTACAGCACGCTGGAAACGGTTCCGATTGCGTCGACGGACCGGAGCGTAGTGTACACGGCCACGGCGCACTTTGAGGCTCCGAACTGGCTGAAGGATGGATCGGGATTTGTGGTGAATCAGGGCGGACATATCGAACGGATCGGGGCGAAGGGCGAGGGCCCAACAGTGATTGATACGGGTAGCCTGAACCGCATCAACAACGATCATGTTCTTTCGCCGGATGGGATGCAAATTGCGATTTCGGACAACACGCAGCCGGGCGGCTCACGGATTTACACGCTTCCTTTGGCAGGAGGGGCACCGAAGCAGTTGACGGCGAATGCGCCGTCGTATGCGCACGGATGGTCTCCAGATGGGAAGACGATTGCGTTTTGCGGTGAACGCAATGGGGAGTTTGATGTGTATACGATTTCCGCGGCGGGCGGCGAAGAGACGCGGCTGACGACTGCGAAGGGGCTGGATGACGGGCCGAATTATTCGCCGGATGGGAAGTACATCTACTTCAACTCCGTGCGCACCGGGCATATGCAGATATGGCGGATGCTGGCGGATGGGTCGCAGCAGGAACAGGTAACGCATGATGCGACGAACGACTGGTTCGGGCATATTTCGCCGGACGGAAAGTGGATGGTGTTTGTGGCGTATGCGCCGGAGGTTGTGGGGCATCCTCCGGACAAGGAAGTGACGCTGCGGCTTATGTCGCTGGCGGATGGAAAGACGAGCCTGCTGGCCAAGTTGTTTGGCGGACAGGGAACGATGAATGTTCCGTCGTGGTCGCCGGACAGCACGACAGTGGCGTTTGTGAGTTATGCCTATATACCGAATGTGGACGGGGGTGAGTAGCTTCACTCAGCTTGGTTCGGAAACTTTCTCAACGAGCAGATTTTCCGGACGGTCAAAGTCGAAGCCGATCATCACTTCGTCGCCCACGACAACGGTTGGAGTGGATAATTCTCTCGATGAGTCTCCGGCTGGCCATTCCTTGGCAGGTTGGTCTCTACCAGAGCCCGCCTCCGCTTCACCAACCGAGGGCCATTCTGGCAGAGAAGAGGTTGTTTAAGTATGAAAATTCAGCGAACGGGGATTGTGCCAATTTCAAACTATCTCAACCGCCAGATACACGGGTTGTCAGTTCGCCCTGTCCGTGGCATTGGAGGATGCCACTTCTATTCGTGTTCGCTGATTCTCGCAGTGGCCCCAAGGGCCGTGGTTTGGCTGTCGAGCTCGCGCGGGAGCGGCAAATGAACTTGTGAATATGCACGAGCTGAATTGCGGTGCTGTAGATAGCGGATTTTTGATATCTAAACGAATTTAGACCCTATGGTGTATTGCCGTTGGTGGCTGTTCTGGTGGCTGTTGCTGGGTCAAACTAGCGCAGGCCTGTGCAGCGCGGTGCAATCGAGGAGCCTTATTTAAGTGTTTCTAGGTAAGGTAGTTATGCTGAGATATGCGAAGCTGTGCAAGGCAGTGCAGATTCACGAAAATCTGACTCGAAATCAGGGCGGATCTGAACCATCTTAGCGGGTTTCGCCCAAAGAGATATTCACGGACCGTGGCACTGACCTTGACCATGTGTTCATTTCAATCTAAGATTTAGATTGAAATAGGGAAGGCAATCATGTCGACAGCAACTTTGAAGCTTAAACAAGCCAGCGCCGTTCTGAAGGTGCAGCCGAAGGACTTGCAAAACCTCGTTCAATTTGGCGTAGTGAAGCCGAAGCGGGTAGAGGGTACATATCTGTTTGATGCCAGGACCTTGCTTACGGCGAAGGTAGCCATCTGCCTCAAGGAGTCGCTGGGGACTGGAACGAATGTTCTGACCAAACTCGTCGAGGCTTTTCAGGCATCTGAAAAGCAGATCAAGAAGGCCAAGTCAGAGTACGTTGTCTTTACTTGCCGTTTTTCTGCAACGGAGGAACCGATCAAACTCGGCGTCCCGCTCCGCTCCCTCGAAGAACAAATTGAGCAGGGCATGGAAAGGGCAGAGCTGTACCGCGATCTCCCGCGCGGACGGAAACGTCCCGGATGGAAGAAAGAGTTTCTGGCGACGCTGTCAGAGGCCGCAAGGGACATGGGGAACGTTTCAGAAGAGGAGATTCTGCAAACGATTCGCGAGCACAGGAGAGAACGCCAGCGCAGCCCGGAGATTAGCGTTGACGCCGAAGGCTAAGAGGCCGAAGCGCCGTGCTGTCGTAGATACGAGCGTCCTTGTCGCCGGCATCGCCGGATTCCGTGAGCCCTATCAGGCAGGCCGGAATCCGAGCGCAGACTTACTCCACGCATGGGCGGAGGTGAAGACCTTCCTTAATTCACGCCCACTGTGAGTTTGTGGGGATACCGTGCAGGTTAGAAGCGAACGGTGCGATTTCTCTGCCTGCATAGAGAATGACGCCACGTAGCCAGTTTTTCGCAACGGCGTCTACCAATTCACTGAGCCCACGAGCATCATGGCTGCCAAGGGTTGCGGAACCCTTGACTTCCACGCTTACTACTTTGCCTGCACGGTCCACCTATTTTTGAATATCCGCCGCTCTGCCGGGGAATACATTGACAGTCGCACAGAGAGCCGACGGCAACAATTTTGCCATTGGAGGCACCGAACACAATCGTACGCGATATGCTGAAAATCCAAGGATTTTGCTATGGAGGCGGCGGGGTCTCCGCCACCCTCACCTCTATCGGATAGCTTTCAGGCGGGTTAGAAATTCAGGGCGTGGGCGGAAGCCCCGCCGCTACTCCTGTGTACGATACGTGTACGATAGCTTCGGCATTTTGGCATTTTTGGCGCTTCATTCACCTTGTCTGCGCTGTAAGTTACAGATTCTATGGCCTGTGGAAAAGCTCGACTCCCGCCGCCTCCACCAGATGTAAATGCTTTATATTGATGCATTTATATATAAACCAATGTGATATCAATGGCTTATACAATCAAACGGGAAATCACTGTACAGTTTTGCCCGAATTCGGCGATCCGAGCAGAGTCTCGCCGGGAGCCGGAGTTGAGGTGCTTTCGGTTCGCGCAGTCGAGCGATCTGTGTTTCACGCTTCATGGGGTTTCCTTATTCCAGCCTTTTGAGCGCTCAACAGCGTCTTTCCATCTGGCATGAAGCCGCCTCATCCGTACGTGATCAGCCTTCGGCGTGAAGGTTGCGTTCGGCGGGCGGTTCTTTGCGATCGTCTCAATGTCCGGCCAGAAGCCAGTCGCCAATCCAGCCAGATAGGCAGCGCCCAAAGCGGTTGTCTCAAGCACAGCGGGACGTTCAACAGGGATCCCCAGAAGGTCTGCCTGAAACTGCATCAGCAAATCATTGACAGCCGCGCCGCCATCAACGCGCAATGCCTTTAGAGGATGGCCGACATCCTGATCCATCGCATCGAGCACATCCACTACCTGAAAAGCGATGCTCTCGATGGCCGCGCGCGCAATGTGACCAATCTCCGTGCTGCGCTGAATACCGATGACGAGTCCCCCGGCATAGGGATCCCAGTGCGGAGCACCCAGCCCCGTAAATGCAGGAACAAAGACGACTCCATTTGCTCCGCTAACGGATCCAGCGAGGGCTTCCACATCAGGCGACTGAGCAATGAACTTCATATTGTCGCGAAGCCACTGAACAACAGCGCCACCAATGAAGACGCTTCCTTCAAGAGCATATTCAAGTTTGCGCGCTGTGCTGCATGCCAGCGTTGTTATCAGCCGCCGTTTTGAGAGTGCGAAAGTCTCTCCGATGTTCTGCAGTAAAAAACAGCCTGTGCCATAGGTGCTTTTTGTATCGCCGGGCCGCGTGCAAAGCTGGCCAAAGAGGGCAGCCTGCTGATCACCGGCAATCCCGGCAATCTCTACATCACCCAGTCCCAGTGTCGTCGTGACGAGGCCGATCTTTTCGCTGGACCAGACAACCTCCGGCATCATACTTTCGGGAATATTCAGCAGCTTGAGCAGATCGGCATCCCACTTGTCTTCAATAACGTTGTAGAGCAAGGTGCGTGATGCATTCGTGCGATCGGTGACATGCAGCTTCCCGCTCGTCAGGTTCCAGATAAGCCAGCTGTCTACCGTACCGAAGGCGAGCTTACCGCGCTCAGCCCTCTGGCGGGCGTTCTCCACATTGTCGAGAATCCACGCGATCTTGGTTGCTGAAAAATACGAGTCAAGCAGCAGACCCGTCTTCTCGCGGAATGTGTCTTCCAGGTCTTCGTCTGTCAGATTTTTGCAGAGTGGAGCGCCACGCCGGTCCTGCCACACGATTGCGTTATAGATTGGCTTGCCCGATTCACGATCCCACACGATTGTGGTTTCGCGCTGATTTGCGATGCCGAGCGCGACTACATCGCGTGGACGAACACCGGCATTGCCCAGCACTTCAACCGCCGAGCCTAGTTGCGACGTAAGAATTGAATAGGGTTCATGCTCAACCCAGCCTGTTTGCGGATAAAGCTGCCTGAATTCATGCTGCGCAATGCCTGCGACCCTGCCTGCTTCATCGAAAAGGATCGCGCGGGAGCTCGTTGTGCCCTGATCGAGCGAAAGGACATATTTCATGAATCACCTTGCATTCTTCCGGCGTGGATGCCGCATCAGAGCTCCAAAGCTGTCAACGAAAACCCTCTACGAGCGTCAGGTGACTTGAGGCGCTGATGAGTCCGGAATAGACCATTTTCTTTCCGTCCGGAGAGATGGAGAGACCGACAGTTGGCGAATACTTCAGCATATCCATAACGCGTGCCTGGCCCGTTTGAGGATTGATGCGGCTGAGAGCGAACTGCTGGTTAACAATGGAAAGCGCATAGATACTCTCCCGGCAAATTGTCCAGTATTCGGGGTAGTCTGCCGGGGGGCCGTCGAAGAGCTTACGCTCGTGCCCGCCAGCGACTGACTGCTGCCATAATCCGGGGGTCATATATTTGGTGTAGTAAATCCGCTGTCCATCGCCGCTCACCATCGCCACCAGACCGCCGTTTGTGGTGACTTGCTGGGGCGCATGCGAACCGTCAGCCAGCACCTTCCATATCTGCCATGAACCGGACCGATTGGAACCGAAGTAGAGGTATCGCCCGTCGGGCGACCAGGCTGGCGCGACATCGTTGTAACTGCCGCTGGTGATGGCTCTGGGTTTACCGCCTCCTGCGGAGATGACGTAGATGTGAGCGAATGCATCCAGGCGTGCGTCGAAGGCGATGAATTTTCCATCAGGCGACCAACTGGGGTCACCCGCAGACTGACCTGGGTTATCGGTGAGCTGCACAGGATTAGTGCCATCGATCTGCGCGGCCCATATCTCGCGCGAGCCTGAGCGCCACGACTGAAAGATAATGCGATTGCCGGAGGGTGAGATGTGCGGCGCCGCATCCTGCTCGCTGGAGGTGAGAATCACTGCAGGCGCTGCAGGCTTTTCCGCCAGATCAGCGGCGAAGATACCCCACATGGCACTGCCGTGGGAATAAATGAGGCGATGGCCATGGCGTGCGATGGCCGGCGCGTAAGCGTCATCGCCAACGGCCGCCAGGCGCTGCGGATCGCCTCCGATGGCCTTCACGCGCCAGAGCGAGAGCGCACCGTTCCGGCTGGACGAGAAGACGATGGATGCACTGTCTTCTGTCCACGCCAGGCTCATAGCCAGGCAGCCATGCGTGATCCGCCGCACAGGGCCGTCAGGAAGGCTCATGACGTAGATGTCCCGCGCCAATTGCTCCGATCCCCGAATGAACGCGAGCGTGCGGCCATCAGGCGAGACAGCAGGGAAGAAATCCCCGTCCCACAGGAGCGGAGGCGCAGTGATGGAGCGGACGGTTCTGTCCCGGAGGGACAATTCGATCAGGTAGCTGGGCCCCTCCAGCGTATTCTGCTGCGGAAAGATGAGGCTGGAGCCGTCGGCAGACCAAGCCAGCCCACCGTATTCCCGAGCTGAATTGACGGGCAGGGTGTAAACTTCGCTTCCGGGACCGCCGGAGGATGGAACTACAATGATGCTGCTGTGGGAATCGTCCTTGCGGACGAATGCGATCTGGCGCCCATCTGGAGACCAGACTGGGTTTAATTGGTTTGCGGCCTGCCCAGGGCTGAGCGGGGCGGACTGCTCGGAGTCCAATGACCTTATATATATCTGGCCATAATTTTTTCTCTCCATGCGCCACACATAGGCGACGGATTTGCCGTCAGGAGAAAAACTGGCCTGGATTTGAGAACCGGGGTCGGTGGTGAAGGGCCGCGTCACGTAGACGCCTGCCTGCGTGGGGTGGCTGTCATGTGAACGCCAGAGAAGGGAGAAGATTCCAAAAAGCACAACCAGTGTCGTGGCAAAGACACCGAACCAAAACGCGGGACGCATGAAGACCTGGTTCTTAACTGGATCGGCGGGCAAAGAGGGTGCAATCGGGCTGCCGTTAACAGCCGTTACTGGTACCGGAAGCTGCGTAAAGGTCTCCGTCGGCTCGCTGGTTTCGCTTGCCAGATCGCCGGATTCTCTGACGACGGGAGCAACCAGACGATACCCCACCTTGGGGACGGTCTCAATGACAGACTCATTCTGGAAGGCCCGCCTGATTTTGCCGATTGCGCGAACGAGAACATCTTCGCCAACGACGACATCCGGCCAGACCTGACGCTGGACGGTTTCCCGGGTGAAGACTTCACTCGGCTCCGAGGCCAGGATCAAAAGAACCTGCATGACTTTCGGCTCGAGATGAACCGTCTCTCCATCCCGTTCCATTGCATTCAGGCTGGGATGAACAATCCAGCCGCCGACACGGAAATCCCCGCGCAAAAACTTTGCTCCTTCCGCAAGGGATTATATCCCGCGCGCTACATATCCCGCCTCGTGAGGGCTTGTCGTGATTATCTGAAAACAAGCCACTTATTGAACATCGGAAAATCTTCGGGAAAAGGTCTTCGATTTTCCCTCGCCAGTCAAATTTGCCGGTCGATACCTTGATCGCGAAATTTTTTTGGAGCCGCCCACAGAATACTGTGCGTTCCGGATCCATTTGGCCTGGAGGGGCCGCGCAATGGTCGTACTACAAGATTCCAGCAATGGGAAACCAGAAAAGCTGCTCAATTCCTATCCGGCCACATGCAAGGAGCTTCTATCTCTGAACAATGTTTCCCAATTTACCCGATGCGCGTCGATGTTTCTGCTGCTGGCGTTGCCGGCATTTGTGATGACGGCCAAGGCACAGCTTGCCGTCACGACGGCAGCGATCGGAGGCACCGTGGAAGATTCGAGCGGTGCCGTCATACCGAATGCCACGGTGCAGCTGACCAGCGCGGAACGCGGCATTGTTCGTATGACGGCGACAAACGGAGCCGGGCGCTATACCTTTTCCCAGCTTCCGCCATCGACCTATACACTCACAGTTCAGGTCAACGGCTTCTCGAAATACGAACAGAACGGAATCGTCCTGAATGCGGCGCAGGTCGCCACACAGGATGTGAGTTTGACGCCGGGATCGGTGAACCAACAGGTGGTGGTCAACTCCGATGCCTCCATGCTGAATACGGACAATGCGAATGTGTCGACAGAAATCAATGAAAAGCAGATTGTCGAGCTGCCGCTCAATCTTCGCAACATTTATGGCCTGGTTACGCTGAACTCCTCAGTGAATAACAACTCGGAGAGCCAGAATCTATTGGGAGGAGGCGGCAACAGTACGGACAATGCGGACCAGGACATTTCCTTTCTGCATTTCTCTGGGGGTTTTTTCTCGACCAGTGGATATCTGTTGGATGGCGTGTGGAATACGGACCCATCCTGGGGCGCAGTGGTTTATGTTCCCTCTGTCGATGCTGTTCAGGAGCTTAAAGTCCAGAACAATTCCTTCACGGCGCAATACGGCTGGAGCACAGGAAACGTCGTTAACGTGACGACGAAGTCCGGGACCAGCAGCTTTCATGGAGACATCTGGGAGTTCTACAGAAACTCCGTGCTCGACGCCAACCTGTGGTTCAACGACTATAACAATGAACCGAAGGAATCTGTTGACCGCAATCAAGTCGGCATTGCCGTGGGTGGCCCGCTCTATCTTCCGCACGTCTATCGCCAGCGGAACAAGACGTTCTTCTTCGGGGTGTATGAACATCTTGGCCTGTCTACTCCGCTGATCGGCACGTTTACTGTTCCCAGCTCGAAATTCCGCGCCGGCGACTTTTCTGAACTACTGGGTCCGCAGGTGGGAACCGACGCTCTCGGCCGTCCCATCTACTCCGGCCAGATTTACAATCCGCGCAGCACGCGGGCGATTACCGCCGGGCAGGTCGATCCATCAACCGGACTCGTTGCCACGCAGACAGGATATATCCGCGACCCCATTCCGAATAACAACGTCGCGGCACTCGGCCCCTTCGACGCGTTGGGAAGCAAGCTGCTTACTTACTATCCCCAACCGACCAAGGGGGGATTGTCTAATAATTTCTCGGCAGCAGCTTCAGCGCCTGCCGAATCCAATGAATACTCGATTCGCATCGACCAGAACATTAACGATGCGAACCGGCTTTACGGCCGGTACTCCTATAAAAGCGAGTACAAAACGAATACGCCGAATTTTTTCGGCGACAACAATCCTGCCGGGCCGGGGAATATCAAGTCCAACAACCGCTATAGCATTGCGTTTGGGTATACGCATATCTTCTCGCCTACGCTGACCATGAACCTAATCGCAGGTTACGAGTACTGGAACCAGCAATCGACAGGACAGTCACCCAACTTCCAGCCCACTACACTTGGGCTGCCCAGCTATCTCGACCAGAATTCTCCGGAATTTCCCGTCT
>Ga0335073_10006889_pt1 | contig 15956 bp, 10 predicted proteins | sample Lox_Sample_22_FD_207093 | JGI IMG/M metagenome (GOLD analysis project Ga0335073, IMG submission 207093) | Soil microbial communities from Loxahatchee National Wildlife Refuge, Florida, United States - Lox_Sample_2.2 | ecosystem: Environmental > Terrestrial > Soil > Wetlands | place: USA... | reverse complement strand
GAGTCGTGGCCACTCCCTACGTCGAAGACCTCGCGGGCCGAAAGCTCTCGCTTGGCGACCCCATCATGGAGCTGGTGAGCACCGACAGCGTCAGCGTGGATGTTGCGGTTCCGGAGCGCGATGTCAGCCTGCTGCGCGTGGGGGATCCGGCGCGGGTGAAGCTGGAGTCGTTCCCCACGCGAACCTTCAGCGGCGAGGTCGGCATCGTCAGCCCGGCCAGCGAGGTGGTCGGCGACGATCGCACCTTCTCTGCGCGGATCGTGATTCCGAATCCGGATGGACGCCTCCGGGCCGGCATGCAGGGCTACGGCAAGATCCGCACCGGGCTGCGCCCGCTCGGGTACGTTCTCTTCCGCGATCCTGCGCTGTGGGCCTGGTCGAAACTCTGGGGGTGGTTCGGATGGTGAGCAGTGCGATGCGACATCAGGCGGCAGCGGCCGCCCTGGCCGTGCTTGTGGCGGCACTGGGGTGCAGCGGCAACAATGGCGGAGCCGGCGAAGCGCCCGTCGCCGCGGCCACGACGACACCGGTCTCGGTTCCGGCGGCATCGCCCGCTCCGCGGCCAGAGTCGACGCCGCCGCAGGACCTCGTCACCACGGGGCCGGTCACTATGGAGCAGCAGATTGACGTCGTGGCTCTGCGGGCGGGGGTTGTCACCAGCCTGACGGCCGACGTCGATTCCCCGGTGAGCAAAGGCCAGTTGCTGGCGCAGCTCGACGACCGCGAAGTGACGGCGAATCGCGATGCCGCGAAGTTCAGGGTCCAGAGCCTCGAAGCCGATCTGAAAAACTGGCAGGCCGAAGTGGAGGTCCGGAAGACGGATCTGCGGCGCGCCGAGGCGATGCGCCAGGCCGGGATCAATACCCAGGAGGCACTCGACCATGCGCGTTATGACCTGACCGCGACCCAGTTTGAAGTGGATCGCCAGCGGGGCGAGATGGAGGCCGCTCAGGCGACTCTGCAGGCGCTCAACCTCGAGTTACAGAAGACCCGGGTCGGCGCACTTTTCGGCGGCGTTGTCTCGCAGCGCTATGTGCGCCTCGGCCAGTACGTCAACATCGGCGATCGGCTCTTCCAGATCACGGGCAACTCGCCCATGGAGGTCCGCTTCACTCTGCCGGAGCGCGACATTCCGCTGATTCGGCGGGGCGAGCGGGTGACGGTTTCCCCGACCGCGGACTTTCGTGAGACGGCCGCGGCTTCGGTTACCCATCTCAGCCCGGTCGTCGATCCGGGAAGCGGCACCATCGAGGTGACGGCGGTGCTGGCAAAGCGCGTTCCCGGCCTGCTGCCAGGCATGGTCGCCAACATCCGCATACCGCGCCCCCAATGAATCTGGCCGAAGCCCTCAACGCCGCGCTGCCCGATCTGCCGGTGCGTCGCGCCCGCGTGGGCTATCCGAAGCTCGATCCGGCGACCATTCACCACGAAAACATCGAAGACGGCGAACCGGTCATCGTCGCGATGATCCGGGGCGAGAAGGGGATGTTCCGCTTCTCACCTCAGCAGTGGCAGATCATCGAGCTGTTTGACGGCACGCGTTCCTGGGAAGAGGTCGCCGAACTGCTGGTCGAGCGATATAAGGTCCAGTACGATCCGGCCGACCTGCGCGAATTCACCAGCGGTCTCGATGCGATCGACTTCTGGTACAAGACGCCTCTGGAGAAAAACATCGCTCTGCAGGACAAGCTCGAGGCTCGCCGCCACGAACACGCCCATCGCAAGTCGAAGTGGGGCGATGTGGCGCATATGCAGTTCTCCGCATGGGACCCGGACGAGTACCTGAATCGCATCTATCCGTGGCTGAAGTGGATCTACACACGCTGGTTCGCCGGGGTTTGCACGGCCCTCTTCGCGTTCATGGCCTGGATCTTCATCGTCCACTGGGGGCAGATCGGCCGCGATACTCTGGACTTTTACACTTTCACCAATAAAAGCGCCGCCGATCTCGCCGAGTTCTGGGTTCTCTTTCTCATTCTCGGGTTCTTCCACGAATCCTGCCACGGACTCACCTGCAAGCACTACGGCGGCGAAGTCCACTCGATGGGCTTCCATCTCATCTATCTCACGCCTGCCTTTTTTGTGGATGTCAGCGAGGCGTGGGTATACGCCACCCGCTGGCAGTGTCTCATTACCATTCTCGCCGGCATCGGCATCGAGTTATTTTTCTGCGCCATCGCGACGGTGGTGTGGTGGGGAACGCCGCCGGGCAGCGGCCTGCACGACCTCACATACAAAATCATGCTGATCACCGGCGTCGCTGTCGTAGTGGTGAACATGAATCCGCTCATCAAGCTCGACGGCTACTACGCCTTCTCTGAAATCATCGGCTTTTCCGATATCAAGGAAAAGTCCACTGCGTATCTGTCGCAACTCGTGCGCAACCGCATTTTCGGCCTGCCCGTCGAAGTGGAGTTCGTCCCAAAGCGCCGTCGTGCCGGTTACATCGTTTATGCCGTGCTCTCCGGCCTCTACAGCTACGGACTGCTGCTGGCTGTCGTCCGCTTCTCCTGGAACGTTTTTTCCAGATTCAGCCCCGAATGGGGATTCGTGCCTGCCCTCGCGCTGGCGCTGCTGATCTTCAAATCCCGCATCCGCACTTTCCTGAGGTTTATGCAAACCGTTTATCTCGACAAACGCGATCGCGTTCGCGCCTGGTTGAGCGGCCCTCGCCTCTGGGGCGCCGCCTGCCTCCTGCTGCTGCTGTTCTTCCTGCCCCTCTTTCATGAAACGGTTACGGCGCGGTTCCTTCTCCAACCCGCCCGCTTCGCCGTTGTGCGCAGCACGCTTCCGGGGCGCGTCACCGACGTGCTCGTCCACGAGGGCGAGTCCGTCCGCGCAGGCGACGCGCTGCTGCGCATGGCCAGCGCGCCCGTCGACTCCGCCAGCGCCCACGCCGGGGAAGATGCCGCGCTCACCGGTCTCGCGCGCGTCCAGGCCCAGCTCGCCTACGCTGACGTCGGCTCCGCTCTCCAGCAGAACACCCGCGCCCGCGCGCAACGGGCCATGATCCTCGAGGAGTCGGCTCAGCTCACGCCGCGCTCGCCCATCGACGGAGTTGTCGCCACACCTCGCCTGCGCGATCTGGTGGGCGCTTATCTGCCCGCCGGCGCCACCATCACTCAAATTGATGACCTCGATCAGATGCGGGCCCGCATCTTCGTGCCCGACTTCGCCATCGGTCGCATTCATCCCGGAGCGCCCGTAAGCCTGCTGGTTGACGGCAGCTTCCGCTCGCGGCCCTCGACCGTGGCTGATCTGGAGCCGATCGCCGGCGATTTGCCACCCGCCGTGGAAAGCATCAAGGAAATCAAAGGAGGGACGAAGCTGGAGTACTACACGGCTGAAGCTGTTCTGGCCAACCTCGGTTCCCTCCACAGCGGCATGACCGGAACTGCTCGCATCGTCGTGCGCCGCGCCAGTCTGGCCTGGCTGGCCGGCCGGGCCGTTCGCGATTTCGCCGCCCGCAAGGTCTGGTGAAATTCACGACCCAAATCAGTCTTTAACGAGAAGAGGAGGAGCCGGAGCTCCTCCTCTTCTCGTACACGCGGAGATCACTGGCAGCAGGGCTCTCCGGAGCCGAACGCCTCGCTTTAGACGACGCCCTTCGACAAGCCCTTCGACAGGCCTTTGGACAAGCCCTTCGACAGACCTTTGGACAAGCCCTTCGACAGACCTTTCGACAGACCTTTCGACAGGCCCTTCGACAGGCCTTTCGACAGACCTTTCGACAGGCCCTTCGAGGTCGTCACCGACGCTTTTGCGAGGTGGATGCTGGCGGTCACGTTGCCGGAAACCGCCGGGCTGGAGCTGGGGGTGGGGGAGGACTTCTGCGCGATGGGTCTCGTGGTGTTCAGGCTGCTGATCAGGGACTTTTTCTGGATAGCCACTTGTCTTCTCCGTTTCAAGTTTTTTCAGCTTCCTGGATTCGCCAGCCACGAGGCTTATTCCAGTTCGCTCACGCCTGTGCCTATTGCGATTGAAGGGCCAAACTCAAAATCGGCTCCCTTTGGCCCAAAACACCCGCATTTTGGCCGGCAAACACCCTTTTGCGCCCAAATTGTGATGATTACAAGCCTTTTGCGGGTCAAAATTTGACCCCTTGCGGGGTTAAATTTCAACCCCAGGGCAACGGCCTCAGATCCCGTGTTTGCGGCAGAGGTACTTCATCTTCTGAATGGGAATGTGCAGCAGCGCCGCCGCTGCCCGCTTGCTGCCGGCTCGCCGCATCGCCGCCTGCAGGTAGCCCAGTTCAATACGAGTGAGTTCCTGATCGAGGTCAACCCCGGTGTCGGGGATCAGCAATTGGTCACTGACTGCGGCGCTGCTGAGAATCACCTTTTCCGGCAGGTGCTCGAGCTCGATTACCTCGCCGTCCACCATGATCGCCAGGCGCTGGGTCAGGTTCTCCAGCTCGCGGACGTTGCCGGGCCAGCTGCTCGTCTCCAGAACCTGCATCGCCTCCGGCGAGAAGCGCTTGGGGGGCACCTCGCTGGCCGTGCAGTACATCCTCATATAGTGGTCCAGCAGGAGAGGGATGTCTCCGGTCCGCTCGCGGAGGGGCGGCAGGGCGATGGGGACCACGCAGATGCGGTAGTACAGATCTTCCCGAAACAGCCCCTTCTTTACCATCTGTTCCAGATCGTCATTGGTCGCGGTGATCAGCCGGAAATCAATCTTCCGCGGCGACTTACCGCCGATTCGCTGCACCGCCCGCTCCTGCAGGACCCGCAGCAGCTTGCTTTGCAAGGCCAGCCCCAGTGACCCGATCTCGTCCAGGAAGAGCGTTCCACCGTCTGCCAGTTCCACCTGGCCGGGCTTCGTCGCATGGGCCCCGGTGAACGAGCCCTTTTCGTGTCCGAACAGCTCCGACTCCATCAGGGTCTCGGGTAGAGCCGCGCAGTTGACACCGACAAACGGCCCCTCCCGGCGGGGGCTCAGCGAGACGATGGCGCGCGCGGCCAGCTCTTTGCCCGTCCCGCTCTCCCCGCGCAGCATCACCGTCGTATTGCTGGGCGCCACCCGGCGCACCGCCTCGTATACCCGCAACATCGCTTCACTGCCGCCGATCATTCCGCCGAAGGAAATCTTCTGCAGAATCTCCTCGCGCAGTTCCTCAGCCTGCCGCTCGCGCCGCCGCACCTCTCCCGCTTCCAGGAGGTATTCGCGCAGTTCGGCAAAATCCACTGGAGCGAGCAGGAATTCATCGCCCCCGGCTTTCTTCGTGCGGGCGCGCGCATTCCGCAGGGGCGTGCGGGAGATCACGATGAGCAGGCTGTGCGGAGTGGCGGTCCTCACCTGCGCCACATAAGCAAACACATCCTGGCCTTCCGGCACGATGGTGTCGAGATCGAGTACGACAATCTCCGACGCATGCTCTTCCAGTCCCCTGAGCAGTGCTTCGGAATCCGGCGCCAGATTCACGAAAAATGCAGGCGCCAGCTCCTGCCCGATATCCGGGAGCGCAGCCTCGTCGCAGGTGGCCACCACGAGTCGGAGCCGCTCGTAATGGCCGGAAGCCGTTGGGGTTTCCGCCAATGCAGAGTCCTTGTCCGGGGGAGCTGTTCTGCGTTTATACACCAAAGCCGGCGTTTTCCAGGGATCATGGTGAGAGCCCGCGACCCCGTCGGATGGCCGCGGCTTCCGGCTGTCGTCAGAACAGAACCCGCAGCTCCGTGATCAGGTTGTGATTGTAGAGACAGAAGTGCGAGCTGGCGACCTGCATCCCGGCATCGAAGACCGCCGCCGGATGCCGGAAACCCAGGGCGTTTTCCCGGATCAGGAGAAATCCAGCCGGCGTGACGAAGTTCTGGGTCTTACCGTCGAACGGACCGCCAAAATTGAATGCGGCATTGTCTTCCACGTCGAACCAGGTGCGCGAACTCGTGCGCAGCTGGCCGGTCACGTTCCATTCGATGGCCCGGCCCTGTTGTTCGATCTTACCCGTCGGCAGCCACCCACCCAGGGTGGACTGCACATCGAAGCGCCCGAATGCCTTGCCCGCGGCGAGCCTGGGCTCCGAATAGCCAGTGAGGGCGTCATTCTGAATCGCCCGCGGCGCAAAACCCTGAGCCACGATGGCGGTTAGAGCAAAGTTCCCGCGCTCCGCATTCCCCGATGCGATGCGATACTTCAGCTGCGTCGAGGCGTTGCCCCAGCCATCCGGGAAAGCTCCGCTGTGGTTCCTGAAAAATGATGGCGGATTCAGATCCAGTTGCCAGCGCGTCCCGCCGATTACGCTGACGCCGTGGTTGTTGCCGTAGCTGAGAATCCGCTCGCCGGGCGCGCTGGATTGTGCGACAGAGAGGCGCGCGGCCTGGGCCAGGCGTGCGTCCGACTGCACCAGAGGCCCCATCCAGGTGGGCTGAAGATCGGTCATTCTGGCGTTATCGCCCCGGAACCGCTCCCACGGGGTTTCCTGAGCAGCCACCGGCGGGGCCGCTGCGATGCACGCAGCTGCGGTGCTCAGAAACCCTGCAATCAGCACTTTCCTCACTGTTGGGAATCAACCTAACAGGAGGATCCCTCGACCCTCAGTGATTCCGCGCACAAGGGCTGCAGGCCGCCTGGCTGGGCAGTAAATGGCTCACGCTCATGGATTTACCGCAGCCCTAAACCGGGATACGGTCGACACCCTGGAGTCTGAGACTCGCCCGCACCTGGGGGCTGGGGATGACGCTGGGGCAAAAAGCATCGACTTTGGGGCTGCAGAGGGGGCAGAGCCGCAGATTATTGGCAGTCATACCGCACCTATATAATTCGCCTAAGCTTCTGTGGAACTGCTCTCGAACCTCGTCTGGATCGCAGTAACGCTTGCCCTTTGGAGTGTGTGGCTGTTCGGTCGCCGCAGCGGGCGGGGAGCGTGGCTGCGTCCCGGAGTCGCAGTGCAGGTGGCCTCGCTTGCCGTGCTGACGCTGATCCTGCTTCCTGTGATATCGGTTTCGGACGACCTGCAGGCGTCCCATAATCCCGCCGAAGTCGAGCGTACCAGCGTGAGAAACGATCAGCATTGGCTGCGGCCTGATGCTGTGCGTCCGACCCCGGCGGCGCTGCTGGCAGTCATCGGCTGGTTTTTGCTGGCTCCTGCGCGCACGATTGCGCTGCTGCGATCCCCTGCTTTTCCGCGCTGCGAAAGGATCGCGCATCTGCGCCCGCCGGCATCCAGGGCACCGCCCACTTTCTAGAGTTGTTCTCTCTGCTCCTCCCAGCCGTTTGTTCAAAAATCATGATCGCTTTCGGGCGACAAAGGGACACGCACCATGAGACTCCGCCTCTTCGGGCCCGGGCTCACTCTCGCCCTGCTGCTGACAGGTGTGCCTGTACCGGCACAAGCACCGGCGCCGATGACCCTGCAGCAGGTATTGGCTGTTGCCCAGGCAAGAAATCCCGGTCTGCTCTCCGCCGGACAGCATGTGATCGCCACGAAAGCTTCTGAGATCACCGCGGGGCTGCGGCAGAACCCAAGCTTCACGGTTTCCGGAGCGAACACGACGCTGCCCGCCAACAATCCAAGCAGCCCTTACACCTATGTGGGAAACGTCTCGCGATTGTTTGAGCGCGGACAGAAGCGGCGCTGGCGCCTGGATGTTGCCACAGCGACCACATCGGTAACGCGAAGCCAGTACAACGACCAGCAGCGCCAGCTGGTTCTGCAGGTAAAGGACGCGTTTACAAATATGCTGGCGGCGAAAGCCGCTCTTCAGGTCGCTGAGGACAACCTCGACAGCTATCGCAAGACAGTCGACCTGAGCAAAGCACGCGTGGATGCGGGCGACATCAGCAAGACTGACTTTGAGCGCATCGACCTTCAGCTGGCGGAATTTGAGTCGGACTACGACAATGCAAAGCTCAACCTGGTGCAGGCCAGCGATTCCCTCCAGCTGCTGATGGGGGTGGAACAACCCGCAGCGAGCTTCGATATCACGGGCACTCTTGAACCCCCTGCAATTACAGAGAACCTTGCCCAGATCCAGCAGGAGGCTTTGGCCGCGCGGCCCGATTACCAGGCGGCGCGCGAATCCGTCGCGCTTGCCGATGCCAACGTGAAAATGGCCGACGCGGATGGAACTACGGATCCAACGCTCGGGGGCGAATACGAGCGGGTGGGCGTGTTCAACAGCGCCGGATTTCAGATTTCGATACCGGTGCGCCTGTTCGATCGCAATCAGGGAGAAAAGGAACGGACCCGATATGAGGCGCAGTCTTCCCGACTGGCTGCAACCGAGGCGCGCAACCAGGTGATGAACGATGTCGACCAGGCGTGGGCGGCTTATCTGGCTGCGGCCGATGTAGCCAGGCGCTACAACAGCCACTACGTAGCCGAGTCGGAGCGTGTTCGTGCCAATCTCGAGTTCAGCTATCGACACGGCGGCGCAACCCTGCTGGACTACCTCGATGCGCTGCGCGACTACCGGCAGATTCACCTCGACGCTTTAGCGGCCAATCAGCAGGTATGGCTCAGTCTGGATCAGCTCAGCTTCGCCGCCGCCACGGAGATTGTTCCATGAACAAACTTGTGTTGATCGTTGCCGCTTGTACTGCAACTGTGTCGTTCTGCGGGTGCCGGGGCAAGGAAGCCGCACCACAAACCGCTACGCCCAAACAGGCGGTGATCGAAACCGTTACGGTTCAGCGCAGGCAGGTAAACAGCCAGCTCACTCTTCCGGCGCGGGTTACGGCTAATCCTACGGAGATGGTGCACATCTATCCCCTGATCAGCGGACGCGTCCTCTCGCTTCGGATTCTGCCGGGACAGGAGGTGCGCAAGGGCGAGACGATCGGCACGCTGCAAAGCAGCGACGCGGCGCAGGCACGATCCGATTATGAAAAGGCAAAGATCGAAGCGGACCGGGCCGACCTGCAGCTGAATCGCGCGAAAGAGCTGCTGGCGCACGAGGTGATGGCGCAGCGGGACTACGACGATCTCAAGGCTCTGGACGCGGCAGACCACTCGGAGCTGGAACGCACCCGGGAAACGCTGCACATGCTGGGTTTCAGCGAAAACGACACAAGCGACATCGTCCCGATCACGGCGCCTATATCCGGGGTGGTTCTCGACGTGGGTACGGGGCCGGGTGAGCTGCAGCGGTCGCTGGACAACGCGACGGCGATCGCCACGATTGCCAATATCGATTCCATCTGGGTGGTGGGCGATCTTTATCCGCGCGACCAGGGAAAGGTCCATGTCGGCCAGCCCGCAGCCATTACAGTGAACGGCTACCCCGGCATGACACTGCACGGGAGAGTCGACAACATCTCCGACGCCGTCGACCCGGTTTCGCTGACGCTCAAGGTTCGGGTGGTGCTGGCCAATCCCCGGCACCGGCTCAAACCCGACATGTACGCAAACATGATGCTCACCGGCGCCGAGCAAAACGTGATTGCGGTGCCCGCCACCGCCGTCATCCGGAACGGTCACGAGACGTTTGTCTTTGTCGAAACTCCGTCGGGCAAGTACGAGCGCCGCGACGTAACCCTGGCCAACACGGGAACGGAGACTGACGACGTGGCGCAAGGTCTGAGCGATGGCGATCGCGTGGTCAGCCAGGGAGCTGAACTTCTGCGCGAGGCGGAGGACCAGTAGACATGCAGGCGCTCATTCGCACGCTGCTCCGCTACCGGAACGTGGTTCTGATCGTGTTTGCCGCGGCTCTGGTCATCGGCGGCTATGCATTCACCCAACTCGACATCGAGGCATATCCGGACCCGTCCCCGCCCATGGTCGAGTTCATCACTCAGAACCCGTCCTGGTCGGCCGAGGAGATGGAGCAACAGGTAACGATCCCGCTGGAGACCGGACTCAACGGCACACCCCAGCTCGATCAGATCCGCTCCATCAGCATCTTCGGCCTCAGCGATGTGAAGATGTACTTCGCATTCGACAGCGACTACTTTGTGGACCGGCAGGAGGCGCTCAACCGGATCGCGCAGGTCACGCTTCCGAACAATCTGCAGCCGCAGCTTTCACCCGAGTCCCCGGTGGGTGAGATTTACCGCTACCAGCTCACCGGCCCGGGGTATTCGCTGAATGAGATCAAGGCGACGCAGGACTGGCTCCTTGTCCGCGAGATCAAGCAGGTGCCGGGGATTATTGACGTGGCCACTTTCGGGGGGACCACGCGGCAGTACCAGGCGGAAGTGGATCCCAACAAGCTTCTGACCTACGGCGTCACCATGACGCAGGTAGTCAACGCCGTCGGGAACAGCAATGCCAATGCGGGCGGCAATTATCTGACCATGGGCAGCCAGAGCGTCAACGTCCGGGGCATCGGGCTGCTGCACTCCCTCGACGACATGCGGAACATCGTGGTTGCGGAGCACAACGGGGTGCCGGTTCTGCTCAGCGATGTGGCTGAGGTGAGGGAGGGACATCAGCCACGCCTGGGCAAAGTAGGACGCGATTTCCGGGGACACGACGATCCGGACATCGTGGAGGGAATTGTACTGCTGCAGAAGGGTGCGAAATCTCTGCCCGCACTGGCAGCACTGCGACAGAAGATTCACGATCTGAACCACGGGAATCTGCTGCCACCGGGGATGCAGATCAGCACGATCTACGACCGCACCCGGCTCATCGATATCACCACCGAGACGGTCCGTCATATCGTCATCATGGGTTTGACTCTGGTGACTCTGGTGCTGCTCAGCATGCTCGGCGACTGGCGCATTACGCTCATCGCCGCGGTCACGATTCCGTTTGCGGTTCTTTTCGCGTTCAGCCTGATGGTGCTCACGAATCAGTCGGCGAACCTGATCTCGATTGGCGCCATTGATTTCGGAATCCTCGTCGACGCGTCGATCGTCGTCCTCGAAAGCGTTTACCGCAAAGTTTCACGCCGCGTTGAAGGCGAGGAAACAGGGGAGCTGATCCTTGCCGGCGTGGCCGATTCTGCCAAACCGGTTCTCTTCGCGACGCTGATCATTCTGGTCGCATTCATCCCGCTTTTCACCATGCAGGGAGTCCCCGGCAAGATCTTCGCGCCCATGTCGGTGACTTACGGATTTGCCCTCACCGGCGCGCTCATCTTCGCGCTCATCTTTGCCCCGGTGCTCGGATCGCTGGCGGTCCCGAAACAGATTCGCCGTGAACCCAAAGAGACGTGGCTGAGCAGTCTTTTCCGCCGCAGTTACGACAGCGGCCTGCGCCGCACTCTGCATTTCCCGCGCGCGACCTGGATTGTCGCCCTTGCGGCTCTTGTGGGGGCCGGCGTCGTCTTTCACTTTGTGGGAGGTGAATTCATGCCGGCGCTGGAAGAGGGCAATCTCTGGATCCGCGCCGACATGCAGCAGGACATCTCTTTTCAGGCCTCTGAGAAGATGGCCGACGATATTCGCGCGACTCTGCGCGCCTATCCGGAGGTCACGCAGATCGTGTCGCAGATGGGACGCCCGGACGACGGCACCGATGTGAGCACCTTCAACAACATCGAGTTCCTCGCCGACCTGAAGCCGGTGGCGCAATGGCGGCCTCAGTTCCACCGCAGCAAGGAGAAGCTGATCTCTGCAATCTCAAAGAGCTTCCAGCAATATCCAGGCGTGGATTTCAACTTCTCGCAGAACATTCAGGACAACGTGGAAGAAGCGATGTCCGGCGTGAAGGGAGAAAACTCGCTGAAGCTCTTCGGCAATGATTTTGACGAGTTGACAAGGATCGCGGATCAGATTGCCGGCATTATGAAGAAGGTTCCCGGCATCACCGATGTCGGAGTCTTCGATGTCACCGGACAGCCAAGCCTGATGGTTTCCATCGACCGTCTGAAAGCAGCGCGCTATGGTCTGCAGCCCCAGGACATCAACAACGTCGTACAGGCCGCGGTCGGCGGAGCGCCGGTCACGCAGATCATCGACAACGACCGGCGCTTCGACTTTTCGGTCCGCTACGCGCCGCAGTTTCGCAGCACACCGGAAGAGATCTCGGGAATTCTTCTGCCCACTCCCGACGGCAACCAGGTGCCGCTGGGCACCGTCGCCGATGTAAGCATTCGCAACGGTGCGTTCATGATTTACCACGAGGGCGGGCGCCGCTATATCCCGATCAAATTCAGCGTGCGCGGCCGCGACCTGGCCAGCGCGATTCAGGATCTGCAGGGCCGGCTGGCTGCCGAGGTTCACCTGCCGAGCGGCTATGAATATACGTGGGCGGGCGAATTCGACAGCCTGCGCAAGGAGCAGCGTCGGCTCGCTTTTATCATTCCGGTCAGTCTGGCCGTCATTCTGATGCTGCTTTACATCCAGTTCCGCACCTGGCGCGACGCTCTGATCGTGATCAGCACCCTGCCGTTTGCCGCGATTGGAGGCGTGTTGTCGCTGTTCATCACCGCGACTCCATTCAGTATTTCCGCCGCGGTGGGTTTCACCTCGCTGACCGGCGTAGCCACGCTGGGCGCCGTGGTCTTTCTCTCCGGCATCCGGCGAGCACAGCGGGAAGAGGGTTTCGACGCGGGCCTGGAAAAGGGTTGCCTCGACGAGATGCGCCCGGTTGTTATGGCGTGCATGGCGGCCGGGCTGGGCTTGCTGCCGGCAGCCATGGCCACCAGCATCGGCGCTCAGGCACAACAACCTCTGGCGCGCGTGGTAGTGGGTGGGATGATCACGACGGTCTTCGCGATTCTGTTCGTCATGCCGCTGCTGGTGCGCAGCTTTTCACCGCGAGAGACGTCACCACGCGATCTTCGCGAAGGGATCTGAGCACAGGAGAAGAAGCCGAAGGTGCGGGGTAACGGCGGCGGCGAGATCAGTTCTGGTTGTCGGAGGCGGACGCTTGTTGCGCCCTCTTCCTCGCGAGCTTCTCGGCGTGCCGCTTCGCGAGACGCTGCCCGATATCGGGCCAGAACTCGGCAATCTCAGCGCCGACGATGCCCTCGTAGGTGACGCTGGCTCCCCGGCCCATGGTAAGTCCGAATCCGCGTTGATTGCTGGGGTAGTAAATGTTGGAGATGGCTCCGCCGATAAAGTTGCCGGTCACATTCGCATAATTGGGCCCCCACTTGCCGTTGTCGCGCCTGCACCAGACTGTGGTCACGGCGGCATATGCCGCACGTTTCAGGAATGGTCCGTGTCCCCGGCGGTAGTAGCGTGGGTCTTCGTGCCACCAGGACGGAAGCACGGCATTGCCCCAGAAATTTCCGTCGAAAGTATCGGCGTAGGCAGCGCCCCAGTATTTTGCGAACCCTTCGACTCCCTGCCCGTAGGACGGATACTCATCACCCGCCATACTGATGCCGCCGTCAACGGCGGTGAGCACAAACTCGTACCAGTCGGTTGAACTTTTGAAGAAGAGCTGGAATTTCTGCTTCGGCGTGAGCGGGGCGGCATCGGCTTTTGAGGTGACGTTGAACATGGGAACTACGCCGAGCATGCGCTGTTTCTCCTGCTCCTCAAGTTCGCGCTGCGCGCGCTGCCTGCGCTGCTCCTCCGTTTCGGGCGGCTGGCTGCTCTGGTCCCCCTGGGCATCGGGTGGTTTCTGGCCAGAGACGGCGGGCGGCGGACTGGTTTGCTGGGGGGACGTGGTCTGCGGTTGAGGAGAATTGGGCAGATCGTCGGCCGCGAAACACGTGATGGGATGAAGAGCAGCGAAGGTCAGCAGAGTGCAGGCCGTCCTGATCAGCGGAAGAAAGCGTCCTGGGGCCAAACAAATCCCTTTCCGGGGGGTTACGGGAAACGAGCAGTTCGAGGGTGGGTTATCTCAATTTATCATCTGCCCCGTCAAGCCTATTCTCAGGCGGCTGAAATGACGGCGTGCCAAATCGGCCAATGGGCAGAGGCACAGGGCCGGATCCGCTGCCGGTGGTGCAGGGCGTGCGGGCGGCGGAATATAGTCGCGGACGTGTGCTTTTTCGCTAGCCTTTCGGGCGACGAAGCGTTCCGGCCGCGTGCTGCATCTCCTGGCGGATCTCGCGAGGGTCGTCCATATCCAGCAGTTCGGCTGCCTCTCTCCGGGTCTTCGGACGAGCAAAACGCGCTTTGGCAGGGGCAAAGACGCGGGGGTCGGAGGGCTGAACCGTGTAATGGCCAGGAAGCGGATGATCGTCCCAGATGCCGGTCACCTGACCGGCCAGGGCGTCCTCAAGATTGAGCGAGCCGAGACCCAGCAGTTCATCGATGGTCCGGATGATGGATCCCATGCTGGTGTGCTGATGGGAAACGGAACCGGGCCGAACCCAGGGGCTGGCCACCAGCAGAAGGCTTCGATGCGCATCCACATGATCGACGCCGCCCTGAGCATCGTCCTCTGTGACGAAAACGGCGGAGTCCTTCCAGATCGACGTAGTGCTCAGGAACGCGATCATCCGGCCGAGGGCGAGGTCGTTGTCGGCGACGTAAGAAGCGCGATAGGGGTAGCCATCCCCGGGCCGGGGACTCGCGGTGTGATCATCGGGCAGGCGGATGACAATGAGGGCGGGGATGGGTCCTGCGGCGAGACGGCGACGGAAATCGCGCTCGAACTCGGCGGCGCGGAACTGATCGGGTATGCCCAGATTGAACGTAGGATAGCGACGGTCAGTGTGCTCGAAGACCGGCAGGGGCAAGGGCGCATTCAGGAGCAGCCGCTGACCTTCAGGCGCAGCGCCGTCCATCTCGTCGGAGCCTTCGATCTCGAGGCCCTCGCCGTAATTCAGCACACCGAGCCCCGCATCGGCAATGTGCTCCCAGAGAGAGCCAAACTGGGGTAAATCTTCGGGCATGGGAGCATCGGCACCGCCAAACATGGCCCGACGTCCAGGCTGCAACGCACTGGCATTGCTGGTGCGGTGGCCGCCATAGTTGGAGGTCCACGCGGCGTTGAAGAACGTGGTGGGATTTACTCCAACCACCCAGCGATGGCCATCGGCAGAGACATCGCTGTCAACGAAATAGTTGTCACTGATGGCGAACTGCTGCGCGAGCGCGTGCAGGTTGGGCGTGACGCGCAGGTGGCGGGCGGCCGGATTTTCCTCGGCCCAGCCATCGGTGCCGTAGCGCGCCAGTGAACGATCGCCGTTGACGCCGGGCAGATCGCCCAACAATTCGTCGAAGGTGCGATTCTCACGAATGATGAGGAAGCAATGCCGCAGGCGCGGCAAAGGCGGCTGGCCGGCGATGTCTGCGAGATTATCCGCGACGACGGTTTGCGTGAGTGTGACCGCGGATGGAAGATCGGCGAGAGGGATCACGCTGAGACTGCCATATTCGAGCGCGCCGACATAGGTGGGGGCTCCCGCGGGGTGTCCGCTGCCGGCGTTGGGGCCGGTACCCCGGCCCTTGGCATTCACGACGTAGAGTGTGCCACCATCGGGAGAAAGGGTCAGGGCAACCGGATTCCAACCTACGGGGATGTGTTCGATCACATGCATTGACGAGGCGTCCACCACGGCGACCGCGTCAATCCCGGATTCAGCCACGTACACGCGGCCATTGCGGACGGCGGCACCGCTGGGCATGATGCCGCGCAGCGGGCGACCGCGCCGGTCACGAAAGCGCGAAGCGAACTGCGGAGTTTCGAACGGCGACAGCGCCGTTTGGGCGAGCAACCGCGTGCCGTCAGGGCTGATTTTGGCCAGGGCATCGTCGTGCGCGAGGGTGACGTAGACGGCCATCGCGTCGGCGGCAACGCCCGTCGGGGCCGATCCGCCGACTGTGCTGCCAGGGGTTTCGGAAACGGGCGTCCCCAGGTGCAACCGTGCAGAGAGAACCGGATGGGCCGTGTCACGGACGTCGTAAGTCCAGAGCGAGCTGCCATCGAGCGAATTCTCATCGCCGAGACCGGGAATCCTTCGACCAGCCAGGGTGATGCCCTCGCGCGCAGCAGGCGACGGGTAGCCGAAAGGTGGAAAACGCAATCCGCTGTGAAGCGGATCGCGATCATCGACGCCGGGCAGCGTTGTGTATTCGAAGAGGCCGGTATTGGCCAGATAGAGCCGATGTTCGTCCGGAGAGAGCGCCATAGCGATGGGATAGCGCCCGGTGGGGATCGATGC
>Ga0335073_10006888_pt1 | contig 15957 bp, 14 predicted proteins | sample Lox_Sample_22_FD_207093 | JGI IMG/M metagenome (GOLD analysis project Ga0335073, IMG submission 207093) | Soil microbial communities from Loxahatchee National Wildlife Refuge, Florida, United States - Lox_Sample_2.2 | ecosystem: Environmental > Terrestrial > Soil > Wetlands | place: USA... | reverse complement strand
CAAGTTCCTCAACTCACTTGCGGAAAAGTCCGTTTGCGGGGAACAAACGCCTGTGAATCTGAAATCTCTGGAGCGGGAGACGGGATTTGAACCCGCGACTTCGACCTTGGCAAGGTCGCACTCTACCGCTGAGTTACTCCCGCTCGCAGGCTCGATTATAAACGACGTTTTCCGCCGCGAGCAACGCGGTGCGAATGCGCCGCCGGACATCAGTGCAAGGCCCACTGGGGGTCTTCTTCCGGTTTGACGATGTGGCCATCGCGCATATGGATAATGCGGTCGCCATACTCCGCCGCCTCCGGATTGTGCGTAATCATGAGCACCGTTTGCCCCAACTCCCGGTTGGACTGGCGGAGCATCCCGAGCACGACATCCGAGTTCCTGGAGTCGAGGTTCCCGGTGGGCTCATCCGCCAGGACAACCACCGGTTTGTTGATGAGAGCGCGGGCCAGGGCGACGCGTTGCTGTTCACCGCCGGAGAGTTCAGCCGGACGGTGATGCAACCGCTGCGAGATGCCGAGCAGATCGCAGATGCGCTGAAAATAGTCTGGATCACGGTTGCCGTTCCCGGAAATTTCCTGCGCCATTACGATATTGGCGCGCGCGTCAAGCGTGGGGAGCAGGTTGAATTTCTGAAAAACGAAGCCGATTTTATGCTTGCGCATGCGCGTGCGCTCTGCGTCGGAGAGCGCGGTGAAGTCGACGCCATCCAGGATCACCTTGCCTGAGTCGGCTTTCGTCAGACCACCCAAAAGGTAAAACAGAGTCGACTTGCCACTGCCGGAGGGGCCGACCACGGTCACAAATTCTCCCCTTTGCACGCTCAAGGAGATGCCGCGAAGCGCAGGCACGTCGATCTTCCCCACGCGGTACGTTCTGTAAAGATCAATCGCTTCGATGAAACCCGCCATGCTGTTGACGATCTTACACGAAGGCGGCCAGACACGATGAGGCAGAAAGTTCTAGGCAACCCCGATCTGGTGAGTCAGGTGCGTGGACCGCTGCAGCACTCGCTGCTTGGGGCCACGCTTGCGTATCAGGAGAAGACGAATGCGCTCGAGCAGATCGGCTGGCGCGTACATTCCCCGGGCGAGGAACACATCAGCTTCCGAATCGTGAGTATACGTGCGCATTCTGCTGGCAATCAGAATCGCGGGCGTGTGCGGCGAAAGGTTCTTCACCGCGGCGATGAGCTGCGGCCCGTCCAGTCCAGGCATGGCCATGTCGGCGACCACCAGGTCAATACCACCCCTTTTGAAGCGTTCCAGGGCCTCTTCGCCGCGGGAACAACTCACGACGCGGTAGCCTCGCGTTTCCAGCATGATCTTACGGTGAGAAAGGGATTGCTCGTTGTCGTCGACACATAAAATAGTGCGCTTTGGTTTCATCCACCGTCCACCATCCCATCGGCGTGCGCTGAACTGAAAACGCGGACGACGGAACAGGCTTTCTCTGCTCGTGAGGAATGGAAAGTCGAACTGCATCCTAACGGCGGCGGCGAGGGCTGTAAAGTAGCAGCGAAGCAAATGGCAAACTCTGGCCATTGATTTTCGCGCGCCGGCGTGCGAGGCGCGAATTTGCGGTGTTTGCGGGTTCGAAGTTAGAGGAAAACTTCGCCGCGCAGAATTTCCACGGCGTGTCCCCCGACGCGCACGTTTACTACGCGGTTATTGTTGAGAGATGCCCGCACGAAAATCCGGCTGGGCCGCCGCATCTCGAGTCCCTGCTCGATCAACACGCGCTCGTCCGACTTGGCGACGCCGTGCGCCACCATCCAGGCAGCGGCGCAGCCCGCGGCTGAACCGGTGGCCGGATCTTCGCCGTTGTAAAAGAGCATGCGCGCATGCAGGCGCGCGTCTTGATCCGCAGTTTCGCGGGTGACGAAGTAGAAGAACTTGCCACCCGATTTTTCCAAATACTCGGACGCCCGCCTTACATTCACCCTCAAATTTTGAATGACGGCAAGCGATTTCACGGGAGCGATTGTGAATGGGAGCCCGGTCGAAACCGTTTGAATAGGAAGCGATTCATCAAAATCGTTCACATTCATGCCGGTCGCCTCCGCCACAAGCTTCCGGTCATGCTCCATACCAAGAGTTGGATCGATCTGCGCCATTTCCCCGAACACCGGCTGCCCGGAAGCCTGTTCAAACCGAACCGGCACGACCCCGACGTTCAGATCGAGTCGTATTTCCGGCATGCTGCTTTCACCGCGCAGCGCGAAGGCAGTTCCCAGCGTAGGATGGCCGGCGAATGGCAACTCCTCCTGCACCGTGAAAATTCGAACGCGCACACCGCGCTCGCGCTCGATGGCGGAGTCGCGAGGCAGGATAAAGGTGGTCTCTGAGAGGTTCATCTCCCTGGCGATGGCTTGCAATTCGTCGTCAGTCAGGCCACGGCCATCGGAAAATACCGCCAGCGAGTTGCCCTTGAGGGGACGGGAAGAAAACACGTCCCACTGCGACATCGTCAGGCGCCGCATGGCTGTGCTACCTCCTCCGGGTCTGAGGTTCTTTGGGGGCAGACCGCAAAATACCCTAATTGGGGGATTACAACCAAGGCCGACTGACTGATGATGACTATGGGTGATTAGAGCCTCTTTGCCGCCGTGGGGAGACAGGTTATGCAATCCAGCAAGCCCACCCAGATCCTTGCGCTGGACGGAATACGCGGGATCGCCATTCTTGCGGTTATGGTGCATCATTTCAGCTGCGTTTTTCAGGGAAGCACATCGCCATTCGACCGTGTCTTATACTCAATCGCCAGCCGCGGCCGCCATGGTGTGGACCTGTTTTTTGTGCTCTCGGGTTTCCTGATTACGCGCATCCTGATCTACTCGCGGGGCCGAGAGAACTGGCTCCAGTCCTTCTATATGCGCCGCGTCCTGCGAATCTTTCCCGTCTACTTTCTCTATTTACTTCTCATATTTGGCATGATGCGGCAGATTTACCCGGACAAGTTCGTGAACACGCACGCGTTACCGTACATGGTTTACCTCTCGAACTGGCAAGCTGGAACCGGTTTTGCGGACTTTCGGCTTGGCCACATCTGGAGCCTGGCAGTGGAGGAGCAGTTTTACCTCGTCTGGCCCATTCTCGTATTGCTCTGTCCACCACGCCGGCTGATTCACGCTGCCGGTGCGATCTGCCTGTTGGCCTTGGGCCTAAGGTTAGCAGCCACGGGCCACGTGGGGATGCATGCCATAGACCGCATGACGCCGTTTCGCATCGACGCTTTGGCGGCCGGCGCGGTACTCGCTGCAATCTCCACCAGCGATCGAGGTAGTCGCCTGATCAGGCGTTTGGGACTTCCCGCTGCCGGCGCGGCACTGATGCTCGCAGTCGCGCTTCGCGGCACGGCCTACTCGTATGCGGTTCAGTTCTCAGTCATCGTGGTCTGCTGCGGCGCCTTTGTTTTCCTGGGCGCGCGTCACAACCCGGGGTGGCTGCGACATCCGTTTCTGACAACGGCGGGTAAGTACAGCTACGGCATGTACGTGTACCATGTTCTGCTGAGTTCGCAGATTTGGCCATGGCTCAAGGCTTGTGACCGCGTGGTCCCGTTGCCCGTGCTGAGATGGGTCTTTCTACCCTTGGCGGGTGGAACTGCCTTCATGGCCGCTTGGCTGTCCTACAGATACTTCGAATCGCCCTTTCTCAGGCTCAAGGAGCATTTCGTCGCGGGCGTCGCGGCCGCTCCGGAAGCACAGCGGGATGACGTCCAGGTGAGGATGGCCCCGCCGGCCGCAGGCGGCGCCTTGCCTGCCTGCTGACTGGACTCAACTCGTCGAAGCCGCCACCGAACTGCACTGAAACGCCCCGCATTCAGTACATCTGATTCCCATTCAGACTGAAGTATTCCAGCAGCAACAGAAGTGGGTGGGAAAGCGCTTTACCGCACATGAAAAGCGCGGGCCGTTCTCGATTGAGAGGGCCTGTGTCTAAACAAGATGGGTTGATCAGTTTTCTGTACAAGAAATCAGGTGCGCCGGTAACATGGAAGCGTCGGGCGTTGGTGTGCGGAAGCGCATGCGGTCCGGTGATCGTCCCGGTCTTCAAAACCGGCGGGCGGCGGGTTCCCCCGTCGCTGGTGGGTTCGACCCCCACTCGCTTCCGCCAAGACTCCAACCCGACAGACGCGCTGAACCACGTCAAGGTCTATTGCATTCGGCCAAACGATGACTCGAATTTACACAGCGCTCGGTTGTTGAAAAACGATAAGTTGCAGCAAATTCAATAGCTTGTCATTGGTCTTAAAGTTGCTGCGGCGGGAAATCGCTGGGGTTTGTGCTCGAAAGTACCATCCGGTCTAGAGCGGCTCTGGCCTTTGCCGCTGGGACTGTTGGCCCCACCTGGTATGCCCTTCGGGAACCTTATCCGGCTCGGGAATAAAGGGCAGACTAATCTTCGTAAGAAACTTAAGCAACCAGCGCAATCCCCTTATGAGACAAAAAAGTCTCCGCTTCGTTGGTGTACTTGTAGTTCTCTTCGCGCTGGCAGCGCTCATCGGCTGCCAGGGAGTGAGTGTTGGAAAACAAGATGCGCAAACGCCTGCATCGGGGCAGCTTACGGCCACGCCTGCGAATGTGAATTTCGGCAGTGTACAGTCGGGAATGTCCCAGAGCCAGTCAGAAACCCTTAGCAACAGTGGCGGTTCCAGTCTGACGATTTCAGGCGGGACGATCAACGGGACGGGGTTAAGCATGAGCGGGTTGACTTTACCCGTGACCCTTTCTCCCGGGCAGACTACGACCTTCAGCATAAAGTTTTCCCCGGAATCGTCGGGAAGTTACAGCGGGAGCGTGACCATCAGCTCTAATGGCTCGAATCCGAACCTAACGATTTCTTTAAGTGGATCGGCGACGGCACAAACCGGCCAGTTGAGCGTGACGCCAACCACCATCAATGCAGGTAACGTTACTGTCGGCACCAGCGGAACCAAGACCGCCACGCTGAACGCTACCGGAGCAAGCGTCGTCGTGTCCTCGGTTGGTCTTGGCGGTACGAATCCGACCGAGTTCGCCATTACCGGGCTCTCGTTTCCTGTGACCGTGTCCACCAGCCAGCCTGTGAGTTTCACGGTCAAGTACGCGCCTCAAGCAAGCGGCGGGTCGTCAGCGATCGCGTCGTTTGTCAGCAACGGGTCGAATTCGCCGACGACGGCAACATTGACAGGGACAGGAGTGGCGGCTACCGCTCATTCCGTCGACCTTTCGTGGAATGCAAGCACCTCGTCAGATGTCGTCAGCTACAACATTTATCGCGCTAACTACGTTTCCTCCTGCGGTTCATATTCAAAGATCGGATCGAGCGGAAATACGACGTACACAGATAGTTCGGTAGTCAACGGTCAGGCCTACTGTTATGAAGCGACTGCTGTCAACTCAAGTGATCAGGAAAGTACGGATTCCACTCCGATTACAGACGTGGCGGTTCCTTCGTCGTAGGCCGGTGGCAGTTGTAGGCGGCAAATGGCCAAGTGGGGTGTCGATTGGCTAGCGAACCGGGGTAGCGCCCAGTTTCTGGAGGTGAGATGACCCTTATGCATGAAGCGGCACATCCTGCAGTTCTTTATCCAAGTCCAGCGACCTGCTATCAAAAGGAACGGCGCCATCAGCGGTTTCAGCTTCGGCTGCCGGTGCATTTGAGTTTTGCGGCCAACGGCTTGGTTCGCCAACTCGAGGGTGTGAGCCGCAACGTCAGCACGTCCAGCCTTTTATTTCGGGCCAATGAGCCGATTCCCGTGCACACCCATGTGGCCCTGACGATTACAGTGGAATGCGCCGAGACATGCCGTCACATCCAATTGAGGGGCGAGGGCGAGGTGGTGCGGATACAGCAAGCGCGAAAAGAGGCCGGATTCCTGATGGCCGTGGCCTGCAGCAGGCCCATTACCGAAATGACTGCGCGCGCAATCGACTAACCAGGACTGTCCTAATCGTAAAAGACGGACCCTAGCACGTATCGGTCTAAGCGGGGCTGGCTCTCTCGTTGAAAAGACGGGTGGTAACCGCCGGTTGCAAGCTCCTGCAACCTATCGCAAAAATTATCATTCTTGACAAACCTTGGTTCGGCGCTAAATTGAAAAATAGCCGTGTTCCCCTCTTCCAAACAAGTTGGAAGCGGCGTTTGTGAGGCGAGGAAATGACGTTTAAGTCCAAGTGGTTTGCACGGTGGTTGTCTGTTTCCCTTTTGTGTCTTTCGCTGGGCGCTTCAGCGCAAAGTATCGGCGATTTGCATCGGCCCGGAAGCGATCACGATCGACATCACCACAAGTACAGTATGCCGGAGGGCGGCTCGGCATTCGGTTATCTGCTGCTCGCAGGGCTGGTCTGCGGAGGAGCCGTCATTCTCCGCCGTCGCCAAATCGAGCGTGGAAAGAGTGTCGCTTAGGCCTGCCGCTTAGTCTTAAAACTTAAACCTGGAAGGCGTGCCTCTGGCACGCCTTTTCTCTTCCCGTTTTTTTCTTACGAGTATGCCGGGACTTACTTGCCGGAAAGCGCCTGGCGCTCACTTCTGATTCTGCCTGACTTCTTCCAAGAAGCAATCGACGTTTCTGCCGGCCCGGACGGCTGCAAACCGGGCAGATCAATTGGGCTGCCTTTGAGCCGCGCCAACCAGGCTTCCGCGCGCTGCTCTGCTTCATGGACTTGATCCGGCGTCATGATTCGGGTGATGAGGGCGCGAATCTGCGACGCTCGTTGCACCGAAACCATGTACCACATGCATGCCTGCACCAAATCGTCAGGATTGGCGCGGCGCGCCATGTAGGCCTGGGCGAGGGCCAACTGGGCCGCCGGCAGCCCGGCCTCGGCAGCTTTTTGGAAAAGAGCCAGCGTGGCTTCTTCATCAGGCTCGTCGGCCAATTCTTTCGGTGCCGCAACTTCCGGGGACTCTTCAGAAGAAGACTGGCTCAGGGTCATGAAAAGAAGTTCAACCCGGCTGGAAACGCCCAGCTTGTCGAAAACGCGAAAAAGATAGTTCTTGACCGTGTGCTGACTCAATCCCATTTGTTTCGCAATCTCCCGGTTGGTGAGGCCGCGAGACAGGCAGCGCACTACCTCCATTTCGCGCTTGGAGAGCAGGTCCATGCCGTTCGCACCGACGGCTCGAACGACGGGAGTGGAAGCCAGGGCTTCGATGGCCATGGTGAGCTCTCGATTGTCTGCCCAGATTTGTCCCTCGTGAACGCTGCGAATACACTTGCAGAACATCTCCACGGAACCGTCTTTACTGAAAATTCCGCGGGCGCCGGAACGGAAGGCATCGAGGACTGTTTCGGGCTTGCGGGAATCGAGAAGCACCACAGACTTGGCTTGTGGGCGAACCGCGCGCAACTGCCGCACCACCTCCAGCCCGTGAGCTGAGACGCCGTCCAGGGCGCAACTGATGGCCAGCACGTCGACACGTCGGTCAACAGCTGCGGCTATCAAGCCGTCAAGGCCGGAGCTCCAGCTGATCACCTCCAATTCCGGGTCGCGGCGCAGCGCGTCCGACAACAACTGGGTGTGAATCCGGGAACTATCCGCCACCAGTACTTGTATTGTTTTTGCTACCTGGAACGCGGCAGCGTCCATACTGACTCCTAGTGGAGGCTCAAATGGGGGGACCAGTGAGCCAAAATTGGCCCACTTCAACGTCTAAACGTACAAACCTCACCACTTGTGCAGGGGATGCGCAAGTTCATGGCGCAAGGAGGAGGAGCCCTGACGGAAGTGAGTTTATTGGTTTATCTGCGAAAATACAAGACCGGCTCATCATGAAAATTGCAACTGGGTGCATGAGATTGCAACCTTGAAATGTAGTTCGCTAAGGGGCGTCTTCTGCGGGCTGAGTCGTCCCTCGGAGGGATTCTACGAAGATGTCTGCGTATCAATCTATCTATAAGATAATAATTGTGTTATGTAACAATCGTTGGGCTGCTGCCAGTGCCAAGGTACTTTCGAAACGAGGCCTGGCTCCAACGGGCCATTACCCATGTATAGAGAAGTTCATCTCAGATGCCATTTGACCCTGTCCTAGCGTCATGTGTCTCTATTGTCTGTGAGAAGCGCCTGGCTGAGTATGTGTACCTCTTGCAGCAACCTGCACCCTGCTGTAGCTTCGTTCGTGAGCAAGCGAAAATTCCGAATAGCTTAAATTAAAACTAAGAATTGAAGTGGGTCGATAATCCCCGTCGACTTGCTTGATGTTTCGGTATCTCCCCCCAAAACTTGCTCGACCCCGTTAGCCCTGCGCAGATCTCATGGCGAGATCGGCGCGGGGGAGATTACCCGCGCTTTGACAGGGTCAACCTAAGGCATGTGACTCAGAGGGCGAAGCTATGGCCGCAATCACGCAAGCATGGGAAGAGATGCAATCCGTTCCAGGGGTTGGCGAGGACCGCGAGAACTGGTACGCCGTTCAGACTCGAGCCCGCCACGAGAAAAGCGTTGAACAACGATTGCTAGAGCGCGGCGTGACCACTTTCCTGCCATTGGTTTCGGAGGTGCATCGCTGGAGTGACCGCAACAAAACCGTGCAGGTGCCCCTGTTCAACTGCTACATGTTCGCCCGGCTGGCGCCCACCAATGTCGATCGCTTGCGGGTTCTCTGTGTTGACGGAGTACTGGGACTAGTGGGTTCCCGTTGTGAGGGCACGCCTATTCCCGACGAGCAGATTGCGGCGGTTAGAACTTTAGTCGAAGAGCGCACGCCGTGGTCGCCGCATCCTTTCCTAAAGATCGGACAGCGGGTGCGGGTTCGCGGCGGAGCGCTGGACGGACTGGAAGGGATTCTGGTTTCGCGCAATCCGGGCCGCTCTCTGGTGATCTCTGTGGATGCGATTCAGCGCTCGCTAGCGGTTTCCGTCGAGGGGTACAACGTCGAAGCGGTCTGAACCACTCTCCCACGCAAGCTCATTTGCCAGCATTTTTTTCCTGCCTAACGCGAAGGGACTTTTGAAACCCGTGACAGAAAATGCAGTGGAAACCACGCGCCTGCTAGTGGTGAGTCGCGAGCCAGCGGTGTTGCGTTCGCTGTGGGCCATTGCCGAGTCAAACGCCTGGCATCTGGAAACGGCCGGTAGCGGCTGGGAGGCGATGGAACGCGTGCAGTCCGGGATTGCCCCGCACTTGCTGTTATTGGATCTACCGCCCGGCGACCTCGACGGATTGCATATCCTGCGCTGGCTACGCAGGCTCCGCCCCGAGTTGCCCGTGGTGGTGCTGTCTCACGCCGAAGGCGCCAGTCGCAAGGCAGAAGCCATGCGTCTGGGAGCGGACGATTTCCTGGACCGGCCGTTTCAGGAAAACCAGCTGGAACTGCACATCCGCCGCAATCTGCTGTTCACCCGCCGCCACGCAGACGCCGAAATTCTGAGCGAGAACGTCGAGCCTCTGGGCGACCGGGAATGCTTCATCGGGGCGGGGCCATTAACCCAGAAGCTGCGAGCCCAGGCCGAACTGTTGGGCCAGGCCGACGTGCCGGTGCTGATCCTGGGAGAAAAAGGAAGCGGCAAGGACACAGTGGCTCACCTGATTCACAAATTCTCCATCCGCTCGGATTTCAGATTCCTGAAGGTCAACTGTGCGGCGATGCCTGGGGATCTGCTGGAGAACGAGTTGTTCGGGAACGGGAAGGGAAACGTCTACGGCAAGGCGATTGCCGGCAAGTTCGAAGCCGCCGAAAACGGCACCATCCTGCTCGACGAGATCACGGAAGTGCCGGACTACCTGCAGGCCCGGCTTCTTGGCATTTTGCAGGAGCAGCCTGTGGATCTGGTTCTCGAGCAGGCTGCCATGCATCACGGACCCCGCATCCTGGCCACCACCAGCGCCAATATCGAGCGCGCGCTGGCCGAGAAGAAACTCCGCGAGGACTTGTACTACCGTCTCAGTGCCTTTACAGTACTTGTACCGCCACTACGTCAGCGCAAGGAGGAGATCGCAGCTCTTCTGCGTTACTTCATGCACAAGCTGGCCAAACATTACGGACTTCCTCCCCGCGAGTTTTCGAGTTCGGTACTGGAGTCCTGTCAGCACTATTCGTGGCCGGGAAATCTGCGGCAGCTGGAATCTTTCACCAAACGGTATCTGGCCTCGGGCGACAACAACCTCAGCCTGGAGGAACCGCGGCCCAACTACGGAGAGATGAACGAATCGGGCTACGCTTTCAACGGGTTCTCCAGCGGATCCGCGCGCGCCGGCGCTGAAGGCGAGCAGGAAAGCGGGCCGAGGTCACTCAAGTCGCTGATTCAGAGTGTGAAGTGCGAAGCCGAGCGCAACGCGATTCGCGCTGCACTGGAAAAGACCGCTTGGAATCGCAAGGCAGCGGCTCGCTTGTTGAAAGTGAGCTACCGGACTTTGCTCTACAAGATCGATCAGTACGAGATGAACTCCAGCGAGCCCTTCTTTGCGCCCTTGCCGCAAGACCGCTTTCCCGTGCCCGCAGCCGGAGGCAAGGGAAACGGAAAGGTATAGGCGGCAACGCCAGAGCGTCAGAGGGAACGGCCATGACGAAGAGCACGAGCAACGAATTGGTTAAGACAGCACTGCTTACGGGGACCTGCCTGCTCGCCGCACTGACGTGGGGACAAACTCAGGCCGGCAACAATCAGCGCCCGGCAGGCAAAGCGCAGGACTCCAACAGTTCGCGAGAGGTCAGTGCCTCAGGGAAGGCGCATGACGCCGAATATGTAATCGGCAACGACGACGTGCTCGCCATCAACGTGTGGAAGGAGCCCGATGTTTCCCGTAATGTGCCCGTTCGCTCCGATGGGAAAATCTCGCTGCCTCTGGTGGGCGAAGTGCAGGCTGCGGGCCGCACTCCCCTGGCCCTGGAGCAGGAAATCGCCAGCAAGCTCAAGAACTACATCGACGAACCGGAAGTCACGGTGATCGTGCAGCAGATCAACAGCCAGAAGTTCAACATTCTGGGGATGGTCAACAAGCCAGGTTCTTATGTGCTTGCCAATTCTGCGACCGTGCTGGATGCGATCGCTCTGGCGGGCGGATTCCGGGATTTTGCCAAGCAGAAAAACATTTATGTGCTGCGCCAGAATGCCGACGGAACGCAAACCCGCATCCCGTTCAACTACAAGGATGTGATCAAGGGCAAGCAGCCGGCGCAAAACATCAAGCTCCAGGCTGGCGACACCATTGTGGTACCGTGACCCCGGAAGCCGTCGTCATTCTCGCTCGATAATCGTGAAAATGATTCACCGATTCTGTTGCGGCCTGCTGTTATTTTCGGCCGCCCCCTGCCTGTTGCGGGGGCAAAGCGGCCTCCCCGTACCCGCGGTGACGGGCGGGGGAAGCGGCAGCGCAATGAGCGCACCACCGCCGGTAAGCGGACAAGACTATTCCATGCAGTTCACTTCCGAAACCCGAGAGAACTATCTGCGCGGAGGCATCATCGTCAACGGCGCTTACTCGGACAACGTTCTGACATCGGCCGCGGGCACTCCCTTGGGGGATGCCAGCTTTTCGATATTCCCCAATATCGCCATCGATCAGACCCGGCCGCGCCTGCACTGGGACCTGTCCTATTCTCCAGGATTCACGGTTTATCGCCGCTTCGATTCCTATGATGAGATGGACCACAACCTGGCGGCGGATCTTGCCTATCAATTGTCTCCGCACGTGACCCTGAGCTTGCGGGATGGCTTCCAAAAATCGTCCAACGCCTTCAATTCTCCGGATCAGAGCCTGACCAGCGGGGCCTCTGGTTCGGTGCAGGCTGCCAACGTGCCCATCGTTGCGCCGGTTGCCGACCGGCTGAATAACACGGGAAATGTAGGGATCACCTACCAGTTTGCGGCCAATGCCATGGTGGGCGCGGGCGGGACATTCACCAATCTGCACTATGCGAACCCGAGTCAAGTCGAACCCAGCAATCCCACCGAACTCTTCGGACTGTACGATTCCAGTTCGCGCAGCGGCTCGGCCTTCTATGGCACGCGCTTTTCCAAGAAACATTATCTGGGCGTGACCTATGAATACGATGATTTGTTTTCTTATCCTCCCGGGCTGACCACGCATACGGAGACCCATTCTATTTACCTCTTCTACACTCTCTATGCCACGCGAGCGTTTTCGCTATCGTTGTTCGGCGGTCCACAACATTCCTACACCTCGGAATTGACCCAGCCTTCCTCGCAGATGTGGTCTCCTTCCGGAGGCGCCAGCTTCAATCTGCAGGCGCGCCGCACCGCGCTTGCCCTAAGCTTGGCCCGATCCGTGACTGGTGGGGGAGGGTTGATCGGAGCTGCGGAGTCGGAGAGTGTAAACGCATCCTTCCGCCAAAAAATCACGAAAAATCTGACGCTGGGCGCCGGCGGAGGATACTCCAACCGGAACATGATTCAGCTGCTTGCCCTGCCCACCAACAACGGCCATTCCATTACCGGGTCGGTATCGCTCGAGCGCCGGCTGGGCGAGCATGTGGCCGCGAGGGCGGGTTACACCCGATTGCGCCAGCAGTATCAGAATGTCGGTGTCATCACTCCCAATACCAATCGCGAGTGGGTTTCCCTCTCCTACGAGTTCTCCAGACCGCTGGGGAGATAGTGGACAAACATGCCTGAAGATTTCGAAGAACAAAGTCCGGGCGGCTTCGATCTCGCGCGTTATCTTGACGTCGCGCGCCGCCGCCACATGCTGTTCCTGATTCCGTTACTGCTGGGCTGGCTGGCGGTTTGGTCGGTGAGTTGGATATTGCCCTCGATTTATCGTTCCGGCACACTGATCCTGGTCGAACAGCCGACCATGCCCAGGGCCTATGTCACGCCCAACGTCAATGACGATCTGCAGGGACGGCTGCAAAGCATCACCCAGCAGATTCTCAGCCGCACCCGTCTGTTGCACATCATCGATCAGCTGAACCTTTATGCGAACGGGGAAAGGCAACTCTCACCGGACGAAAAAGTCGATCTCATGCGCAAGGATATCCAGATCGACCTGGTTCGCGATTCGCACGACGAAATCAACGCTTTCAATGTCTCGTTCTCCGACCGCGATCCCCATGTGGCGCAACGGGTGACGAAGGAGCTGACCGCCCTGTTCATCAGCGAAAACGTGGAGGTGCGCCAGCAACAATCGGAGGACACCACCAAGTTTCTGGAAGAGCAGCTGGCGACCGCCAGAAACGCGCTGGCCGATCAGGAAGAAAAGGTGCGCATGTTCAAAGCGCAGCATATCGGGGATTTGCCCACGCAGCTGAGCAGCAATCTGCAGATTCTGGCCGGGCTGCAAAGCCAGCTGCAATCCGAGCAGGATGCGCTCAACACGGCCAAGCAGCAGCGGGTTTATCTACAAACCCTGGCGGACCAGTACCGCACCCTGCAAATGCAGGCTCCGGTCAAAGGCGATGGGAGCGCGCCCATCGGACTGCCGGCGTTGGACGCCCAGCTTGATAAGCTGCGAGCGCAGTTGGCCGATCTGAGCGCCCACTACACCGACCGTTACCCGGACGTGCGCAAGCTGAAAGAACAGATTGCCGAGACTGAGAAGATGAGAGACCAATTGCTGGCCGACCTGAAGGCCGCACAAGCCCGCAAGTCCGACGCCAATGATTCAGCTTCGGATGTTGCGGACCCGAAAAATGCGTCTTCCCAGGCACTGCTGCAGTTGCAAGGGCAAATTCACGCCAATCAGGTGGAGATTTCCAATCGCGACCATGGCATTGCCGAACTGCAGAGCAAAATCGCCGATTATCAGACCCGTCTGAATGCGGAACCCGTAGCCGAACAGCAGCTGGCGGATTTGACGCGCGGTTATGATCAGTCCAAGGCCAACTACGACGATCTGTTGAAGAAGAAGAACGAGTCCGCCATGGCCACCAGCATGGAACTGATGCAGCAGGGAGAACGGTTTCGCATTCTGGATCCGCCCAGCCTGCCCTCAAAGCCCAGCTTTCCCAACCGCCTGAAGTTTTGCGGCATGGGATTGGCCGCGGGATTGGCGCTGGGTACGCTGGTAGCGGGTACGGCCGAAATGCTGGATGACCGCGTCTACGATGAGAAGCGGCTGCAGAAGATGCTGCCGGTTGCGGTGATCTCGGAAATCCCGCCCATCGTGCTAGCCGCGGACGAAAAACAACAACGCAAGCGTTTGTGGCTGGGATGGGCCACCGCAGCATTGGTATCTGCTACTATCCTGGTAGGCTCCGCCCTGAGCTACCTGCGCGGGTAGCGTTAGCGCCTATGTACAAAGCGTTTTACGGTCTGAAGCGCAATCCATTCGAGATCACGCCCGATCCCTCGTTTCTGTTTCCCACCAAGAGACACAACGAGGCTCTGGCCGCCCTGTATTACGGGGTGAGGCGACGCAAGGGGTTTGTGGTTCTGACCGGTGAAGTGGGCACGGGAAAGACGCTGCTTTTGCGCTGCCTGCTGCAGCTCTTCAAGCAGAACAATGATGTCGCCTATGCCTACGTCTTCAATGGCCGCCTGTCCCCGCTGGAGTTTTTGCAGTACATCGCGGGAGATCTGGGGCTGCAGGCGGCGGGCAAGAACAAAAGCGACCTGCTGTTGTTGCTGGCAAATTACCTGATCGCGCGCAGCCAGAAAAGACTCACGACGGTGCTGGTGGTCGACGAAGCGCATCATCTTTCCGCCGCTATCCTCGAGGAAATCCGGTTGCTGACGAATCTCGAGACTACCGAGGAAAAGCTGCTGCAGATCCTGCTGGTGGGCCAGCCCGAACTGGATGAAAAGCTGGATTCGGTCGAGTTGCGCCAGCTTAAACAGCGCGTCGCACTGCGCTCCCATTTGTCGGCGCTGGACCTGACGGAAACCGCAGGGTACGTTGAGCGGCGCCTGCGCCTCGCGGGAAGCCCCGACCCGGCGGCGTTGTTTCCCGCCGAGACGGTTGCCGCCATTCACCGGCACTCGGGGGGAATTCCCCGCCTGATCAACACCATCTGCGAGAATGCGCTAATTGCGGGCTATTCGCGGCAAGCCAAGAAACTGACTCCGGACGTGATCGACGCCATCGCCACCGACTTTCGCCTTGGCGTGCAGACTTCCCGAAGTGAGCGCAGCCAGTCGGTTGATGACCTTGATTTGCGCAGAGCAGCCAAGTCTCTGCTTGAACTCTATACCCGGCTGCAAAGAGAGCAGGCCCGGGAGGAAGAACTGAGAACGCGGGTTACCGTTCGAGTCGCTGAACATGAGCCATATATTTGACGCATTGCGAAGATCGGAGGCGGAACGGTCCGGTGCCGAGCCGACGGCTTTTTCGATTGCCACTGAACTGCTGGAAGCCGCCGAGCAGAAGGCGCTGGCGCCGGTTTCGGTTCCAGATCCTGACTACGGCCGCCCAACCGGCTTGGCCACTTTGGACCAGTGTCCCACGATTGCGGCCGGCATCCTGCCGGAAAGCCGCCTGGTGGCCGTGGCCAAGGACAACGATCTGGCAGCGGAAAAATTCCGGTTTCTGGCGGTACGGCTGCGCCAGTTGCGGCAAACCCGCCCGCTGAAAAAGGTTCTTATTACCAGCACCATTCCGCGGGAGGGCAAGAGCACAGTGGCCAGCAATCTGGCCTGTATCCTGGCCCGGAAAAAGCCACAGAAAACGTTGCTTCTGGATGGTGATTTACGGCGCCCCACGGTCGCTGACCAATTCGGTTTGGGCCAACGGCCGGGTCTCAGCGAATGGCTGAGTGGATTGACCGAGACTACGAACATCTATCGCCTGGAGAGCGTCGGTCTCTGGGTGTTTCCGGCCGGGCGAGCCGCGCAGAATCCATTGGAGTTGATGCAGTCTGGAAAGCTTTCCTCTCTGATGGAAGCCTTGTGCGATCGGTTTGATTGGATCGTCATTGATTCTCCCCCGGTCCTTCCCCTGGCTGACACCAGCATTTGGGCCAAGATGGCGGACGGGATTCTGCTGGTCACGCGCCGAGGCGTTACCGAGAAGCAGCATCTTGAGCGCGGGCTGGAAGCGCTCGAGCAATCGAAGTTGCTTGGCGCCCTGGT
>Ga0335073_10006887_pt1 | contig 15958 bp, 15 predicted proteins | sample Lox_Sample_22_FD_207093 | JGI IMG/M metagenome (GOLD analysis project Ga0335073, IMG submission 207093) | Soil microbial communities from Loxahatchee National Wildlife Refuge, Florida, United States - Lox_Sample_2.2 | ecosystem: Environmental > Terrestrial > Soil > Wetlands | place: USA... | reverse complement strand
AGCGAATTCCCGGGCGTTCCGCTGCAGCCTTTGTTGCGCGCTGGTCAGGGTGAAATCGATCGTCATCGCGGCCTCAAATTTTGCGTAGCGGACGCACGCCGATCGGCCGGTTGGCCGGGACGTCTCCGCGCGCTCATGGGAACAGAAAGCGGAAGCGGCAGCCGTCGGCGCCGCGTTGCATGCAGGCCAGATGCTCGATTTCGGCGCCGGTCAGCCCGGAGAGGAATCCGATATCGAAGCGGCAAACCTCAGGATAGTCCTTTGACAGGTCATGATAGACGCAATTCTTGCATTCGACCCGCGGCAGCTTTTCGGTTTCCCCCGGCGGCAGGGTTCGGGCGACAAAACCCGCCTCGTTCATGACGTTCACGATCTCAGCGATCCGTTCGGCCCGGGTCTTTCCGACAAGACGCGGAATGAGGCGCGCGGACATTTTCACGCCGAGGTCGTACATGTAATCCGACAACCGCTCTTCGCCCATCTGCTCGCGCAGGGTCTGAATGAGCAGCTTCGAGAACCAGGAATATTGCTTCGGAAAGCGATTGGCGCCGTCCTCGGTCAGAACATAGACGTGCTGCGGGCGTCCGCCGGTTTTCCGCGGGGTCGTTTTGCGGACGTACCCTTCGCCCTCGAGCGTCGTCAGATGCTGGTTGACAGCTGTCCGGCTGAGACCGACCGCAGCAACCAATTCCTCGAGCGTGGCGCCCGCCCTTCGTTCCAGAAGCTGGTTGAGGACGTCCTGCCGGCTATTCACTGTGGGGGGCATTGCTCCTACCCGCCGCACCTGGAGGCCGAGGCCGCGCTAGTCCTTGAGGAAGTGATATGCATTCTCATCGCGCTTTTGCCTACTTTTTACGCCAATTTGTCTCTGATAACAGCATCAATCGCCATTGCAACATGAACTTTGGCGCCGACGGGAGCCCCGCTCTCGAAAAGTTTACCAGCTTCAGCGTCGAATCGTCGTTGACTTTTATCTATTATGACAGATAAAAGCGGCAAAAGCAGGGCGCGGCTGCGGGGCGATTTTTTTGAGCAACCGCCGGACAAGGGAGACTCGCCATGGATGAGATTACAACGACCGACGCCATCGATCCTCGTCGCCAAGCCTCTTCCGGCGTCGGAGCGATGCCGCAGGCGTCGCCCGTCGTTTTCGTCGTTCACGACGATGTTTCGCTGCGCGAGGAACTGGAGACGCTGATCGGCAATGACGGATGGCGCGTCGAAACCTATGCCTCAGCGCAAGAGTACCTCTCGCGCCCGCGGGTTCTCGCGCCGAGCTGCCTTATCCTCGACGTCGCGCTCCCGGACCTCAATGGCCTCGACCTGCAGAAGCGCGTCGCCGTCGACCGCGCCGACACGGCGATCATCTTCGTCACCCGCTACGGCGATGTGCGGACGACGGTTCAGGCCATGAAGGCGGGCGCTGTCGAGTTTTTGACGAAACCATTCGCCGAAGACGCGCTGTTGAGCGCGATCCGGCAAGCCACTCAGCGCAGCCGCTCCGCGCTTCGCCAAGAGGCGGAGTTGCGGGGGCTTCGGGCCTGCCATGCGTCGCTGAGCCGCCGCGAACGGGAGGTCATGACCTTGGTGGTTTCCGGCCTCCTCAACAAACAGGTGGGCCACCTGCTCGGGATCAGCGAGATCACCGTGAAGGCCCACCGCGGCAGGGTGATGCAAAAAATGAAGGCAAAATCCTTCGCCGACCTCGTCAATATGAATCTGAGACTTGACCCCGCGAGCAACGGCCGGTGGCAGAAGATCTGACGCTCGATCGGTTCGATTTGCCCTGCCCGTTTGTGACAGTCCCGCGACAGGCCCGCCCGGTCTCGCGCTATTGACGGCCCTGGGAAGCCGTGGCTTTAAGCCCTTTGAAGACGCTCGGCGTCGCTCGTCCTTGAAGGAGACCTGACGCCATGTCGCATTGGCCCCGGCACGGGCGCATCGGCGGTCCGATCGTGATGATCGGCTTCGGGTCGATCGGCAAGGGAACCCTGCCCCTGATCGAGCGCCACTTCGAGTTCGACCAGGAGCGGTTCGTCGTCATCGATCCCGACGATTCCGATCGCAAGTTGCTCGACGACCGCGGCGTCCGCTTCGTTCATCTGGCCGTGACCCGTGACAATTATCGCGACGTGTTACGCAAATATCTGACCGCCGGCGAAGGCCAGGGCTTCTGCGTCAACCTCTCGGTCGACACCTCGTCGCTCGACCTCATGCGCCATTGCCGCGAGCTTGGCGCGCTCTATATCGACACTGTCGTCGAGCCGTGGCCCGGCTTCTATTTCGACAAATCGCTCGGCAACGAGTCGCGCACAAACTACGCGCTGCGCGAGACGGTTCTGGAGGAACGGCGCAAGACGCCGGGCGGACCGACCGCCGTCTCGTGCTGCGGCGCCAATCCCGGCATGGTCTCCTGGTTCGTCAAGCAGGCGCTGGTCAACCTCGCCCGCGATCTTAACGACAAGGCCGCCGAGCCGAAGACGAAGGACGAATGGGCCCGCCTCGCTCAGCGCCTCGGCATCAAGGGCGTCCATATCGCCGAGCGCGACACTCAGCGTGCGAAGAGCCCGAAGCCGCGCAACGTCTTCGTCAACACCTGGTCGATCGAGGGCTTTTTGTCGGAAGGCATGCAGCCGGCCGAGCTCGGCTGGGGCGCGCACGAGAAGTGGGCCCCGCCGAACGCGGGCTTCCATAAGAGCGGCTGCGGGGCGGCGATCTTTCTCAACCAGCCGGGCGCCAACACGCGGGTGCGCTCATGGACCCCGACCGCGCGTGCGCAGTTCGGCTTCCTCGTCACCCACAACGAGTCGATCTCGATCGCCGACTATTACACCGTGCGCAACGGCAAGGGCGAGGCCGTCTACCGGCCGACCTGCCACTACGCCTATCACCCGTGCGACGACGCGGTGTTGTCGCTGCACGAGCTTTTCGGCCGCGCCGGCGAGATCCAGAGCGCCCACCACATTCTCGGCGAAGCAGAGATCCTCGACGGCGTCGACGAGCTTGGGGTGCTCCTCTACGGCCACGCCCGCAACGCCTATTGGTACGGCTCACAGCTCACGGTCGAGGAGACGCGCGCGCTCGCGCCCTATCAGAACGCGACCGGCCTGCAGGTGACGTCCGCCGTGCTCGCCGGCATGGTCTGGGCGCTGGAAAATCCCGCCGCCGGCATCGTCGAGGCCGACGAACTCGACTTCCGCCGCTGCCTCGAGATTCAAACGCCCTATCTCGGCCCGGTCATCGGCGCCTATACCGACTGGACGCCGCTCGCTGGCCGGCCCGGCCTCTTCCCCGAGGACATCGACGAGAGCGACCCCTGGCAGTTCAGAAACGTTCTGGTGCGCTAGTTATTGCGAGATAGGAGCGGGCCGATTGGCCGACCCTGGACGGCGGCTGCGTTCGGAAACGCCGCTTCAGCGGGCGAGCAGTCCGCGGGCAGCCGGCGGAATGGCGGCGCAAATCGTCCTTGGCAAGGCGATCGCCGCACGAAGGCCCTCGGCCACCGCGACCCCGAGGCCCGAAGGACCGTAGCGGTTCAACGGCGCGAGCTGAGCCTTGAGATCGCACACGAGAAGCGGCGGGACAGACTCAGATCGGCGGTACATATTCGACGTGCAGTGCATTTTTGGTTAAGTCTTCCAATCATTGCTTTTATCAAGCCATCTAGAGATGGGATGGGCGCCCCGCATTTCAATGCCTACCGGAATTGTAGAACAAAGAAGGCGCGACCCGGCCGCGAGGCTCCCTTTGAATTTGCGGGGTCCTTCACGGCAGCCCTAACTCAAGGCCCGGCAATGATTTTCAGCTCGATGAGCCGCCTTTCGATGGTCCGCGCGAGAGCGTCCTCGGTGAGCCCGGCCGCCCTGATCCGGCCGACGTACGGAAAGTTGATCGTGCCGTCAGGCTCGATCCGCGCCGTCCAGTCGAGGTCCGGATTTTCGACGACCCTGATGGCGACGACATCCGACGTCGTGAGCACGCGGCCACCGTCCTGGGCCGCCTCGGCCCATGCCGGCGCGAGAAGCGAGGCGCCGAGCCATGCCGCGGCCAAGACCGTCATTCGCATCTTCGCCCGCTCTCGGTCTCGAGCGGAACGTCCTTCGCAGCCGTACATCACAAGCCCAACTCCCGATTCCGGCTCCGTGCGACAATTCGTTCGCCGGCGAAGATCGACGCGGCGCAGCGGCGCCGATAGAATGCCTCGCCAATGAGCGAAGGGTCGAACGCGATGACCGACCCGTTTGAATTTTGGCGCCTTCTGTGGTCCTCCGCAATTTCCCGCGGACTGGAAAGCTTCTCCGAGGCCGTCCCGAGCGAGGCCGCGCTCGACCGGAGCCGGCGCCCCGGCTCGATCGACCTGTCGTCCCTGACCACGCTGCAACGCATCCGTATCGAGCTCACGACGATGCTCTTGCTCGAACGGAACGCGCAAGTCCCGGCGACGGCGAACCCGGTCCTCGTCGTCGCGCCTTATGCGGTCCACGAGGCGTCGATCGCCGACTTCGCCGACCGCCACTCCCTGGCGCAGGTCCTCGTCGACGGCGGATTGGAACGCGTGGCCCTGACCTACTGGAAGTCGGCGACCGCCGAGATGCGCGATTTCGGCATCGACGCCTATCTCAGCGACCTGAACGTCGCGGTCGACGATCTCGGCGGTCGCGCGTCCCTGGTCGGGCTGTGTCAGGGCGGCTGGCTGGCCGCGGCCTATGCGGCGCGCTTCCCGCGCAAGGTTTCGAAGCTCGTTCTCGCCGGCGCGCCGATCGACCTCGGCGCCGCTCAATCGCGCATCACCCAGACCCTGTTCTCGGTCCCGACGACGTCGATCGCCCAGGCGCTTGCCCTCAGCGGCGGCCGGGTCCTCGGATCCCTCGCCTATTCTCTATGGTCGGAGGATCTCCTGGAGGGCTTCACCGCGGAGGCCGCGCTGCAATGCGCCGACGATCCGGCGCTGATCGCCAAGTTCAACGCCTGGAACGCTCGGACCGTCGATTTGCCCGGCGCTTATTTCCTCCAGACGACGGAATGGATCTTCCGCGAGAACCGCCTGGCGCGCGGCGCCTTTCCCGGTCTCGGGCGCGAGCTCGGCCTCTCCGACATCGCAGCGCCGATCTACATCCTGGCGGCCGCGGACGATGAGATCGTCGCCCCCAAGCAGGCGACCGCCGAGATCGCGCTGCGGCCTCGCGCGGACGTCCAGATCCGCATCGAGCCGGGCCGGCACCTGTCGCTCTTCATGGGCCGGCGAACGCTCGCAACGGCGTGGACGGACATTGCGCGCTGGCTCAAGCGGCCGGACGCCGACGCGCGGCCGGATCGCCCGGCGCCGGTCGAGGCGAAGCCGCCATTGAAGGCGAACCCTCCTCACGAGCCTCCGCCGAAACCGCGCCATGCGCTGCGGCGTCCCGGCGATCGTCGCCTGACCAAGTCGCTGGTTGCGCCGATCCCGGTTCCGTGACGCGCACAGTCTACCGCGCCAGGACGCATCTTTCGGCGCTCGCCGACGCCGCTGAGGGCGGCGAGGAGATCATCATCGGCAAGAACGGCGTCGCCAAGGGCCGGCTCGCGCCAATCGGTCCGCGCGATGGGGCGCGCAAACCTTCCAGCTGATGCGCATCTTCGTCGCCGATGACTTCGCCGCTCCCGATCCCGAAGTCGAGCGCCAGTAGAGGCTGCGCGCTGACCCGCAAATAACGTCACGAGCGCGCCTATTCGTGGTTGCTCAAGGCGTCAGCGCCGCTGATGGCGCTGAAGATGGACTCGTCTATTCTCATCCGCTAGAGCAACGTCGTCGAAGCACAAGCCGAACACCGGAGGAAACAACGATGTCTCCTCGCTTATTGTGTTGCGCGCTCGGCGCGCTGGCCGTCGCGGCTGCTGGAGCCGCGGGGAGAGCGGCGCAGGCTGCCGACAACGTCGTCGTCCCAGGCACGACCGATTTCCCCGAGAGCGTCTATGCCTCCGCCAATGGCACGCTCTTCTTCAGCAGCTTCGCCGGCGGCCGGATCTTCCGCGCGAAGCCAGGCGAGACCCGAGCCAGCGAATGGATCAAGCAGGGTTCGAACGGCCTCGATTCGGCGACCGGCGTGCTGGCGGACGACAAGTCGAACACGCTTTATGTGTGCTCGGACGACCTTTCGGCCGCCGGCGTCGCCATTCCGACCGGCGCCACTCCGACGGCGCTCAAGCTGTTCGACCTTAAGACCGGCGCGCCCAAGGGCAGCATCGCCCTCCCGGGACCGGCGACCTTTTGCGGCGACATCGCTGTAGCCGCCGACGGGACCGCTTACGTCACCGATTCCCTGGCCGGCCACATTCTGCGGCTCAAACCCGGCGCGAAAGAACTCGAGATCTGGGCGCAGGACCCGCGATGGGTCGTCAAGGGCGGCGCCCAGCTCGACGGCATCGCCATTCTTCCCGACGGCGCAGTCTACGCCAACATCTTCGAAGGCGACGGGCTCTATCGCATTGCGGTCAACCCCGACCGCGGCGCGGGGGCGATCACCAAGCTGCAAACCTCGCGTCCGCTTTACCATTCCGACGGGCTGCGGGCGTTCGGTCCCAACAAGCTTCTGATGGTCGAGGGCGACACCAGGGGCTTCCTCGACCTCATCACCATCAATGGAGATAAAGCCGACATCCAGACGATAAAGGACGGCTTCAAGGCGCCGGTGGCGCTCACGCAGGTTGGCGACATCGTCTACGTGCTCGACGTGCCGATCAAGCTTCTTTTCGGTTCGAGGTGGTGGAGAAAGACGCCGCCGCCGTTCACCGCCTTCGCGATCAAGGCGCCGCAGCAGTAGCCTTCATGAGAACCCCGGCGCCGGCCGGGCGCCTACGCGCGCTCGACCGTCCGCGCAGCGCCTGCGATATCGGCGAGACTCGCGAAGCCTCTCGAGCCGACGACGAGCTCGCGCGCGAGCGTCAGCGCCTTGGCTTCGCATCGCGCCCGCCGCTCCAGGTCGCCGATCGACTCGAGGTCCTCGACATGGGCGAGGCCGAGGATGCGGCGGATCATTTTCGCCCCCGCGAAGCCAATCGTGTCCTCGAACAGGGCGCGCAGGAATCGCGCCCGCTCCTTCTCCATCGCCGCGCGGTCGTCGCCGGAGGGAAAAAGGCTCGCCGGATAGGCGTCGCCCTCAGGCGCCGCCCGCCACAGGCTAAGAAAGCGATTGTGAAATCCCGACCAGACTTTCTCGGCCTGGCCGAGAATCCAGTCACGATAAGCGTCGCGGGCGTGCGGCTCGGCCTCGTGCCCGCTTTGCGCGAAATAGGCGAGGAACAGATTGCCGATCACCGCCCCGACATCGAACCCCATCGGCCCGATGAAGGCGAATTCGGGATCGATGACCCGCGTGTCGCCGGGGGTGATCATGATCGAGCCGGTGTGCAGGTCGCCGTGGATCAGCGCCTCCGCGCTGGTCATGAACTTCAGTTTGAGCGCCTGCGCGGCGACCTTGAGCGCGCTGTCGCGCTCGAACGCCTGCTTCCGGGCGTCGAGCCAGGGACGCGTCCAGCGGTTCAGCGGCGCCTCGCGATAGGGATCGGTGAAGACGAGATCCTCGGTGATCTTGCACAGGGCGGTGTTGGGCGCGAACAACTCGACGCGCGCCTTGTGTGCGGCCGCCGTTCCCGCCAGCACCGAGGTGTTGAACAGGGTGGCGGCAAGAAACTCGGCGATGTCGGCGGCGAAGCGGGGATATTCGATCCCGCGAATGAGCCCCTTGCGCATGATGACATGCGGCCGGAGATATTCCATCACGATCATCGCCTGGGCGCGATCGAAGTGGAAAATCTCGGGCGTGAGCCGCGGCGCGTGGCGGGCCTGCTCCGTCAGGGCGCTGAATTCGAACCATGAGCGTTCGAGCGGCAGCGGCCAGGATTCGCCGACGAGGCGCACGTAAGGAAGCGCCTGCTTGACGACGACGCCCTCGCGCTCGCCCTCGACGATGAACACGAGATTGAGATTGCCGTCACCGACCTCGCGGATCCGCCAGCGCGACGGCTCGCCGCCGAGCCGTTCGCGGACCGCCGGAACCTCGCCGAGCGCGCCGGCAAGGCGCGAGCCGTCGACGGGCGCGTAAGTCGCCATGCCGCTCAGCCGGCCCGTTCGCCGCTTCGCGCGGTGCGCAGCCGCTCGGCATAGACGTTGATGATCAGCGCGATCAAGAGGATGAGGCCGCGGATGAGGATCTTGAGAAAGCTGTCGATCTTCACGTAGTCGAGGCCGTTGTTGAGCACGCCGAGGACGAACAGGCCGACGATCGTGTTGCCGATCCCGCCTCGTCCGCCGAACAGGCTCGTGCCGCCGACCACCACCGCGGCGATCGCGTCGAGCAGGAAGGTGTCGAATTCGTTCTGCTGGGCGCTGCCGAAATAGGCAACGCCGATCATGCCGGCGACACCCGAACACATCGCCGAGATCACCATGACCGCGCCGACGATGAAGCGGACGTTGACGCCCGAATATTCCGCCGCCTCCCGATTTCCCCCGACCATGTAAACGTAGCGGCCGAAGCGGGTGTAAGTCAGCACGAGATGGGCGACGAGCAGGAATATCGCCGCGACGAGGATGATCCAGGGCACGCCGCCGATCGATTTCGAGCCCAGGGTCTGAATGAGACCCGGCACGGTGTAGGCGATCTGTCCGCGCACCAGCACCGCGGAGATGCCGGCGCCGATCTGCATCATCGCCAGCGTCATGATGAAGGACGGGATGCCGATCCGGGTCACTCCATAGGCGGTGAGGAGGCCAAGCGCGCAACAGGCCAGGAGGGCGAAGACGATGGCGACGGCGCCGGGCATCGGCAGATTGGCGATGTTCACGTAGTCGGGCTGAGCCGTGAAGTAGGTGAGCACGATCGCCGTTGCGTTGGCGATCGCGCCGACGCTGAGATCGATCTCGGCGGTCAGGATGACGAAGGTGAGCCCGACGGCGATGATCGCGGTGACCGAGACCTGCTGGAGGATGTTCTCGAGATTGCCGATCGAGGCGAAAGACGGGCTCGCGATGCTGAAGAAGCCGACGAGCGCGATCAGGGTTATGAACGGGGCGATATTGCGCAATTGATCGCGCAGGAAATCCCCGAGGCGAAAGGCGCGGGCGGAACGCGCTTCGGCGCTTGGCGTGTTCATCGAGATTCCATCGTCAAGCCGCCGCCAACAGGCGATCCTTGCTGATTGCCTCGCCGGCGAACTCGTGGGCGATTTCGCCCTTGCGCATCACCAGAACCCGGTCGGCAAGCGAAAGGACGGTCTCCGGTTCGGTCGAGAAGACGACGATGGCGATGCCCTGGTCGCGTAGGCCGCGCACAATTCTGACCACGTCCTCCTTGGCCCCCACGTCCATGCCCCTCGTCGGCTCGGCGAGGAGAAGGACGCGCGGGCTGTGGGTCAGCCATTTCGCCAGCGCCACCTTCTGCTGGTTGCCGCCGGACAAGGCGCCAAGCCGCTGTTCGATGTTCGGCGGGCGGATGTCGAGCGCCTTCACCTGCTCGGCCGCGATCTCGCGCTCGCGCTCGGGCTTGAGCAGCCAGCGCGACAGGCGCTCGAGAATCGCGATCGAGACGTTCTTGTACACCGGCTCATCGCCGAACAGCATCGATCGGCGGCTTTCCGCAACATAGGCGACGCCCGCCGACTTGGCGGCGGCGGTGTTCGGCAGCGACTTGACCTCGCCGTCGATTTCGAGCGAGCCGCTCTCGGCGCGAAGCCGTCCGAACAGGGTGCGCGCGAGCTCCAATTGGCCGCAGCCCATGAAGCCGTAGATGCCGAGCACCTCGCCGGCCCGCGCTTCGAACGTCACGTCGCGATAGGAGGGCGGAAGCGTCAGCGCCATGGCGCGAAGGGCGACGGGCGCCTCGGGGCGGCTCTTAAGCCTGATTTCGCCGAGATAGCTCTCCTCGAGCTCCTCGCGGCCGGCGCCGATCATCCGCTCGATGATCCAGGCCTTGTCGATGGCGGGGGTGACGTCGGTGTCGGCGACATTGCGGCCGTTGCGGAAGATGGTGATTGCGTCCGAGATCTTGAGGATGTCGTCGAGGAAATGCGAGATGAAGATGATGCTGCGGCCGCTCTCGCGCAATTTCGCGAGAACGCCGAACAGGCGCTCGATCTCGGGGGGCGACAACGCCGAGGTCGGTTCGTCGAGAATGATGATCCGCGCGCCGGAGAACAGGACGCGCGAGAGTTCGACCAATTGCTGCACGCCGATCGGAAAATCGCCGAGGCGCGCGCGAGGGTTGATCTCGAGGCCGAGGTTCTTGAGCTCCTCAGCGGCCCTTTCGGCCATCCGGCGCCAGGCGACGATGCCGAAACGGCCGAGCGGCTGAGAGCCGAGAAAGACATTCTCGGCGACGCTCAAGTCCGGAGCGACGCTGAGTTCCTGATGCACCATGCCGATGCCCGCCGCCCGCGCGTCGCGGGTCGAGCGGAAACGCACGTCCTTGCCGTCGAGGCGCATGGTTCCGGCGTCCGCGCCATGGACGCCGGCGATGATCTTCATCATCGTGCTCTTGCCGGCGCCGTTCTCGCCGGCCAGTCCATGGATCTGGCCGGCGAGCAGGGTGAAGTCGACGCCCCGAAGCGCCTGGACGCCGCCAAACGACTTCGAAACCCCCTTGAGTTCGAGCAGCGCCATGGCGGGAGGTCGTCGGCGGTTCAGATGAGGAACTGGTCCTCCATCCACAGCATCCCGTCGGCGTTGGCCTTGGTGACGACCGGCCCGTCGGTGACGATGTTCTTCGGGATGTCCGTTCCGGTCTTGGCGCCGCCGACGACCGCTTGCACGCCGGCGATGATCGCGCCGCCATGGATGCGGCAGGACGGGTTGCGGACGGTCGCGTACATTTCGCCGCCCTGCACCGCCTTGATCGCCGGCGGCATGGCGTCGACGCCGCCGATCTTGGTCTCGGTGCGGCCCTTGGCCTGCATCACCTTATAGGCGGCGAGCGCCATGTCGTCGTTGTGGAAGAACGCCGCGTCGATCTTCGGATATTTGGTGAGCAGCGTCTCCCAGATGCGGGCGACCTTGGTCACGTCCCAGTCGGCAGGCTCCTCGTCGAGGACCTGGATCTTCGGGAATTTCGACACGACCGATTTGAAGCCCCTGGCCCTCCCTTGAGCGCCGGTATGGCCGAGCGCGCCCTGGGTCATGGTGATCGTGCCCTCGCCGTTGATGGCGTTGACCAGCGCCTGGGTGACGGACGCGCCCATGAACTCGTTGTCAGGCGCGAGGAAGGTGTGCACGTTGATGCTCTCGAGCGGCGCGATCAGCGTATCCATGTCGATCACCGGAATGCCGGCGTCGATCATCTTGTTGACCGGCGCGGTCAGCGTGCCGATGCCGAACGCCTGGATGGCGACGAAATCCCACTTCTGGTTGGCCATGTCGTCGATCGCCGCGCGCTGCTTGACCGCGTCGAGCTGGCCGTCGAACCAGGTGACGTCGACGTTGAACAGCTTGCCCCAGTATTCCGCCGCCTGCTTGCCCTGTGCGCACCAGGTCGCCTGAAGTCCGGCGTTCGAGAACGCGGCCTTGAGGGGCTTCTCGGAGCGGCCCGCTTCCTTGGCCATGGCCTGGGCGATGAGCGGATTGAAGCCGAACCCGCCGAACAGCGCCGCCGCCCCGGCGCCGGTGGCCTGGATCAGCTTGCGGCGATCCGTCGAAACGTTTGTCTTTACGTCGGTCATAGTCTTCCTCCCTGCGACGCGGCGCTCCTCGCCGGTCGTCGTCGCGGGCGACCATGGCATAGAAAACGTTTGCGGTTCAATACGCCCCGCTGCGGTCAAAACCCACTGGCGCAGGTACGCTGGCGGCCGCCCGGCGGCCGGCGGCTCTGCGCAAGAGCGGACCTTCCCAGGCGCGGGAACGAGTGAAATCGCCCCTTCGCCGTCAATCGATTGCTCACGCCTGGGCTAAAGCCCGCGCGCCGGCCCGATCTGGGGGGCGCGCACCGGCTTCGCCACGCCATAGAAAACCACCACGCCCTGGCCGCCGCAGCGCGTCGAAAGCGCCTCGGGCGGGTTGGGGTAGCAGCTCTCGACGTCCTGCCAGTTGTTCATCGCCCAGACGTCCCCCGCCGGGTCGATGTCGATATCCGTCTGCATTTGCAACCCGCCGCCCACGTAGCCGCCGGGCGGTGAAATCTCATCGCCGGTCTTCATGCCCGGCGGGCAGTTCTCGGTCCGCACGCCGCAAAGCTCCGCGATCTGGCCGGAAGCTCCAGCGAAGTTGGAAATCCAGATGTTGTCGTTTCCGTCCACGGCGGCCGCCCACGGCCCGGGGAGGCCGCCGCCGGTGAACGGCGAGCCGGGAAAGGGCGTCCCGTCAGGCCGCAGCAGGTTCACGCTGCCGCCGAACCGGCCGCCCTTCTGCTCGGACATCGTCTTCGTCAAATAGTCGGACGCCGCCGCGACGCCTTCGAGTTTCAGCCGGATGCCCATATCGACCAGGTGCATCATGCCGAGCAGTCCGTTGCCGAACCGGTCAGTCACCCATACGTCGCCCTCACTGTCGATGGCGAGGCCGCTGCTGTTGTAGCCGACCTTGAAATTCTCGGCCCTGCTCGGATCGGAGGCGGGAAATCGCGTCACGTGGTCGACGCCGCTGTTGCTCACCCAAATCCGGTTCTGCTGGTCGATGCCCAGATGGAACGGGGCGCGGAACGACTTGCACGGCTCCGCGTTGTCGCCCTCGCAAACGATCCGGCCCTTGGTCAGATCGCCCTTCGGAAAGTAGACGAGCTGGCTTTTCTCGATGCCCAGAACCCACACGTCGCCGCTCGGCGTGACGATCACTCCCTGCATCAGCCCGAGCCGGCCGCCAAAGGTGATGCCCTCGGGGGGCGTGAGCGGCTTGCCGGTCTTGTCGAAGACGGTGATCGACTTGCTGCCGTAGCTGGTGAGCCAGGCGTTGTCGTTGGCGTCGACCGCCGCCCCGAAGGTGCCGCCCTCCATGCCGCCGCCGGAAAAACCCGTGGTGATCGGCGAGAGCGGGCGGCCATTCGGCGCGAACTTGGTCGCGTGGCCTTGCCACAGCGCGTCCGACGCCTGCCAGCCGATGCTGAAATTGTCGCCGACCCAGAGATTGCCCTCGCTGTCGAACGCCGCCTTGCCGCCGGCGCGATAGCCGCCGCCGTCGAACTTGAGCGGCAGCACCCAGGCGCTCGGCGCGGTGTTGAGATAGGGCATGAACGGAACCGGGCGCAGGTTCTTGCCCGGCGGGACCGGATAGAAAAAGTCGAGCAGCGCAAAGAGCCTGTTTGGCAGATGCCAAGGAGCGCGCGCTACGGCCTCGGCCGCCGCCAGCGTATCGGTCGGCGCGTCGCCCCTCGGCGGCTTGGCCGCCTGGAAGAGCATTTCGCAGGCGGTCGGAGTGACCCGCGTCGCGCAGCCCGCCAGCGCATCGGCGAGCGTGGCGAAATTCGCCATTGTCGGCGTCTGGCCGCTGTTGAGCGGATCCTGAATGGGCCCGCCCCACCCGCCAGTGTGCAGATCGACGAAGTTCGGGACGTTGCCCGCGGCGATGCCGAGGCTGGGCGCCGGCCCCTTGATCGCAGCCCCGTCGAGGAACTGCGCATTGGTCCAAACCGAGGCGATGGTCGTCATCTCGTTGACGACGACATTGGCTGGGGCGCTGCCGCCGAGCACCGCCAGGAACGCGAGCGCCGGGTTGTCGCCCGCGCCCTTGTTGACCGAGACGACGCCGCCCCTGGCGACGAGATAGAGGCTCACGCCCGGTCCCGGCGCCTCGTCCGTGCCGAGCGCAAAGCTGCCGTCGTCCGCAGTTTTGGCTTGCGCGAGCTGCCTCGGTCCGCCCGCGCTCCCGGCCCATAAGGTCACGGTCGAGTTCGCGACCGCTCCGCCGCCGGACTGAACCTGGCCGTCGATGTGAACCGCGGCTGCCGCCGGACTGGCCGCGCCGCTGATGATGCTCGCAGCCGCCAGCAGGCCGATGAGATGAGCCTTGCCGGGATTGAACATGTCTCCCCTATCCAACGCGCCCGCTTTCCAACACGCGGGCCGACGGGATACTCAGGCGACGCCAAGAGCGCAATGGCCGCCAAACGTCGAAACCCGCCAAGCTGATCTGGTTTTGACGCTAGTCGCGCGCGGGCGGCTCAGGGTCCGCGGCAAGGCTCGCGCTGCGCGGCTTGCCCGTGCTGCCGTCATGGCGCCGCCCCGACGCGTCCCGCCGCCCTTGTGGCGGGCGGGCCTGGGTCGGGAGTCGCTCTGACCCCGGGAGATGGGAGCGAATCTCGAGCATTATGCGAGACGGGACCCACGTCGTCATCGCGAGCGAAGCGTGGCGATCCAGGGCCGCGCCGCGTCTTGCTCTAGCCCCCGGCTCTCGCCCTCGGCGGGCGCATCAATCGGATCGCCAGCGCGAGCCCCAGAACGACGCCGAGCGCGAGCGGCGCGAGCGACGACTGCGGGGTTCGTTGGAAGCGCACTCCCGACTTGTCGATCACGATATAGCCGAGCGGCCTGGCCGTCATGCCCCCGCCGACGCCTTTGGCGATGAGGCCGTCGCCGGCGCCAAGGCCGAAGCGCGCCTGCGCGACCGGGATGACGGTTCTCTCGCCATCAACGATCGGCGAACCAAATACCGCCGTCGCGTTCGCCTTCCTGCCAATGGTTTCAGCCAGTTCGGCAAGCTCCGGCGAAGCGTTCCTAGGGGAAGCTTCTGCTTGGGAATCCATCAGTCGCCCCATCACTCTTCCTTTCCGCCCACGGGCCGCTCGCGGATAAACTCCATCGCGGGCGTTTTGATCCATTCGCCCGCTGCAGTTCCAGCGCCGCTCCGCGAGCTTGCTCCCCGGCGTTGACAAGCCGCGCCCGGGCAAGGGAAACGTCCCGCGCTTCAAATCCAGGACCGCCCATGACCGACGCCCGCCTGCAGACGTTAATCGAAAAGGCCTTCGAGGAGCGGGCGAAAATCACGCCCGCGACCAAGGGCGAGGCGCGCGATTCGGTCGAGGCGGCGCTCGACCTGCTTGACCGCGGCAAGGCGCGGGTGGCGGAGAAGCTCCCCGGCGCCGAGGGGCCCAATTCGTGGAAGGTCAACCAGTGGCTGAAGAAGGCGGTGCTGCTTTCGTTCCGGCTCAACGACAATGCGCTTGTTGAGGGTGGCCCCGGCGAGGCCACATGGTGGGACAAGATTCCCTCGAAGTTCGAGGGCTGGGGCGAGAACCGCTTCAGGCAGGCCGGCTTTCGCGCCGTTCCGGGCGCGATCGTGCGCCATTCGGCTTTCATCGCCCGCGACGTCGTGCTGATGCCGAGCTTCGTCAATCTCGGCGCCTATGTCGACGAGAAGACCATGGTCGACACCTGGGTGACGGTCGGCTCGTGCGCGCAGATCGGCAGAAATGTCCATCTCTCCGGCGGGGTCGGGATCGGCGGGGTGCTCGAGCCGCTTCAGGCCAATCCGACGATTGTCGAGGACGATTGCTTCATCGGCGCCCGCTCGGAGGTTGTCGAGGGCGTGATCGTCGGCCAGGGCTCGGTCCTGTCGATGGGCGTCTTCATCTCCGCTTCGACCAGGATCATCGACCGGGCGACCGGCAAGGTGCATGTCGGCTATGTGCCGCCCTATTCGGTCGTGGTTCCCGGCGCGCTTCCCGGCAAGCCCCTGCCCGACGGCTCGCCCGGCCCGTCGCTTTACTGCGCCGTGATCGTCAAGACCGTCGACGCCCAGACGCGGGCGAAAACCGGCATCAACGAGCTGCTTAGGGAGTGACCCGGGCGGCGCGAGCGCGCCCCTTTTGGGCGGGCTCGAGGCCGCGACGTGAAGCCCACTCCAGGCTCGCCCGCCGGCGGGCGATGAAAAATTTCTGCTGCAATCTCTTTACAAAATTCAGAACGCATGCTATGTTGATTTCTCATTACCAGGATAGAGCCCAGCCGTTGTTCGGGCTGGTCGGGGGTAATTGCTCACCCGCGCGGTTGGCTGGTTCAAGCG